>Ga0308164_10002807_pt1 | contig 16686 bp, 20 predicted proteins | sample PhyTR2_FD_201031 | JGI IMG/M metagenome (GOLD analysis project Ga0308164, IMG submission 201031) | Phyllosphere microbial communities from UC Gill Tract Community Farm, Albany, California, United States - DLSLT.R2 | ecosystem: Host-associated > Plants > Phyllosphere > Unclassified | place: USA... | reverse complement strand
CTGGGCAAGCTGCACTTCTGGCTGTCTTTCGTGGGCATGAACATGGCGTTCTTCCCGATGCACTTCGTGGGCCTGGCGGGCATGCCGCGGCGGGTGCCGGACTACAACCTGCAGTTCGCCGATTTCAACATGGTGTCTTCGATTGGCGCCTTTATGTTCGGCGCTACGCAGATCTTCTTCCTGTTCATCGTGATCAAGTGCATCCGTGGCGGCCCGCCCGCGCCGGCCAAGCCGTGGGATGGCGCCGAAGGCCTGGAATGGAGCATTCCATCGCCGGCGCCGTACCACACCTTCACCACGCCGCCGGAGGTCAAATGAATACGCCGATCCCCTGTGGGAGGGGGCTTGCTCCCGATGACGGTATGTCAGCCGACATCACCCTGGTTTGCGACGCAGCAGGTGGGCGTCATGGCTGACTCCGTGCCCGTCAGGCGCCTGGTCACGCGGCTGTTGATCCTGGTGGTGGCGATGTTCGCCTTCGGGTTCGCCCTGGTGCCCATCTACGACGTGATGTGCAAGGCATTTGGCATCAACGGCAAGACCGCTGGGCAGTACGAGGGCTCGCAGGTAGTGGACCCGTCGCGCCAGGTGCGCGTGCAGTTTCTGGCCACCAATGCCATCGACATGGTCTGGGAGTTTCGCTCCAAGGCCGATGAACTGGTGGTCCACCCTGGGGCGGTCAACGAGATGCTGTTCGTGGCCTACAACCCCAGCAATATACCAATGACTGCCCAGGCGATTCCGAGCATTTCCCCGGCCGAAGCGGCGGTGTATTTCCACAAAACCGAGTGTTTTTGCTTCACCCAGCAAGTGCTACAGCCTGGCGAGCGCATCGAAATGCCCGTGCGTTTCATTGTCGATCGCGACATGCCCAAGGATGTAAAGCATTTGACCCTGGCGTACACGCTGTTCGATATCACTGCGCGCCAACCGCCCGTGGCTGCCCATAGCGGCGGCTAGCTACTGTTTGCCCGCTCAATCAGGAGAGCGAATACATGTCGACTCATGATACGTACTACGTACCAGCGCAAAGCAAATGGCCAATAATTGCCACGTTCGGCCTGTTGATCACCGTGTACGGCCTGGGCCTGTGGTTTAACGATCTCAAGGCCGCGCGCCCGGAATCCCACGGGCCGTGGATCTTTTTCGTCGGTGGCCTGCTGTTGGCCTACATGCTGTTCGGCTGGTTCGGCGCGGTGATCAAGGAAAGTCGCGCCGGTTTGTACAGTTCGCAGATGGACCGCTCGTTCCGCTGGGGCATGAGTTGGTTCATCTTTTCCGAAGTGATGTTCTTTATCGCGTTCTTCGGTGCGCTGTTCTATGTGCGGCATGTGTCCGGTCCGGCGTTGGCGGGCGAAGGTCCTAAGGGCATCGCGCATATGCTGTGGCCGAACTTCGAGTTTGCCTGGCCGTTGCTCAACAACCCGGACCCGAAACTCTATCCAGCGCCGGAGGGCACTATCAGCCCGTGGGGCTTGCCGTTGGTCAATACGATCCTGCTGGTCAGTTCCAGCGTGACCATCACCATTGCCCACCATGCCCTGCGTAAAGGCCATCGCGGTGCTCTGAAACTCTGGCTGGCGATCACCGTGCTGCTGGGCTTGGCGTTCCTGGGGTTCCAGGCTGAGGAATATATCCACGCCTATAAAGAGCTGGGTCTGACTTTGGGCTCGGGCGTGTATGGCGCGACCTTCTTTATGCTCACCGGTTTTCACGGCGCCCACGTGACCATCGGCACGATCATTCTGTTTGTGATGCTGATGCGCATCCTGCGCGGGCATTTCAACGCCGAGCACCAGTTCGGTTTCGAAGCGGCCAGTTGGTATTGGCACTTTGTGGATGTGGTATGGATCGGCCTGTTTTTCTTCGTTTACGTGCTGTAGGGCGTTTCACCACGGCGCGTGCGACACCAACTGGCCGCTGAAAAAGCCCCAGGTAATCAAGCCGAGGGTGATCACGGCCAGCACCACGCGCACGGTCAGGGCAGTGACGAGGCGGTTGGAGTGGCCCTCGTCCTTGACCAGAAAGAACAAGCCACTGAACAGGCTCACGACGGTCGCGATCAGCATCAGGGCAATAGCTGCTTTGAGCATGGTGCGGCTCCTGGGCTTTCGAGGGGAGGGGCGATGAGATCCAGTATAGCCAGTGCCTGGCAGCGCTTTCGTCCCGGTATTGCGCCGACGGTGGTAGTGCTTGTGCTGCTGCCGCTGATGGTGGGGCTGGGATGCTGGCAGCTGTCTCGCGGCCAGGAAAAGCAGGTGCTGGTGGACAGCTATGCCGAGCGCCGTGCGGCCGAACCGATCCATGGTAACCAGCTCGCGGCGCTCGCAGACCCTGCGTTTCGTCGGGTTCACCTGCGCGGGCAGTTCGATGCCGAGCACAGCGTACTGCTCGACAACCGCATGCGCGATGGCAAGGCCGGTGTCGAGCTGCTGCAACCCTTCCATGACCAGGCCAGCGGTCTGTGGCTGTTGCTCAATCGCGGCTGGCTGCCCTGGCCGGACCGGCGCACCCCGCCGGCCTTTACCACCCCTGAACAACCGGTGAATCTCGACGCCTGGGTGTACGTGGCGCCGGGCGAAACCTTCCAATTGCAGGCCGACCCGGTGGCGTCCAATTGGCCGCGCTTGCTCACCGCGCTGCACCCCTCCGCGTTGTGGGCCGAGGTGGGTCGCAGCGGGTATGCCTACGAGTTGCGCGCCGAACCCGGCCCGGGCACGTACGAAACCCGCTGGCCGGTCGTGGCCATGGGCCCGGAAAAACATCTGGCGTATGCCGTGCAGTGGTTCGCCATGGTCTTGGCGTTGCTGGCGCTTTATCTCTATCTCGGATGGCACCACACAAAAAAGGAGAAGCCCCATGAGAGCGGCCATGAATCCACCCAACATGTCTGAGCTGCCCGACCGCCGCAAAGGCCGCTGGCAGTTGATCCTGATTCTGCTGATGGTCATCGGCCCGATGGTGTTGGCCACACTCATGTACAAGCTGCAGTTCTGGGTGCCCGACAGTCGCAGCTATCACGGCGAGCTGATTGGTGATGGTCAGACCCGCGCCGACATCGGCGTGCAGGCCGACGAGCAGCGCTGGCAACTGCTGGTTACGGCACCCACGGCCTGCGCCGCTGACTGCCAGCAACTGGTGTACCTGGCGCGGCAACTGCAGATTGGCCTGGGCCGCGATGCTTCGCGCGCCAGTCATGCCCTGGCCAGCGCGCAACCTTTGAGCACTGACTATGACGCCAAGCTCAAGGCCGAATACCCCCAGTTGCAACGCTACGCGCTGGACCTGTCGACCTTCGGCAAAAACGCCGCCGCGCCGGGGGACGCGCAGCTTTGGATCGTCGATCCCCACGGCAACCTGGTGCTGCGCTATGACGCCACGGTCAAGGGCAAGGATCTGCTCAACGATCTGCGTCATCTGTTGAAACTGTCCAACATCGGATAAGGGCATCGTCATGGCCAAACCTGGATTTCGCCTCGCGTTGTTTGCCACCCTGCTGGCGCTGATCGTCGTGCTGCTGGGTGCCTATACCCGCCTGACCCACGCCGGTCTCGGCTGCCCGGATTGGCCCGGTTGCTACGGTTTTATTGGGGTGCCCAACAGTGAAGCCCAACTGGCCCATGCCGAATTGCATTTTCCCGACACGCCGGTGGAGGCCGACAAAGGCTGGAGCGAGATGATCCATCGCTACTTCGCCGGCACCTTGGGGCTGCTGATCGGCGTGTTGGCGGTGCGGTGCTGGAGCCATCGGCGCGATCCCGGACAGCCGGTGAAGTTGCCGCTGTTTCTGCTCGCCGTGGTATTCGCCCAGGCGGCGTTTGGTATGTGGACGGTGACATTGAAGCTGTGGCCGCAAGTGGTCACAGGGCACTTGCTGGGCGGCTTTGCCACCCTGAGCCTGCTGCTTTTGCTGACCCTGCGTTTGTCGGGAGTGTTACCGGCGTTGATCGTGCCGAAGCGCCTGCAATATTGGGCCACGGCCGGGCTGGTGTTGGTGATCGGCCAGATCGCGCTGGGCGGCTGGGTAAGTTCCAACTATGCGGCCGTGGCCTGTATCGACCTGCCCACCTGCCACGGTCAATGGTGGCCGGCGGCGGACTTTGCCAACGGTTTTCACCTGACCCAACATATCGGCCCGAACTACCTGGGCGGGCAGCTCGACAGCGAGGCGCGTACGGCGATTCACCTGACCCACCGCTTGGGCGCGGTCATCGTCACCTTGGCCCTGCTCGGTTTGGCCTGGCAACTGCGCGCGGTGGGCATGACGCGACTGGCGGGCCTGTTGCTGATTGCCTTGGCCGCGCAAATCGGCCTGGGCTTGAGCAATGTGTATTTCCATCTGCCGCTGCCGGTGGCCGTGGCCCATAACGCCGGTGGCGCCGGGTTGTTGCTGACGCTGGTGCTGGTCAATTACCACGCGCGTACCAGCCTGGTACGGGTGCGCAGTCAGCGGCCGTTCGGCTGGCGCTTTATCCCGCGCAAACAGATATCGGGCCTGACCACCCTTAAAGGAGAAATGCCATGGCGACCTTGACCGGCGCGCGGCACGACCAGGCGCTCTGGCGCGACTATCTGGAGCTGACCAAGCCGAAAGTGGTGGTGCTGATGTTGATCACTTCCCTGGTCGGTATGTTTCTCGCGACCCGCGCTGGCGTGCCGTGGACGGTGCTGATTTTCGGCAATCTGGGGATCGCTCTGTGTGCAGGCGGCGCGGCGGCGATCAACCACGTGGTGGACCGGCGGATCGACGCCGTGATGGCTCGCACCCATAAGCGCCCGTTGGCCCAGGGGCGCGTGCAGCCTGTGGGCGCGCTGGCCTTTGCGTTGGTGTTGTCAGTGGCTGGGCTGACGCTGCTGCTGGCGTTCACCAATCCGCTGGCGGCATGGCTGACCTTGGCATCGTTGTTGGGGTATGCGGTGATCTATACCGGGTTTCTCAAGCGCGCTACGCCGCAGAATATCGTTATCGGCGGTTTGGCCGGAGCGGCGCCACCGCTACTGGGCTGGGTTGCCGTCACTGGGCATGTCAGCGCCGAACCGCTGCTGCTGGTGCTGATTATCTTCGCCTGGACCCCGCCACACTTCTGGGCTTTGGCCATTCACCGCAAAGAGGAGTACGCCAAGGCCGATATTCCGATGCTGCCGGTAACCCACGGCGAGCATTACACCAAGGTGCATATCCTGCTCTACACCTTCGCCCTACTGGCAGTGAGCCTGATGCCCTACGTGATCCACATGAGCGGCCCGCTCTACCTGGGTTGCGCGCTGGTCTTGGGTGGGCGCTTTCTGCAATGGGCCTGGGTGTTGTACCGTGGCGGTCGGCCGCACGCGGCGATCAACACCTTCAAGTACTCTATCTGGTACCTGTTCCTACTGTTTATCGCGCTGCTCGTAGACCACTACTTACTGTTGAACCTATGACTCGAACTCAAAAAACCGTCTTTATCCTGGTGGCCATCGTCGCGTTGATCATGGGCCTGACCGTTAACAAAGTGCTCAACGGCAAAGGCCAGGGCGACCCCACCGCGCTGATCGACGCCGGCATCATCCTGCTGCCGCAAAGCCGCGCGCTGCCGCCGGTGACCATGACCAATCAGGACGGCCAGCCGGTGGTGATCAATGAATTGAAGGGTAAGTGGAGCCTGCTGTTCTTCGGCTACACCTTCTGCCCGGACATTTGCCCTACCACCCTTGCTCAACTGCGCCAGATCAAGAGCGAACTGCCCAAGGACGTTGTGGATAAGCTTCAGGTGATCCTGGTGAGTGTCGACCCCAACCGCGACACTCCGACCCAGCTCAAGCAGTACCTGGGCTATTTCGATCCGCAATTCCAGGGTTTGACCGGCGCAAATGTGGCTGAGGTGCAGAAGGTCTCGAACGCCGTGAGTATCCCGTTCATCCCGGCCGATACCAGCAAGCCGAACTACACCGTCGATCACAGCGGTAACCTCGCGCTGATCGGCCCGGACGGAACGCAACGTGGTTTTATCCGCGCGCCGTTGAACAACCAGAAGCTGGTGGCGCAATTACCAGGGTTGTTACAGCGTCAGTAGTAGCCGACACAAAAAATGTGGGGGGGGCTTGCTTGGCCGATAGCAGAGTGTCAGTCGATGTAGATGTCGACTGAAGCATTGCCATCGGGGGCAAGCCCCCTCCCACATTTGCTTTGTGTTGCCTGAGGGGTCGGGGCCAGCGTCTGCTGTTGATTGGGATCGAGTTCACGCCGTAAAGCTGAATTGAGATGCAAGCCCATCGGGTGGCCGATGTCAGAGGCACTGAACCACGGTTGGTCGTCGATTAGCACATTCGAGTCTTGCACAAACCTAATGTGGGAGGGGGCTTGCCCCCGATAGCAGGTGCCAGTCGATGTAGATGCCGACTGAAGCACTGCTATCGGGAGCAAGCCCCCTCCCAAATTGTCGATCGCCAGTGGACTGGGGATCAGTTTGTTTCTTCAGGATCAGAAAGCCGGCTTGATCGCACCTTTGTATTTTTCTTCGATGAATTGCTTCACCTCAGGGGTATGCAGCGCGGCGATCAGTTTCTTCACGGCGTCCGCGTCCTTGTTGTCTTCGCGGGTGACTAGGATGTTCACATACGGCGAGTCGCTGCCTTCGATCAACAGGGCGTCCTTAGCAGGGTCCAGCTTGGCTTCCAGGGCGTAGTTGGTGTTGATCAGCGCTAGGTCGACCTGGGTCAATACGCGTGGCAGGGTGGCGGCTTCCAGTTCGCGGAACTTCAGGTTTTTCGGGTTGGCGGTAATGTCTTTGATGGTCGACAGGATGTTGGTTGGGTCCTTCAGGGTGATCAGGCCGTTGTTGGCCAGAAGCAGCAGGGCGCGGCCGCCGTTGGTGGCGTCGTTCGGGATCACGACGTTGGCGCCGCTTGGCAGCTCGTCCATTTTTTTGTACTTGCTGGAGTAAGCACCCAGGGGCTCCAGGTGTACCCCGCCCACGCTTACCAAGTGAGTGCCCTTGGTCTTGTTGAACTCATCGAGGTACGGTTGGTGCTGGAAGAAGTTGGCGTCCAGGCGCTTCTCGGCCACTTGTACGTTGGGCTGCACGTAATCGGTGAACACCTTGACCTCGAGGTCCACGCCTTCTTTAGCCAGGGCCGGCTTCACGAATTCGAGGATTTCCGCGTGGGGCACCGGCGAGGCCGCGACGGTGAGGGTCTCGGCCGCGTGAGCGGAAAACGCGGCAACGGCGGCGAAAGCAACCAGTAGTTTTTTCATCCAGCAAGCTCCTTGTTCGGGCATCTGCCGGCAGTTGGCCGGCAATGGCCGTTATTTTCGAGAATAGTGTGTCACCAGCTTGTCGCCGATGGTTTGCAGAATCTGCACCAGCACAATCAACATGATGACGGTGACGACCATGACGTCGTCCTGGAAACGCTGGTATCCATAGCGGATCGCCAGGTCGCCCAACCCGCCGGCACCGACCACGCCGGCCATGGCGGTATAGCCCACCAGTGCAATGGCGGTCACGGTGATTGCGGCAATGATGCCAGGCTTCGCCTCGGGCAAAAGTGCCTTGACGATGATCTGCCGAGTAGTGGCACCCATGGCTTGCGTAGCTTCGATGATGCCGCGATCCACTTCGCGCAGAGCCGTTTCCACCAGCCGCGCGAAGAACGTCGAGGCGCCTACCACCAACGGCGGAATAGCGCCGGCCACTCCCAGGGATGTGCCGGTGATAAAGATCGTTGTAGGAATCATCACAATCAGCAGAATGATAAACGGCAGTGAGCGTATAGCGTTGACGATAAACGCCAGAACGCCGTAGGTGGCTTTCTGCTCCAGCAACTGACGTGGGCTGAACAAGAAGAGCAGGATGCCGAGCGGCAGGCCGACCAGCACGGTGAACAGCAGTGAAGTGCTGAGCATCAGCATGGTGTCACCGGTGGCGACCCAAATGTCGGCCCAATCCACCTTATCGAAGTAATGCAGTAACACGTCCATTAACGCAGGACCTCCATATGCACGTCGGCTGCGGTGAAGCGGGCGAAAGCTGCTTCCATATCACCGCCGGTGATGGCCAGAGTCAGTTGCCCGTAGGGAATGTCTTTGATGCGATCGATACGACCGGCAAGGATGCTGTAGTCCACTCCCGTCTCGCGCGCGACGGTACCCAACAATGGCGCGTAAGTCGCTTCGCCCTGGAATGTCAGGCGCACGATACGGCCAGGCACGTGAGCGAAGTCATCGCGCTGTTCGCTTTCGTCGATTTGGTCGGCTTCCTGCACAAAACGCTTGGTGGTCGGGTGCTTAGGGTGCAGGAACACATCCGCCACCGACCCCTGCTCGACGATCACACCGGCGTCCATCACGGCGACTTGGTCGCATACGCGACGGATCACATCCATTTCATGGGTGATCAGCACGATGGTCAGTTTCAACTCGCGATTGATTTCGGCCAGCAATTGCAGGACCGACGCGGTGGTCTGCGGGTCGAGGGCGCTGGTGGCTTCGTCGCACAGCAGGATCTTCGGCTTGGTTGCCAGGGCGCGGGCGATGCCGACGCGTTGCTTTTGGCCGCCGGAGAGTTGCGCGGGGTACTTCTTGGCGTGGTCGGACAGGCCCACGCGAGCGAGCAGTTCTGCCACCCGTTGGTCGATTGCCTTGCGCGACATTTCGCCGGCCAGGGTCAGTGGCAGCGCCACGTTGTCGGCGACGGTCTTGGAAGCCAGCAGGTTGAAGTGCTGGAAGATCATGCCGACCTGCTGACGGAAACGACGCAGGCCGTTGGCGTCCAGGGCGGTGACTTCTTCGCCATCGACCGTGATCTGACCGCCGCTGGGTTCTTCCAGGCGGTTGATCAAGCGCAACAGCGTGCTTTTACCTGCACCCGAATGGCCGATCAGGCCGAACACCTGGCCGTTCTCGACTCGCAGGCTGGTGGGATGCAGCGCGGGGATATCCCTACCGTCGACACGGTAGGTTTTATGGACGTTTTGAAACTCGATCACGTAGCGAACCTTGTGGGGCGCATGAAAAGGGATCAGCGGTTAGCCGGGCGCGCATTTTAGCCTGTCCGTATAGCGTTTCTTAGCATTTATTTCGTATCCAACCAGCGATTTGGCAATAACGCGATCAAAGGTCATAAAAAAGGAACGGCGCAAAACCCTGTCAGTCCCTACTTAAGCAACTCAATTTCCCAGGTGCCGTGCCTGGGGTTTTGCTCAAACGAGCCGGGGAACGCTCTGGCCACTTTGAATAAGGAGTTTTGACTGATGAGCACCAAGAAGCCAGCTACCCCGTCCAAGAGCGAACTCGGGGGGACCGATACCCTGGACCGCGGCAATACCAACGCCAAGCTGCAGGCCCTGGAAGCCTTTCGCTCCGATGCCACCGGCCAGGCTTTGCGTACCAACCAGGGCGTGAAGATTTCTGACAACCAGAACAGCTTGAAGGTCGGCTCCCGCGGCCCGTCGCTGCTCGAAGACTTCATCATGCGTGAAAAAATCACGCACTTTGACCATGAGCGCATCCCGGAGCGCATCGTGCATGCTCGCGGTACCGGCGCCCATGGCTATTTCCAGACCTACGAAGACCATTCGGCACTGACCAAGGCCGGATTCCTACGGACCCCCGAGCATAAAACCCCGGTATTTGCGCGGTTCTCCACCGTACAGGGCCCGCGTGGTTCCGGTGACACCGTGCGCGATGTGCGCGGCTTTGCCGTGAAGTTTTTCACCGAGGAAGGCAACTTCGACTTGGTGGGCAACAACATGCCAGTGTTTTTCATTCAGGACGCGATCAAGTTTCCTGACTTCGTGCATGCGGTAAAACCTGAGCCCCATAACGAAATTCCGACCGGCGGCTCGGCGCACGACACTTTCTGGGATTTCGTTTCCCTGGTGCCGGAATCGGCCCACATGGTGGTGTGGGCAATGTCCGACCGCGCCATTCCGAAAAGCCTGCGCGCCATGCAGGGTTTTGGCGTGCATACCTTTCGCCTGATCAACACTGAGGGCAAGTCCAGCTTCGTCAAATTCCACTGGCGTCCGAAGGTCGGCACCTGCTCCCTGGTGTGGGACGAAGCGCAGAAGCTTGCCGGTAAAGACACCGACTACCACCGCCGCGACCTGTGGGAATCCATCGAGAGCGGTGACTACCCAGAGTGGGAGCTGGGCGTACAGATCGTCGCCGAAGAGGACGAGCATAAGTTTGACTTCGACCTGCTCGACCCGACCAAGATCATCCCCGAAGAGTTGGTGCCCATTACGCCGCTGGGCAAGATGGTGCTTAACCGCAACCCAGACAACTTCTTTGCCGAAGTCGAGCAGGTGGCGTTCTGCCCGGGTCATATCGTGCCGGGTATCGATTTCACTAACGACCCGCTGCTGCAAGGCCGTCTGTTTTCCTACACGGACACGCAGATCAGCCGCCTGGGTGGTCCGAACTTCCATGAAATCCCGATCAATCGACCAGTCGCGCCGTTCCATAACGGCCAGCGCGACGCGCAGCACCGCAGCGTGATTGATAAGGGACGTGCCTCTTACGAGCCGAACTCCATCGATGGCGGCTGGCCGAAAGAAACCCCGCCGGGCCCGACCGACGGTGGCTTCGAAACCTATTACGAGCGCGTCGACGCCAACAAGGTACGTGAGCGCAGTGAGTCGTTTGGCGATCACTTCTCCCAGGCCACGCTGTTTTTCAACAGCATGAGCCACCATGAGAAAGAGCACATTATTGCCGCTTACAGCTTTGAGCTGGGCAAGGTCGAGCGCGAGCATATTCGTGCGCGCCAAGTGAACGAGATCCTCGCCAATATCGATTTGGAACTGGCCAAGCGTGTGGCGCAGAACCTGGGTCTGCCGGCACCGACCAAGGGCACCGTGCCGCCACGCGAAACATCGGTGAAAACGTCGCCAGCGTTGAGCCAAGTGAACCTGCTGTCGGGGGATATCAAGACGCGCAAAGTGGCGATTCTGGCCGCCAACGGCGTGGATGGTGCCGCTATTGATGCATTGAAAAAGGCCCTAGAGGCCGAAGGGGCTCACGCCAAATTGCTGGGGCCGACTTCGGCGCCGGTGAAGACGGCCGATGGCAAAACCCTGGCGGTGGATGCGTCGATGGAAGGCATGCCGTCCATTGCGTTCGACGCGGTGTTTATCCCTGGCGGCAAAGACTCGGTGAAAGCCCTGAGCGGCGACGGTGTGGCGTTGCACTACGTACTGGAAGCCTACAAGCACCTGAAGGCGATTGCCGTAGGGGCGGATGTGAAGCCGCTGCTGGATCAGCTGAAGCTAGAGGCGGATGCGGGGCTGATCGTCGGCTCGGATGCCAAAGCATTCAAGGCGTTCTTCGCCGCGATTGCGCAGCACCGGGTCTGGGAGCGTGAACCGAAGGCCAAGGCGATTCCGGCTTAAGGCAGGAGTTGCTAGTTAGATAGCTATCGGGGGCAAGCCCCCTCCCACATTTGAATGTATTCAAAGTTCAATGTGTGGGAGGGGGCTTGCCCCCGATGCTTTTACTTCACTGCGCCTTGCGCGGAATCAGCACGATCTGCGCCGGGATCTTCTTCAAAATCTGCCGGTGAATCTTCAGGTCATATCCCGAATCAATGCGCTTCACCCGTTTGCTCAGCAGGCTGGCCAGCCACGGGTAATCTTCTGTGCGCGGCACCTGGATGCTCACGTCGCACTGGTAATTCACCACGTCGGTGGCGATGGCGTCGAGCTGATGGCGCATGTCTTCGATGTTGGTGAGGTTCAGCGCCACGGTGGTGCTCGGTGCTGCCGGGTCGATGACCTTCGCGGCGGGCTTGGCTTCGGCGGCTTTAAGGGCCTCTTCGGCTTGATCCAACTCGGCTTTACGGGCGTGAGTGATAGCGCTGTTGACGCCGCCGGTCAGCGCCGGTGCTTTTGGCATCAATGCCCGGGCGCGGCTCAAGGCGGTGGCGGCCGCGTTGACGTCGCCTTTTTGCAGCACGATTTGGCTGCGTTGTAGATAGGCTTCGGCCAGTTGGCGCTGGTAGGTTTCCAGCGCCGGATCATTGGGCGTCTGGGCCTGCAGGGTGGCGAGTTGGTCTTCGGCGGTGGCCAACTCACTGCTGGCCAGGTTTTGCTCCAGCTGCGCGATGGCCGCAGCACGCGGGTCCGTGGCCTCCGGGGCAGCGGGCGGTGTGCTTTGACAGGCACCCAGCAGCAGGGAAAATGCGGCAAGGAGCAGATAACGTGCGGTGAACGGCTTCATTCCTGCGACTCTCTATTTGCGCAAAAAGCGAGCAAGTCTACACCCCTCGACGGGGCAGGACAAAACTCAGCAGAAACAGGGCGGCGGCGGTGACCACGATCGACGGTCCGGCCGGCGTGTCCTTGAACCACGACAACGCCAGGCCCCCACACACCGCAAGCATCCCCAGCAGGCTGGCGCCAATCGCCATTTGCTCCGGTGAGCGGGCGTGACGCTGAGCGGCCGCGGCGGGGATGATCAGCAACGATGTGATCAACAATACGCCGACAATCTTCATCGCGACAGCAATCACCACCGCGATCAATAACATCAAGGCCATGCGCAGGGCGGGCACCGGCAAGCCTTCGACCCTGGCCAGTTCCTCATGCACGGTGATCGCCAGCAGCGGGCGCCACAGCGTCACCAGCAACACCAGCACCATCGCGCTGCCGCCGAGGATCCAGGCCAGGTCGGTGGGGCTGATTGCCAGCAGATCGCCGAACAGGTAAGCCATCAGGTCGATGCGCACTTCATGCATAAAGCTCAGCACCACCAGGCCCAGGGACAAGGTGCTCGGTGCCAGGATCCCCAGCAAGGTGTCGGAAGCCAGCGGCTGGCGCTGTTGCAGCGTCACCAGCAGCACGGCCAGCAGCAGGCAGCCGGCGGTCACGGCGATGGTCGGGCTCACATCCAACAGGAAGCCCATGGCTACGCCCAGCAGCGCGGCGTGTGACAAGGTGTCGCCGAAATAGGCCATGCGCCGCCAGACCACGAACGAGCCCAGAGGGCCCGCGACCAGTGCCAGAGCCAAGCCTGCCAGCAGGGCGTAGAGCAGAAAATCAGCCATGCTTGCAGCTATCTCCGTGAACGTGGGTATGGGGGACGCTCGGGTCGTCGACCACTGCGCCATGCAGGTCATGGGCGTGGTCATGATGGTGATGGTAAATCGCCAGGCTTTGCGCGTTTTTGCCGAACAACTCGACAAATGCCGGGTCGCCGCTGACTTGTTCCGGGTGGCCCGAGCAGCACACATGGCGGTTGAGGCATACCACTTGGTCGGTGGTGCTCATCACCAGATGCAGATCGTGAGACACCATCAGCACGCCACAGCCGTGGCGGTCGCGCAGGCGGGTGATCAGGCTATACAGTTCGGCCTGGCCGGCGACGTCGACGCCCTGCACGGGCTCGTCCAGCACCAGCAGCTCCGGTTCGCGCAGCAGCGCGCGGGCCAGCAGCACGCGTTGCATTTCGCCGCCGGAAATACTTTGTACCGGGCTGTCGATCACCTGTTCGGCGCCGACTTCCTTAAGTGCGGCTTGGGCGCGGGCGCGGTCCACGCCGGGCACCAGACGCAGGAAGCGCAATACGGACAGCGGCAGAGTTGGGTCCACATGCAGTTTCTGCGGCATATAGCCCACGCGTAGCTTGGGCTTGCGCCACACACTGCCGCTGTCGGGCTTGAGCAGACCGAGCACGGCGCGCACCAGCGTGGTCTTGCCGGCACCGTTAGGGCCGATCAGTGTGACGATCTGCCCCGGCTCCACGCTGAGCGCGATGTTATCCAGCACGTTTTGCCCGGCGAACTTGACGCCGACCTGCTCCAGACGGATTAACGCGTTGCTCATCAAGCCCCCTGGCAACCCGAGCACAAACCGACCACTTCGACGGTTTGCCCTTCGACTTGGAAGCCAACGTCGGCGGCGCTGTGGATAATCGCATCGCTGATGCTTTTTTGTTCAAGCTCGATGGCCGCATGGCACACCCGGCAGATCAGGAACTGGCCCTGGTGCGCATGCTCCGGGTGGTTGCACCCGACAAACGCGTTGAGGGAGGCGATACGGTGGACCAGGCCGTTTTCCAGCAGGAAATCCAGCGCGCGATAAACCGTAGGCGGCGCGGCGCGGCGGCCGTCCTGCTCGCTGAGCACGCCGAGAATGTCGTAGGCGCCCAGTGGTTTGTGGCTCTGCCAGACCAATTCCAGCACGCGCCGCCGCAGCGCGGTCAGGCGCAGGCCTTGGCGTGCGCACAGCGCATCGGCCTCCGACAGCGCGCTGTGCACGCAGTGAGAGTGGTCGTGGGGACGGCTGGCAAGCGGTGTTATAGGCATGAGCGGCGACAGATATTTGATAGAGACGTTATTATGTTACCCGTTCCTACGCCATTGAGTGGTCATCGTGTCCCGACTTTTTCCCGTTTTTGTCGTATTTGTCACCAGTTTATTCATTGCCGGTGCCGCTCAGGCCGACGTCAAGGTGCTCACCAGCATCAAGCCGTTGCAGCTGATCGCCGCGGCGGTGCAGGACGGCGTGGCGGTTCCGGAAGTGCTGTTGCCGCCGGGCGCGTCGCCGCATAACTTCGCCTTGCGCCCATCCGACGTACGGCGTGTGCAGTCGGTCGACCTGCTGTATTGGATCGGGCCGGACATGGAAACCTTCCTGCCTCGCGTGCTCAAAAATCGTACAGCCACAACTGTGGCCGTGCAGGACCTGCCTGGCATGCAATTGCGCCGTTTCGCCGAAGATAGTCATTCCCACGCCGATGAAGCCGACGAACATGATCACGATCACCGTCCAGGCGGCTTGGATGCCCACTTGTGGCTATCGACAGTGAACGCCCGCGTGATTGCCGCGCGCATGGCCTCCGATCTCGCCAGCGCCGACCCTGCCAATGCCGCGCGTTATCAGAGCAACGCCAAGGCTTTCGCCGCACGCCTGGATGCGTTGGACGCGCGCTTGAAGACACGTCTGGCTGGCATCGGCGACAAGCCCTACTTCGTCTTTCACGAAGCCTTCGATTACTTCGAAGCTGCCTACGGCCTCAAGCATGCCGGCGTGTTCAGTGTTGCCGCTGAGGTACAGCCGGGGGCTCAGCACGTCGCGGCAATGCGTACGCGGTTGCAGGAAGTGGGCAAAACCTGTGTGTTCAGCGAACCGCCGCTGCGTCCGCGTTTAGCTGAAACCCTGGTGGCAGGGTTGCCGGTAAAACTGGCGGAATTGGATGCTTTGGGCGGTTACACCCCGGCGACCGCGCAAGGTTATGAGCAGGTGCTGGAAAAGTTGGGTAATGACCTGGCTGGGTGCCTGGAGTCGTTGTAAGTCTTAGTGCAGTTCAAATGTGGGAAGGGTTTGCCCCTTCCCGCATTGTTGACCGGATCGGCGCTTAGAGCGCGAATGGCAGGTTGACCGTGACCTGCTGACGCTGAGCCAGGCGATGTTCGAACTCGGCGGGATCGTGAATGAGAACATCCTGCCCGGCAAACGACTCTGCCGCGATCAAGCGCGAGAGCCAGAAGCGTACACACGCTACCCGCAGCAGGGTCGGCCACAGCTCGGCTTCCTTGGCGGTAAATGGCCGCAGGCTCGCGTAGGCGCCCAACAGTGCGCGAGCGCGGGGTGCGTCGATCACACCGTCGGCGTCCGAACACCAGTCGTTCAGGGCAATCGCCACGTCGTACAGCATCGGGCCCGAGCAGGCGTTGTAGAAGTCGATCAGACCGGTCAGATGTGTGCCTTCGAACATCGCGTTGTCGCGGAACAGGTCCGCGTGCACGTTGGCCCGAGGCAAGGCCAGGATCTGAGCCTTATGGGCGGCGATTTCATCCAGCGCGCCTTGCAACAGGCGCTGCTGGGCACCGTTAAGATGTGAAATCAGCTGGTTGCCCTCACTGAGCATCCAGTCCAACCCGCGATCGGTCTTACGCTCCAGCACCTTGTCGCCCTGAGTCGCCAGATGCAGGTGACCGAGCAATTCGCCGACCTGGGCGCAGTGCTGGGCATTGGCATCTTTGATGTGCTTGCCGGCCAGGCGCGGCTGCAACAGCGCCGGTTTGCCGGCCAGTTCGCGCAGGGCCACGCCATCGGTTGTACGCAGGGCGTATGGCACGGGCAGGTTGGCGTCGTGGAGTACATCCAGCAGCTCGATGAAGAACGGCATTTCCTGCACCGGGCCGCGCTCAACCAGGGTCAGGACAAACTCGCCCTGCTCCAGGCTGATAAAGAAGTTGGTGTTTTCGCTACCAGCGGCAATCCCCTGGAAGTCAAGCAGGCGGCCGAGCCCATAAGGGGCAAGAAAGGTTTCCAGCTCGGGCCGAGCCAGGGGGGTAAACACAGACATGGTTAAAACTGCCAGTACGGGCGCCGCGGTGGGCGGCGCCAATTGAAGTTAAGAAGTCATTTCCATTCGAAGATCTTCCATGACGGGATCAGCATATCCGGCTGGTCGGAGCGGATGAAGTTCGCATCGGTTCCGTCTGCGCGCACCAGGAAATAGGGCGGGCCCTTCTTAGGGATCACCTTGATTGCGTACAGGAAGCCATTCTGACGATATTCCTGAATAGTCTTATCGCCTTCCGTGCGAATGGTAACTTGCGGGTCGCCCGAAGGCGCATCGTCTGCCGCCATGGCAGCCATCGGAGCGAGTGCGATCAAGCCGGTCAACAGCAGGCGATTGAATGTACGCATGATAACCTTGTCCCTTTGTTTTCATTGGTCCGGCTATTCTAGCGCCTG
>Ga0308164_10002805_pt1 | contig 16689 bp, 19 predicted proteins | sample PhyTR2_FD_201031 | JGI IMG/M metagenome (GOLD analysis project Ga0308164, IMG submission 201031) | Phyllosphere microbial communities from UC Gill Tract Community Farm, Albany, California, United States - DLSLT.R2 | ecosystem: Host-associated > Plants > Phyllosphere > Unclassified | place: USA... | reverse complement strand
TACGAGACGGGCTTCCCGGCGCGCATGATCTTCCCGTCAGCGCATTAACTTGCGCAGCACTTGAGGAGGATCATATGAACAAGCAAAAAGGACCGGACAGCGTTCGTGCCCGCGGCATCGCCAAGGAAAAGACGATGACCGTGGCCGAAGGCAGCCAGCAGCCGCGCGCACCGGGCTGGGTGGCGCCGGGCGGCGCCAGCGTCCAGTCGGCGAACATCGAACAGCAAGGCGCGGCGCTGCGTGCGCGCGGCTCGCTGCAGGGCGGCAGCGCCGATGCGGCTCCCGGCAGCCAGCAGGCAGGCTGGAGCGCCCGCCAGAGCGGCCAGCGCATCCAGGCGCGCGGCGAGGAAGACCGGCTGCAGGCATCGCGCCAGTCGGAACAGCCGCAAAACGCCCAGGCCGACGCGCCGGACCGGAAAAATCGCGGCGGGGCAGAATAGCAGGCATCACTTGGTTGGTGATGGGTGGCCGGGCGGATGTTCGCCCGGCCATTTTTTTGCGCGCTCGTTGCAGAGCCTTACCGCAGCCACCGTCGTACCCGCCACCTCACCGTCGTCCCGCCAGCTTACCGTCGTTCCCGCCGCCTCACCGTCATCCCCGCGAGCTTACCGTCGTCCCCGCGAAGGCGGGGACCCATGCCGAGCATCCGAAGCCGGTCCCTCAGTCACACCGGATAACTCTCCGGCGCCCGGATCTCGGCAAAACCCTCGATACTGCCGATGCGCACCGTCACCGGGTTCAGGCTGGCCTGGGGCGACATCGAGCGCCAGGCGAATTTCCATTCCTTTTCGCGTGCTTCGGCGCCGGTCTTGGAAAATGCCAGGCCCAGGCGCGAGCGCGCGCCGTATTCGACCGGACCGTCGATGCCGGCCCAATTGGGCAGGGTGCGCTGCACGGCGCGGTGCAGGCGTTCGCCGAAGGCTTCGGCATCGTGGATGATCAGGCAGCTGTCGGCCGGTCCCAGCACGGTGAACAGTTCCTTGTTCCACTCCTGGGAAAAGGACAGGACCAGGAAACCGTTGGCGGGCGCCAGGCGGAACTGGCCGGCGCTGAGCGCCTGTTCCAGCTCGCTGCGCATGCCGTAGCGGTACAGGGTGGGGGGGCGTTGGTAGTCGTGCATGGCGATTCGATTCGTAAGTGGATCAGTGCAGGTGGATCAATGCGGGTGGATCAATGCGGATAAATCAGTGCGGCCGCAGGCGTTGCGCCTGCCGTTCCGGCGTGTCGTGCAGGTGCATGCGCATGTAGCGGAACGAGAAGAAGACTTCGCGCAGCAGATAAAAGAAACTGGCGATCAGCGCCACCATGGCCAGCACGAACATGCCGGCGATGTAGCGATCGAGCGGCAGATCGGCGGTGTCGCCCAGGAACAGGCAGGCGATGATCACGCAGATCAGGAAGCCGCAGGCGGTGCTGGCCGTGAGCGCGTAGTTGATCAGCTTCCAGCGCACGTACAGCACGTCCAGCTCTTCGTTGCATTCCGGGTCGGGCCCGTCGCGCAGCTGCTGCTTGAGGTCGCGCGTGCGGTCGATGATGCGCGCCAGGCGGTTCATCAGCACGGTCAGCTTGGTGGCTACCCCGGTGAGCAGGAAGACGGGGGCGATCGCCAGCTGGATGACGTGGCCGATGTCGTTGGTCTGGATATTCATGACAGGTGTGCAGGGCGAGGTTAATGGTCGAAGCGGCCGTGGCGCTTGAATTGCTCGGTGGCGGCGACCAGCGCGCGCGCGATGCCGGTTTCCAGCGCGCCGTGGCCGGCGTCCGGGATCATGCGCATGCGCGCGCCCGGCCAGGCCTGCTGCAGGCGCCAGGCCGCCAGCGGCGGGCAGATCACGTCGTAGCGGCCTTGCACGATCACCGCCGGCAGATGGGCGATGCGGCCGATGTCGCGGATCAGCTGGTCGTCCTCGAGGAAGGCGCCGTTGGCCATGTAGTGCGCTTCCAGACGGCCGACGCCGAGATCGAGCGTGTCCGACGCGCTTTCCTCTTCCTGCGGCAGCAGGAACACGCGGCGGCCCTCGAAGCGGCTCCAGGCGCGCGCCGCCGGCCAGAACTGATCCGGGTCGTCGCACAGCAGGCGCCGCGCGTAGGCCTGCAGCAGGTCGCCGCGTTCCTCGGGCGGAATCGGCGCGATGAATTCGTCGTACAGCTCCGGATAGAACCACCGCACGCCGTACAGGAAGAATTCGATCTCGGCCGGCGTGCACAGGAAGATCCCGCGCAGCACGAAGCCGAGGCAGCGTTCGGGATGCGCCTGCCCGTAGGCCAGCGCCAGCGTCGACCCCCAGGACCCGCCGAACACCAGCCAGCGTTCGACCCCGCACATGACGCGCAGGCGTTCGATGTCCTCGATCAGCAGCCCGGTCGTGTTGTTGCGCCATTCGCCCAGCGGCGTCGATTTGCCGGCGCCGCGCTGGTCGAACAGGATCACGCGGTAGGCGCTCGGATCGAAGAAGCGGCGGTGCTGCGGCGACAAGCCCGCGCCCGGCCCGCCGTGCAGGAAGATCACCGGAATCCCGTTCGGGTTGCCCACCTCTTCCCAATAGATCGTGTGCAGGTCGTCGACGGCCAGCATGCCGTGGCGGGTGGGCAGGATGGGCGGGAACAGCGACGGCGGGGTGGCGGGCATGGGCGTACGTTCGGTCTGGTTGAAGCGACAATCGATTGTAACGTAATGCCGCCTCAGAAAAAGGTATTGCAGGCGCCGCGCACCCGATACGCATCGTCCGCCAGCAGCAGCAGCGGCCAGCGGTCGAAGGTGGTGCAAGGATGCGAGATGCCGCAGCCGACCAGGTCGCCCACCAGCATCTGCTCCCGCACCGGTCCTTCGGGCAGGCGCAGGTAGGCATGCTGGTCGTTCAGCTTGACGATGGCGCAGCCGGGCGGCAGCGCGGACGGCGCGCCCGGCCCCGGACGGTGCATGAACAGGGGCAGCGGCAGGCCGCTGTCGTGCGAGGCGTCGCGCTTGCCCATGCCAAGGATGGCCAGGTCCGGTTCCGGCCGCGATTGCACGACGCTCCAGATTTCCAGCGCCGGCCGCAAGCCTTCCCCCGCCGGCCGGCCGGCGCGCGCATCGAGTTCGGCCAGCGCGTCCAGGTACATGCCGTGGTCGCTGCTGACGTAGCTGCCGCTGCGCAGCACCGGCGCCAGCGGCCGCGACAAGCCGCGCAGCGTGCCGAAGCCCTGCGCCACCAGGTCGAAGTAGGCGGAGCCGCCGGCCGACACCAGGATCGATGTCCCGCTGAACAAACCTTCGTCGTCGGCGGCCAGCACCAGGCCGCACAAGGCGTCGACGAAGGCGGCGACGGCGCGCAGGTCGGCGCCGCGGTCGTCGGACACCAACAAGCCTTCATAGCCCTCGAAGCCGGCCAACGCCAGCCCCGGCGCGCCGGCGATCGCGCGCGCCACCGTCATCGCCGCTGCCGGCGTGCGGCAGCCGGCGCGCTTGCCCGACAAACCCAGTTCGACCAGCACCGGCAACGGCCGCGCCAGGCGATAAGCTGCGGCCTCCTCGGCCAGGCGCGCGACCCCGGCCAGCGAATCGGCCAGCACGATGCATTCGAAGTCCGGGTCGTCGTGCAGCAATTGCAGCAGGGCGCGCAGGTCGCCCCGCGCCACCAGCTGGTTGGCGAGCAGCACGCGGCGCACGCCGAAGCGGTACGCCACCTGCACTTGCGGCACGCTGGCCAGCGTGATGCCCCAGGCGCCGTGGGCCAGCTGGGCGCCGAACAATTGGGGGCACATCGTGGTCTTGCCGTGCGGCGCCAGCAAGACGCCGTGGCGCGCGCAGAAATCCCGCATCCACGCCAGGTTGTGTTCCAGCGCCGCCAGTTTCAGGACGCCGACCGGGAAGCCGGTGTCGCCGTGCAGCACGTTCCAGCCCTGCACGCCGATCGCCCCCTGGCGCAGCGGTGCGCTGATCGGCAAGCCCTTGACGCCCGGCTGCAGCCATTGTTCTTCCAGGCCCGACAAGGACAAGGACCCGTGCGGCAAGATGCTCATGTCGGCTGTTCTCCATGACGTTCGCGTTCGTCCTGCAAATCGGCGCGCAGCAGCGCGGCGCGCGGCATCACGTCGCGCGCGCCGGGCGTATAGAACACGCCGGTAACGACGCCGTCCTGTTCCAGCTGCGGCAGCAAGTCGTACAGCAGTTCGTCCAGCGCGAACGATTGCGGCAGGTAACCGGTCCATTCGTAGTCGGCGCACAGGCGCGCGAATTCGCTGTCCGGCCACAGCGGGAACACCATGGTGCCGTCGTCTTTTTTCGCCAGCGCCCAGCCCTGGCGGTACAGGCTCCACACCACGCCGGTGGCGGCCACGCGCTCGACGAAATACGCATAGCGCTGCGCGCCCGGCAGCCTCACCAGCGCCTGCAATTGTCCGGTATCGATCGCCATCGCTGTCCTCGCTGCGCTGTCTGTCCGGCGTTCAGCATACGACAACATGCGGACCGGGCGGCGCAGCGCTAGGCGTCGTCGTCCAGCAGCTGCTGCAGGCGGCGCGGGTAATGATTCAGGAAGTCGCGCGTGATCGCGAAGTGCTCGGTGTCTTCGTAGGCCACCTCGCCGATGCCGGTGGCGTCGAAGCTGAGGATTTTCGCGTGCGGATAGGCCAGCAGGATCGGGGAATGGGTGGCGATGATGAACTGGCAGCCCTCCTTCACCAGTTTGTCGATCAGGGCCAGCGCCGCCAGCTGGCGATTCGGCGACAGCGCCGCCTCGGGTTCGTCGAGCAGGTACAGACCGTCGCTGCGGAAGCCTTGCAGCACGTCCAGGAAGGCTTCGCCGTGCGACTTCAAGTGCAGCGAGGGTGCGCTGCCGGGGCCCAGCTGATCGAGATAGCTGAACACGTTGAACAGGCTTTCCGCGCGCAGAAAATACGATGCGCGCGGCAGGCGCCAACCCTTGGCCAGCCGCAGCACCTGGTGCAGCGCCGACGTTTCCTGCTGCGGACGATGGACATTGCGCGTGCCGCCCTCGGCCGGCATGCCCAGGGCGACGGCGATCGCTTCCAGCACGGTCGACTTGCCGGCCCCGTTTTCGCCGACGAAGAAGGTCACGTCCGGGTGCGGCACCAGCAAACCCATCCCGCGCACCGCGGGAATGCTGAAGGGATAATTGTCGAGATCGATGTCGGCGTGCGGGTCGATCGTGACCGAACGCAGATACGGTTTGGCGGTGAGCGGCGGCATGAGGCTCCAGACAAGAAAACACCGCCCTCGGGCGGTGTCGAATAGCGATGTCTTGCGATAACGCTTACTGCATGTGCTGGCCGCCGTTGATGGCGATGTTGGCGCCGGTCACGAATGCGGCTTCGTCCGACGACAGGTAAGCGACCAGACCGGCGACTTCTTCCGGTTTGCCGAGGCGCCCCATCGGAATCTGCGGCAGGATTTTACTTTCCAGCACTTCGCTCGGGATGTCGGTGACCATCTTGGTGCCGATATAGCCCGGCGAGATGGTGTTCACGGTGACGCCCTTGCGCGCCACTTCCAGCGCCAGCGCCTTGCTGAAGCCGTGAATACCCGCTTTCGCGGCCGAGTAGTTGGTCTGGCCGAAGGCGCCCTTCTGGCCGTTGACCGAAGAGATGTTGATGATGCGGCCCCAGCCGCGCTCGACCATGCCGTCGGCGACCGGCTTGGTCATGTTGAACACGGAATCCAGATTGGTCTTCATGACCGCATCCCAATTGACCTTGTCCATCTTTTTGAAGGTCATGTCGCGCGTGATGCCGGCGTTGTTCACCAGCACGTCGACCGGGCCGACTTCCTGGGCGACCTTGCCCACGCAAGCCTGGGCCGAATCGTAGTCCGACACGTCGCACTCGTAGGCCTTGAAGTTCTGGCCCTGCTCGCGCATGGACGCCAGCCAGCCTTCGGCCTTGGTGCTGCCCGGCGAATAGGTCGTCACGACCGTGTAGCCCAGCGCCGCCAGCTTGATGCAGATCGCTTCGCCCAGGCCACCCATGCCACCCGTTACCAATGCCACTCGATTCGTCATTGTCTTCTCCTCGTATTTTCTCGAAAAACTATTTTAGGCCACCCTCGACAAACCTACTGCGCGTTGCATTTTCAGCTTGCGATGCTCGCCGTACGCCTGTACGGCTGCGCTTCTCAGCCTCCGCGGCTCGACTGAAACTGCTGCCGCTCGCTACGGTTTTTCGAGGTGGCGTTTAGAGACTTATTACTTGTACTGCGCTTGCCTTCCGTGCTCAGCGCTCGACCGCCAGCGCCACGCCCATGCCGCCGCCGATGCACAGGCTGGCCAGGCCTTTTTTCGCATCGCGCCGCACCATCTCGTGCAGCAAGCTCACCAGCACGCGCGCGCCGGACGCGCCGATCGGGTGGCCGAGGGCGATGGCGCCGCCGTTGACGTTGATCTTCGACGCATCCCAGCCCATTTCCTTGTTGACGGCGACGGCCTGGGCGGCGAAGGCTTCGTTGATTTCCATCAGGTCGACGTCTTCGTGGGTCCAGCCGGCCTTTTCCAGGCATTTGCGCACCGCCGTCACCGGGCCCATGCCCATGATGGCCGGGTCCAGGCCCGACAAGGCATAGGCCTTGACGCGCGCCAGTGGGGTCAGGCCGAGTTCTTTCGCCTTCGACGCCGACATCATGATCACGGCGGCGGCGCCGTCGTTCAGGCCGGACGCATTGCCGGCGGTAACGGAACCTTCCTTGTTGAAGGCCGGGCGCAGGCTGGCCAGACCTTCGAGGGTGGCGCCGTGCTTCGGATACTCGTCGGTATCGAACACGGTAGTGCCCTTCTTGGAAGCGATCTCGACCGGGATGATCTCGTCCTTGAACTTGCCGTCCTTCATGGCGGCTTCGGCTTTCAGCTGCGACTGCAGCGCGAATTCGTCCTGCTCGGCGCGCGAGACGTCGAACTTGCGCGCCACGTTCTCGGCGGTTACGCCCATGTGGTACTGGTTGTAGACGTCCCACAGGCCGTCGACGATCATGGTGTCGACCAGCTTGGCGTCGCCCATGCGGAAGCCGTCGCGCGAACCGTTCAGCACGTGCGGCGAGGCGCTCATGTTTTCCTGGCCGCCGGCGATGACGATCTCGGCGTCGCCGCAGGCAATCGCTTGCGCCGCCAGGTGGGTGGCGCGCAGGCCGCTGCCGCACACCACGTTCAGGGTCGAGGCCGGCACGCTGTCCGGCAAGCCGGCTTTCAGCGTGGTCTGGCGCGCCGGATTCTGGCCGGCGCCGGCGGTCAGCACCTGGCCCATGATGACTTCGCTGACCGCGGCCGGATCGATGCCGGTCCTGGCCAGCAATTGCTTGATCACCTGGGCGCCCAGCTCGGTGGCCGGGATCTTGGCGAGGGTGCCGCCGAACTTGCCGATTGCGGTGCGGCCAGCGGCCACGATTACGACGTCTTCCATATCAGTCTCCGAGTTCCCGGCCCGAACGGCCGGGGTTGATGAACACATCCCTGCTGGCCAACCAGCTTCCCTTGTCACATGGGGCTTGAATGGGGAAAGCCAACAATGTTAGTTATTCAGCTTAGCCATTGTTTGAGCTAAATCAATCTTATCAGCTTATTTATGAAACGAAGGCTTCATTTGGGTCAATTCCCCTATGAAAGACCAAGTTGACGAGGCCCACATTTTTTGCCCGGAAACAGTCGTTGCCCGCTATAACCAAGGCGCCAAAACCCTTTCCCGTTGAAGGAATTTTCACAGTAGAATGCACGGGCTAGTGCCAACCAGAACTATCTATGCCCAAGAGCCCGACCTCCCTCCCCATCGAAATCAAGATCTCCACGGTCGTGGCCATATCGACCATCCTGCATTCGGCGGATCCGATGGCGATCGATGCCGCGTTGAAGCAGATGACGGGGGGCGTGTCCGACTTTTTCGAGGATGAATTCGCGGTCATCGACATTGCCGCGATCGCCGAGGAAGCCGGCCAGATCGATTGGGAATCGCTGGTGCGCCTGTTGAAAGGCTACCGCCTGAACGCGGTCGCGGTGCGCGGTGCGCCGGCGGCCCTGCACGACATCATCCGTGCCCACGATCTGTTCCTGGACGACGGCTCGTCCGGCGCGCGCGACAACGTGGCCGCGGCCCATGCGGCCGAGCCGGCGCAGGCGGTGGCCGCCGCCGCCGTGGTGCCGGTACCGGCCGCGCCGCTGCTGGCGCAAGCCATGATCATCGACACCCCGGTGCGTGCCGGCCAGCGCATCTATGCGCGCGGCACCGACCTGATCATCACCGCGGTCGTCAACAACGGCGCCGAAATCATCGCCGACGGCAGCATCCACGTGTATGCGCCGCTGCACGGGCGCGCCCTGGCGGGCGCCTCGGGCAATGCCGGCGCGCGTATCTTTGCGTTGCAGCTGGAACCGGAACTGGTGTCGATCGCAGGCGTGTACCGGACCTTCGATGAAGGCGTGCCGGCCGATATGGCGCGCACGCCGGTACAAATCCGTTTGGTCGGCGACCGAATCGATATATCATCGCTGGGTTCGGCCAATCGCCACTGAGGCATTTACTCATTTCGCATTGACCAGATCCAAAATAATTAAGGACATCCATTTGTCATGGCAAGAATTATCGTTGTAACGTCCGGCAAGGGCGGCGTCGGCAAAACCACCTCGAGCGCGAGCTTCTCGACCGGCCTGGCACTGCGCGGCCACAAGACCGTCGTCATCGACTTCGACGTCGGCCTGCGTAACCTCGACCTGATCATGGGGTGCGAACGCCGCGTGGTGTACGACTTGATCAATGTGATCAACAAGGAAGCCACGCTGAACCAGGCCCTGATCAAGGACAAGCACTGCGAAAACCTGTTCATCCTGCCGGCGTCGCAGACGCGCGACAAGGATGCGCTGAGCGAAGACGGCGTCGAGCGCGTGCTGAACGAGCTGGTGCAGATGGGCTTCGAATACATCATCTGCGACTCGCCGGCCGGCATCGAGCACGGCGCCCTGATGGCGCTAACCTTCGCCGACGAAGCGGTGATCGTGACCAATCCGGAAGTGTCGTCGGTGCGCGATTCCGACCGCATCCTCGGCATCCTGCAGGCCAAGTCGCGCCGCGCCCAGAGCGGCGGCGAGCCGGTCAAGGAGCACTTGCTGATCACGCGTTATTCGCCGCGCCGCGTCGACGCCGACGAAATGCTGTCCTACCAGGACGTGCAGGAAATCCTGCGCATCCCGCTGATCGGCATCATTCCGGAATCCGAAGCGGTGCTGCACGCATCGAACCAGGGCAATCCGGCGATCCATTTCAAGGACACCGACGTCGCGCAAGCCTACCAGGACGTGGTCGGCCGCTTCCTCGGCGAAGAGATTCCGCTGCGCTTCATCAGCTACGAAAAGCCGGGCCTGATGAAACGCCTGTTTGGGGTAAAGTGATATGGCTTTGCTTTCATTCCTGTTTCCTCAGAAACAGAAAAGTGCCACGGCGGCCAAGGAAAGGCTGCAGATCATCATCGCCCGCGAGCGCACCAACCGCACCGGGCCGGATTTCCTGCCCGCCCTGCACCGCGAGCTGATCGAAGTGATCTCGAAGTACACCAAGGTCAACGCCGACGACATCAAGATTTCGCTCGACCGCCAGGGCAACCTGGAAGTCCTCGACGTCAACGTGGTGCTGCCGGACGCCTGATCCACCGCTGCCCGCTGAACCGCCGCCCGCCCTCACCGGCCGGCGGCGGTTCGACGTTTACGGGCCGCTGCGCGGCGGCACCTGGCCGGCTACCTCGTCCGCTACCGCCTGCGCCACCTTCGTGCAGGCTTCCACGTGCTGGTAACCCATCTGGCGGAACAGCGCAAAGCCGATCGCCGCCGACGCGATCTGGCCGGCCAGCGGCACCACCTTGGCCGCCGATTTCGCGGCCAGCCTGGCGCCCGATTTCTGCAGCAGCTTAATGACGAGTTCGCGCGTCACCAGTTTTCCCACCAACATGCCTCCGAGCGCCCCCACCGCCTCGTAGGCGGCAATCCGCATGCGCGGCTGCAATTGCTCGATCTGCTCGGGCGTCAGGCCGAAGGCGCGGTTGATTTCCTCGACCATGGACGCGAAGCTGGTCAGGTCGGCCACCATGTCGATGCCGGGGATCGGCACCGCCGCGACCCCGGCCGAAATGGCCGCGCGCTTGCGCACCAGTGCACGGCTGCGCTCGCGTACGCGCGCGATATCGGCAGGCGCAACCGGCAGCAAAACCAGTTCAGTATCTTTCTTCTTTTTCAGAAACATGACAAACTCCTATCCTGATGGTCGATATCATAGTAACCACCAGTTTATTATTTAATTGTTAAAACGGTGACGCAATTCCCCAACGGAAATGTGAATTTACGTGAAGCCTGTGTGGCTTGCTTGTAAAAGTCTGCTATATTCGGAAATAAGTTGTAGGAACGATCCTACATTAGCAGTTCACGCAGTCCCACCCCCACGCCGAGACCGCCCCATCATGCGAATTGCAGTACTGGATAACGACAACACCCAGGCCGATTTGATCTGCCAAGTTCTGAATGGTGCCGGACACAGCTGCCAGTCGTACGACAGCGGCAAAGATCTGTTGGGGCAATTGCGCAAGGATAGTACCGACCTCTTGATCGTCGATTGGCAGATCAACGACGTGCCGGCCCAGGAAGTGCTGCGCCGGGCCAAGGAAAAGATGGCGTCCAACACGCCGACCATGTTCCTGGCCGGCAGCGCGGCCGAAGACGACATCGTGGCCGGCGTCACCGCCGGCGCCGACGACTACCTGGTCAAGCCGCTGCGCCGCGGCGAACTGGTGGCCCGCGTGCAAGCCCTGCTGCGCCGCGCCTACCCGTCGCAGAACGGCGCCGAACAGCTGCAATTCGGCCCCTACATCTTCGAGACCCGCCCGGGCCGCCTGATGATGGATGGTGAACAGGTGGATGTGACCCACAAGGAATTCAACCTGGCGCTGCTGTTTTTCCGCAACCTCGGCCGTCCGCTGTCGCGCGCCTACATCCACGAATCGATCTGGGTGCGCGAAACCGCGGTGCCGTCGCGCACCATGGACACCCACGTCTCGCGCGTGCGCAATAAACTGCGCCTGCGTCCTGAGAACGGTTTCCGGCTGGTGCCGGTGTACAGCTACGGCTACCGGCTGGAGAAGCTGGGCGCTTGAAGCCTGTCCGTGAAGCCCTGCCGGCATCAGGGTATAATGACCGGACTGCCCGTTTTTTGATCACCCATGCAACTCCTTGCTGTCGGCCTGAATCACACCACTGCCCCGGTCTCGCTGCGCGAGCAACTGGCGCTGGCGCCTGAGCAGCTGGGCGAGGCGGTACAGGCGGCGCGCGGCTGGTTTTCGCGCTTCAATCACGCCGGCGAAGACGAAGCGGCCCTGCTCTCCACCTGCAACCGCACCGAGATGTATGCCGCCAGCGCGGCCCCCGACCCGCTCGACGCGTCCGCCCGTTTCCTGGCCGACTACCACCGCCTGAATTTCGCCGAACTGCGCCCGCACCTGTACATGCTGCCGCAGCACGATGCCGTGCGCCACGCCTTCCGCGTCGCCTCGGGTCTCGATTCGATGGTGCTCGGCGAAGCCCAGATCCTGGGCCAGATGAAGGATGCGGTGCGCGTCGCCGATGCCGCCGGCGGCCTGGGCACCTATCTGCACCAGCTGTTCCAGCGCAGCTTCTCGGTGGCCAAGGAAGTACGCAGCACCACCGAGATCGGCGCCCACAGCGTGTCGATGGCGGCGGCGGCGGTGCGGCTGTCCGAGCGCATCTTCGATTCGATCAGCGCGCAGAACGTGCTGTTCATCGGCGCCGGCGAAATGATCGAACTGTGCGCCACCCACTTCGCGGCCCAGAACCCGAAATCGATCACCGTGGCCAACCGCACGCTGGAACGCGGCGAGGCGCTGGCCGACCGTTTCACGGGACGCGCGATCCGCCTGGCCGATCTGTCCGAGCAGCTGGCGCAGTTCGACATCGTGATCTCGTCCACCGCGTCCACCCTGCCGCTGATCGGCAAGGGCCTGGTCGAACGCGCGATCAAGGCGCGCCGCCACCGGCCGATGTTCATGGTCGACCTGGCGGTCCCGCGCGACATCGAACCCGAAGTCGGCAAGTTGAACGACGTGTTCCTGTACACCGTCGACGACCTGGCGGACGTTGTGCGCAGCGGCGTCGAAAGCCGGCAGGCGGCGGTGGCCCAGGCCGAAGCCATCATCGACACCCGCGTGCAATCCTTCATGCACTGGATCGGCGACCGCGCCGTGGTGCCGGTGATCCGCGACCTGCACGAATCCAGCGAACTGCTGCGCCTGGCCGAACTGGAACGCGCGCGCAAGCTGCTGGCCCGTGGCGAAGACGTCGAGGTGGTGCTGGAAGCGCTGTCGAAAGGCCTCACCGCCAAATTCCTGCACGGCCCGCAACAGGCCCTGCACCGTGCCCAGGGCGACGAACGCGCGCGCCTGGCCAGCCTGCTGCCCCAGCTGTTCCGCGGCCGCCGTTAGCGTCCTGCCTTTCCTGCGCGCCGTCGCGGCGCGCGCCTGCCGTCCCGTTGTGCGGCCCGTCCGTCTTACTCCGTCCCGAACACTATGAAACCATCCATGCTGGCCAAGCTGGACCAACTGGCCAACCGTCTCGTCGAACTGGACGAACTCCTGATGTCCGAAGGCGCCACCGCCAACATGGACAGCTTCCGCAAGATGAGCCGCGAGCACGCCGAACTGGGCCCGCTGGTGGCCGTCTACCGCCAGTACGGCGAGGCCCAGGGCGACATCGCCGCGGCGCAGGAGATGCTGCTCGATCCCGAGATGAAGGACTTCGCCCAGGACGAGATCGAGGATGCCAAGGTGCGCCTGGCCCAGCTCGACCTCGACCTGCAGAAAATGCTGCTGCCCAAGGATGCGAACGACGAGCGCAACATCTTCCTCGAGATCCGCGCCGGTACCGGCGGCGACGAATCGGCGCTGTTCGCCGGCGATCTGCTGCGCATGTACAGCCGCTACGCCGAACGCCAGCGCTGGCAGGTGGAAGTCGTGTCGGAGTCGAGCTCGGATTTGGGCGGCTACCGCGAAGTCATCGTGCGTATCATCGGCAGCGGCGTGTACTCGAAACTGAAATTCGAATCCGGCGGCCACCGCGTGCAGCGCGTGCCGGCCACCGAGACGCAAGGCCGCATCCACACCTCGGCCTGCACGGTGGCGGTGATGCCGGAAGCCGACGAAGTCGAAGACGTCGACATCAACCCGGCCGACCTGCGCATCGACACCTACCGGGCCAGCGGCGCCGGCGGCCAGCACATCAACAAGACCGATTCCGCGGTGCGCATCACCCACTTGCCGACCGGGATCGTGGTCGAGTGCCAGGACGACCGCAGCCAGCACAAGAACAAGGCGCAGGCGATGAAAGTGCTGGCCGCGCGCATCAAGGACGTGCAGCTGCGCGAACAGCAGAGCAAGGAAGCCGCCACCCGCAAGAGCCTGATCGGCTCCGGCGACCGCAGCGAGCGCATCCGCACCTACAACTTCCCGCAAGGCCGCCTGACCGACCACCGCATCAACCTGACGCTGTATAAACTCGACATGATCATGGACGGCGACCTGACCGAACTGACCAGCGCCCTCTCCGCCGAACACCAGGCCGAACTCCTCGCCGCCCTCGGCGATTAATCCTCATCAAATCGGGGTCAGAGCTCAAAAACTGCGAAATTCGGGGTCAGAGCACAAAATCTACAACTGCATTTTCGCGGGGTCATCTGGGTCGCATCGACAATTCCGTTGCACATGTGCGGAAAATGCTTCGATGAGCAATTTCCGAAAAAAGTGCTCTGACCCCGAATTATGAAGCGGAAGTGCTCTGACCCCGAATTTCTCAAAGTTTTGCGATGTGCGAGAATCGCAGGATCAATTTCACCAGGAATCGCCGTATGCCCACGTCCCGCAAGCTCCTGCTTCTCCTCGCTGCCGTCAGCCTCGCGCTGGTCGGCGCCGCCCTGTATCTGCAGCATGCGAAAGACATGCTGCCCTGCCCGCTGTGCATCATCCAGCGCTATTGCTTCCTGGGCGTGGCGATCTTCAGCCTGATCGGGGCGTTTGCGGGCAGGATCAAGGTGTTCGCGGGGCTGGCATTGCTGTCGGCGCTGGGCGGGCTGGGCGTCGCCGGCAAGCATTTGTATGTGATCGCGCACCCAGGCTTTTCCTGCGGGATCGATCCGATGGAGACGGTGCTGAACCGCATCCCGACCGCGACCCTGCTGCCCTCGATCTTCCGCGCCGACGGCTTGTGCGAAGCGGCGCTCGACAAGGTGCTGGGCCTGTCGGTGCCGCAATGGTCGGCGGTCTGGTTCGTGATCCTGGCGCTGAGTTTGATCGCGGTGCTGGCGCGCCGCGTGCGCCGATGATCGACATCCTGCCGGGCACGCCGCTCAAGGCGGCGCAGATGGCGCTGCCGCTCGATCCGCTCGAAAACCGCATCCTGCTGTGCCACGCGACCGGCTTGAGCCGCGTCCAGCTGATCACCGAGGCCGAGCGCGCGCTGAGTGCCGACGATGCCGCACGCTTGAGCACACTGGTGCGGCGCCGCCTGGCCGGCGAACCGATCGCCTACCTGGTCGGCCGGCGCGAATTTTTCGGCTTGCCGTTCCAGGTGAACGAGGCGGTCCTGATCCCGCGTCCGGACACGGAATTGATCGTCGAACTGGCGCTCGAGCGCCTGCCGCAGCAGGGCAGCCTGCTCGACATGGGCACCGGCAGCGGCGCCATCGCGGTGGCCGTCGCCCATACGCGGCCGGATGCCGTGGTGACCGCGCTGGATGTCAGCGCGGCCGCGCTGGCGGTGGCGCAGGCGAATGCGGCCGCCAACGGCGCGCAGGTGCGCTTCCTGCAGAGCGACTGGTTCGGCGCGCTGCAAGCCGCCGACGCTGATCGACGCTACGCGCTGATCGCCTCCAACCCGCCCTACATCGCCGCGGGCGACGCCCACCTGGCGCAAGGCGATCTGCGCTTCGAGCCGACCGGCGCCCTCACCGACCATGCCGACGGCCTGTCGGCGCTGCGCACCATCGTTGCCGGCGCCGCGGCCCACTTGCTGCCGGGCGCCTGGCTGCTGCTGGAACACGGCTACGACCAGGCCGGGGCCGTGCGCACGCTGCTGCAGGCGGCCGGCTACACCGACGTGCAAAGCTGGCGCGACCTCGGCGCCATCGAGCGCGTCAGCGGCGGACGCGCTCCTGTCTGAAACTCACTCGTAGCGCAAGGCTTCCGCCGGATGCAGGCGCGAGGCCGACCAGCTCGGGTACAGCGTCGCCAGAAACGCCAGCAGCACCGAGACGCCGCCGCTCCAGGCCACGTCGGCCCAGCGCAGCTGCGACGGGATCTCGCTGATGAAATAGATATCCTTCGACAGGAAGTGCATCCCGAACAGGCGTTCGATGAAGGGCACGATCACGTCGATGTTCAACGCCACGGCGATGCCGCAGCCGACGCCGAGCGCGGTCCCGAGCACGCCGACCAGCGTGCCCTGCACGATGAAAATCTTCATGATCGAGCGCGGCGAAGCGCCCAGCGTGCGCAGGATCGCGATGTCGGCCTGCTTGTCGCGCACCGCCATCACCAGCGTCGACACCAGGTTGAAGGCGGCCACCGCCACGATCATCGTGATGATAATGAACATCATGTGCTTCTGCGATTGCACCGCCGCGAACCAGACCGCATTCACCTGCGACCAGTCGCGCATCACCAGCTGGCCGGACATGCTGCGCTGCAGCTCGGCCGCCACGCGCGGCGCGGCATACAAGTCGTCCAGGTGCAGGCGCAGGCCGGCGGGCGCGCTCAAACCTTCGACGTCCATCGCATCGTCCAGGCTGACGAAGCCGAGCGAGGAATCGAACTGGTAGTGGCCGGCTTCGAAGATCCCGGCCACCGTGAAGGTGCGCGAGCGCGGTGCGCCGGACAAGGTGGCGCCCTGCACCGCCTGGGCGCCCTGTTGCGCACCGCCGGGTGCCAGCAGCAGCGTCACCCGGTCGCCAACCTTCACGCCGAGCGACTCGGCCAGCACATTGCCCAGCATGATGTTGAACGAGCCCGGACGCAGCGCCGCGAAGTGGTTCACCTGCTGCGCCACCTTCGACACCCGGCTTTCCTCGGCCGGCAGCACGCCGCGCACCAGTGCCGGCTTCATCGTCCCCTCGCGCACCAGCATGCCCTGCATCTCGACGAAGGGGGCGGCGGCGCGCACCGCCGGGTTGCGCAGCGCTTCCTGCGCCGAGCGGCGCCAGTCGGGCAAGGCGCCGCGCGCATCGAAGACTTCGATGTGGGCCACCACCGACAGCATGCGGTCGGTGACTTCCTTCTGGAATCCGTTCATCACCGACAGCACGACGATCAGCGCACCCACGCCGAGGGCGATGCCGGCCACCGAGATCCAGGAAATGAAGGAAATAAAACGGTTGCGGCCGCTGCGTTTGCCGGTGTTGGTGTAGCGCAAACCGACCCACCATTCATACGGCATGTTCTTGATAATGCTCATGGCTTCCTGACAAATAATCGATCCGGCGCAGTGTGCCACACAATGCGCCGCAGCACGAATGGCGGCGCGGCCGGCTTGGCGGGGTTTGTTAAAATGAACACCCATGTCCCGGAGCCTCCCCATGCCTCGACTGTCCGCAGCCCGGCTGCGCGCGTCGCGGCTGTTTATCTTCCTCTGCGTACCAGCGCTCTTGTTCGCAGCGCCGCCGTCAAGCGCCGCC
>Ga0308164_10002804_pt1 | contig 16702 bp, 19 predicted proteins | sample PhyTR2_FD_201031 | JGI IMG/M metagenome (GOLD analysis project Ga0308164, IMG submission 201031) | Phyllosphere microbial communities from UC Gill Tract Community Farm, Albany, California, United States - DLSLT.R2 | ecosystem: Host-associated > Plants > Phyllosphere > Unclassified | place: USA... | reverse complement strand
TACAGCACGAACAGGACGATGCCCTGCAGATTGAAAATGGCCCAGACAGACTGGTCCGGCACAAACGCAGCGATCAACAAGGTGTACACAGGAAGACGTGCCGAACACGTCATCAGTGGTGCAACCAGAATGGTCGTCATGCGATCACGCGGATCCTGAATGCTACGGGTGGCCATGATGCCCGGAATGGCGCAGGCAAAGCTCGACAGCAACGGAATGAAGGCACGTCCGGTCAGACCTGCCTTGAACATCAGGCGATCGAGCAGAAATGCCGCGCGCGGCAGATAGCCGGATTCTTCCAGCACCAGAATAAAGAAGAACAGAATCAAAATCTGCGGCAGGAAGACCAGCACGCCGCCCAGACCGGCAAAGATACCGTCAAGGATCAGGCTGTGCAGCAAGCCCTCGGGAATGAACGACGCAACCAGTTCACCAAGCGCACCGACGCCGTCTTCAATCCCACCCATGAACGGTTCTGCCCAGGCAAAGACTGCCTGGAAGATCAGGAACATGATTGCAGTCAGGATGATCAGGCCAAACACCGGATGCAAGGTCCAGCGATCGATCATGTCGTCGACAACGGCGGTCGAACGCGGCATGGTTACGGCAGCAGAAAGAATGCGGCGCACCTGCGCATGCAAATCACTCTCCACTTCTTCCGTGTTGACCGCGGCCGGTACTTCAATCGCATCCAGATGTTTGACGAGTGCATCGGCACCGCCGCTGCGAATCGCAACGGTCTCGATAACTTCCATACCCAATTGTCGCTGCAGCTCTTCACGATCAATCGTGATGCCGCGATTGCGCGCCGCATCCATCATGTTCAGGGCCAGTACCATCGGACGGCCCAGACGTTTCACTTCCAGGACAAAACGCAAATGCAGGCGCAGGTTGGTTGCATCAGCAACGCAGACAATCATTTCCGGCAATTCTTCACCGGGCACTTTGCCCAGGCAGATATCGCGCGTGACCATTTCATCCGGGCTGGTGGCATCAAGACTGTATGCGCCGGGCAGATCAAGTACGCGGAAGGCACGGCCGGACGGCGCCGTAAAACGCCCTTCCTTGCGCTCAACGGTCGCGCCGGCGTAGTTGGCGACTTTTTGACGGCTACCCGTCAGTTGATTGAACAATGCAGTCTTGCCGCAATTCGGATTGCCGACGAGGGCGATACGGGAAATGGCCATTGGGGAAACTTAAGAAGCGAGATGAATGCTGACGCGTTGCGCCTCGGAGCGACGTAGTGCGAAGCGCGTGTAACCGATTTGAACGAGGATCGGATCGGCACCGAAAGGACCGCGTGCGACGATGCTCACGGGTTCTCCTTCGACAAAGCCAAGCTCACGCAGACGTTTGGCAATGGGATCGTTGCTGTCGAGGCCGCTGACCGTATCGACGATCGCGGGCGTAAAAGGAGAAAGATCGGAAAGATTCACAATATTTAAATACAAATAAAAACTATTTACATTGCCATTGTAAGCGCATTTGCTTTTCATTGCTCTGCGCCCATAGCGGAAAGCCGTGTGAAGATTTTGTGAACGGCATTGTAGACCGTTCAACTTTCCGATATGGTTTTCGCTTCGCTTACTATCCGTGTCTCATGAACCCCGACGACCTGCACGCCCTCCTCACAACGCCCATGCCTTACGGTAAATACAAGGGCCGCATGCTGGCCGAATTACCGGGTCACTATCTTGGCTGGTTTGCTCGGGAAGGTTTCCCCACTGGCAAACTCGGTGCCCAGCTTGCATTGATGTACGAGCTCGATCACAACGCCTTGCGCCACTTGTTCGATCCGCTGCGCGACAATTCGCGTTAGACGTGGAATAGCTGCTTAAGCGTCGTCGCCGTCTCTCTTACGGTAAACCGCGCTCGACCATATCGATCAGACGCTGCCCTACCGCCTCGGCCTGCGCCTCATTCATCACGCGTAATGGACCGTCGATCAACAGCATGGCAAGACCATGCACGGATGACCAGGCAAGAAATTCAGCCGCTGGCCGTTTATCGAGTGCAAGTACACCTGCATCCAACATTTCATCGAGAGCCTGACTGAGTAACTGAAACGGTGTGCGGCCACTGTTGCCGGCCATCTCGGAAGTGCCGGCGCGTTCAAGATCTTCATGCACGGAAAATGCCGTTCTGAATAAGCCAGGTTCGCGCCGTGCAAAGCGCAGATAACCGGTGCCAACGGCACGCAGATGATCGCGTGCCATGGCAGCCTTGTCGCGTCGTTTCTTGCAGGCACCCCACTCGCGTTCGATGGCGTGTGCCAATTCCGCCTGCGCGGCGGCACATACGGCCAGCAACAAGGCATCACGATCGGCAAAATGCCGATAGGCAGCATTCGGCACAACACCGACCTGGCGTGTGGCTTCGCGCAATACAACGGCGCTTGGCCCGCCTTCTCGTGCGAGGCGCATCCCGGCCTCAACCAATGCACGACGCAGGTCGCCATGGCGAAAGGTATCGCGTTTTACGGGCTTGCTGGCTGGTTTGATATTTGTCTTCATTTGTTCTATTGTGTACAGCGTACACAATAAGTTTTACATTAAGTGCGCACTGTACGCAATAACTCTTTGCCAAGGAGAAATGCCATGGAAAAAGCTTCAGAGGAAAAGGAAATACGAACCTTGATCGATCAATGGTCGGAAACGATTAAAACCTGTGACGTTACAAAGATCATGGCGTTTTATGCTGACCCATTAACCGCGTTTGATGCACTCGGTGCCTTGCGTTTCAACAGCATTGCCGCCTACCGCGATCACTGGAATTTTTGTATGCAGTATTGTCGTCCACCGATGACCTTTGATCTGGCTGAACTGGTTGTAACAGCAGAGGGCAAAACGGGTTTCGCGCATTTTCTGGTGCATTCCGGCGCGGAAGACAACGAAGGCAATCGACACGCCATGTGGATGCGCGGCACTGGTTGCTATCGCAAGATCGATGGCCAATGGAAAATTGTGCATGAACATTTTTCCACGCCCTTCGATCCGGAATCAGGCAAAGCGATTTTCGACGCACAACCATAGGCGCAAACAACGTGCCCGCCCGCAGCCTTCATTCACTACATGACGCGACCATGACGCAGGAAAACTACGTCGAATGGACAGCGCGGCTGGATGCGCTCTGGTCAGCAACCGACTGCGAACGCCATCGCATGGAGATGCAGACCTTGCTGTTGCTGGTCGAACAGTACGAACAACAATATCCATCAAATACAAAATAGGAGAACAACATGAACACATCCGCAGTCAAGCCCATCCCGCCAGACATGCACAGCGTGACACCGCATCTGGTCTGCGATGGCGCCAGCGACGCCATCGCCTTTTATATCAAGGCTTTCAATGCAGTAGAACTGGCTCGCCTGCCCGGGCCGGACGGACGCATCATGCATGCGATGATCGGCATCGGCGACTCCAAAGTCATGCTGGCTGATCATTTCCCCGAGTACGGTTCACGCGGTCCGGCAGCGCTTGGCGGTACGCCGGTCACCATTCATCTGTATGTAGAAGATGCAGACAAGACCTACGCGCAGGCGATTGCTGCAGGCGCAAAACCGAAAATGCCGCTGGAAGACATGTTCTGGGGTGATCGCTACGGCATCGTGATCGATCCGTGCGGCCACGAATGGGCGATTGCTACGCATAAGCAGGATCTGACGCCAGAGCAGATTACCAAGGCCGCCGAAGCGGCATTTTCAGCCGGCGCCAAGGGTTGTTCTGCGCAGTAATCGAGGCAACGCTGCGATCAACGTGCCTTGCGAAAGGTCAGGTTGATCCGCGTTGCGCCGGTCAGGGGATGGCTGTTCGCTTTCAACGGTGCGACCGCGTGAAAAGCCAGTCGTGAAAGGCCACCCCACACCACGACATCGCCATGTGCCAGCGGCACGCGAACCTTGGGATCTGTTCGGAGATTGCCACCGAACTGAAAAATCGCCGGAATCCCCAGCGATACAGAAACGATCGGATGATTTGCATCTGCCTCGTCCCGATCCTGATGCAAGGATAGGCGCGAGCCCACCTCATAGCGATTGATCAGACAGGCATCCGGGACGAAGCCCTCAAAACCAGCCTTGGCAGCAGCATCCCGCGCAAGCTGTAAAAATAGCGCAGGCATCGCTGGCCACGCTTTGCCCGTGACTGGATCGAGATCGCCATAGCGATACCCGCTACGATCGCTGATCCACCCCAGCGGCCCGCAATTGGTCATGGCAACCGACATCGTATAGCCGCCCGGCGTAACCAGATGACGAAATGGAGCCTGCGCTGCAATGCCATCAACCGCGGCGAGCAATGCATGCGGGTCGGCCAGCGCAAAGCCGCGCAGAATCATGGCATCTTCGGCCAGCACTTCCTGCCATATACGCGCAGCGTGCGCGTCAGTTTCAAACAGATCACAGGTCATGCGAGGTTCTCATTTCCTGGTTTTGCGCGATTGCGCTTCGCTAGCAAGCAGCTTCTCTTTACGTTCCAGTCCCCAGCGATAGCCTGCCAGCTCGCCGCCGATGCGTACGACACGATGGCAGGGAATCGCCACGGCAATGGGATTGGCGGCACAGGCGCTCGCAACGGCGCGGATTGCCTTGGGCGAACCAATACGCTCGGCGATCTGGGTGTAGGTTGCAGTCTCACCTGGTGGGATCTCGTTCAATGCATGCCATACCCGCTGCTGGAACACGGTTCCTTGCAGATCGAGCGGAAGTTGCAGACCCATCGCCGGCTGCTCTACAAAACCGACGACTTGCGCAACCAACTGTTCAAAATGCGCATCTCCGCCGACAAGCTCTGCTTTAGGAAAACGGGTTTGCAAATCCTCCAGCAAGGCAGCCGGATCGTCGCCCAGCAAGATGGCGCAGATACCACGTTCGCTTTGTGCCACGAGAATGCTGCCGAGCGCGCATTCGCCCAGCGCAAAACGGATCACGGTTTTGACGCCGCCTGCTTTGTAGCGTTTTGCCGCCATGCCCAGCGTGCGATCTGCCGTGCTGTAGAACCTGCTGCTGGCATTGAAGCCTGCGTCGAACACGGCATGCGTTACAGTTTCCTGCGTTTGCAGTGTCTCGCGCAGTCGTCGCGCACGTTGTGCCGACGCGTAAGCATGCGGTGTAACGCCGGTGATGTTGCGAAACAATCGATGAAAGTAAAACTTGCTCATGCCAGCCTGTGCCGCAAGGTCATCTAGCGTGGGCATTGATTCGGCTTCGTCGATCACGCGGCATGTCTGAGCGACGATAAACGCATGTTGCTGCGCCAGCGCCAGTTGATCAGGTTTGCAGCGTTTGCATGGCCGAAACCCGGCCTCTTCGGCCGCTGCCGCCGTGGCATGAAAACGGACGTTTTCTGGCCGAGCCAGGCGCGAGGCACACGATGGGCGGCAATATACACCCGTGCTTGCGACCGAATAGAAAAACGACCCGTCTGCCGATTGATCGCGCGCGACGACGCTTTGCCAGCGTGGGTCATGTTCGGTTCCAGCGTTGCTCACGCTACGTTTTTGTTTCAGGGTGAGGTTATTCGTATCCATGCAGAACAGTGTATCAATCGCCCTCTTCTGCTGCACTCTGATCCTTGCTTTTGAATTCCCAATAAAAAATGCCCGCATCAGCGGGCATTTTCAGGTGTAGCAATAATAAATTGTTGACCGTTACTTGTTGACCATACTGCGTGGTTGCAGCAGTGCCAGAATCGCCCCGATAATCAGCGCGCCGGCAACGAAGTACATACCGGTGTTGGTCGTGCCCGTGACGTCTTTGAGCCAGCCGACAATGAACGGGCTGACGAAACCAGCCAGGTTGCCGACCGAGTTGATCAGGCCGATACCGGCTGCAACAGCGGCGCCGCTCAAAATCGCTGCCGGATAGGTCCAGAACACTGGCATGGTCGACAGCATACCGGCGGTACCTACCGACAATGCGCACAATGCGAGAACCACGTTGTCGCCCCAGATCGTGCTCAGGAACAGGCCGATGCCACCCAGCGCACTTGCGATCGCGAAGTGCCAGCGACGTTCACCGGTACGATCGGCGCTACGCGCAACGAGCAGCGTAACGACGATTGCGATGGAGTAAGGAATTGCGGTCAGCAGGCCGACGTCCAGCGCGTCTTTCACGCCGGTGGCTTTCACCAGAGTTGGCAGATAGAAGCTGATACCGTACAGACCCATCATGCAGCAGAAATAGATCGCCGCCATCATCCAGACTTTTGGATTGCTGAACGCATCTTTGACGGAGTGCGACTTCTGTACGCCATCGGCAGCGTCTGCCTTGATGTTGGCTTCCAGAATGGTTTTTTCATTTTCCGACAACCATTTCGCATTACGGATCTGATTTGGCAAGAAAGCCAGACACAGGATACCGAGCGCGAGCGAAGGAATCGCTTCGAGCAGGAACATCCATTGCCAGCCGTGCCAACCGTTGACACCAGCGAAGTGGTTCATGATCCAGCCGGACAATGGACCGCCGAGCACGCCAGCAACCGGGATACCGATCATGAACAGTGCGTTCATGCGGCTACGACGTTTGGATGGGAACCAGTAGGTCAGGTACAGCACGATGCCTGGGAAGAAGCCGGCTTCTGCCACGCCCAACAGGAAACGGACGACATAGAACGCGGTTGGTGTGGTGACAAACATCGTCGCGGCCGACAGGATCGACCAGGTGATCATGATGCGTGCGATCCAGACGCGAGCGCCGACGCGGTGCATGATGATGTTACTTGGGACTTCGAACAGGAAGTAACCGATGAAGAAAATACCGGCACCAAGACCGTAGACGGTCTCGCTGAACTGCAGATCGTTCAGCATCGACAGTTTTGCGAAACCGACGTTGACGCGATCAAGATAGGCTGCAACGTAGCAGAGGAAAAGGAAAGGCAGCAGACGCAAGGTTACTTTTGCGTAAATGCTGTCTTCCAGTTTATGACGATCGCTCGTAGCGACGTCTGGAAAAGTAGCGCTCATAAGTGTTTTCTAGGTCCAGATGCGATAGCCCCAAAGCATCGATAAACGTTGCTTGCGATGGTCGGAGCAGATATTTGCACGACGAAAAAGTCGCGATGAATAAAAAAAGCCTGGGTTCACAGGCTTTGCGGGTACCGGCGGAGGATGGTTGCCGAGAGAAACAAAGATGGCTGGGTTTAGCCGGGTTGTGATGATAGCCCTTGCGATGAAAACGCAAGATGCAAAAAATTCACCTGAAGATGAAAAAAATGCCGGAAACCCGCATGGATGCTAGCTTACAGCTTTCTTACAATGTCTCAAACACGATCCCATTCGGGTTCGCCAGCAAAGCGTTCTGCCAAAAAATCGAGCATGGTTCGCAAGGTGGCAGGCATGTGCTTACGTGAAATATAAACACCAAAAAGAGTCAGTTGTTGTGGCTCGTAATCGGGCAATACACGCTGCAGTGCGCCGGTTCGCAAAAAAGGCGCCGCGAGAAATGTGGGCAACTGTGCAATACCGGAACCGGCCAGTGCAGCCTGTAATAAAGACGTCGCATCGTTTGCACTGATATTGCCACTCACCGCCACGCCGATCTGCCCTGCCTCGGCATTTTCCAGATGCCAGATGCTTTTTCCGTAGTGCGCGTGCGTCAGGCAATTTCGTGTCGACAGCTGTTCGGGGCGCTGTGGAACGCCCTTTTCTTTTAGGTAAGCGGGCGATGCGCAGATGACCGAGCGACAGGCGCTCAACCGTCGCGCAATCAGATTGGGATCCAGCTCCTTGCTGATTCGTACCGCAAGATCGATACGCTCCTCGACCAGATTAACCGCATGATCGACCAGCAGCATATCGACCTGCACCGCCGGATAACGTTTGACGTAGTCGGCAATGGCTGCAGCAAGATGGGACTGACCGAACGAAGTGCTGACGGTAAGTCGCAATAAACCGCTCGGCTGATCATTGGCCATCGGGACGGCCGCTTTCATCTCTTCGACTTGTTCCAGCACCTGGCGACAACGTGGCAGTAATTCTTCCCCGGCTGTCGTCAGACTCAAGCGGCGCGTAGTGCGATGCATGAGTCTTGCGCCAGCCCATTCCTCCAGCTCTGCCAGATAGCGAGAGACGACTGGACGAGACAAGGACAGCCGCTCGGCAGCGGCAATCTGGCTGCCTTCATCCGCCACACTGACAAACACCTGCATGGCAGTTAGACGATCCATATTATTCCAATAATAGAAACAAATAATCGCCAATACTACGCTTTTTAATCACGTTTAAAGAAACTATGCTGAGTCATCTTTTAAACCTTAAGGAGTGGATCATGAGCAACATCGCCATCATCGGAGCAACCGGTCGCGCCGGCTCTCAATTACTGGAAGAAGCTATCCGTCGTGGCCATACGGTCACCGCGATCGCACGCAAGGCCAGCGCCGCGCCCGCACGTGCCGGTGTTACTGCCGTCGATGTGGATGTAACGGATACTGCCGCGCTGCAAAAAGCACTAGCCAGGCACGACGCCGTATTCAGCGCAGCCCATTTCAGCACCATCGCTTCGGACAAGATCATCACCTCCGTCAGAAACGCTGGCGTCAAACGTTTGCTGGTGGTCGGCGGCGCCGGTAGCTTGTTCGCCGCACCCGGCCTGCGTGTGATTGACACACCGAACTTTCCGGCGGAGTACAAAGCGGAAGCCAGCGCCGGCAGTGCGTATCTCACCGCCTTGCAGGATGTTAAAGACATCGACTGGACCTTCCTCTCGCCATCGGCAGAATTTGTCGAAGGCCCGCGCACCGGTGCGTTCCGCGTTGGCAAGGATGATCTGCTGGTTGATGCTGCAGGTCGTAGCTGGATCAGTTTTGCGGATTATGCGATTGCCTATCTGGACGAGCTGGAAAAGCCAGCCCACGTGCGTCAACGCTTTACCGTCGGTTATTGATCGCACGACACAGGCAATGTGAATGGGATGCCGAACCACATACAAGGGTTCGGCATTTATTCCTTACCTCGCTGTCTCGCTGATCATCTCTCATCAAATCACGCAATGAGCGATCGATTAAAATGCGGGCATGCCCGTGTTCGCCCTCAGCCTGATGCCTCGCACTCTCCCATCGCTGGATCGCATGATCACGGCGTACCTTGATCTTCAGTCGACCCGCACCACTCCCTTTGTCATGCTTTTACGCACAGCCTGACATGCTCGTCCCTCAAAATCCTGCACGACGCGCGCAATGCTTACATTGTCTTCGCCCGCAATCTGCCTGTATCTGTCAGTGGATCCAGCGTATCGATAATCAGGTCGACGTTCTGATTCTTCAGCATCCACTTGAAGTCGGACATGCCAAGGGAAGCGGACTATTACTACAGCGTAGTTTGCGATCAGGCACGTTGATCGTCGGCGAATCCTTCGATTCAGCACTTTTGCGAGATATGCTGTTCCGCGCCTTGCCGCATGCGCCTGATCAGAGTGCGCGCCCTGCGCTTCTTTATCCTTCAAGCGATGACGCACTGCCTTCGGAATCGCTGCCGCATCAACTTGGCGCACCGAATCGACTGGTCGTACTAGACGGCACCTGGCGTAAAAGCCGCAAGATGCTGTATCTCAATCCCTTGTTACAGCAGTTGCCACGTGTTGCGTTGACGGATGTCGCGCCATCTCGTTATCGGATTCGCAAAGCGCATCGCGATGACCAACTGTCCACACTGGAGGCGACTTGCCAGGCGTTGATGCAACTGGAAACCGACCAGAACAAGTATCTGCCTTTATTGAATGCCTTCGATGGATTTGTCGCGCAGCAGAAGTCCTACGTTGACGCACATGCAGATACATCTCTATCTCGTTCGCGTTCGAAATAATGAGTGGCATGTATCGTTGAAAAATGCGTGAATGGCTCAGCAGCTTGGGCGCGCATCCTTGATGTCTCGACAAGGACGATAAGAAAAAATACACACGTAGCGCATGCACTTTCTCTTTTCCGCAACACCGAAGCGCCAAACGCAAAAGTTCTTACCCTGAACTGTGTTGCCGGAGAAAAAGCGCTCCTATAATGAAATCGCACTCCCCTGATATGCGAGGTCATCATGAGCACTAGGAAGATGTTTTCCGAGATGGACGCCGACAGCCGACGTTTCTATTCCAGAATCATCAACGTCGCGATGTTCAACTTGTATGCGGTTGAAAACAAGTTGTTCGATTCGCTGATCTGCCAATCCGACGATCCACATGTGCTGGAACGCTGGGAAGAAGCAGAACCGCTGATTCTCGATACCTTGCAGAATCGCGCAGAAGGCGATCCGAACGAAGACAGTATCTGGGGCGATTTCTAGCCCGTTTCAAAATCTCCAAGCGCAATCCAGCACACGTGCTAAAAGCACGTGCGGTTTGCGTATTGATTTGCGATGGAGAGATTGTTCCGTTGGTTTGAATATGCCGTCGACGGTGCGACACCGTCTTCGGTTAATTAGCTAGTTCGTTAGGCGTCACCGCAATCTCTACAGTGACCGCTTGCTGAAGCGTTGCACTTTTCAGTCAACTGCTGCCGTGAGAGCGACGGCCTGTATTACATTACGCAGCCTTCACCATCCTCCACGTCATCGCTGATTCTGCGCATGTCCTTACGTCAGTCCCAGCTGCTTTCTCAAGCTTGCATCCACAAGGCCAGACGGCATAAAGCGACGCAATTTGCTCAGCAATGACGCCTGTCCGGCTGGCGTACGACGCATACGCCAATCACCAAGCGCTGCTTCCACGATTGTTGCAGCAACAGTATCGGGTTCAGGGGCTTTGCCAACATCACGCGCGACCGCTGTCGCAACGCTGGCTCGATCACGATCATAGGCAGCGACTGTGAATTTCGCCTGCGGTGAATTGGCTTCCAGACTGGTTTTTGTATAGGCAGGCTCCACCAGCGTGACGCGAATGCCAAACTGGCGAACCTCGTGATCCAGCGTTTCTGACAGTCCCTCGACAGCGTGTTTTGATGCGGCATAAAGACCCATATAGGGTGATGGAAGAAAGCCAAGCACAGAACTGACATTCACAATTCTGCCTGATCGCTGTTGCCGCATGTGCGGAAGCACCGCCTGCATGGTGCGCAGGATGCCGAAGAAATTGGTTTCGAATAGATTCGCCGCCTCTTCCATTGTCGTCTCCTCCACTGCGCCAAGCATATTCATGCCCGCATTGTTGACGAGCACATCGATCCGTCCGGCGACGTCGATGATTTCAGAAACCGCCTTACGTATGGAGTCGTTATTCCGTACATCCATCTCGACCAGAGTGACGCCTTGTAATGGCACCGCCAATGCAAGATTGCGCACGGTGCCAAATACCTTGCACCCGCGCCGCGCAAATTGTTCTGCCGCCGCCCGACCGATACCGGATGAAACACCGGTAACCAACACAACACTTGAATTCGTCATCACACTTCCTTTTTCACATTCATCTAAAGTCACGCGGTTTATTGCAACGATATGATCGCGTAGCCGCACGCCACCCGATCATTTCAATTGCACGACGACCTTGCCTCTTGCACGCCCTTGTTCAAGGTGGGCGAGCGCATCCTTGGCCTGCTCAAATGCAAAAACCTGATCGATGACCGGACGTATATGTCCATCCTCGATCAATTTTCTGATCTCGGAAAGTTGATCACCATCCGGACGTACGAACAGAAAGGAATAGCGTGCATCACTCTTTTTTGCCAAGCGAATAATCCGGGCGCTCAACAGACCCATCACGATCTTCATGATGAAGTTCATGCCACGCCCGCGAGCGAACGCAGCATCTGGCGGTCCGACCAAGGAGACGACCTGACTGCCAGGTTTCAATATGGCGAGCGATTTCTCCAGCGCATCGCCTCTGAGTGTTCCAACGATGGCATCGTAACCATGCAGCACTTGTTCGGCTGCCTGCTTCTTGTAATCCACGACCTCGTCTGCGCCAAGGCTACGTACCAGTTCAAGGTTAGATGTGCTCGTCATGGTTGCCACCGTTGCGCCCAAATGCTTTGCCAACTGAATGGCGAAGGTGCCAATGCCTCCTGAACCAGCGGGAATAAACACCTTCTGGCCTTTCTTAATGCGCATGCGTTCTTGCAAAGTCTGCCAGGACGCCAATCCAACCATCGGAATCGATGCGGCCTGTACAAAGTCAAGATTGCCGGGTTTGTGCGCGGCGGCAGATTCAGGCACAGCGGCGAATTCAGCCAGGCTCCCGCCCGGCAGATCAAAGATGCTCGCGAATACGGCATCACCTTGCTTGAAGCGGGTAACCATGCTTCCCGTTTCAACCACAATGCCGGCCAGGTCACTGCCGACTATGTGGGGAAGTTTCAACGGCAGTATCGGCTTGAACATGCCTTTCGGAATCATGTAGTCGATCGGATTCAATCCGGCCGCGTGAACCTGAACAAGTATCTCGTCGGCCTTGATGATGGGTCGTGGCATCTCTGCGAAGTCAACACTGCCGAGTCCGCCGTAGTTTTTCAGGACGAGAGATTTCATCATTTCCTTCCATTCTTGATATTGAGACTAGGCTGGCGAGCCTTGGACGCCAGCTCTGTTCGCGATGGCGAATCAATGGGCTTTGTACTTCGTTGGTTTCGACTGACGTACAGCAATGCCAGGATCAAAGAGACTTCAATGGCGACGGCAATCAGAATTCCCAGCTTAGCGTGACCAGTAGCCAGTTCGAAGATGCCGAGCAACGCCAATAACGCACACGCCACAGCCAGTCCCTTTGTCATGGCCGAACGCGCAGGTGATGGTGGCGCGTCTTTTGCGAACCAGAACATGACGGCCAAACCTGCATAAAGGGCCGCCGCACGACGCCCTATCAGTTCGACCGAGGACGTCAATGCGATACCCCATTCAGTCAGCAAACCTTGCGGCGCAAACATCCATGTAAAGCTGAGCGACGAGAAAAGCAGCGCAATCAGGATTGCCAGGTAGCGAAAGCTCAGCTTCATTGCATCATCCCGCAAATTCCGGGTAGTCGACATACCCCTCTGGTCGGCCGCTGTAGAGCGTGGCCGGATCAAGAGAATTCAGCGGCGCATCACGGCGCATGCGCGCGACCAGGTCAGGATTGGCAATGAAGGGTCTGCCCATCGCGATCAGATCGGCACGGCCGTCGCCCAGTGCGCTCTCCGCGCTGTCCTTGTCGAAGCCGCCGGCAAGGATAAAAGGACCGTCGAACGCAGCGCGCAATGCCGACTTCAGCACTTCAGGAACTGGTGGCGTTCCGCTGGCCGAGTGATCCAGAACGTGTACGTACATCAGGCCGAGCTCAGACAATTGCGTGACGAGTGCAAGATACTGCTCATCCACCTGATCGTACGCTGCCATCGCATTGACCACACCGTAAGGCGACAGGCGAACGCCGACACGCGCAGCGCCAATTTCCCTTGCAGTCGCGCGTGCAATTTCCAGCAGCAGTCGGTTACGTCCTTCAATGCTGCGTCCATAGCCATCCGTGCGGCGATTGACTGTCGGGTTAAGAAATTGCTCGATCAGATAACCATTGGCACCATGCAATTCGATACCATCAAAACCCGCTGTAATCGCCAGTCGGGCAGCACGCACATACTCATCGATCAAGACAGCGATGTCCGCTTCAGTCATCGCGCGCGGTTGTGTATGCGCTTGACTACCGAGCGTGTCGGTATGCATTTCTCCGGGACAGACGTCGTCTGACGGACCCAGCACTTCCGCACCAGCCGGCAAGTTTTCCAGGTGGCTTACCCGGCCGGTATGCATGACTTGCAAGACGATCCGTCCGCCTTTGGCATGGACCGCATCGGTAACCAGCTTCCAGCCTCTTACGTGGGCATCGTTGAACATGCCTGGCATGCGCGCATAACCAAGACCGTTAGGCGATGGCGATGTTCCCTCTGTGATGATGAGGCCAGCCGATGCGCGTTGCGCATAGTACGTGGCCATCAGGCTGTTGGCCGTGTTGTTCTCAATCGCGCGCAGGCGCGTCAGCGGTGCCATCACCGCACGATTATTGAGTGTGGTGCCGCGCAAATCAAAAGCATCAAATAACATGGTCTCTTCCTCTCTGATGGCCATCGATCACACTGACGCCAGGCGCGGCGCAACCTTGCCCGTATTGGTGCTGGCGAAAAGCGCCGCACGCGCGGTTTCAAACTGCTCGATCAAACCTGCATCTGCGACCGAAGGCAACGTGATACTTTCCCCTTTATCGAGCGCAACCATGGCGGCATCCACCATCACATCCGTTTGCATCACGGTTTCCGGATTCAACGCCGCAAGCGGTACACCAGACTGATCCCATAACTCGGTCGCCGTCGCTGCAGGAAGTACGACCTGGACCTTGACGGCCGAGTCGCTCAGTTCTTGCTGCAGGCCGCGACTGAAGTTCAGTACGAATGCTTTGGTACCGCTGTACACCGAACTGATTGGCAAGGAATGCAGCGAGAGCGCAGAGGCGATGTTAATGATCAAGCCTTCGTTACGCGCTTTCATGCCAGGCAGCACTGCGTGCGTCAAGCGCGTCAATGCCGTGATATTCAGTGCGATTTGCGCTAAAGAGTCATCCAGTGCACTGCCAATCATGGGGCCAAGTCGCGCGGTACCGGCGTTATTCACCAATACGCTGACCGCTGGACTGGAGGCGAGAAACTGCGCGACGCGAGTCTGCCCCTCGTCCGTTGCCAGATCGGCGACCAGAGGTTCGACCGCAACGCCATGCGTGCTTGATATGCTTTCGGCCAAAGACTTCAACCGGTCAGCACGTCGGGCAACCAACACCAGGTCATAGCCCCGTTTTGCAAAACGGTCCGCATAGACCGCCCCGATGCCTGACGAAGCGCCAGTGATCACAGCAATTTTTCTTGTTGATGTAGACATCTTCAATCCTTCAAATGATTAATTAAGCTGATAAGTCAGCAAACTCAAATTAAATATGATGATCATCATATTTATAGTCAAAAAAAAGCCACCGAGAAGCTTATTCGGTAGCCGGGTTAAATTGTTTCATCGTCGCAGCACATAATGCTTCAGACAAGGCTGAGTCATCCACCGCTCTTGCAATCATTGTGGTGCCGATCAATGCACACAGCATGGCCATGGCTTTCTCATGCGCCTGTGGTTGCCCCCAATCAGGAAGTTGACGTGCGATCAAATCAATCATTTCCTTGATGTGCAAGGTTGCCGCACGACGCACTTCAGACGATTGGCGGGGCATTTCAGAACAAAGCGCCGAAACCGGACATCCAGTTTCGATCGCGCTGATATGTTCCGGTGACAAATAGGCTTCCATCAATGCCTGTATTGCCTGCCCGGCCGGCGCCGCAGCAGCAACCCGCGATGCCAGTGCAACAGACTCGGCACCGGCACGATGACCTGCCTCGGCCAGCAAAGCATCACGCGATTCGAAATGCGCGTAGAACCCGCCATGCGTCAAACCGGCTTCCTTCATGATTTCAGCAACGCCAGTACCGCCGTATCCACTACGACGGATCGCACGCGCGGCCACCTCAACGATACGATCGTGGGTGATTTCCTTGCGCTTTTGGGCTGAGCCCTGAATAGATTTATTTCGCATGATGGTCATCATATACTGGTTTTTTGTTTTTGTGCAGGTTTCTCCAAATTTGATGTTGATCTGGTTATATGTCCTGATTTTGGCTGCTTTGGCCTTGCGTTAAAACTCGTCTGAAGACACAGCGATCCGCTGCCGCAGTTTGATTAACCTGACGTTGCAGCCTCATTTTCTTCCTGGCTAACTTGTCTGGTTAGTCTGGTTACGATGGCAAACATTCCTTCATCTTTTCCACAACAAGGCTTCACTCAATCTATTCATTACGGTTAACATCTATTGTATTAATGATGATCATCATCTATATTGCGTTCAACCGTTCAAAAAGGAATCCATCATGCCGCGCGTCTCCAAGGAACAAACCGATCGTAATCGGGCCGCCATTGAGCAAGCATCCGCACGCCTGTTTCGTGAAAAAGGATTCAACGGCGTTAGCGTGGCTGATCTGATGGGCGCGGCTGGCCTGACGCATGGCGGCTTCTATGGGCATTTTGCGTCCAAGGACGAACTGGCTGCCGTGGCTTGTGCTAACGCATTTTCACAAGCCAGCGAGCGTTGGCAGGGAAGGATCAAGAACAAGACGGATGCGCAGTCGGCATTGCATGCAATTCTGGATCCGTATCTATCGACACGCATGGTCAAAAATATGGGCATTGGCTGCCCTGCTGCCACTTTGAGTGTGGATGTGGCGCGTGAATCGCACGACAAACCGGTACGCGCTGCCTATCAGGCTGGCACTGCACAACTGGTTGAGATACTTGCAGCGCTCTCGCCTTCCGATGATCCGGCGGAGCGACGCAAACAGTCGCTGGTGCAATGGAGCACGATGGTCGGCGTGATGATGCTGGCAAGTGCGACCGATGGTGATCCGATCGCGGAGGAACTACTGGCTGCAGTCCGTGAGCACATGCTGGGTGATGCTGCCTGACTCTGTCCGAGCTCGATCAATCCCCTTTTCCGACTCCAATTAATTCCTCGCCATGTTCTCGCAACCTCTTTCTGTCTGGCTCAATCGCAAAGGCCTGCATTTCTCATGGCTGATCGTCGCCATTACTTTTTTGACGATGCTGACGTCATCTGCGGCACTTGGCTTGCCCGGTGCTCTGCTCCAACCGCTGAGCCGTGAATTTGGCTGGAATACCGATCAGATTTCCTCGGCGCTGGCGATCCGTTTCATGCTGTTTGGCCTGATCGGTCCCT
>Ga0308164_10002803_pt1 | contig 16718 bp, 11 predicted proteins | sample PhyTR2_FD_201031 | JGI IMG/M metagenome (GOLD analysis project Ga0308164, IMG submission 201031) | Phyllosphere microbial communities from UC Gill Tract Community Farm, Albany, California, United States - DLSLT.R2 | ecosystem: Host-associated > Plants > Phyllosphere > Unclassified | place: USA... | reverse complement strand
TGCATTGTTTGGAAAACTGAACAGCCTGTGTTACCGGGCCATCGAAAGCAGCACCGTGTTCTGCAAGCTGCGCGGCAATCCCTACGTCGAGCTGGTGCACTGGATGCACCAGATCCTGCAATTGCAAGATTCCGACCTAGTGCGCATCGTCCGCCACTACGAGATCGACGCGGCCACGCTGGCGCGCGACCTGACCGCCGCGCTGGACCGCCTGTCGCGCGGCTCGACCTCGGTCACCGACCTGTCGTCGCAGCTGGAAGAATCGGTCGAACGCGCCTGGGTGTACGGCACCTTGCTGTTCGGCGAATCGCAGGTGCGCTCGGGCCACCTGATCGTCGGCCTGCTCAAGACCACCGGCCTGCGCAACGCGCTGTACGGCATGTCGAAACAGTTCGAGCGCGTCAAGCTCGAACACCTGACCGACAACTTCGCCAAGCTGCTGGGCGAGTCGCCGGAAGCGAAGCTGCTGGCCACGGACGGCTTCAGCGGTGGCGGCGCCGCCCCCGGCGAAGCATCGGGCGCGATCGCCCCGGCCGCGATGGGCAAGCAGGAAGCCCTGAAAAAATTCACGGTCGACCTAACCGAGCAGGCGCGCAGCGGCAAGATGGACCCGATCGTCGGACGCGACGACGAGATCCGCCAGATGGTCGACATCCTGATGCGCCGGCGCCAGAACAACCCGATCATGATCGGCGAAGCCGGCGTGGGCAAGACCGCCGTGGTCGAAGGCTTCGCCCAGCGCATCGCGCGCGGCGACGTGCCGCCGATGCTAAAGGAAGTGCAGCTGCTCACGCTCGACGTGGGCCTGCTGCAGGCCGGCGCCAGCATGAAGGGCGAGTTCGAGCAGCGCCTGCGCTCGGTCATCGACGAAGTGCAGGCCAGCGCCACCCCGATCATCCTATTCATCGACGAGACCCACACGCTGGTGGGCGCCGGCGGCGCGGCCGGCACCGGCGACGCGGCCAATCTGCTCAAGCCGGCCCTGGCGCGCGGCACGCTGCGCACCATCGGCGCGACCACCTTCGCCGAATACAAGAAGCACATCGAAAAAGACCCGGCCCTGACGCGCCGCTTCCAGTCGATCCAGGTCGACGAGCCGAGCGAAGAGCGCGCCATCCTGATGATGCGCGGCGTCGCCTCGACCATGGAAAAGCACCACAAGGTGCAGATCCTCGACGAGGCGCTGGAAGCGGCGGTCAAGCTGAGTCACCGCTACATCCCGGCGCGCCAGTTGCCGGATAAATCGGTCAGCCTGATCGACACCGCGTGCGCGCGCGTGGCTGTCAGCCTGCACGCCACGCCGGCCGAAGTGGACGACAGCCGCAAGCGCATCGAAGCGCTGGAAGTCGAACTGAGCATCATCGGGCGCGAAGATGCGATCGGCATCGAGACCGGCAAGCGCCAGCTCGACGCGGCCGAACTGCTGGCCACCGAGCGTGAACGCCTGGCCGGCCTGGAAGCGCGCTGGAACGACGAGCGCGCGCTGGTCGACCAGCTGCTGGCGCTGCGCGCGCAGTTGCGCGACGGCGCGCAGCCGGTCGAAGGGACCGGCAGCGCGCTGGAAGCGGCGGCCGATCGTACTGCCCCTGCCGCAGCCACCGGCGCGACGCTGACGACGGAGCAGCGCAGCGCCGTGATGGCGCAGCTCAAAGACGTGCAAGCCAGATTGTCCGACCTGCAGGGCGAGACCCCGCTGATCCTGCCGACCGTCGACTACCAGGCGGTAGCAGCGGTGGTGGGCGACTGGACCGGCATCCCGGTCGGGCGCATGGCCAAGAACGAGATGGAGACCATCCTGAATATCGCGTCGTCGCTGGCCAGGCGCGTGATCGGCCAGGACCATGCGATGGAGATGATCGCCAAGCGCATCCAGACCTCGCGCGCGGGCCTCGACAACCCGAGCAAGCCGATCGGCGTGTTCATGCTGGCCGGTACCTCGGGCGTCGGCAAGACCGAGACGGCGCTGGCGCTGGCCGAGGCGCTGTATGGCGGCGAGCAGAATCTCATCACGATCAATATGAGCGAGTACCAGGAAGCCCACACGGTATCGACCCTGAAGGGCGCGCCGCCGGGCTATGTCGGCTACGGCGAAGGCGGCGTGCTGACCGAGGCGGTGCGGCGCAAGCCGTATTCGGTGGTGCTGCTCGACGAAGTCGAGAAGGCCCACCCGGACGTGCACGAAATGTTCTTCCAGGTGTTCGACAAGGGCTTCATGGAAGATGGGGAAGGGCGCTTCATCGATTTCAAGAACACCCTGATCATCCTGACCACCAACGCCGGCACCGACCTGATCGCGGGCCTGTGCAAGGACCCGGAACTGATGCCGGAACCGGACGACATGGCCAAGGCCCTGCGCGCACCGCTGCTCAAGGTGTTCCCGCCGGCGCTGCTGGGGCGCTTGGTGACGATTCCGTACTACCCGCTGTCGGACGCGATGCTCGGCGAGATCGTCAAGCTGCAGCTGAACCGCATCAAGAAGCGGGTCGAGGCGCGCTACAAGATCCCGTTCACCTACACCGACGACGTGGTCAAGCTGGTGGTCTCGCGCTGCACCGAGGGCGAGTCGGGCGGACGCATGATCGATGCCATCCTGACCAATACGATGCTGCCGGATATCAGTCGCGAGTTCCTGACGCGGATGATGGCGGGCGGCCAGGTGACGGGCGTCGATGTCGCTGCGCAAGATGGTGCGTTCACCTACAGCTTCGGCGCGGCGCCGGTGTCATCGGTCTGACGGACAGGAAACCATGACCGATACCACGATCCGGTATAACAAGGCGCTGGAGTACGTGCGTGAACTGTCCCGCGAGTTGGCGGATGACCTGACGGCCAAGACCGCCGGCTGGGACGACGCGCGCAAGGATTTGCTGTCGCTGGGCGGCGGCGCCTACTGGCACCTGGGTTCGAAGGAAGACCATATCGCGGTGCGCGCGCTATTGCTCTGTACAGTTTGCTATATGCGCAAGCCGCACGCGAATATGGATCTTGTGCAAGCCGAACAGTTGAAGGAAATTCGCGATGCGATGGAAGGCAAGCCGAAAGCGTTCGTCGACCAGGAGATACGTTTGTATTGTCGGGATGACAGGCGCTCGAAAGACCGTTTGGCGCAAGCTGCGCAGGACGTCTGTCGCGCCGAGGGCAATGTAACGGCGTATTCGCGTACGCGCGCCCAGACCAATGTCGGGACCGGCCCGGTTTGCTATAACGGCACGTCCACCTGGCTGTTCGCGGCAGGCTTTGTATCGCGCCGTTGGCTGGCCAAAGAAGGCAGCCAGATGCTGGACAGGACCGCACGGGAATTCCTGGGAGAAGGTGCGCTGATCGGCGGGCGTGAGCAGTGGAGCACCATACCGCGCGGCCACATCTTTCATATTCATAAAACAGGCGACCCGAATACCTGCCATTGGGGTGTGTCGCTTGGTGAAGGCCGCGCTGTGGCGTGCAATAACACCACCCAGGCGCCGCAACGAAATCCGGATGCGTCGAAGGTTCGCCTCCCGCCGGAGCCTGGGAAGCTGGTGGGGCTCCCGATTGAATCGAACCTGAAATTCGAGGGAACCGGAAACGCAACCTACGGTATATTCGATTTGGCCGAACTGTGCGACATCCTGAATCGGACGACCAAATACATGGTCGGTACGTTTGTAGGCGACCAGATTTCTGGCGATTACGTCGAGTCGAACAGTCCTAGCGGCTGCAATATCGTTCTTCGGCATATCGATCCGACCACAGCAGCCCAATGGTATTGATGCCGTCGATTGGCCACCGTTCTCATGATTATTTGACTATCCCTGGCTGTACATGAATCTGGAGAATCAATGGAAGTAACGACCAAGGCGGGTTCGCCAATTGCCCTGATGACCATGGACCGCACGATGGGCGGCGGCAAGCAGGAACACAAGATCCGCTGGGTGCCGCTGCCGGGCTGCCCCGACGGCTACATCATCCAGCGGATCACACGCGACACCAAGACCAGCCACGGCAAGCAGCAAAACGACGAGCGCACCGGTTTGCCAAACGGGAAAGTCGCCTGGGGCAAGCCGACCGAGGTGCGTGGCGATTACCTGGAATTGTGGGAAGTCTGGCGCGGCGGCGTGTATCCGTCGAAGTCGTCGGCGACCGTCAAGGGCATGTTTCATTCCCATGCCGGGCTGCGCGCGAAAGATTGGTTCGGCGAGACCTATATCGATCCGGAGGCGCCGCCAACGCGCGCGCGTGGTGTCGTGGTGACGGGCGCACCTGCGGTGCGCTCCACCGTGGCGCTCGAGCCGGCGGAGGATGTGTTCCACGATGTGTTCACCGACAAGGTGCCCGATTGTATGCAGGGTCAGGTGATCAAGGGCACCAACAAGATTCTTGGGAAAGTGTTTTTCATTCCGCGCGATTCCCGGATCGGGGCGGCGTATCTCAAGAACTATCTGGAACAAGGGCGCCGCAACAAGGATTGGTCCGGTGTCTTCACCGGCGGCATTCTGCTCCAGTGCGACGCCGCCACGGTCCCCGAACCGGACGAGCGCTTCCTGTGCATTACCCGCTACGAGGCGATCGAGTTTTCCGGTTCGTATGCGAAGAAGGAGATTTTCGACCGTAGCTATCCGGGCCTGATGCGCAAGAAGGGGCAGGGCGTGGTCAATGCGCGCAATGCCAACTTCACCTACGGGCCGGGCACCTCGGTCGGGCCGGCGGGTACGGCGCGGGTGTAGGCCCGGACCGCGTTTCGATTCACACGGCGCGGTTTCGCCGGAGACTTTTTTGGACCAGAACCACCATGCACGGACATAACAAGGCATTCGAATCCGACCCGTTCGGCTATGTCGAACGCATCGCGATCAACCATCTCGCGATGAAGGTGTACGGGGAAAAGACCGCCCGCGATTTCAGCGATTCGAACCGCTACGATGAACTGGGTCGGATCATCCCCGGGGGTTACAGTGTCTACAATAATCAGGTCAACACGGCCAAGAAGGCGGTCGAGGCGGCCAAGGCGGGCGAGTTCGACCTGGAGCCGGTGTCCTTGCAAGGCGCGCATGCCGTGTTCCTGCGCTTCGTGGTGCCGGGCGTGTACGCGCCGAGCGTCGAGTATGGCGGACTCGGGCGCGGCGCCGATCCGTCGATCAAGGCCTACTGGCTCGGCTACCTGATGCCGGGGTTGCAGGGCGCCGGCAAGGACCGCATCCCGTATGTCGATCTGCCGAAAGCCGGCCCGGCGCGCAAGCTGATGCTGACCGGCGCGATGAACGGCTGCTCGATGGTGGTCACGCAACACCCGGACGACCCGACACTGCTGCGGGTGTACCACGATTCGGCGCACGGACGCGATACCTTCAAGGACGATGTGGTCTATGCGCGCATCGACTATACCGACGAAGGGTATGCCTCGAGCAATGCGCCGGTTGCCGCGGCGCTTTCCGCCACAGCCGGCGCTGCTGCTGCCGCTGCCGCGCCCGGGGCGCCGGCACGCGTGGGCGCCCCGCCGCCCGTGCGGGCGCCGGCGGCGCCGGGCTGCGTGCGCTACTCGTATGGCGATATGGAAGGGTTCGCGGCAGCGTCGAGTGGCGCGCCGGCCCAGGGCAATCTGAGCGTCAAGGTGCGCACCTCGTTCAATTTCCTGTATTTCGATGAGGCGAACGGCCATTGGGTCGCAGTGTCTCAGCCGCTTGAAACCCTGCCCGCCGTGGCGCGGCCGGTGATCGGCTGGTTCGAAAGCCGGGCCGACTTCGACAAGCGGGAACAAGCGCACCAGACCGGGGGCACGGCGGTAGCGCTGGCGCCATCGAGTCCGCCGTGGAAGGCGCAGATTCCGTATTGAGCAGTTGCGGCCGAAGGCTCACCGAATCGCTGATTGGCGCAGTCACATTAGAGTATTTATTTCAGCGTTCGCGGTGAATTTTCGGATTGGTTGGAGAATTTCATTTGAACTATATAAAGGTCTCATATGCCGATCCAATTAGTGTGCTGGAATATGGAGAAAATCAACGATCTTAATTGTGCTGGGAAGCTGGAGAAAATGCTGGCATCAGTGAAAGATAAGGTTGATATGGACAAGCCATGGGTGGTGGCAGTCTTGGAATGCAAGGGTAAGGGGGAAAATGTTGCTACCAAGCTAAAGAGCGGGCTATCTGGTACGGCTTCTGTTGCTTCTGTTGTAATTGACGCCAATGGCGGCCCGCACACCAGAGAAAAAGTCGTACTGGTATATGGCGGCGGCTGTGCTTTGACAGAGCATGGAGCGCATGACGCGTGGAAGACAGATTTCAATCTGAAAATGGAAAGTGAAAAGAACCGTTTTCTCGAATCGCAAAGCAATGTTCGATTTCCGCGAACCTCAAAAGAGGCCTCACTCAATCATACCGCCGGACAGGCAATCGATAGTGCTTGGTCCGCCGACAATTGCCGTGATCCCGTGGTGGCTGGCTTCCATGCCGGGTCGGAGAAACTCAAGGTTGCATTTGTTCATTCGCCGGGTCCGTCGGCAAAAGCCACGATGCACGATAAGACGCCGTTTGCCCACACCTATTTCGCATGCATCAGCAAAGCGCTTGCAAACGCCGGGACCGACGTTGTCATGGGGGACTTCAATATTTACAGCTCGGATGATATCGAGAAGAATTCAGATTGGGATTTGAAGCACGTTGAGGATGCGATGGCAAAGACTGGAACGACGTACAAGTCCTGCGGCGCAGTGTCATCTTCTCAGCTGGATCGCGTGTTCATGCACTCGAAGTATGTGTTTGGAAGTAAGGTCAAATTGATGGAGGCGAGCATCGATTCGAGCGATCATCTCGGACTGTACGCGAACATTGCAATGGATACCTCTTCAAATGGCCAGCTGGACTCAATGGACATGTCAAGCAGCGAATCCGTCCCGGCTGCTGCTGCTTCTGCTTCTGCTTCTGCTTCTGCAATGCAAGAATGACGTGTAAGCCGCAGGTGCGTTATCCCTGCGGTTGGTTCCGCGTGGCAGCCATTTTTGTTTGAAGGCTTCCCGAAAGGCGTAACGAGGTCTGGTGTCACATGCGGACGCATGTTTGGTCGTTCGAGCAGTCGATCGCGGCGTTCTGCGCGGCATCGTCCCACTTGGACCGCAGAATTCGAATTTGGGGATATCTCATACCAGAAGTTTTGATCTTCAAATGCAACACGTTGTGTTCGTTGCTGAAGCGTCGTCGGCGGGTTCTGATCGCCCGACAGTGCGCACCGTCTGCGCCAGTACAAGGGACCGAAATCTTGACGGAGGCGCGGTGAACGAGATGCTGCCGGCAGGCACCGCATGTGCGAAGTTTCATCAAGAATTGCTGAATCATTTGGTCGATCCATGCAAGTCCCGACACAGGTGATGGTTAGTCGTCGCCAGCAGGCGCCTGCGCGCTGCGTCGTGTGCGACGCGGCCATGCCGCTTCATACCACCACCCAGCCATACCCGGTCTGTCATGCCACCGCCTGCCGCATGGTGCTAAGCCGCCGCGCCGCAATGGGCGAAGCGGGTTTTCGCCAGTTCTTGCAATTGCACGCCTGGCAGGTACGCCAGCGCGCTGCCGCAGTGCGCGCGGCGCAGGCGCGCCAGCAGGCCGAGGCGCAGGAAAACGCCGACGCCTGGGACGCCTTGCAGGCCATCTTGCCGAACCATGGCGTGCCCGCGCCATTGCGGCTGCTGCTGCCATCCGGACCGCAGCGCGACAGCGCGGTGACGCCGGAGCGGCTGGCGCGCTACCGCGCGCACTTGCAGCAGGCGGCGCTGGAGGCGAGCCGGATGGCGTCGGTGCCGGCGCCGCAGATGCCGGAGCCGATTGCGGAAGCGGCCGGCGCCTCGACCTTGCCCGGCCAGTTGTGCGGCCAGTGCGGCGGCGGCTGCTGCACCCGTGGCGGCGACGAAGCCTACCTGGCCGCGCCGACGCTGCGTCGCTTCATGGATGCGCATCCCGCCGCTGGCGCGGACGACGTGGTGGCGGCGTATTTGGCGTACGTGCCAGCGCAGGCGCAGGACGGTTCATGCATCAACCACACCGGCGCCGGCTGCACCCTGCCGCGCGCGCTGCGCAGCGAAACCTGCAATGTGTTCGCCTGCACGGCGCTGCAAAGCGTCCTTGCGGCGCAGCGCGATGATGCCGCTGTGCTGACTGTGCTGACCGTGCTGGTCGTGCGCCGCAGTCAGGATCACTGGCGCCGTTTCGATGCCGGACCAGCCAACGCCATTGCGGCGCGCACCGTGCTGCGCGAAGGCGGCGCGCTCGATCATCTTCATTGCTGACGACGCGCGGCGATCGCCAGCCCGGCCACCGGCGCACCGAGCTCCGTGCGCAGCACGTGGCGCTGCAGCGCCAGCACCTCCAGCCCGGCGCGCGCCAGCGCCGCGCGCGCATACGCTTCGCTGTGGCTGTAGCGGCCATGCGGATTGAGCACGAACGGCGGCGCTTCGCCAGTCCCCTGGCCGAGGCTCTCTTCGAGCGTGAACACCAGGTGTCCGCCCGCGCGCAGTGCGCCGGCCGCCGCTGCCGCCACATCGTCCAGCGCGCCGAAGTAGCACAGCGTATCGGCCGAGACCACCAGGTCGTAGCTGGCCGGATGGGCCGCCAGCCAGGCGCTCAGCTCGGCCGCTTCGAGCAGGCGGTAGCCGCCGCGCGCCGCGGCTTTTTCCAGCATGTTCGGCGACAGGTCGACGCCGTCGAGAGTGCGCGCCCACTGCGCCAGGATCGGCGCGCACAGGCCGGTGCCGCAGCCGGCGTCGAGGATGTCCAATGCCGCGTTAGCCGGGCCCAGCAGGTCGGCCACCAGCACGCCGCACAGGGCCGGGGCGCGGTAGTCGAGGGCGGTCAATACTTCGTCGAAGGTGCTGGCGAAACGGTCGAAGGTGCTTTGCACATAGCCGTCGCTGGCCCGTTCGGGCGCGGCGCCGCCGGCGACCGCCGCGATCATGTGGGCGATGGCCGGGTTGTCGGGCTGCTGCTGTTGCCAGCGACGGTAGACGTCGAGCGCGTCGGCGGTGCGCCCGCTCGAGACCAGCGCCTGGCCCAGGTTGTGGTAGGCCTCGACGCTTTGCGGCGCCAGCTCGATCGCCCGGTGGTAAGCCGTCATCGCCTCTTGCAACTGGTGCAGGGCGCGCAAGGCGTTGCCCAGGTTGGCCCAGCCTTCGGCGAATTCGGGCGCCAGCGCCAGGCACTGGCGGTAGGCCTCGGCCGCCTCTTCGCCGCGCCCCTGCGACTTGAGCACGACGCCCAGGTTGTTCCAGGCCAGCGCGAAATCGGGGCGCGCGGCCAGCACCGCGCGGTAGCTGTGCTCGGCGTCGGCCGGGCGTCCCAGTTCCTTCTGCACGTTGCCGAGGTTGTTGCGCGCATCGACATAGCCGGGGGCCAGCAGCAGGGCTTGTTCGATCAGGGCCAGCGCCGCTTCGCGCCGGCCTTGCTGGTGCAGCAGCACGCCCAGGAAGTGCAGGGCGTCGGTATGCCGGGGCGCGACCGCGAGCAGGGCGCGGTAGCGCCGCTCGGCCTCGGCCAGCTTGCCGGCCTGGTGCGCAGCGATCGCGCTGCGCAGGGCGCCGTCGAGCGCCGCGGGGCGGGTCGGTTTGGCCCCCGGCGGGGCGGTCGTGGTCTTCCTGGACATGTGCTTTCCTGGCGATGGCAAAGTCGCCAGCTTAAAGCAAATCGTTGCAACAAAGTACGCCATCCGCCATACTTGACGGACTGCGGCGGGAGCGTGACGCGCGCGCCGCGCGCCGCGCGCTGCCTGTGTGGAGAGGAGAAAAGCATGCCGAGTCAGGTATCGATGGGAGCCTTGATGACCTGTACGTTCGGTGTCGCGCCGTCGACGCTGGTTGTCGTGCCGGCCAACAAAGTGCTGTGCGAAGGGCCACCGGCGGCCAACATCATGGACCACAAGCCGATGGTCAACATCATGCCGTTCGGGATGTGCTCGTCGGTGGCCAATCCGATGGTCATCGCCGCTACCGCGGCCGCACTGGGTGTGCCCACGCCGATGCCATGCATCCCGATGACGATGGCGCCCTGGGTGCCGGGCGCGCCCACCGTGCTGATCGGCCCGTTTCCTGCGCTCGACAATGTCTCGAAATGCATGTGCAACTGGGGCGGCGTGATCGCCTTCAGCATGCCCGGCACGGTCAAGACCATGATTCCCTGAACGGGTATCGCTCCACGCCACGCCCGATCACCCCATCTTTCACAGAAACTGCCCATGCCCGCCACCCAACTCCATCGTGAAGTGTCCGTCAAGACCGCCCTGGCCGACGACGTGCTGCTGTTTGCCGGCATGCGCGGCACCGAGCAACTCGGGCGTCTGTCGGAATTCACGGTAAGCATGGAGTCGGAAGACGCCAACATCGCGGTCGGCGACGTCCTCGGCAAATCGCTCGACGTGATCCTGACGACCAGCGACGGCCAGGGCAAGCGCTATTTCAACGGCATCGTGACGCGATTCAGCCAGACCGGCTGGCGCGACAATTTCGTCACCTATGAAGCGACCGTGCATCCCGGCCTGTGGCTGCTCACGCGCGCGTCGAACTGCCGCATTTTCCAGGATGACTCGGTCACCGAGATCGTCAAGCAGGTATGCGGCGCCTATGGCAGCGACGTGGTGCTCGACCTGGGTTCGCTCAGCCAGAGCTACGCGCCCCTGCCGTACTGCGTGCAGTACCGCGAGACCGATTTCAACTTCGTGTGCCGCCTGCTCGAAGCGGCCGGCATCTATTTTTACTTCACCCACAGCGCCGGGCGCCACACCATGGTGCTGGCCGATTCGTACAGCGCGCACCAGGCGATTGCGGGATATGGGGCACTGGTGTTCGACGGCATGCGCTCGTCCGGGTCGCGCGCGCCCGAGAGCATGCTCACCTGGTCGAGCAGCGGCGCGATCAGCTCCAGCACCTATGACCTCAACGATTTCGATTTCGAGAAAGCGAGCAACAGTGCCAGCGGCGGCCTGCGCTCGACCGCGACGATCCCGGCCGCCTTCGGGCAGACCTCGTACGAGATGTACGATTATCCGGGCGACTACAACATGGCGAATGCGGGCAATCGGCTGGCGCGGGCGCGCATGGAAGCACTGCATGGCGAGGGCGAGCAGATCACGGCCACCACCAGCGCGCGCGGCCTGCATCCGGGCGGCCTGTTCACGCTGGCCGAGCACCCGCGCAATGAAGCCAATCGCGCCTATCTGGTGACCTCGAGCCGCTACGAAGTGACCGGCAACGACTATGCCAGCGGTGGGCGCACCTTCGCGTTCGCCTGCCATATCAAGGCGATCGGCAAGGCGCATGCCTACCGGCCCGTGCCGGTGGTGCGCAAGCCGGTGGTGCAGGGGCCGCAGACGGCGATGGTGGTCGGCAAGGCGGGCGAAGAAATCTGGACCGACAAATATGGCCGCGTCAAAGTGCAATTTCACTGGGACCGGCTTGGCAAGGAAGATGAACTCAGCTCGTGCTGGGTGCGCGTGGCGCAGGGCTGGGCCGGCAAGGGCTGGGGCGCGCTGTCGGTGCCGCGCATCGGCATGGAAGTCGTGGTCAGCTTCCTCGAAGGGGATCCCGACCGGCCCCTGGTGACCGGCTGCGTCTACAATTCGGACGCCATGCCGCCCTACAGCCTGCCCGAAGAACAAACCGTCTCGACGCTCAAGTCGCGCTCGTCGAAAGGCGGCGAGGGCTTCAACGAACTGCGCTTCGAAGACAAGAAGGGCGAAGAAGAAGTATTCATCCACGCCGAGCGCGATTTCCTACGCGTGGTGAAGAACAACGACGCCCTGAAGGTCGGCTTCGAGACCGCCGCCAAGGGCGACCAGACGGTCGACATCAAGAACGACCAGACCATCAAGATCGGCCACGACGCGCTCGAGTCGGTAGGCAACGACCAGACGCTCGACGTGGGCAACGCCCAGAAGGTCAAGGTTGGCACCACCATCATGGTCGAAGCGGGCACCTCGATCGAACTGAAGGTGGGCGCCAGCAGCATCAAGATCGAGGCCGGCAAGATCACCATCAAGTCGCCGGAAATCGAGATCGCTGCCGATGCCAACGCCAAGCTCAAGGCCGGCGCCATGCTGGACATCAAGTCGGGCGGCATCATGACGATCGGCGGGGCGCTGGTCAAGATCAACTGATGGCGAAGTCGACAAGTTTATTGGATGATCGCTGTGGCGCCACGTATAATCCGCTAGCCCGCGCCACGCGGCGCAGCGGCCGATCCCCAGGACAACCACTTCACACGACGCGATGCTGCTGACCCTCAGAATTATCACTTACCGCAACGCCCCGGTGCCGGCCGCGCCGGCCGCGCGTTTCGACGCCGGGGGCGGCAATATCGGCCGCTCGGGCGACAACGTGCTGGTGCTCGACGACCCCAGCAAGTACATCTCGCGCGTGCATGCGCGCGTGTTCGCCCAGGGCGACGCGTTCGTGCTCGAAGACATGGGCAGCAATCCCAGCATCGTCAACGACCGGCCGCTCGGCAAGGGCAGCCAGGTCAGGCTGGGTCATGGCGATCGGGTGGTGATCGGCGACTACCTGCTGCAGGCGGTGCTCGAAGCGGCGCCGGTGCAGCCGGTGCTGGCGCCGGCGCCGGTCAACAACGCGGCCTTGCCCCTGTTCGAACCGCCGCCGCCGCCCTCGCCGGTGCAGCTGCCGCCGCTCGACTTCGCGCCGGCCTCACCGCAAGCACAAGCGGCAATGCCGGCGCCGGCGTGGCCCGATCCGCTGGCCGGCGGCAGCATCCTCGACATGGCCAGTGGGCCGCACACCGGGCTTGGCGGCGACGATCCGCTTGGCCTGAACCTGTTCGCGCCGGCCGCACCGGCGCGCGGCGCCGAGAGCGACCATGTGTCGCCCGAGCTGGGGGCGTTCCCGCGCGCGCAGCAGGCGCCGGCCTCGGCCTTTGCCGCGCCTGCGCCACTATTCGCGCCGTCGTCCGGCGGTTTTTCGATCCCCGACGACTACGATCCGCTGGCCGACCTGTTTCCGCCGGTCGCTGCGCCGCCGCCGCCACCGCCGCCAGCACCACCACCACCTCCGGTGCCGGCCGCGCCGGTGGCCGTTGCCGCCGCTTGGCCGGAGAGCGACAACGCCGACATGACCACGCTGGTGCCGCCTGCCGCCGTGCCGACGCCAGTTTCGGTGCCGTCGCCCGCGCCGGTGCCGACACCCATGCCCGCGCCAGCCGCGTCGCCGTCGCCCGCGCCGACAGGCGGCGACGACGCCGTCCTGCAGGCGCTGCTGCGCGGCCTGGGACTGCCCGGGCTGCAGTTGGGGCGTCCCGCCACCGACGTGGCCGAGATGGTCGGCGCGATGCTGCGCGAAGCCACCGCCGGCACCATGGACGTGCTGATGGCGCGCGCCATGACCAAGAAGGAAAGCCGGATCGACATGACGATGCTGTCGGTGCGCGCGAACAATCCGCTCAAGTTCTTCCCGAACGCCGACGGCGCGCTGACCCAGATGCTCACCGGCGCGATGGCCGGCTACATGCCGCCGGTCGACGCCATGGCCGGCGCCTTCGACGATCTGCGCGCCCACGAACTGGCCGTCATCGCCGGCATGCGCGCCGCGCTCGGCGCTGTGCTGCACCGCTTCGATCCAAGCCAGATCGAGGCGCGCCTGGCCGTGCCGACCATGATGGACAAGATGCTCTCGTCGAACCGCAAGGCCAAGATGTGGGACCGGCTGGTCGAATTGTATGGCGAGATCGCGCGCGAAGCCGACGACGACCTGCAGCGCCTGTTCGGTGAAAAATTCTCCAGCGCCTACGAAGAGCAGGTCGAGCGCTTGCGCCAGGCCAAGCGCGGCAGGAGCGACCCCCACCTACCGGGATAGGCACTAGTTTTTGCGGTACCCAACAAGTTATTGAAAGAGGCACTATGGCGTGGAAGAACAAGGTGGTCTGGTCCGAAGGCATGCTGTTGCAGCCGCAGCACCTGCAGCAGCACGATCGCTATTGGCAAAGCCAGCTTGAGAACCGCGTTGCCGCGCTGCGGCCTTACAGCTGGGGCTTCGCCGACGTGAAGATCGACGAGCACCAGCTGGCGCTGGGCAAGCTGGCGCTGCAATCGTGCAGCGCCGTTCTGCCCGACGGTACGCCGTTCACGCTGCCGGCGGACGACGAATTGCCGCTGCCGCTCGATATTCCGGCCGACGCGAGGAATGCCATGGTGGTGCTGGCGCTGCCGCTGCGCCGCCATGGCGTGGCCGAAGTGGCGGACGGCGAGGGCGTCGACAATTTCGCGCGTCACCGTCCCGACGACTACGAAGCCTGGGACAGCAATGGCCTGGACAACAGCGCCCTGATGCAGATCGGGAAGCTGCGCCTGCGCCTGGCGCTGGCGTCCGAAGTGGCCAATGCCTACGCCACCATCGGCGTGGCCCGCATCGTCGAGCGGCGCGCGGACAACCGCGTCGTCATCGATCCCGACTACAGCCCGCCATGCCTCGACTTCCGCGCCGCGCCGCGCCTGGCTGCGTTCGCAGATGAACTGGTCGGCCTGCTGCACCAGCGCGGCGACATGCTCGGGGCGCGCCTGTCGCAGCCAGGCGCCGCCGGCGCCGCCGAAATCGCCGACTTCTTGCTGCTGCAACTGCTCAACCGGGTCGAGCCGCTGATCATCCACCTGGCCGGCGCCACCGGCGTGCATCCTGAGGACTTGTACCGGCAACTGGTGTCGCTGGCCGGCGAGCTGGCCACCTTCACCGAACCGGGCAAGCGCACCGCCGCCTACCAGACCTACCGCCACGACGCGCTGGCCGAGACCTTCGCGCCGGTGATCGCCGACCTGCGCCGCGCGCTGTCGACCGTGATGGACACGCAAGCCGTGCCGATCCCGCTCGACGAGCGCCAGTTCGGGATCCGGGTGGCGGTGGTGCCCGACCGCGAGCTGCTGCGCTCGTCGAGCTTCGTGCTGGCGGTGAACGCGCACATGCCGCCGGAACTGCTGCGCACAAGCTTCCCGGCGCAAGTGAAGATCGGCTCGGTCGAGAAGATCCGTGACCTGGTCAACCTGCAGTTGCCCGGCATCGGCCTGCGCGCCTTGCCGGTCGCGCCGCGCCAGTTGCCGTTCTATGCCGGCTACACCTACTTCGAACTCGATAGCGGCAGCGAGTACTTCCAGCACCTGCACCAGTCGGCCGGCTTCGCGATGCACGTGGCTGGCGACTTTCCCGGCCTGCAGATGCAGTTCTGGGCCATCCGGAGGTAAGCGCCATGAGCACACAGGATCCACGACCACCGCAAGACCCGGACGCCACCATGCTGGTGCTCAATCCCGGCGGACGGCGGCCCGGCGCCGCGCCGGCAGCGGCACCGGCGCCGGTGCAGGTCGATGCCGGCGCGCCGCATGCGGTGCTGCCAGGCAGTGGCCTCAATCCGCTGGTGCGCGCGGCTAATCCGCTGCTCGATCTGGTCGTGCCGCTGCGCCACACGATGCAGCCGCCCGACCTGGCCCAGTTGCGCGAACGCCTGGCGCAGGCGATCCGCACCTTCGAGACCGACGCGCGCGCCGGCGGCGTGGACACGGACGCCATCGGCGCCGCCCGCTACGCGCTGTGCACGCTGCTCGACGAAACCATCGCCGGCACGCCCTGGGGCAGCGGCGTGTGGGGCTCGCGCAGCCTGCTGGTCGCGTTCCACAACGAAGCGTCGGGCGGCGAAAAATTCTTCCTCGTGCTGCAGCGCCTGAGCCAGGACCCGGCGCGCCATCTCGACCTGCTCGAACTGATGTACCTGTGTCTGGCGCTGGGGCTGGAAGGGCGCTTCCGCCTGGCCGAAGGCGGCCAGGGCCAGCTGGCGACGCTGCGTGAACGCCTGCTGGCGCTGATCCGCCAGCACCGCGGCCCGCTCGAACCGGCACTTTCGCCGCACTGGCGCGGCGCCGCGGCGCCGGTGGCGTCGCCGCTGCGCACGACGCCGATCTGGGTCATGGCGGCGGTGGCCTGCGTGCTGCTGCTCGGCGCCCAGCTGCTGGCCTCGACGTTCCTGAACCGCGCATCCGATCCCGTGTTCGCGCGGCTGTCGGCGCTGCGCCAGGCGCAGGCCGCGCCGCTGCCGGCCGCACCGGCCGCGCCATCCACATCGCGCACCGCCACTTTCCTGACGCCCGAAGTGGCGCGCGGCCTGGTCACGGTGACCGAGTCGCCGGGGCGCACCACGATCACGCTGCGCGGCGAAGGCATGTTCGGCTCGGGCAGCGCCGAGGTCAATAGCGACATGACCGGGCTGCTGGGCCGCATCGGCGACGCCCTGAACACCTTGCCGGGAAAGGTGATCGTCGTCGGCCATACCGACAACACCAGGCCCGGCCTGTCGGCGCGCTTCCCGTCGAACTACGACTTGTCGAAGGCGCGCGCCACGAGCGTGATGACGGTGCTGGCCGCGCGCGCCGGTCCGCCCGAGCGCTACAGCGCCGAAGGGCGCGGCGACGCCGAGCCGGTGGTGCCGAACGACAGCCCGGCCGCGCGCGCGCGCAACCGGCGCGTCGACCTGGTGGTGCTGGCGCCGGCCAATGCGCCGTAACCGGCGCAGGTTCACCCCGCTTTCCTTACCTTTACCTGGCCGCCGCGGCGGATCAACATGAAACGTCTGCTCTCCTGGCTGTTCAAGCGCTCGGTCCTGTCCTTTATCGGGGTGGCGCTGCTCGCGCTGGTGTTCTGGTTCGAAGCGCCGCTGCTCGCCTTCGACGGCAAGGAGCCATTTGCATCGCGCACCGTGCGCGCCACGGTCGTGCTGTTGATGTTC
>Ga0308164_10002800_pt1 | contig 16740 bp, 19 predicted proteins | sample PhyTR2_FD_201031 | JGI IMG/M metagenome (GOLD analysis project Ga0308164, IMG submission 201031) | Phyllosphere microbial communities from UC Gill Tract Community Farm, Albany, California, United States - DLSLT.R2 | ecosystem: Host-associated > Plants > Phyllosphere > Unclassified | place: USA... | reverse complement strand
CGTCTGCGATGTCGCCGAGCGGCGTTTTCAAGATCGCATCATGGAACGCGGCCCGCTCCTTGATCGAGGCATTTTCATCCGCCGTGATCGACGAGCGCCCCGCGTCAGCTTCCGCCGACCGTGCGACATCGAGCCGCCGCGCGTTGGAGCGCACCGCCGCTAAATCCGCCTCGACACCGGGGAACCGCTTGGCGACCTCACCGAACCGGGTTGCAAGCGTGCGCGCCTGCGCTTCCGTCTGCACGCCGGCTTCCTCGACCGCGCGCCGCAGCTCCTGCCGCACGAGCGTTTCCGCAGCCTCAGGACCGACCGCGGCAATCAGTTCGTCTGCGGTGTCACCGCCGGCAGCGCCAGGCCGAACGATCCGAGACGGAACTGTCGTATCTCCGACGGTTGGGTTGCCGTATCGGTCCCGCGAGAATGCCTTCGACACATCGCCCGTCTCAAAAACGCGCCCTTGCTCCGCACGAACGGCCTTCGCGTTCCGTAGCGCATCGCGGTATCCCTGTGGCGCCGCCCGGTCAGCGAACTCTCCTAGGATTCCCCGCAGTCTAGTGGCAAACGCTGCGTCTGATCTGCTACCCGACATGGTCGACTTTCCCGCGAAGTCGGCGAGGCGGCGGTCAATGTTGGTCAGCGTCCGCGTCGTAGCGTTGGGGGCAGCGGCATCGTCAATGATCGAGCGGACGATCTCGGGTATCTCGCCGCCACCGTCACCGTAGTGGTCATCCATCGCGGCCCGCATGTCTTTCGCGAACACACTGGCAGGAATCTCGATGGGTTGCGGATCTTGCAAGGCAGGAGCGGCGTACGCGTCGCGCGACTGCTGCTTGGCTGCCTCATACGCCCCTTCGAATTGATCGCGCGCGGCCGAACCCGTCGCGGATCGATCGGCAACCGGGCCGATGGCGTCGCGCGAACTGGCAAAGTTTGCAGCCGCCTCGCCGGACTCCGCACCCGCCGCACGGCGTTCATCAGCGATGCGAGCCTCAGCGGCCGCACGGCGCTCTGCCTGCTGTGCGATCGTCGCAGCTTCACCACTGGCGAGCTGCGAGGCGGCATAGTCCTGGACCGCCTGCGGAGAACCATCACCGAGCGCGTCCGATGCGTAGCGCGTGCGAGCCAGGGCGTTGCTAGCATTGCGCTCCCCGACCGTCGCACCCGCGCGCGGATCGGTATTGGCGAAACCGCGCTGGAACCCCGCAAGCCCCGGATCGTTCGCCACTTCCGCCAACGTCGGTTGAGCGCCGCTAACCTGCGCTTCCCGGCTCGAAATATCCGCCATCACGTCCTCGATCGGACGGAGCGACGCGGACCGCAGGAGGTTGCCCGCCTGATCCTGTGCGCCGCTTTCCGTGACGGCCCCGAGCGCTCGCGATGCGTACCCGGCCGCAGCGTTCACCCCTCGACGCACACCGCCCGCAGCACGCGACAGAGCGGGGAAGATGACACCGCCAGCGATAGCGCCGCCAGCCGCGCCAGTAGCCCCGCCTAGCAGTCGTTCGCCGGGTCCGCCTTCCGATGCTCCCGCGCCGTAAGCGCCCCCATAAGCCGCGCCCTCTGCCGCGAGTCTCTTTGCGACCGCTCTAGCCGCGACTTGATCTGCGGCTGTAACCGAAAGACCGTCCGCCAGAGCTGCATCTCGCGCCGCAAGACCGATAGCGCGCGTCGACTGAGTGAGGCCAGCACGCTCGAGACCCAGGGGGAGAGCAAGACCACCAGCGAGATTACCAGAAAGCGACGCAATGAAATGGTTTTCCTCGTCCGCTCCGAGCTGCGCCCGGTCCTCGTCGACCGTCCGGTTGTAGGCGTCAGAGAAACCCTCACCGCGGACAGCCGAACTAATCCCATTCACGAGCCCGTGCAATTCGTCACTCGTGCCGAGCGATGCACCTTGGCTGACACCGTTCTGGAACGCAGCACCCGCGCCCAGGTCGGGAGCCTTCTTGCGCGCATAGGACACGCCGTAATCGATCCGCCCGCCACTGGCCTTCGCCTTGTCGCGGTTCGTCACAAAGTTGGCGAGCGCCCGCGGGTCCGAGCTGAAACCCACCTGATGCTCGAAGGCCTGGATCTGGGCCAATGTGCCGTTCTGTTGCAGCCGCGCATAGGTCGCCTCGTTCTCGGGCGACATGCGGCTCATAACCCGGTCGGGATCATCGTTAAACTGAAGCTCCTCCCCGATGCTCCCGGCATTGCCCTGCGGGGCCGCGTCAGGCCCGCCAGCAGGCGCATTAGCAGCGCCGCCACCCGACTGGCCTATGAAGGATTGCAGCTCTTCAGCGGTCGCGCCTGCCGGCCCCTCAACGTCGAAGATCTCGCCATCGTGCTCGACCGTGTAAATCATCGTCTGGGGGCTGTTCATTTCGGGCGGACCTTCAGAATGCGGAACCGGCTTGGCGCGGTAGGTGCGGGCTGCGATCGAGCGGCGGGAGCACTGAACGAACCGCCATGCCCGCCCAGATCAATCCCGAACCGCTTGCGGGTGGCGTTCGCGACCCCCGGCTTGATAAGCTGCATAGGCTGATCGCTCCGCCCCATGCCCGTCTGGTACTGATCCTGGAGCGCATTGAGACGCGAGCCCATCAACTCCACGCCGTTCCTGATCGCGGCGTGCAACTGTTCGTAGGATTGCGAGCTATCAAGCGACTCCTGCCACTCCTTCAGCTCTGTCAGGTTGCCACCAGCCGAGCCGGCGAACACCTTACGCATTTCCGAGGATGCCGCCTGCTTGGTCTGCTGGAACGCCGGTAGCTTGGTGTCGCCGCCCATCTGGCGGCCCTTGTTGTAAATCGGGTTCAGCAGGCCCGGGAGCGTGCTGAAGTTGCCGAGATCCTTTGCCTGCGTATCGAGGTGCAGCAGATGCCCCATCGCCGTATTAAGCGCGTTCACCGCCTGCGCAGACTTGCCCGAGGTGAAGTCAACGCGGGTCCTCAGACGGGATTGCGAGTTAGCAGCGTCGAACGTCGGATCATACTGTGCGACCTTGCTGAGGATCGCTTCACCGAACCGCGTACCAGGACGCGGAGCGGCAACCCGACCTTCCGCAATCGCCTTGATCTTCGCACGCTCATGCTCCGGCACGCTCGCCAGATAGGCGTCGCCGGTTAGCGTAGGGTCACCGGCCGACCCCGAGCCCGTACCGGCAACCGGCCCGAAGTAGCCAGGAGCGCCAGAGCCGGCCGCAACGCTCGCACTAGCACCGCCCCCGGTCTCACCCTGCGCGATCATCCCGCGAGCCTGCTGCCACGTACCTTGCACCGCCTGCGCGGCCTGCTGCGGGTTCAGCGACACCCACCGGCCACGAAGAGCGGCGGCGGGGTTGTTCTGTGTCTTAGCCCAATTGAAAATTGCCTCACCGACACGTTCTTGGCTGTCTGCGTTGAACGGCTGTTCTTTCCAGTTGGCGCCGAGCGCCTTGGGGGCAAACTCGGCCATCGTCGTGCCGTTGATCTGGTACGTCCCGGCCGAGCTGGACTTAGCGCCGCGAGCGTTCAGCGCACGACCAAAGCCGACGAACTGCCCGAGGGTCTTAACCTCCGCCGGGACATAGCCGCCGCCTGCATCGGTGTTGATGAGGCGGCTAATGTTTCCGCCGCCTGGAGCCCCACCAAGAGCGGCGCCGGACGAGGCACCACTACGCCCGCCATTCGCGACAAGCTGCGTCCCGATGCGCTTGCCGTCCGCGTCATACATTGGGACCTCAAGCGCGTTCGCCTCCGCAGGGGCGCGGCTGTAAAGCTCCGTCCCATCGTCCGCAACGAGCGCGCCACCAGCGGAAACGACATGCGTGCCCGAGTCGAGGCGCTTGCCGATGTTCGCCGCTGCCGTATCCGGGTTCACGGCCGATATGAGACCGTACAGGATCGCGTTCGCCGTCTTGATCTGCGTAGGATCACCAGAGGACAGCATGGCGCGCAGCTCTGTCGTGTGCTCGTCCTCAGGCTGGCCAGCCTCCTGTGCCGCCTTGCTGTGGCGGTCTAGCTCGCTGATCGCACTATCGATCTTGCCGTTCTGGATAAGCGACTGAAGCGGAGCCCACTGGCGAACCATCGACGAGCGCTGCTCAAAGCTGACGTTCTTGGCAATGTCGTTGATCGGGCCAGCAAATTCCGGGAAGTCGACGCCGACACGGTAGAGCTTTTCCGGCGTAGGCTTGGCGCCGAGCGACGAGACCGCGGACTGGAACAGCGAGCGGCGCTGATCCTTGTATGCGGCCTCCTGTCCCGCCAGTTGCGTTTGGTTCTGTATCTGGCTGGCCTGCGCCTGCATAAGCTGCGGCTGCATCCTCGCGGTTGCAAGCTGAGCCTCCTGCATGTCGCCCTCGCGCCAGTCAGGGACGAGGCGCTGTGCGGCTGCGAGCGCCTGAGCGTAATCGGCCAGTTCCATTAGCCGAAGATCTTTTGCAGGGCAGTGGAAAGGCTACCGCCGCCACCAGGGATCGCGGCCTTAGCGGCGGCATCGGCAAACTTGCCCGCGTTCGCCCAATTGGCAGCGTTGATACCGCCCTTTGTGAGAAAGTTGCCCGCTCGAAACTTGCCGATTTGACCGTTCAAGTCGGTAGCTGCGTTTGCATTCGTCGCACCCGCGTTGGCGACCGAGCCAGTCGCGCCAAGGCCGAGCTGCGCAAGATTGCCGAAACCCGACAGGGCCATATCGTAATACTTTTGCAGAAGCTGCGGCGACAGCTCCCCGATCGCGCCGGCAGTGTTACCACCGCGAACGCCGCCAGTAGCTGACGCGGTTTGCAGCAGGTTCTCGTTTGCGTCGCTGAGGTTCTGCTGGAAAAAGGGCGAGGCCTCCAGGCCCTGTACCGCGGTGGCCTGCGCGTCTGTGCCGTTCGTGCCGAGCAGGTTGCCGTAACCCTCGATCGCCTTCACGCCGGCCTGTGTGTACGGCATGTAATCGTTGCGCGTCGTTTCGTACTGCTTGGCCTGAATGTCGATGCCGCGATTGGCCGCGTCGACCTGCGCTTGCATCGCCTTCTGGCTAGCCTTCTTCATCGAGTTGCCGCCGATGATGCCACTCAGTACCGAGAAAATACCCACCGCTCTAACTCCTCAATGCAATGCAGGTTGGATCGGAGCGCCAGGCACACCGAGGATTACCGAAGCGCAGGCCATGCCCTTGCTAGTACGAAGATCGGGTCCGCCATTCACAGCGACGCTCACAACGAGTTGCGCCGCTTCCTCGAACGAAAGCTCAGTGCGATCGCAAATAGCGAAAGCCAGCCAGTCAATCGTCAGTCGATCCGCGAGGACGCCGCGCTGGGCCTCGATCTGGTCGGCGAAATGCCGGAATGGGTTGTCATTGCCGTTATCCCGCCAGGCTTTCGACAATTCGGTAAAAAGACCCATCAGGAATTAAGCTCGCGACGGATCGCAGCGCGCACCAGTTCCGACAGACTCATGCCTTCAGTCTGCGCTCGGGCCGCAGCGCGCGCCCGTAGAGCGGGGTTCACCCGCACTCGCATCAACTCACTGTGAACACCGGCCATGACACCCTCCGTTACGGGTATCTGGATACCACACTTATGCCACAAGACGAAGAACAAACGGAGGATCTAGGACGTACAAAAGGAGGCAATGGCACCTTGCCATCACCCCCTTTTGTGTCAGCTAAGCAGCGTGACCGGCGCGGAAGTCGCCGGGAATCACATCAAGGCAGCGCGCCCTTGATTACGAATGCGATCAACACGCCCTGATCGGCGGTCGTCCAATCGCGTGCGGCGGCAAGGTCGGTGCCGGTCTTCATCGCGACAGTGCCCGCCATGTTCGTGCCGGTAAGCTGGTTCGCCAACACAGTCGCATCCGACGAAACATTCGGCAGCGTGGTCGAACGGATCGCACTGAGCGACAGCGTAACGCCTGTTCCGGACGTCACGGCGGTCAAGGTGGTTGTGCCAGCCGAGGTTGTCGTGCGCGCGATTACCCGGTCACTGAAGATGTCGCCCACCGTGACAGACGTTCCCTTCCAAGACTGGCTGCTGATAAGCAGATTGCCCGAATTGGTATTGGCGTTCGTCGGCTTCGGATAGTCGACACTGATGGTCTGCGCACCCGATGGCGGATTGACCAGATACCAGATCTCAGCGTGCCGGTTTTGCGACACGTTGCCGCTGGTGTCCGATGTTTCCAGCTGCGTCAGTGCAACGCCGTTGATCGAAACGGCGCTGGCCACTACAAGCGGAGCCGACCCCGTATTAGATCGGATCGCCATAAGCGAGACCGTGAGAAGCGTTGCCCCGCTTGCGATAGTGATCGCCTGCGTAATGCCGGTCCCGTATGCTGCGTTAGACAGCGGCGCAGGGTTGGCGTCCAGCGTCGGTGTCGAACGGCCCGCAGGAGCCGGCGCGGGTGCAGGCGAAGGGGCTGGAGCGGGAGCCGGTGCGGGCGTCTGCGCCGATGCCACGAGGCCCGAATAGCGAAGCGTCACGAAACTACGCGCCGGGATCGTCACCGTTGTGTACTTACCCGAAACGGCGTCAACGACGGACGTTGCCTGGTCCGTCAGCTTCGGGTTCCAGATGACCGCAACAATCGAACCGTCCGGGTTCTGGAATGCCACAGATGCCAGATCCGTGATGCTGATACCGATGCCGCCCGGCGAAGTGCTGTCGATACGCCGCGCGCCGCGCTTCACGTACTTCGCGAAATGCGCAGTGATGTAATATTCGACGCTGCGGCTGACAGTGCCATCGTCGGCGATCCGCACAACACCGCGTCGACCGGTGCTGCCCTGGGTCGGCGTGCCGGTCGTCGACAGCGCGAGGTTCCAGAGCATGACCCGGCTTGCACCACCGCGCAGCGACCCCATGAACACGTTGCCCATGATGATGCCCAGCGACGAGTTAGACAGAGTGCTCGTGTCATCGGTTGGCTGTGCGAGCAGCGTACGCATCTCGACGAAGTGCGAAGACTTGGTCGGATTGGCGTTGTAGCTCGTAGCCTGCACGGTTGGACCGCCGTTGTAGGCGTGCCATGCGGAACCTTCGATATACTTGCTGGCGTTCGCGTCCTGCAACGGGCCGGTGACGTAACCGCCAGATCCGCCGCCACTAGCCGCACCCCACGACACCGATCCGATGAGGATGCGCGTCTTGATGCTGTAGGCTTCGAATACCGGCCCCATGTAGTTGGCAACAAAGTCGATCGAGTCCGCGGTCGTCATTAGCATAGACGGCCGGCCGGCGATGTCGTTGTACGGTTCATTCTGGACCGTGACCGTCTTAACGATCCCCGGCACACCAACCGCGGCCTCGATCGCCTGAACCCACTTGACGAAATACAGGGCATAGGCGTTGCGGGTGTCGGCATCCGTCTTGAGCGTGTTGTCGCCGACCTCGCCCGTGACCGAGTTGCTGTTCTTCATCCAAGCGGGCGGCGACCAGACAGCCCCGTTGATCCCGATGTTCGGATTGATCGCGACGATCTCTTTCAGCACGTCGATCAAGCCACTTGCCTGCTCGACCGCCAGATTGAAATTCGCCATCGCAAAATCGCCCGGCGTGTCGTTGCAAGTCGGGAAAGTCGCGCTACGCTGGAAGTCGTTTGGCCCGATCGGTACACGAAGCGACGTGAAACCGTTGGTGCCGAAAGCTTCCTGCAAGAACGCCGTGCGCTGCGATGCCGTCATGGCGACAGTGAGGCGCTGAAGCGTGCTGTCCGTTAGCGCCGCACCGAAGCCGATCATCGACTGGTAGCCGACGCTGCTGTCGATGGTGATGACCTGGCCGTCAGGCGTCCCACTGGCGAACGCGGGGACGGTGAGCGCCGCCATCGGGTTGACGATCGCGGACGAGCCCCCGGTGCCGGTGATGGTCGTGAGGATGCCATCCGCAGTCACTGAGGGCGCCGGCAGTGCTGTCGCCAGCAATGTCGTGTTTCTGGTTCCCAGAGTGGGATGGGTTTCAGAGACGATAAACGACTCTGGGACTGACTGAAACTTTCCTGACGTTTGCGTGCCTCGCATTGTCAGGGCCGTTCCGTCCAGTGTCGTAACTGAAAGCGCCGAGCGCGGATACGTTCTCTCAACGAAGGCCGAGAACTGGGTGTTTGGCGCTGCCGACGTGTTCGTCATGCGCGCTGCGGAGAGCGCTGCCGTGGGAGTTGGCGTTGGCGTCGGGCTTGGCGTGGGCGTCGGAGCCGGGGTTGGCGTGGGGGTCGGGCTCGGCGCTGGTGTCGGCGCAGGGGTGGGCGCCGGAACAGGTGCACCAATGGGCGGCACCGTATAGGTCGGGACATAGGCCGCAGTCGCCCGAGTTATGGCCAGCTCAATGCGCGCCATTGCATCGGCAACCGACGAGCCGTCATCAACAGCGATGCCGGGATCAAAGCCGCGAGCGATCAACCGATCGCGCAGCTTGACGATCGCAGCCGGGATAAGATCCCCGGTCGAGGTGTTGGCACCAATGCCGTAGTCGATTGCTGCCACGTTATGCTCCGATCTCAGAAAGCAGGGCTTCAGCCGCAGAAACGCGGACGGCCAAGTCGGGCATATCGGCGAGAGCGATTGGCGCATCGTTCGGGATCGAAGTTAGCGGCAATTCCTCGCCACTGAGGCCCGCGCCAGTCGTCGCAGGCGTGCGCAGCTCCACGGCTGCGGCTTTAGTCGCGTCGCTCAATTTACCATCTCCATATGATGCAGGGGTGCAATACGGCCCGAGCAACCCTCACCACGCCCAAGAACGCGCCGAACCGCGACGATCGCAGCTCGCACGGCCTTGGCGCGCCACGTGGCGTGCGTAGCGTTCTGGGTTGAGGCTGTCAGTCGCGGTCTCGGTAAAAACAAATACGTCACCCCATTAGGAAGGTGCGTATCCGGCGACGCGCGTACTCGGACAGGTATAAGGATACCCGAACAATCGCCACTTTACAACAGGCGAAGGCTTTACAAATGAAGTTCGGCGCAGGATGTTGGCAAAATAAGCGCAAGACACCGTAATGACACCATTCAATACTTGTCGTATTAGTATGATATTTAACCGCTTGTGCTTAGCGAACTAGACGCACACCGGGGCCACCGCGCGAGGGCGTGCCGTCACTGTCGATGAACTCCACTCCCGCAGCCTCTAAAGCGCGTTGGATGGCGTCGAGGTTATTACGCACGGGTTCAGACCACCCTCAAAACTTCGGACGGTTGAGGAACCGACTTTAGCAACGGCGGCTAGCTCGGCCTGGGCGAGGCCGACAAGGCCGCGACCGGCGCGGCAGGTTGAAGGGGTTATCATCGGCTGAGGGTAGGATCGACTTCAGTCGGTCTTCAGGTCTGACGACCGAATCTAAATGATCGGGTCAAGGCAAAAAAATGCCCGACTCAGAAAGCCGGGCATCTTAAATTCAGCCTTTGAGGGGCTTACCATTCCTACGGTTACACATTGCGCCATACCCTCGCAAATGGTGTAAGAGAGCAACGGTTTTATATAATCTTGATATTAGCCCTTGATGGGCTTGCTGATATGCCAGTAGCGCATGTTAACCCCCATTTCTGAAAAGCCGCTTGTCTTTCGACAATGATGCTTATGCAGCGATTCTGTTATCTAATCGCAAATCCATTCGGTTTAGATCGAATTAACTACGAATCTATCATTTCAATAGCACACCTAGAGATCTATCGGGGTGTCGAATCCGTCATCAGTGAAAGCGAGCATTAACGCCATGCTCGAGCCTTGGCATGATTGGGCAAAATTGGCGTGGAGCGCAGGGCGTCGCTACGCCCAAGCGAACCCTCGCCGATCGCGAGGTCAGGTTTGTCGAGCTGCAATGGCTTGGCGTCCACATCGCCTTTCAGATCGGCCGTACGCCATAGTAAGTCTGTTGGGGCCAGAACAGATTGGAAACCTCAGTCGTACAGAAATGCAAAATGCGTGTGTGCGAGGCCGCGTTTTGCAATCGCAACATACTCACGAATTAAGCATGTTCTAAATGCCTCTCAGGCATCCTCTCCTGAAAACTTTCAGGGTCGCTTCGGTGGCCATTTCTTTTTGCCTGCGTGTCGAGCTGTGTGCCGGACATGGCCGTCGTCCCTAATCGCGCCTCATTCCTCTCAGCGCACTTGCGCATGGTCCAAGCAGTAGCGACCTAGGGTTGGAGCTAGCCGACCCAAGACGGCAGATGCTCGGTATCCCGCCCGCGGTACATGCAGTGCCACACGGAGCGGGTGGGATACTTACTTAAGATTTACTCGGCGCCGGTATGGTTAAGCTCGAGGCCTTAGCTTCCAGTGTAGAGTACCTCGGCGCCCCGCCTGTTTCAGTCACACGGACATGCGGGGCGCTTGTTAATTGCTCGGCTCTATCTAGCGCCGAACCCGGCCCTGCTGTTCTCGCCATCGTCGTTTCGCTCGCGTCCGGCCAAGACGTTCTCCAACTCTGAAAGCGAGTGTGGCACGTCGATATGCTGCGCTCCCAGGAACAGGCGCGACCCCGCACCCTCGGGCACCGCGTGGGTCAGCTTGTCAATGTCTACTAGCGCCTTGCCTGCAGGCAGCGTCTCGATCTGAACAAATCGCATGGTTGTCTCCGGTATCGCGTCCGGCACTACGAACGCTCGAGGGGTAACAAACGGCTGCACCCGAAAGCTGCGCCGCGCGTTGGAAGAGGGAGGAGATGATCATGATCGACGACCCAAAGACCGACGACGCGACCGAGTCTGAAAAGGCTAAGGAGATGGAAAAGGTACAGGAGGACGCTGCAAAGGAGCGTGAGGAAAACGGCGGCTACCAGTAATCCAGAATGCCACCCAGTCATCGCGCGCCGACCGGTGACTCGTGGCATGATGAGGTAATGGACGGAGGTCGTTGGTGGCCGGTCAGCAGATCGCGCGAAAAGCAATATTAGCATCTTCCGCTGTGTCGAGGCCGTCAGTCACGTGCCGCGCCAATGAAACGCCATCGCAAGGTGATACACCGTTGCCACCGTCCCCTTTGTCTAAACCCACCACGTATTGTGGTCGATGACGTCCTCGGCGTCGTTTATCTGCGCCTCCCTTGCCGCATGTGCTAGCGAGTCACCGAGCCCCCAAGCTTGTGCTGGGGTCATAAGGTGTGTTCCACCGCTTGTTTTCATCTCGACGCGCTTGCCATCCGCACTGACGCTGACAGCTATTTCCATTTCATCGGTGTCTATGACTTTTCCAATCATGGCAGCTACGATTGAAGCGGAGTTTAGACAGAAGACTGCATTAACAGTACATTACGGCTTTCAACGCGCCGTCTTCGGCCTAGGCTTGCCGTCTGGTGCCTTCGATAAATACGCTAGAGCGTCTTCGGTGTTGGCCGGCTTAGTGGCCCGACCCTTCGCCGGACGCAGGCTGGGATTCTACAACGGCGATCGCTCCCGCCAGTCGGGGGTTATGTCGCCCGAAAGGCGGTCCAGATGTTGGTCGATCGATGCCCGCGACCAGTGAAGCGATCTTCCAAACATGAAACCGTGTGGCAATCTCTCGTTGGTTACCTCGGCATCAAATTCTGCGAGCGAAAGGTCTAGGTATGCGGCTGCGGTCGCGCGGGTCAGCGCCTCGGCCATCGGAAGGCGACAATTGGGGATGGGTGCTGGGCGGCTTCGTGCATCAGAGCTCTAAATTACGCTTTGTGATCTCGTCCAGCAGAGCGTCCGCTTCCGGGTCGCCCCGCTTGCGGTTGGTGCGATTATAAGCCTGCGTCAGATCACGATCCTTACGCGGCAGGAACGCCTTGCCGGTTGCCGTTTCCATCAGGTCATAAATGTATTGGGGCGGTTCGATGCCCTCGCTGTCCGCCGATTGGAATGGCGGAACGAGGTCTGGCCGTTCCGTGTATATCGTTGCTGCCTCTTCAGCCTTTCGACCGTTCAATGGCCCGCCATAGATCGGGTAATGGTCCAAGTGCGTTCTCCTGCGTTCCCGATACTATACCAGTAATTCACCTGGCTACCGAGTCGGCTTGAAGTGATCCCGTAAGCTCGCCAAAACAAACCAAAACTGAAAGGACAATCTCGTTGAACGATCGAGATCCTGACCGCTTACCGTTTTACTGGACCGAGAACGCCCAGATGGCTGACGAGCATCTTCGTGCAATCGATACGGTGATGGCGGCGCGCGGTGGGATCGTGAATGCCTACGCCCAGGTAGAATACCTTTTTGCCGATACCGTCGTCAGGTGCGCCGCCTTAGAGGCGTACGCCGAGTTAGATACGACGCTGCCCTATCGCCTCGACCAGCGTGTCAGTCGTTTCCGAACACTGCTGTTGGCTCATGGTCCACTGTCCGAACAGCAAGCCGGTTTCGAGCGCATCATTGCCGACTTCCAATCTGCGGAAGAGCGCCGACAGTTTCTGGTGCACGGTTTCGCTACATTTCATTTCACGCCAAATGGCGACATGGCGATGCGCTTTGACCGATTTATGCCCTCGCGCGATGAGCCGGCGCGCAGACGATCCATGTGGTTTCGCCCGGCAACCCTGACCCAGATTCGCGACGAGACTAGTGCGAACACACAATTTGCACTTGGGCAATTTGCGGAACTTCATACTCGTCTCGGATGGGTAGGCGACTAAACTGCTGCCCGAATTTGCGGACGCCTGTGGGTTTCAAGCCCGCGGACAGCTAAACACCGCTAAAAAGCGGACCGACCAACCTTATCCGGTCTCTGTTTTAGGGCGGAGCGCTAGTATGCCGGCGTCATTGCGTTCCAGCATTTTTAACGTAGGTTGTTGAGGGGTGGGGAAAAACAGAGGCGGACTCAGCGAGTCGTCGGCCTCGGCGCCCCGTCTGGGACACTGAAAAGTGTCATACGGCCGGACGGGGCGTTTTTATTGGGATAATTCGACCCCCCGGGCGTTCATGGTGTGTCGGGTCCTTTTTCCTGGCCGGCCCGTCTTGGCTCCCACCCTCCGTTGAGACGGGCCGTTATCTGTTAAACGTTAACCGCTGCGTAGCAGATCACGAAGCCGCGCCATCTTGGCCGTCCTGAGCCCGTGTTTTAGCGCGGACTGGTTTCAGCGTGGAGCGCCTGGATTGCCCCCCCCCCCGTGCATCCCATTCGACGTTCTATCGGCGTCCGTTAGGGCCTCCGATTAGTACGGAGCCCCCGCCGTTTGATCACGCGCGCGCGTGATGTCCCCAGGAACCCCAGGACGGGACCAGATTAACCCGAGCGTATGGGGTGAAAGTATGGCGGACGACCCGCCGCAAAGTTAGACGCGCCTGCACCATGGCTCGAGAAAGTCGCCAGAGTGGGGGATAGCGCCTGTTGATTGGCGGCAACATCGTCTTCAGCGGGTATACGACAATCTGCCTGATAAATTCTGTGAATATCGCTTACGGCCGAAAAAGCTTAGGTTGAGACAAGGAGACCGGAACTACACCATCTTCGGTGATGTAGCCAAGTGAAGATCGACAGGCTTTTGCAATAGCCATGCTGGCATTACGCAAGGGAATTTCATCCTCTGGTTTATCCATTAGTTCGGAAAACCGGTTTACAGCTTCACCAACGGTAAAGTCAGCGACCAGAGGTAATGGTCCCCAATACAAAAACCAAAAGCGATCATTAGCACTTTCTCGTTCGGGCGTATTGTGCCGGGTGTTGCCAATCGTCGCGGTGGCGGAAAGCAAGTCTAGATAAATCGCTTGGCGTTGCTCATCGAACGGTTTCCGTGCCTCCTTTTTAGCGGTCTCATTGGCCTGCTCTGCGGCGACGTTCGCCGCCTGCGCCGTGAGATTCGCCTGCGCCTTCTCGTCAAGGTACTTAAACGCCGTGATCGCGGCTCCCGAAAGCGCCAGAACCCCGCCAACCGCCTTGATGATAATGTCCCAATATGCAGCCTCGTCCTTCCCCAATGTGGGTGACGGCAAATAATCCAGCCCTACCATGACTAAGAGTGGGAGCATTAAAGCCCCGATCGCGCTGATGACTATGAGAACGATCGGTATGCGCTTCGGCATAATAGTATCTCGGGTTGCCAACGTATCGCTATTAGGATCAAATCCTATCCTTACTCAATATATGCGCGTTGCGGCGGCACAAAATTGACGATGATCACTCGCTCAGACGGCAGGAGCGGCGGATCTGCAACTGGGTCAGGATCGCCATCCCTCTTGAACAGGACGCGCACCAAGCCGTCTTGGCCAGGCGCTTCGGTTTCGAGTTTTGTCATGCGGCGAGTAAGGTTGATCATCGTCATCACAGATCCTTTCAAAGGTCATCGTCGCCCGGCATCCAGCAGGCTAAGACCCGCTGGTGGTTAGGGTCACGGGTTGTCTCGAGCGCCGTGCGGTAGGCTGACGGGGTCAGGGCGCCCGGGAAGGCCCCGATCATTGAAAGGTGCGCGTCGGCATATCGAGCGCAGGCTCTGTCACGATCGCCGGCTGTCAGGAACGCGCCGGGTCCGGCAGCTTCGAGGCGAACGACACGTGCATCAAGACGCATGATGATCTCCGCGGGTGAAAAGCCAGTTGACCATATCAGCGTCCATCCGACAATGATCCAGCGGCCCGGTGAAGCCGCGGCTTGCTTCCGCCTCGGCGTCGGCAAGGTGGTGCTGCTCGTCCGTTAGCGGTTCGCCCAGCCAACGACGCAGCAAGAATGGCAAAGTCGCTGGTCGGGCCTGTTCGAGCGCGCCGACGCGCCGCCCGAGTGTCGTCTTCGTCATGCCAAATGCTCCGGAATGATTGAACCAACGGTATGAGGTGCGAACCGGACCTCCCATGCTACGCGCATTGCCAGCGACCATTTCGCTCGAGCTGCCGGTTCAGGGGCTCGATCGTCGTCCGTATACCCAGCTGCGATCGCACCGATGGGCGTTCTGAAAATTGCGGCATCGTCTTCCACCTGCCGTCGGTGCTGGTCGCGATCACCGTCACGCAGTTCGAGACGACGGATGCGGGGGTCTAGGGAACGCGTCATCACTTCACCTCCAGCGCCGCGATGCGGCGTTCTAGATCGCCTGTCTCGACGATGTTCTTGTGCGCGGTCAGCAACGCCATGACGCGTCCGGCCTCGTCAGGGCTGATCTCGCCCGCACCAACGGCACTCAGGACCGCAGCGGATGCGCTGACAACATCACCCGCAGTCGTGATCGGGGGCAGTTCGATCGTGATCGGAGAGTCCTTGCGGGGTGGCACCAGTCGTTCGAGACAGAGACGCAGCGCCACGCTGTCGCCCTCGAGCGCCTTGTCGATGGCTGTACGAGTCAACTTCTCAGCCTCGCCGTCCAGGAGCGCCTCCGCTGCCAGCGTGGCCCGGCTGCGTGCGCCCTTGGGCTTGCCAGGGTTTCCCGGCGTAAAAGGCCTGCCTCGCGTATATTCGCGCTGGTTTCGCGGGTCGGTCATTCGTAATTCTTCCTATCCGTTTGTGGCGTAAAGCTATTGCCTTCGCGAAGGCCACTTGCGGGTGATGCGGGGGGTGCGGGTGTCATTCTCCACTCCCCCTAGAAAGTGTCACTGCAAATCGCCCGCGTCGGACTGAAAACAACACCCGCAACACCCGCAACACCCGCAGCTAATCACGGGGCAGAATTGATAGGTTTGCGGCAATCTTCTCGGTTTTTAGACCGGGACGAGGATCTTCAGGGGCAACTGTTCCATGCAACAATCAGAGGTAGCGCACGTGGAAAAGGCAGATCGTAATGCGGAAACCCGGTCCATGATCACCGACCAGCCCGCACAGGAACTGGTGCCGGTAAAGGCAGGTGCAGAGGCGCTCGGCCGTGAAAGCCAGGAGCAGCGCGCGCGCCGCCTGTTCGACGAAATGGCCCGCAACATCGGCCGGGAGGCGGTCAATCACCTGAAGGCGATGTATCCCGCTGCCCTCGCGGCAGTGCCCAAGGCGGCTGAGCTCAGCCTGACCAACCACATCCGCAACGACATCAACTGGCGGATGCGCCCGCTGTTGATGGCGATGATCGCGATGCATCGGGAATGGGCGGAAGAAAGCGCAGGAGGAAATGATGAGTGATCTTGGGACGCAGAATGGCACGCTAGAAGCTGCGGAGCCGGCCGGGCAGACCATGTCGTGCGCAGTGGTACGATACAATCCAGGGGCGGCGATCGACTGGTTGCCAGACATGATCGCCGCTTTGGGCTGGGCGCCGTCGCTGCATACCTTGGTGACGATCAACGCATCCGCCCCCAGGGGCAAGGCGCCAGAGATTGTGGTGCCCCCCCTCCCCCTTGGCGAGATGACCGCTGAGCAATCAGAAGCCGTCGCACAAGCGGGGACTGGTGCTGGACCTTGGTGGATAGCGATCACGGGGCTCGGATGGTCCGAAGCGATGCCGATGCGCGAAGGTGAGGCCGCGATGTTGCGGCAACTACAGGAAGCCCGGCAGAGCGAGTGGAGGCAGACTGGTGGAAACTGAGCCGCGAAATGAACGCGTAATTACGCGCGGTCGTCCGTTTCAGCCTGGCAACGCTGGCAAACCTCGTGGCGCGCGTCACCGAACGACGTTGGCCATCGAAGCGCTACTTGAGGGTCAGCACCAGGCTTTGACGCAGGCCGCGATCGACAAGGCGCTGGCGGGAGACCCCACCGCGCTGAAGCTGTGCCTCGATCGCCTGGCACCCGCCCGCAGGGATACGCCGGTGTCATTCGAGATGCCGCCGATCAAGACCGTGGCCGACACAGTTGCAGCCTCGTCGGCGGTCCTGGCGGCGGTCGCGGCGGGCGATGTCACGCCCGATGAAGGCGGCCGGGTCATGGCGCTGCTTTCGGCACACCGCGGCATCCTCGAGACCGGCGAAATGGAAGCACGCATCGCGGCGCTGG
>Ga0308164_10002799_pt1 | contig 16740 bp, 18 predicted proteins | sample PhyTR2_FD_201031 | JGI IMG/M metagenome (GOLD analysis project Ga0308164, IMG submission 201031) | Phyllosphere microbial communities from UC Gill Tract Community Farm, Albany, California, United States - DLSLT.R2 | ecosystem: Host-associated > Plants > Phyllosphere > Unclassified | place: USA... | reverse complement strand
GAGTGTGCGCCCGGTGTCAGCGCCGACGAGGTCGCGGCGAAGACCACAGCCAAGTACGAGGTTTAGCATGAACTCACTCATGGGCGAGCCGTACGATGGCCGTTAGGCAAGCAATTGATCGGAAAACCCGGTCTGAAACACCACTGTGTGACAAACAGGTGATTTGCGTCACCTGAGCGAGCCTGTCGGCGCTTAACGTATATCTGGGTCCGTTCTATGTACCGACCCCATTTCGGGCCTCCTGCCTTTGCAAGAAGGGAGATCGTTGGATAATCCGCCTCGAAGCAAACGTTCTCCAGAAGCTGCAATGTATCAGCTTTGAGCTAACATTCCGACCGACACGCCTATGAGACGAACGTCCGATGACAAAGGGGCGAGCGAATCCAAGAGACCTACGCAGACAACGGCAAGATCATCCCTTGTTTCAAAAGTGGTCTTGAGTGTTCGTCCTTTCGCCACCACGGTAAAGTCACTGAAACGCAGCCTGAGCGAGATATGACGCCCGCGCGCGTTGTACTCCATGCTCTTGGCCCAGACATCATCGACAATGTCATGCAGGCCCTGCCGCACCTCTTCCAGCGTGTGCATGGGCTTCCGGAACGACCGCTCCACGCTGTATGATTTGCGCGGCCTGTCGACGATCACGATTTCTTTTTGTGGCACCGATCTTCCACATCGCTGGCCTCATGCCGCTGGTGACCGGCATACAGAAGGGATCTACCGCGTTCTTTCTGGCTGAGTTCGATCCGGCGACCGTGTGGAAGGTCATCGAGCGCGAGCGGATCACCACATCGATGTTGGTCCCGGCCATGCTCGTCGCGTTGCTGGCTGCAAAGGAAGGCAATGCCGGGGATGCATCCAGTCTGTGCTACCTCTCCTGCGGGGCATCGGCGGTTCCGCCGGCACTCATCGAGGCTTGGTGGGCCCATGGCGTGCAGATCCATCAAGTCTATGGTCTGACTGAGGTGACCGGGTCCCTGAGCTACTGGAAACGTTCGATGGGAGCTGAGAAGGCGCGTTCGCAAGGTCGTCCCGTGTTCCTCAGCCGCGTCCGGATCGTCGATCCTGCAACTGGCACTACCGTTCCCGCGAACATGCCTGGAGAAGTGATGTGCCGAGGCGCCACCGTCTTTGCGGGTTATTGGAACGATTGCGTGGCTACGCAATCGGCAATGCGCGACGGCTGGTTCGCGACCGGCGACATCGGTTACTTCGACGAGGACGGTTTCCTCTATCTGGTTGACCGTTTGAAGGATTTGATCATCAGCGGCGGCGAGAACGTGTATCCAGCTGAGTTGGAAACCGTGATCGCCGCTCTTGACGGGGTGGCCGAAGTTGCGGTGGTTGGCCGAGCCGACGCTCGCTGGGGTGAAGTCCCTGTGGCGTTTGTGGTCGGACAGCAGCACGCCGAGCTGTCCGAAGAAAGCGTTCTGGAGGTTTGCCGTACGAACCTCGCCCGTTTCAAACACCCGCGGGGCGTGATCTTTCTCGACGCGCTTCCCAGAAACGGCCTCGGGAAAATCACCAGGCCTGCATTGCGGCAGATGTTGAGCAATGTTCCATCCTAGCCTTCCAGGAAGCGGTCCGGGCGGCGGCGAGCCGCGCCCCGGCTCCGAGCGCAATGCATCCCATTCGTCTGAAGTCACCAGACGTATGTTCGATCAATGAGCCTCTGCGCGATGGTCCCGGCTTCGTCAGAGGTAGCGAACCAACTTTCCGGGTAGGAGGAGATCATTCCTCGGACAGCTAGTCTGACGATTGCCAAATCCAACGATGCCTCCTGCGACCAGATGAGCCTCAGCTGCGGATGACGAGGATCGGTAACGATATCGTAGAAGCCGGCCAGCGCCTCGCCCCGGCAAGCTTTCCGAAATTCGGTGCCGTCACGCCCCAAGGCGCAACGAACGATCGCTCGCGTGAACCTCGCGACCCTAACGTCATCGTCGTCCATCTCACGGATCAACGACTCTTCGATCTCGATGCCGGTCACGCCATACGTCTCCGGCAAGCAAGGAACCCGCTCTTCATCAAATGACACTGAAGAAGCCGCTTACGCTCGCGCCGAGTGCAACAGCCAACGGCACCAGCGATAGCTGGAACTCCAGGTCAATCAGTAAAGCTGCGAGAACCGTCATCGAAGTAACCAACAGCAAAGCCGATCCGAAGAATGCGAATTGAGGAAAGATCAGTAGAACGGCTGCGAGAACATCGGCGGCACCTCGCGCGTACAGGACGCCTGACGGATACTGTGCACGCCATTCGAGCTTGGTCACCCACCGAGGCCGCATGATTTCGACAAGCCCCAACATCGCAGCTATGACGGCTAGGAAAGGGCTGAGATAATTTATCGATAGTGCCATTCTCGTCGACCTCCGTCCTGTAGGCTGGAAAGGAGGCGACCGTCGAGAATTCGGCACGCGCGCCAATCCCAGCCATACTGGTTTGACGCCGCGGCTGGGAAGATCCGCATGATGCGAAGGGTCGAGACACCACCGACCCACTCTATTTTCGGCTGGTTCGTCATGACACAGATCGGGCCATATCTCAATTGCGTTCGATCGCTTTCGTGCCGCTGATTGGACCTTTCTAGATCGTCGAGATGATGCCTCCAGACGTCTCTGCCCCCCCCAGACCCTGTGGCGTAAAGCGACGCTACAGAGAAGTCTAAGCCGGTTTTCAGCCTGAGATGATTGCGCAGGCGGTCGCCCCCTTCAACGGCTGACACCCTCTCGGGCAACATCTCCAAGCAAGCCGCCTGCAACTACTGGCGCCGATCGCTCACTCGTGATTGAGCGCCGTTCCGGTTCGGTCCGATCTTGGCATTCCGGCTCTTGAGGATTTGCTATCCAATGTGACGCCATCCTGGCGTGACGATCGATATATCCGGTCTCTGATATCAAGGCCTGCTCGTCCAAGATCCTGATCTGCCGCCCAACACGCTCTATCGTGCCGGTGCTCTCGAGCTGACGGAACGTTCGGTTCACGTGGACCTTCGTAAGCCCCACCGCATCGGCAATATCGCTCTGGGACAATGGAAGGTTTAGAAGATTGGTGTGGAAGCCATCGGCGATTTTCAATCGCGCGAGGATATCTAGCAGGAACCACCCCACCCTTTGCCTGGCAGAGCTCTTCCCGATCACAGTCACACGATCATTCATCACGACGCCGTTGGCTGCGGCGATCGCGTAGAAAAAACCAGCGATGCGGGGTTGGGAATCGAACAGGTGCCCAAGTTCCCTCAATGATATCGGGGTTACCAGGCAGTCCGAGACTGCTGTCAGAGTGTGTACGGCGCGAGTCCACGCCAAGCTCGATAGTCCGATAATGTCCCCAGCGGAGTGGAAGCTGACAATCTGCCTCTTTCCTGAGCCGGTCCGTACCGAGGAATGCATCAACCCGCCGTTGACGAAGTGAGGGCCAGGATCATCTCCGCCCTCGGAGGCCAACAGCTGCCCCCGTCTTAAACGGCGCGTATTCGAGTCGAAGAGCGCGAGAGCCTGCTTCTCCGCGTCCGTCAGATACAGGTATCGCGCTACCGCCGCTTGGAGACTGAATTCGGTTAACAACTTGGCATCATCATTGCGAGCGACACGGATACCAGCGAGGATCGGGTTCGCATTTCGGGGTACCTCGACACGTTATCTGACTGATCCACGAGGACTACCCTGCGTCAGACCAATTCGTGGAGCCGGGATGGCGGCGCTGATCCACCATCCCGACGACAATTCAGGCGATCGCGGCCTCACTGATGACCTTTGCGCTCGCCGCGGTGTAACGCTGATCGAGATCCTTGGCCTCATCGATCATCTGCGAGAGCTTCGCGCCGTGTTCCGACAGACCAAGGGCGTTAGCCACGGTCGCGTGCGTCCCGAAGCCGGTTATGAAGTAATGAAGCCCAGCCTGCGCACCGTTGACCAACGCCACGTCCACGATGACGGCTTCGCTCGCCTGCTTAAGCGCTTCCTCAGTACCGTCGTTCACGCCTTTCATCATGAGGTCCTGAAAGCCGTTCGGCTCTTCACCCACGTCCTTGAGGAATTCGACGAACGCTTCCTGGTGGCGATCAGACATGGCGGCACCTTCGGCCGCGAGCTGCTTGAGAGTCGTATCAGTGAATTTGGCTTCCGCCATCTCGGCAGCCCGAGCCCCCTGCTCACAGGCCGAACGTACGGCGTGGCAACCGCCCTTGTAGTACTCGGTAAAAGCTTTTTTAGACATGTCGGACGTCCTTGCTGATAGATTGGCGGAGAGTTGATCGTTCCGTGTAACGGTACCAAACTCTCCCATTACAAATCGCTGAGCAGAGCAGAGGTTCCCGTGCCTTGGGTCAGGCACGCGACATTGCAACGGAGTTCGCAACCTGATGCTCGCGAGCATCGCATCCTGGTTTCGCGGGCTTGCCGACATGGCTCCGCGACGGAGACGTCACGCGGTGACCGCCACCCCAGCTACAGCTGCTCGCAAATCCGCGACGTACCGATCGAACTCGGCACCGACGTCGGTTTCGGGCGGAAGTCGGAGGAGGTAACTGGGGTGCACGGTGATCCAAGCGGTGACATCCTCGTCCAGTGCCACCGGACGACCGCGCTCGCGGCCGATCCTCACCGTGCGACCTGTTATTGAACGTGCCGCCGTCACGCCCATCGCAATGATGATCCGGGGCTTTACGATCGCGCGCTCCTGATCGATCCACCAGCGGCAAGCATCAATCTCGGCTACATCGGGGCGGGCGTGGATACGACGTTTACCACGGGACTCGAATTTGAAATGCTTAACGGCATTGGTGACGTAGACTCGTGAGCGTTCGATTCCAGCCTCAGCCAGTGCCCGGTCGAATATCTCGCCGGCGGGGCCGACGAACGGCTTGCCTGCAAGGTCCTCTTCATCCCCCGGCTGCTCGCCGACGATCATGATGTCGGCATCGGCCGGTCCCTCGCCGAACACTGTCCGCGTGGCCGGCCGCCACAATGGGCAGCGGCGGCACTGCTCGGCCTCGTCTCGCAGAAGGTTAAGCGAGGTCGGCGCAGCCTGCGCCGGCGCCGCGCGCGCCTGCTCCAGCATGCCCAACTCGCGCTTTCGGGCGCCAGCGATCAGTTCTGCAACAAGTGCGGTTTCCGGCATGTTCTTCCAGTATTTCTTCGGCATCTCCTTGGTCATGGCTTTGGGCATGACGCGGGCGGGGTTGAAGATCGCGGCGTAATAGGCCTTCCATACCGCTTCCACCGGATCGTCGCCGGGTGCGTCGCCACGCTCTGCGGGCGGCCCTTCGATCAGTGCCTCGGTATCCCAGTGGATGGTTCCGCGAGGAGTGAGAATTGACCAGCGCATGTTCGCGAATCGACCTACGAAGAACGCTGCATTGGCGCGAACGATGTGATGCTCGGGTTCGAACCATGCAACGAAGCGCGTATTTTCCTCGTCTTGGACCTGTCGGAAGCGCACGAAGGCGCGCATCTTGTGCATGTCGCGCCGGATCGTATCGAACAGTTCCAACACGCGTCGCAGCTGTCGATCTCCCCGGTCCTTCACTAGCTGTGGCTGATCGATCACGCGCAGCAGCAATGCATAAAGGAGGGAGAAGCGTTCCGGGTTGGAGTGCAGGGTCACCCTGCTAGCCATATAGAGGAAATCTTTGGGGACGTTGATCGCCGCCGCCCGCATCGATGCCACTGGCGCGCCTGCAAACAGATCGGTCGGTTGCGACCCGACCTGCCAGATGATCTGATCGGCCGGGACGCGAGCGGCGGCCAAGCCACGGGCCGCGGCGCGCCAGCCATCGAAATCATCTTCACGCTCGAGCTCGACGACATGCATCGTCACGCGGCGAACAGTTCCAGTTGCATGGGCTTGGGTGCGACGATCGGGCGAAGGTCCGCGCGGTCGGCGAGCACGACCGGTCGCCAATCCTCGGCGATGACGAAGGGGCGGATCTTCTTGATGGACACCGTCATGCGCGCGATATCGTCCAGCCTCAGTTTGCGCCAACGCCGTGCCGTCAGGATCGAATGGACGGCCCGCGGACCAAGGCCGGGAATCCGCAGCAGCATCTCGCGGGGCGCCCGGTTGACGTCGACCGGAAACGTGTCCCGAAACTTTAGCGCCCACGCGAGTTTCGGATCGATATCGAGCGGTAGCATGCCCGTCGCCTCGTCAGCGGCAGCACTGACTTCGCCTGGCGTGTAGTCGTAGCACCGGATGAGCCAGTCGGATTGATAGAGACGGTGCTCGCGCATGAGCGGCGGTCTTTGCAGTGGCAATACGGCCGAGGCGTCCGGAATTGGACTGAACGCTGAGTAGTAGACCCGCCGCAGATCGAAGCGATCGTAGAGAGATGCCGCTTTAACGACTATCTCACGATCGGTCGCGGCGTCAGCGCCGACGATCATCTGCGTCGATTGCCCGCCCGGAGCGAACGCGGGCGCGGAACGGAACCGCTTACGTGCATCGACGCCGTCTTCGATCGCGGAACGCATGCCGCCCATGGCGGCCTCGATCCGTTCCTCGGACTTTTCGGGGGCGAGCCGCTTTAACCCGCTTGCGGTGGGCAGCTCGACATTGATCGATACGCGATCGGCGTGGAGGCCGGCCCTCGTGACGAGCTCAGAATCCGCGTCGGGAATCGTCTTGAGGTGGATATAGCCACGGAAATCGTGATCTTCCCGCAGGGAGCGCGCGACCTCCACGATCTGTTCCATGGTGTAGTTGGGCGTGTTGATGATGCCCGACGAGAGGAAGAGGCCCTCAATGTAGTTTCGGCCGTAGAAATCGAGCGTAAGATCGACGACCTCCTTCGCCGTGAACCGGGCGCGCCTCACATTCGAGCTTTTCCGGTTGATGCAGTAGTGGCAGTCGAAAATGCAACTGTTGGTCAGCAGGACTTTCAAGAGCGCGATGCATCGTCCATCCGGCGCGTAGGCGTGGCAGATGCCCCCTCCCCCACCAAGCGTGGATCCCATGCCCGCGCCGTCCCGCGAATCGCGTTTCTTTGCTCCCGATGAGGAACAGGATGCGTCGTACTTGGCCGCATCAGCGAGGATCGTCAGTTTTTCTGCGGTGTCGAGCTGTGCCATGATTTGCTTTCCGAACGACGCTCGTCGTTGCCGTCAAGGTTTTGAGCCTGAGCCGCGCAACGAGATCATCGCAGAACGTGCAGAGTCTCTGCCGGAAAGAAATGTAGGATATTCTCCCATTTATTTCAAGAAATATCGTTGGCGAAGGCGCGAGCTGACCGGTGTTTTCATCACCGCATAGTGGGGCCTACCGTGGGACGGCGTCGGCCATCGCTACGATCGTCGAACTAGGCCCGTATCGGATTTGACCCGCTTCGGCGTCGGTAGCCATCGACGCAGAAGCAGGAGATTCTGCGGCCGGAGGGCGTCGATGCACCTTCGCACCTACGGGCAGACAATCGACGACATCGGGTGTCTTCAGTGCCGCGTGAACCAGCGACGATAGAACGGCGGCTTCACGCGGTCGCCCTTGATCAGATGAGCGGCCACCTAAATCGGATTGGGAACAGATCCAGCTTAGGACCGTAGCGCGGTTTCCCTCTGCATAGACGCGTACTCGCAGCCGAACCGGCGCGAACACCTTCAGGCCCGAGTTCGCCCCGCTCGACGCCGGATCGCGCTCATCGATTCCATCGATCACCCGGCGCGTCTTGCGGAAACTTCGATCGCGATCCGTAATGATCCTCTTTGGTCGTGACACCAGTCCCTGGATTTATTCGCGTTCAGATTACGCAGAAATGCATCGCTGCGCCTCATCGCTTTCACTGCTTCGTTGCGGACTGCGGCCTCCGAAAGATTGTCTCGACGTCTAAATCGAGAACGCTGGACCAATTGGTTATTCCGAACGATTACGTTGCGGGAGGTTCGGACCATCGCCTACGCTGTCACGAAAGCAGTCCTGTGTTCAGCAACATTGCGATCGCATCGTCGACCGATTGCTCGATGCGAGGCCGCAGGATCTTCAGGTCGACGCCGAACATGCCCTGGAGCTCCAACGGATGGAGCGCGAGTTCCACGAACCTCGTAGCGGCGGCGGTTGCGGCCGATACGTCGTCCGCTTCGGTCGACCCTGAGATGGCGCGGGCAGCCTGTTCGACGCTCGCATCGAACCCGACGCGATAGCCTTCGCGGGCAATGTTCGGAAAGTTCTCCGCCTCGGCAGCCGAGATCCGCATGATGGCCATCACTTCACGCGTCAGCGCGCGCCTTCCCATGGCGATGCCGACGTGGCGAAGCCGCTCGTGCGGAGTGGACTGTTGCGCCTTGACGTCGAGTCGACGGACCGCCTTCTCAACCGAGCGATGAATCACCGCCGTGAACAGAGGTTCCTTTCCGGGATACCGCTTGTACAGCGTCGTGTTGCCTACGTGGGCTGCTGCCGCGACCTGATCCAACGTAGTGCGGCCGAATCCGCGCTCCATGAAGAGGTCGGTTGCGGCGTCGAGGATGCGGTCGTCGACCTCGCCGGCCTGATCGGCCCGCGGACGGCCCCGTCTTACGACTGGAGGGGCTTCCTTGGTCTCGTCGCATGATAAAGGTTCTGAGGTCACGGCCCCTCCTAGCATACCGACGGCGGCTTGCGGCATTCCAGTGCGGAAACGAAACGGAAACTCCCGACGCTGCAGCCAAATCGAGGCTGGCAAACGCATGATCGAGGACGGTGCCGCACAACTGTCCTACGGTATACTCGACGATGAAACCGCTTTGCCGGTCACTAGCTCTTGGGAGGTCACCGTCACCACGTGGTGAGGCGCGAAGAGCCGTTCCGAGGAACGCCGCGAATGGTCCAACTGACCTCCGACCCGAGAAAGGTCGGATACGGTGCGAGGGCCAGTGAACCGGTGGCATCAGGAAGCCTTGCGGCATTTCGCCGAAGGCGAGACCGACCATCGAAGTGCGTCGACCTTCGCGTCCGTTCGCGGAACGTAGGTGATCGTCATCGCCTTGCCGTCACGGCGGATCGGAAGATTGATCGGACGGTTCCTGTCTCGGAAGCTCGGAAGCGCAAAAGGGTTTCCTGCTAGACGATCGCCGACCCGCAATCCTGCCTTTTCGGCATTTGATCGGGCGACCACCTCGGTAATGACGTTGCCATGCGGCGCGGTGCGGTACAGAAGGTCGGCGATGCCCAACCTGTCGGTGATGGGAACCATGCAGGGTCCGAACGCGCCTGCGACTGGGTAGATGGTCTGTCCTTGGAGCATTGCGTCGTAGGCCCGTCCACCCTCAGGCCCTGCGTGACGAGCCACGAGTTCGCGCCACTGCCGCGAACCATGGGCTTCCCCCGATCGTTCGCGTTCACGCAGTTCACGGAGCATCGTGACGACCGTCACCTTGCCGTCGCTCCTCGTGCGGACGCGGGCGTCGAGGTCTGCGAAGTAGAGAGCCCCGCGAACATAGGGCACCATCCAAGAGTCGCCGGATTTCCACATGTCCTCGGCGATCTGCGTGTTCGGAATGTTACGGCGGACGTTCCCGTAGTACGCCGTCGCCAGCTTATCGACGTTCTTCACGTAGTCCGTTGTAGTAATCAGCCCCGCATCGAATGCGATGCGTTCGGCGAGATAGTCCGCGCTCCCCTCGCCGAACCATAGGTTGTCCTCGTCGTCGCTCAGGTGTGGCTGGAAGACGTGGATGATCTCATGCGCCATGAGACTCCTTGTCTTTACGGCAACATCCTTTTCCGCATGAACCGGGGCGATGTACAGCAGGATGCCGTTCGGGTTGGCGCGACCGCTGTCGAGCGGCCCGCCGTCGTAACTACGGAAGAAGGCGCGGAACGTCGCGTTGCGCGCGCCGGCGAAGACGACCCGAGTGGCTTCGAACTCCTTCGCCGACCAGTCGAACAGAGCACTCATGTCCATGTCGTTTTCGCCAAGCCCGTACGCACTGAAGCCGTGCTTAGACGGAGTCTTCGGGAATTGTCGCAGGGGGCCGGCGAGGTAGAAGCCGTCCTGAATTTCGTCCGGACTACGGACGGTCTTGACGTCTCCGGAACCGAAACTGCTGACGCCGGTAAATCCGGCCGGGAGGCGCCAATGCAGCCGAAAATCGATCCTCGACGTGAACTCCGGCAGCAGCAGAGCGCCGTCGCCTGACGTAGCGATGCCATTCCCCGCCGAGACCATTTCGCGATGCGGTCCCCGCCCGTTTGGCGCGGAGGGATCCGCTACGGGCAGATGATACCGCACGGCGACGGAGCCAACCGGCGCGCGGTCGCTCGTGTAGAGATCGTACCCGTCCACGGGAGACGAGGACTTGGACATGATCAACGGGCCATGACCATCGCGCACGGCCAGGTCCCGAACGACGTCGGTGCTCCGCCCCGGCGTTGGAGCAAGCGTGTCCCAGCGCAAGATCAACGGCGTCTTGTCCGCTGGGGCGGTTGACGCCACTGCGCGAGGTTCGTCGAGTGCGTAGATCACGTCAATGCCGTTGGTCTTTCCGTGAACGTCCATTGTCGGCGTCAGTTCGAGAGCAAGTGATGTCGCTCTGGCCGGAACCGATTGACGAACTGGACGCCCCCTTGCCTGCGCGTATGCGCCATCATCGAAGCTCGAACCGGCGGCTATGCCGGCAACCAGCATTGCATGAGATACCAGGGTCCTCATCCCGGCATGGAACTGACATAGTGGGCGACGAGTGCACATCGAACCACTTCTCCTCCAAACCATTCGGCTGTCAATTCTGGCGCCTCTCCGGCTCGCACATCGACAACGCCTACGTGATCGGCGGGCCGACCATCAATCCGCGAAAATTGTGCGGCAAATCTGACATTTGCGGATCCTTAGCCAACGTTTTGGCGTAGCAGCATATCCGGATGCCGGTAGGCGGTATCCCACGAATAGGATGCCTGAATGCGTTTCGCCCTCTCACTCCTAATATTGCCGTCACTTCTTCTTTTCGCAGTACCAGTATCTGCACAGACAGCGACAGAGACCGACAGCGAGTATCTTCAGAATCGCGCCAAGTCCTTGAACGACCGTATCGATGTCACGGAGAGGAGCGGATCCTTGTCGAAGAGGAGGGCGGCTAATCTTCACGTTTCGGTAGGCCGCGTACAGACCGATGTCGGCAAACTTCAGAACCGGGATGGGATGATCGACCGTCAGGCGATGGACCGAATGAATCAGCAGCTTACCGACGTCGAGCGAACGCTGACGCACCAGCCTTGACGCATCGCGCCTCAGAAAATGGGCGCCAGGTGCTGCGGACCGCTCACGAAGAGCAAAGGCGGTTCGCCGACGCCGTAGTTCCTGCGAGATTAGCGCGTCCCCCGGATGGACGCCCGAACGCTACCTCTGGAGCGCAAGCTGCTCCGTGATCTCCGCAACGTGTCGGTGGTCGTACAGTCCGGCGCGCCGACGTTTATCCGGCTCATCATCATCTCACGGCATTCCGCGACCTCTCCACCTACGATTGCGATCAGCTATGGCGCATCTCCACTTCAGGGGTTGGACACGAAGCCGGCATGAAAAGTATTCATCCATCACTGAAAAACGGTCGCTTGGCACCAACGGGGCGAAGGTGCGACCCAAGCCTCATCGATAAAGACTAGGTCCGCGTTCCTCATCGTCCTGCTGCGCAACGGCGGCAACGGGTGTAGTAGGAGCGGAACGGCACTCGAGAGGAGCAGGAAAATGGCAACGGCCTTCAAACCGAGCGTGGAACGCAGCTTCCGCGAACGTGTGGATAGTGAGCACGGGCTGGTTGACCGAGCAATATTCACCGACGACGAAGTCTACCGGCTTGAACTTGACCGCGTCTTTGCTCGCGCATGGCTGTTCATGTGCCACGACAGCCAGATTCCCAACGGCGGCGACTTCTTCCAGACCTTCATGGGCGAGGAGAAGGTGATCGTTACGCGCACAAAGCAGGGTGCGGTGGAGGTTCTGCTCAACGCCTGCCGTCATCGCGGCGCAGCAGTCTGCAGGGCACACTCCGGCAATGCCGCATCGTTCATGTGCGCCTATCATGGCTGGACCTACGACCTGAGCGGAAATCTGATCGGGGTGCCGGGGCTCAACGAACTTTACGCAAAAAGCCTCGATCGCAAGGCTTGGGGTTTGAAGAAACCGGCGCAGGTGGCGAGCTACCGCGGCTTCATATTCGCGACGTTCGACGCAGCGGCACCTCCTCTGGAGCAGTTCCTCGGAGCACCGGGCCTGGCAATGATCGACAAGCTGGCCGATTACGGAGACATCGAAGTGATCCCAGGCGTCATCAGGCACCGCCTGAAGGCCAACTGGAAGATCGGCATGGAAAACGATCAGGATTATTATCACGTGGGCATCACCCACGCCTCCCTGTTCGACGCCTGGGGCTCCTCCCGAAGCGAGGTCAACAAGCAGTACTGGGACAAGAACGAAGGCCAGACGGTCTACGGCGAATACGGCCACATCATGGACACCATGCCTGGGCACTATCACACCAGCATCTTCCCTCACATGAGTCTCCTGACCGACCTCCTCCAGGTCGTGATCGTTCGACATCCCAAGGGGCCACGCGAAATGGAGATGGTGTACTTCTCCTTCGTTGATCGCAACGCCTCGGACGAGGATAAGCAGAAGGTCATTCAGCGGAACATCATGCGTCTCGGACCATCGGGCATGGTCGAGCAGGACGACGGCGAGAACTGGGAGTTCTGCACCGACGGAGCCGGATCACAGGCGCTGCGTGACATGCCGTTCAACTATCAGATGGGCCTCGGGGACGGAGTGACTCTGGCGGACGGGGGTGCAGGATATCCGGTTCGCGAGGGACCGCGAACCACCGAAGAGTACGCTCGCTGGCGTCTGCAGTGCTGGGCCGAATGGATGGACGCGGAGAGCTGGTCCGACCTGGAGCAGAACCATTCACGGCTGACCGTCGCATGAGCGTCGGTCAGGAAGCGACGGTCCTCGACCGTCCCGCGGGGACCAAGCTGATCGCCGACGTGCATCTGCAGCACGAGATCGAGCAGTTCCTATACGCCGAGGCGGCGTTGCTCGACGAACACCGGTATTCGGACTGGCTCAAGCTGTTCACCGATGACTGCCGCTACTGGATGCCGGTTCGCCAGACACGTCTTGCCCGTCAGATGGCCGAGGAGTTCACCAAGCCCGGAGAGATCGCGTTCTTCGACGACGACAAGGCGAACCTCGGGCGCCGGGTCCACAAGCTCGAGAGTCCGTATGCGTGGGGTGAAAGTCCCCGTCCCCGGACGAAGCACATGTACAGCAACGTCAGGATCCTCGCGTTGGACGGCGACGAGCTCACCGTCAACTGCAGCTTCATCTTCTATCGCTGCGCCCTCGAAGCCGACACTGATTGGTTCGTCGGTCGTCGGGAAGACGTCCTGCGGCGGGTTGATGGCGATCTGAAAATTTTCAAGCGCAGCATCTACCTCGATCAGACGGTCATCCAGGCAAAGAACATGAACCAGTTCTTCTGAATCTCCTGACACCGCCTCGTCACCCGGAACCGAAGCATCGCCCTAGGTGTCGATGCTTCGGTTGCGGCGTGCGGCGTCGCTCGAGTGCCGTCGGCAGAGCGACCGGGGCTCTTCCGATTCCTCCTAGTCCCGCATGACACGGTCACGCGCGACGAGGCGATCATCGCCTACACTCGACGGAGAAGCACATGCCCAAGGTCCTGGTCCTCTACTATTCCTCTTACGGTCACGTCGAACAGATGGCGGACGCGGTTGCGGAAGGTGCACGCGGGGCGGGGGCGGACGTGGACGTTCGTCGGGTTGCCGAGACCGCTCCTCCGGAGGTCGTCAAATCGGCGTACTTCAAGACCGACACGGTGCACCAGGTGATCGAGTCCGCAGAGGACCTCGCTGCCTACGACGCCATCGTGATCGGCGCTCCGACCCGGTTTGGTCGGATGCCAAGCCAACTCGCCGCCTTTCTCGACACCGCAGGCGGGCTTTGGCAGCGAGGAGCGCTCAACGGAAAGGTCGGGGGAGCCTTCACGTCTACGGCCTCTCAACACGGCGGACAGGAGACCACGCTCTTCTCCATCATCACCAACCTTCTTCACTTCGGCATGGTCGTGGTGGGGCTGGACTATGGCTTCCAGGATCAGGCAGGCCTCGACGACATCCATGGCGGGTCTCCCTATGGTGCCAGCACTATCGCGGGTGGAGACGGCTCGCGTCAGCCGTCCCGAACGGATCTCGACGGGGCACGCTACCAAGGCGCCAGGATCGCGGAAGTGGCGGGAAGACTTCACGATTGAGCATGCCACCCTCGAACGAGTGGTGTCACTTCGACGAGTGCGTTCACTTCGACCGGTAGGCAGGGTGAAGGTGAGCGGCAGGACTCGTGCGGGGATGGCGTCGTGTGAGCGGGCGGCGCTATTCGAGCGACGAGCCATCGATCTTGCCGCCGTCGATGCACCTGCAGCAACTCGCCCGAAGCCCAACCGAGGATGTGCCAGCGCTTCGTGGCAAATCAACCGAACCGGCTGCTGGCGGCTGATCGTCGCGCCAGTCGGCTGACCGCGTGGCCCTCGGGACGGATAATCTAACTGGGCGCCTGATCGGGATCTACTGACTGCGTCGGACTCGGATGATATGGCAGAAGCGATCTCCTTCGTCGTTCACGGGATGCGGGACTGCTGGAATTCCTGTCGATGAGCATGGAGTAGCCAACGTGGCGCGCGCCGACCAAGCCACATTCCCGCCCGCCCCCATGGTCCCGGTCGAACGACTGTGTTTTCCAGGGAGCGCTGCATTCGGATCACCCACACGTCGAAGCCTCTCATGAGGGGTGCGAAACGGTCGTCCCCGGTCGCAGAGCCGGATCAGTCCGGGGAACGCAAGATCATCCATATCGACATGGATGCCTTCTACGCTTCGGTCGAGCAGAGGGATGATGCGAGTCTCGTTGGTCGGGCGATGGCAGTCAGCGATCCACGCGGCTGGGGCATCGTCGCGACCGCCAGCTACGAGGCGCGGGCGCAGGGGGTGAAGTCGGGAATGCCCGTCGGCCGAGCCAAGCTGATCTGCCCGGATTTGCGGATGATCAAGCCGAGACTCGAACTCTACCAGAGTATCTCGGCGGAGATGGGGGAGATCCTTTCTAGCTATACCGATCTCGTCGAGCCGGTCATGCTCGACGAGGCGTATCTCGACGTCACCATCGCGGCTGTCGGCTCATCGGCGACCGCGATCGCACACGACATCCGTCATCGCATCAAGGCAGACCTGGGCCTCATCGCCTCCGCCGGCGTTTCCAACAGCAAGTTCCTCGCGAAGCTCGCCTCCGACCGGAGCAAGCCGAACGGCCTGCTCGTGGTCCCGCCCTCGCGGGCGGCGGACTTCATCGCGGAACTGCCGGTTGATCTCTTTCATGACGTCGGCCCTGCGACGGCAGCGAAGCTTCTCGGACTTGGCGTTCGGAAATGCACGGAATTGCGCGATCTGTCACTTGAGACTTTGGTCGAGACCTTCGGGAAGAAGGGCCGGTACCTGCATGACATGGCGAGGGCGATCGATCATCGTCGAGTTCAAGTCCCTGCAGAAAAGCGATCGCACGGCGTCGAGATCTCCTTCCGGTCGCAGTTGACTTCGCTCGAGGAGGTGAGGCGCGCCTTTGTGCCCGTCGCGGACCGAGTGTGGGCCAAGTGCGCCGAGGGCGGCGTGCTGTTCGCCCGCACCGCCATCAAGATCCGCTACGCCGACTTCCGGTACTTCACGAAGAGCCGTCGACTAGGGCGAGCCGGCGACAGCGCGGAAGCACTCCGCCGCGCCGTCGACGATCTCGTCGACGACCTTCCCGCGTTGGAGGACAGGGTCCGGTTGATCGGCGTATCGGTCGCCTCGCTCCTGCCCGCTGGCTCACCCCCCTCCCCGCCCACCGGCGAGCAGCTCGACCTGATCCAGTGAACCGGTCCAGGCCGACTTTGACCGGCCTGCTAACGTTTAGAGCCAGCGGCGGTCCACACTGTTCTGTCGAACCCGAGGAGTGACGCGCGCGGTCCCCATCGGCAACGCGCTCCGCCTCTCCACAAACGCGGCTCATGACCGTTGGACCTTTCTTCATTTGCTCCGGGACCGACCGAAAGTCATACCTTCGCCGGAAGTCGTCCCGGATAGCGAGGCCGCAGAGCCGCAACCCGGTGTCTGGCGTCGCCACGAGTCTCGTCGCGGATCGGTCCGCGACGGACGGTGATACATAGGAGAGCAGTCGCGATGATCGTCCACAATTCAATTCCGGCAGATAATCCGCAGGTCGTCGCGGACGTCATCTCGAAGCTCTGGGGTGGCAAGGCCGAGTCCTTCCGCTTCCCGCCGTGGCCGGGTGCGTTCGTCGCGATCGCAGGAGACGACCGTGGCACAACCATCGAAGTGTATCCGCGCGATCAGGCGATGGCTCCGGCGCCCGCTTGGGCAAAGGAGATGGCTGCGGCCCCCATCGGATCGTCCGACGAGAACGGTCCCGGATACTACGCCTTCCACGTCGCGATGAAGACGCCGAAGTCGATCGACGAGGTGTTTTCGATCGTCGAACCGTTGGGATGGCGGGTGCTGCGCGCGTCCCGCGGGGACTTCTTCGACGTGATCGAGGTGTGGGTCGAGAACCGTCTCCTGCTCGAAGTGCTGACGCCGGAGATGCAGGCGGACTATCAGAAGAACGTGAATCTCGAGATGTGGCGCTGGACCAAGGCCGAGGCATGAGCTTCATCGATCTGAAAGTCGACGGCCACGTGGCCGTCGTGACCATGAATTCGCCTGCCACCC
>Ga0308164_10002796_pt1 | contig 16750 bp, 18 predicted proteins | sample PhyTR2_FD_201031 | JGI IMG/M metagenome (GOLD analysis project Ga0308164, IMG submission 201031) | Phyllosphere microbial communities from UC Gill Tract Community Farm, Albany, California, United States - DLSLT.R2 | ecosystem: Host-associated > Plants > Phyllosphere > Unclassified | place: USA... | reverse complement strand
CTTTCGACGACTATGCAACGAGCTCCATCTCCTCCTCCACCTCCTCGACCATTCAAACAACATCGAAGGACTCCTCCTCTTCACTCCATCTTGAACGACAAGCAGTTGCGATCGCAAGGTCCAGCAGATGGCAAGCAAATTCCATGGGGCTGGAAGAACGGAGGTGTGCTATTGGGACAGCCGCCGAAAGTACAGGAGCGAGAGAGGAGAAAGGAGGAAAAGATGAGGAAGAAAAGGGCGATTGACCGGAAGAAGTTAGAGGATGCTGAACGGAGGATCAACGGAGACGTCAAAGAGAAAAGATCAGGCAAGCGAGTCAGAGTAGGGAAGAGGAAAGTTGAGGAGGAACAGGGAAATCGAACGGTTGAAGTTGTTGTGAAGGAACTGGAAAAGACGAAAGAGGAGAAGTCGGTATCATCTGAGGAAGACACGATGGAGACAAGGCAGGATCCGAGTACTCGAGAAGGATCAGTCGTCGAGAAGTTGAACAAGGGAAATAAAGAGGAGGTGACGGAGGTGGACAAGTCGAGTGGAGTCGACGACAACGGAAGTCGAGCTCTGAGCGAAGGATTGGAGAGGATGGATACGAGTGGAACGCCTGAGTCAGAGACTTCGGAGCCGACGGGAGACGTATCGATGATGGAGGAGGAGAGGCCGGTAGAGGAGGAACAGCAAACAGAGTCTGCGATGGAGACTCCGCCGACTTCGCCTGTCGAATCTCTCGATCCGCTCGCAATTACTTCCTCTTCAGTCTCCAGTCGACCTCCTCGGGCCGTCATCACGACAACAGTGAGAACGATAACCACGAAACGAATCTCGAGACCGCCTCCCCATCTTCGCGACGAGCAGAGTTCTCAAGTCGAACCGAGCAAGGCTGAGAAGATGGGCAGGGTCTTTGCAAAGGATCGAGCTAGCGGGAAAGAGTTACAGCGAGACATCGTCGAAGTCAACCGAAACGTCGAAACCGATCGAAACGTCGAGGTCCAGAATTCACGATCTCCAACCCCGGAAACGCTACCCTCCTCTCTCCGCACAATCGACAACATCTCTACCGATTCTCGACAAGCCTTCGCTTCCACTCCACTCTTCGATCTCTCCAGCTCATCCCTCACCATTCGACCTGTACCTCTCGCTCCTCCTCGTGCATCAACTGCTCCGCGCGCTGCTTCACCCGCTCCACCTCAACCGTTCACCTTTGGTCCATCTCAGTCTGCCTCGGATGTCATGGGAGTTGCTGCGATGGAGGCAGCGTCAGCACTCTTGAAAATGCAAACCTCGTCACTCTCACAACGCCCGAGACCGCAACCACAACCAGCTTCATCGAAGACGAAGAGAATTGTCTCCTCTGCATCCAACATCTCGCTTCCTCCGAAAACGGCTCCACGGAAGTCTGCTCCACCGAAAGAGCTCGATCCAGCTTTGGTCTCGAAAGAGGGTTGGGTACTTCCGGAACGAGATCTCAGGATTCGAGAGAACGGTAGACCTCCCGTATGGGCTGTCGTACGTCTTCGTCCTCTCTTTTTTGTTCTCTCCGGCGTGTCACTGAACTTGACGATTCTGCGCCGTCCACAGGGACGTCAAGAGCTATGTGAAACCCTCGACTACTTCAAGTCTTACCAAGGTGGTCACTGTGATTTCACACTCTCTCAGTCTCGCTTGATCGATCCTAATATTGACTTGGCTCTTCCTGACATTAGACGATCGCAAAGAACGCTGTTTCGGTTATTTACTCGATGGTTTCCCCTCTGCAAACGATCGTTGCGAGCAGAATGGCAAAGTCATCATCAGTCACGGCGGCGGAAACTCTCACTCGACAACAGCAGGATACGTCCTTCACTCCTCGCAAGAACGAAACAACATGCGAATGCGAGCACTTCAAAATTGCCTCGATCGACAAGTTCCGGTCATGCTCCTCGCTGGAAACCAGTACTCGTTCTTCCCGAAGCTACGAGAAATGGGATATGTTGAGGGAGGAAACGAGGTTCGCTATGCAGTGCTCGGAGCTTTTCTTATTACGGATCTTTGGGTATGCCTCTGCTTCTTCTTCATCAGCATCATCTTCCGAAACTGACTCTGTCGCAATCTCAGGCCGAAGGTGAGCCAGTCGAGCCGTCGTCGAAAGATACTGCGTCAGCGAAAGACGAGTACTTCGTCCGATTCAAGGTTCGTTTCGAATGGGTCGAATCTCAAGGAACGCCTTGGTTCACTCACGTTATGGGAAAAGAAAGGTTCGTCGTACTTGACTCGTTCGCTGTACATCTTGAGGCTGACTGAAGACGAATTCTGCCCATAGCTCGCCGATGAGCGAAACCGGTTCGACGATTTACGATTGGTCGTCAACTTCACACGGTCCTGCATTCTCTCCTACGATGAACGTAACGTGTCAGACCTGCAAGAAGTCGCACCGAGCTATCTATCTCGAATCGATCACTTGTTACGACGAAAGCTGCGTTAACTTCTTCCGAGTACGTCGCCATCCATTCCTTCCTGTGAAGTCTGAGAGGAAGACTGATCACAGTCGTCACTATCCAGCTCCCCGATGGTAGAATGGTACCTCCGGCAAGCTTGAACTACAATCCTTCGCTACTTTCCTCGACACTCACTTCCTCCTCAACCACCCTGATCCCTCAACCCGTCATTCCTCAAACACTTCAATCCCTAGCCACTTCTTCTCAAACTCGAGATTACTCGAAAGTCTCTTGGCGTGGATTCGGCTGTTCGGAATGCGGGAGACTTTCGAGTCGGAGTGAATGGTTGAAGCTATCTTGTCAAGAATGTGGCGCTGAAGTCGACGCAGCTGGAGATAAGCTCACCATCAAACAAATCCTCGAACAAGTACCGACCAAAACGACAAACAGATCTCCGAAAGATCCGATGGGACCGGTGCTTTGTGCTAGCGGGATCGAGCAAATCGCGAGGAGGGTCGATGGATTCAAAGGATTCACGTTCGATCTCGGTCATGGCTCAAAGGTTCATCAGATGTGGCCGGATAATTCCGAAGAAGCTGATCGTCTCCTCGCCGAATATCAAGGAGAAGAGGCTGGAACACGCTTTAAACGCAACCCTTTAACCGTACATAGATGTGAGCTTGGCTTCTGTCTGCTGCTGCTCGACAAGCTGATGAGCTGATGAGATTCGAATATCGGAAATAGCTCAAGGATCTCTCCTGTGTCAGCAGTGTAAGCCTGTTCTTGATTCGAAGCCCTTGTCGCGTGCGAGCTGATCACTCGACTCGTATAGTCACGTGGAACGGCGGCGACGAGAACACTCAGTCGCACCTCCTCGATCGATCTCCTTCAGACTCTGGACCTTCCAGATCGACTTCTCAGTCTATGCACTTTGCAGCACCCTGTGCAAAAGATGCTTGCGAGTATTTGAAGAAGCATGTGCCAAAGTTCGTCGGTGAAGACAAGGCTGACGAAACCCAATTCAACGAAATTCTAAGCGTAGCTTACAGTGCGTTCTCTTCCTCTCGCTACTCGATTTCACTTAGATTGATTGGTCTTTCTTCGCTCCTGCAGTGACGGGCGGCAAGATGAACGTAGGTTTGACAACGAGGTTTTCAGTTCTCGCTCAGTTATGCTCATCGCTTTCTTGACGAGAAACAGTTTCACGACGATGGAGAAATTGGTCTCGGCTCGATTGTCAGCTCGATCTCGCTCGGCAGCGATGCCATCATGAGCTTCCGCCCGAAGGAGCAGAACAAGCGAGGAGCGAAGAAAAAGCAAGACAACCCAATCGATCCCAAATCGAGGGGTCCGAAAGCTGTCCTTAAGCTCCGCCTTCGACATTCTCACATCATGGTAATGGAAGGAGCGGAGATGCAGAAGATGTTTGAGCACGCTGTAGAGCCAGAAGGATTGCGATTCGGTAAGTTCTTACCCATTCTCAGCTCGTGTCCATACCGACACCGACTGATCCAAGGCAATCTTTACCCCGTACAGCTGCTACTGCTCGACTCGTTGGTCCTGAGCACGCTCGGAAAGGTAGAAAGCAACCCGCTGGACAGCCCAAAACCGAAAACCTCAATCCCATCGCCCACAAAGTTCGAAAGCAGAAGTCTTCAACGACTCGCGCGCCATTGCGCTCATCCCCATCACCCCCGACTACAGAATTACCTCCTGACGAGCAGCTGTTCGACGTTCAACCTCGTTCTCCCATTTCTTCTTCCGACCACTCCGATCGATACCATATTATCTCTTTCGACCTCGATGAGAACATTCGACACCACTCCCACACCTCGCTTCCCTCTCTCATCTCCGACACGCCTAGTTCATCCGCCATGTCACGAGCGTCATCCTCGAGCTCGACTCCGACATCCGAGCCCCTTCTCGATCCACCCGAAGAAGCTCGAGACGTTGCACCGCCTCAGCAGAATCGGCTTGATGGTATGCACTTCAAGAAAGTTCGCTCTTCTTCAACAATCCAGACACAAACAGTTCCCTCAGCAAACTTCTACCCCCCTTCTCCCTATACCTCCCAATCTTCACCATACCCGACGTATCAGCATTCGCAAACATACCCTCAGCGCTCATATTCCTTCACTACACCTTGGTAAGGGCATCGTTGACCAATTTTTGTTTTTTTGCCCCAAGCTTTCCTTTTCCCACTGATTCCTTTTGGAACTCATCTTTACCGCTTTTTCGCTTCACGCAACGACGAATGACTTCACGATCCCTGGGTACAGAGGGAGATGGTTGAGCTGTTCGAACTTCTGCAGTATTCGAGAGCATAATTTAGAGAATTCAGTCCTCTTGTCGCTTGAGCGCTCGTCCGCAACTCCTCACGGGAGCAGTCACAACCCTTTTTGCACAGGCTACTCAGAGATTGGAAATAATATACAGCTATCTATCGCTCGTAGATCAAAGCTTGACGATAGCTCAAAGGACCTCGGTGCGAGAGGCTTGCTTGCGAGTGCTCCGAACGTTCGGCTCCGAGAGATAGACTGCGAGATCTACTTGAAGAGGTCCTGGAAGCTCTGTGCTCTGCGGATGGTACCGTCTGTTCAATGTCGAATCAGACTCTCGCTTGGGTTTCTGCTGCAAAACAAATCAGGGACGCTCACCACCGTTTCCCCAGTCGCTTCAACCCCTCTGATAATATCTCGCTCAAGAGCATCGAACTCGAGGACTGGCTCCTCCTGCGTTGACATCGATGGGGCGTCAGTACGTGGAGTATGATCTCGAGAAATCAAGTTTCGATTGACGATGGTCGGACACTTGAGCCTCATCAAAATTGCTACCCTCGTTTCGAACTTGACCGAGTCGGATTCCCATAACTCTTGAGGCATCTGCCAGCATCTGCCACTCCCTCGCCCATCGTCGTTCATAATCCATTCTGCCGGACTCGAATTCGCATCGCCATCATGTGCGCTGATCCATCGACCTCTGAGTCCTCGAAGGACCCATTCGTAGAAGTCAAAGCGGGAGTAGAGCTCGCGAGCGAAAGCCCCGAGAAACCCGTGCAAATCATACCACGTCGGCTACAGACAAATTGCGTTGGTTAGCATTCACGCGAGGGATACAATGGATAGAGAATGGCTCACCAGTCTATCCACTTCTCCTCGCTCGAGGTAGGCAGCCCAAGTACGAAGAATTTGTGTTCGGACTAGGACACTCGTCAAATCATGTTCGCTAATGTATTTCTTCGATTCGCGAAGTCCATCACAGAGGTAGATCATCCATTCGACGTGTGTAGAGAGTATGGAGTGCATCCCGTAATCCCGAGTCTGAAAAACTGTTTGCCGGAATCGCATGGTGTGTTTGCGTAAGTCTGAGATCGCGCGAGAATAATCCTCGACTGCGTGATGCTCCTCTGCGCTAGTGCTGGTCTTGCCTTGAGCGTTCTCCATACTGGGCGTAAGGTAGATAGGTAGAGGAGAGGGAGAAAGAGGCGTGTGAGCGATGAACAAGTCTGTCATGTCCTCCGCGGAATCTCGCGCTTCGCGAAGGAGAGACTGCACAGCAGAGCGGGGAAAGGTAACGATCGAGTAAAAGACTTGCAAAGTAATGACAAACGACAGGTAAAGAGTAGAACAGTAGACTAACGAGAGAAGAGAGCAACAACGTAAAGCTCATTTCGAACCATCCTGAATCTCCGATGATTCCTTCACCTTCTTGACCCAACTCTCCGATACCCAAGGTATATCGTCCTCCTCGAACCGCTCAACAGGTCTCTCCCAGGTAACGATTTCGTCCCATTTCGAGCCCTTGTCCAACATTTCCTCAATCTTCTCTCCCCTGATCATGATACCCATCTCGTAATTGTTGACGCCCTCCGTCTTGATTCCCTTCTTCTTCGACTTGCATGAGTAGAAAGCTGGAGTACCCCATGCAGCGCTAGAGAAGTTGTGAGAGCCGAGGTAGAGGAGATGAGGAGGAGTCGAACGGGGTGCGGTCGAAGAGAGCCAGAGAATCGTTTTCTGATGGAAGAGACGTCCAGGTTCCTTCGAGTGATACGTGTAGAAGAGTTTGCGAGTTTCGGGAGGAACGTCGGTCCAGTTGCACGTTTTCCAGTAGGAAGACATGTTGACTGCTGTGCGCTTGACTTCGTCGGTGCATACTTCGACGTACGATTTCGGTGAGTAGACGATCTTCCAATCTCCCTCATCGTCGTCATCGTCCGAGTCTCCTCTCGACCTTTTCCTCTTCTTCTTCTTCTCCACTTCTTTCCCTTTTCCTTTCCCTCTCCGGTTCCTGTCCTCTTCTTTTACTTCCTCCTCCTCCTCCCTTGCCCTAATCTTTAACTTCTCCGGATCTTTTCCCCTCAACAACCAATCCAACGATTCCATCCATTCCCCTTTGAGCGCTCCAAGCGAAGCACAACAAACTTCAAACTTGACTTGATCCCTTTCCTTCCTACTGATCCATTCCCTCGCTACACTCCCCATCCTCCCGATCGATCTCAAGTGGAACTCGGAGGGGGAAACGACACCGGGTTGAGAGACGACGAGTTTGATTTCGGATGCGAGAGAGAAATCGTAATCGTCAAGGATGGAGATGAATTCTTGAGGACACTCGAGCTCGTTCATGTGTTGTTGGAGGATCTGTCGGAATTCCGAAGGTCGTCGTTTCTTCGAAGAGAGCTTGTCGGGAGATAATTCGGGAAAGGTTTGGATGTACCACAGCTGCTCTCGACGTCGAACGGGATCAATCCCTGTACTCGCGCAGGCTGAGCAAGAGAAGTCAGACTCACGTTGTCGCATAGTTCCATATCCAATACCATCGTATTCGCCGAAGTGATCACAACCATCAAATAACCGGGATAACGAACGACGAAGAGTTTCGTATGACTACAACCTTGACACTTCGGATGAATCGTGAGAACGTTCCTTCCTAGTACTGCTTGATAGATCTTGGTGAGGATCGGGGCGATAATTTGGCATTCGGAAGCGGTGAGGGATGAACGATTCTCGAGGTCTATTCCAACTTGACGACAAGCGAGCCAGAGGAAAGGGTCATACAAGATGGGTTGACCGAGAAGGATCTATATCGCACTCGAACGTTAGTTGACGTCGAGAGGAAGAGAGAGAGAGAGAGGTAGACGAACAGGAACAGGTCGTTTCGCATGATGATGTTTGAGAATGGGAAGTAGAGGAGCGATGAAATCCCATTCGAGCAGGAACGTGTTCGAGTACATTCCCAACATCGATTCAGGCTTGACGAGATCCTCCAGACTGATACAATTCGGTTGCTTCGGTTCGCGACGACCTTGAGTTCGAGTCATTCTCAACGCTCCTCGTTCGTACAGCTTCAATCCTTCGTCTGAGCATCACTCGTCCATGTCAGTAGCTGCTCGAAGCAGTACTAGAGCAGAGAGCTTACCCCATCTCACAACTTCAGGAGGTTTCCCTTCCAAACTCGGCGGACCTTTACCCAACGCATAACTGTACAGCGCTTTCGACAGCACTTCATAAGCTCCTCGTTTCTCCATCATCAACCAAGCCAACGCGTCCTTCTTCAACTTGAGAGGGTTGAACTCGATTTCCCTCCCCACTTGGTTCCCTCTCTTTCCCTTCTCCTCCTGTTTGACTCGCTTGATTGGTTGATCATCTAGGGTTTGAGCGGAAGTAGATGCGAATGCCTTGGCTGAGGTGGAGGGCATGCTGGGATTGAGGGAAGCAGCGATTGCTGCTTGAAGATCAAGCGTCCCTTGCTCAGAGAGCTCGTCTGGACAGCTCATCTGCTGGTGTAGAGTGTCGCCAGCTTGAATGAGGTACACTAAGCGAGTCGAGTCGGGAGCAGGAGTGATGTGAGAGAACAAGAGTAACCTTTCGAATCTGTTTCAACTTGAACTCGTTCGCACTCCTCTCTCGAGATCACACATCATTCACACATCATTCACATATCATTCACTACGAAACACTTCGTTACATTCCAATCAAAAGACTAATTGTCGAAATGTCAAGCTAATTCTCGAATCCTTCACCTTCGCCTCTTTCGGGATCTGATGTTTCCAGTGCTGCTGTGTCTGACCTTGCATAACGACCAACGATCCATTCTCCAACGTCCACTTCTTGTAATACAGCAACCCATCCTCGTCTAGCTTCTCCTCCGTTTCTATTGAAGGTTCTGGAGTTTTCGTTTTCACCTTTGACTTGACGGGTTTCTTTGAAGAAGCTGGAGCGGAGGAAGGAGGTTTGTCGTGCTCCATTATGAACGTACGAGGAGCTCCGAGGGAGAGGGAAGCTATCACGCTGTAGTCGATGCAGGGAGGGTCAGGAGGAGGAACGAATGAAAACGGAGAGAAGCCGGAGACGAACCGGTTCTCTCGATTATCTCGATGGTTCCCTATGTACACCCTGATGCGAGACGGCACTCAAGGATCAGTGATTGTACTGAGTGCCGAGTAAGAGTCGAAGAGCGTACTGTCCATTCCCGTACGAATTCATCATACAGTGGTTGAACTTGAGCCCAAGTTTCGCTTCAACTAGATCTTGAATCTTTCGTAGTAAAGGTGGATAATCATACTTCACATCGACGAGCGCTCCGGAGTATTTCACTGTGAGGTTTGGGTCGGTAGCGAAAGCTGTGAAAGAGCTTCCTCGTTCAGTTGAGGCTCGTGAGAGATCAAGGGACGTGAGAGAGCATTGAGAAACTCACCAGCTATCTTTCGAGACTGTGTGATCTCTTTCCCGTACATCTTGAGCGTTGGTTGATACCCTAAACAGCAGAATCGACACTTCCAAATCAATTTTCGGTTCTAGAAATCGCTGCTGAAGACGAGAAGCAGCAACGTACATCCATCAATCTCGAGTAGTTCGTCGTGCCACGCTTGAGCCAGTTCGCGGTCTACGAAATCTTTCATGTAGAAGACTGATCCATCGGCGAAAGGGAGTTTGTGTTCGTCGAGATTCGAAACTTGGGTCGTTTCGTCGTCTCCTACTGTCAATCTAGCTCGTTTCGTCGGCTTCTTCAGCGTAGAGGTTGATGTTGTTGCTCGCTTCTTCGTCTTTGAAGAGCTTCCTGCGGGAGGAAGTGGCGGTGGAGAGGCTGAAGTTGAGGGAACGGGAGAAGAGCGAGGGGACATCGTTTCGTGGCGGATGAGGACTCGTTCTGTAGGCCTAGTCTGGAGAGATGTAGAGTGTGTAGTGGAGCCTGTCTCGGAGCTAGCAAGTGAAGTGTAAGAAAGAGAGAAGTTGTGGTTCATCCCGATTCGCTCCCTGTCCCTCGACCACATCTTCCAACTCTCCAAACATGTCTGCGTGAGTCGAGGAGCTACTCAGTCAATCGCTAGATACCCCGTACTGAGTGCAATCCTCTCTTTCACAGTCCTCGATTCGCTCCCAAAGTTCGCTCGGCACCTTCAGTCGCTGGAATCACTCCTCAGTTCACCATGAGGTTGGCACCCAACTTGGCCATGTGGGGTGCTGCTGGTCTCGGTGCTCTCTTTGTATTCGGTGGTGGAAGTGAGCCCGCCTTCCTTCCTTCTCACTTGATCATTTCCCACTAACTTTTTGGGATATTGTACAACAGTCCCTCTCTTCCGTCAAGATGGTATGCCATGCGCTACTTTATCTCTTGTGGATGGTGTGCTGACCCGTTCTACGTGTTGCGACAGTATTCTACCGACTTGGTCGTGAGTATTTCCCTTGATCATTGGAGTGTCTCTCCCTATCTTCTCGTTCCGCCTGATGATCATTCAGACCAGAATTCGATGGCTGACATTCTCTCGTCCGCTCCCTTTCACAGTCAAGTCCGTCTTCGAAGAGTGAGCTCCCGTTTTCGTTGATTTCGCGAGAGAACGATATTGATTCCCTACCCTTCCGTTCGCTTTGTCTTGTTTAGCAAGACCCCAGATTCCGACAAGCCTTTCTAGAGACTGTACCGACCCCCAAGCTTTCCGACTGTTCTACGTACCCTTGCAATCATCTATACACATCCAGAATTTCGAGTGTCGAGGGAAGTTTGATTGCACAGGCGAGACCATCTGGGGTCTTCGTTCGAGTTTGTGGTCGTGCTGGAACGTATGAATGGAGGAGAAGAGGGCTCAGAGGAGAATCTGCGGCGCACTGAGAGGAAACGAGGTTCGAAACCATTCTTCGCTTTTTCTTCCATTTCTCGCACGGCGGCATCCCCTTAGCCTTCTGCTTCCGCATTCACCGGTCAGCTTCCATGGCTCGCCTTACCGTGAGCGAGAGAGGGCGTGCTGCTAGCTGCAGATCGACCGTTGCTTCGACTGAACTTGCCTCGCCAATTTCGTATTTTTCCCTTCAACGAGTCTCGACTAGGCTCGCCCATGCCATTCTTTCCTAATATACCAGCTTTCTGTACTGTAGGACAGATGCGCTGTGAAAAAGTTGGGGAAAATCGGAATTTTTGACAAGTGCCTCGGAGCTGAGACGTGCTTTCTCTCTTTTTCCCCCGTCTGGCGCCAATCCCCCTTCGTCCCTTGTAGGTTTATTCGCTCGGTAGAACGCTCAGGTAGCTTCTAGCAGTCTATACGGCCTTCCAGCGGTCCGATCTGGAAGGAAAAGAGCGAGTTTGGAAGAGGTGGAAAAAAGTCAGATGCGAGTTCAGTAGGCCTCTCAGAGTAGCAGGGGATGGATAGGACAAGCTGCGAGGGTGTTTCAGAGATCTGGCAGCTTCGTAAGAGTCTCCAAGTCTCACGAGCGAGGTGTACTGATTCCCTTCGTTCCGCTCCCTGCTTCCTCCCACTTTTCTCAATATTCTACGGGACAAACTATCGCTTTTCGACTTTTGATCCATTCGTTCTACATTCAACTACTCCCTCCCTCTTTGCCCCCCTCGATTCCGACGATTTCCTCCGACAAAATCGTCCCCTCTCCATTCGCAACTATCTTCTCCAAATTTTCCCCATTCGCCCTCACCTATCGACCTGCCACACCCGCTTATTCATCTCTCACTCCTTCGCTACTCATCCCTCCATTTTCGCCGCTTTCACTCACTCCCGCCCATCACCACCGCTTCGAAAACTCTCAACTCCCATCTCATTCGATCCATCACTTGTGACCCTCTGTTGAACGGCTCTTGTAGACTACTACAAGATGCCGTTCATCAAGGTCGTCAAGAACGATGCTTACTTCTCCCGTTACCAGGTAAAGCATCGTTCTTGACGATTCGAGATCAAAAACAAAACACTAACTCTTCTCTTCTTGACTTTCGAATGAAACAGGTTAAGTACCGTCGTCGTCGCGAAGGTAAGACCGACTACTACGCTCGTAAGCGTCTCGTCGTTCAAGCCAAGAACAAGTACGCCTCGCCCAAGTACCGTCTTGTCGTTCGCATTACCAACAAGGACGTAGTCTGCCAGGTGAGCTCTCACTTCTCTCGCACTGTCACTACGATCGACACTCACCGTACTCGTTCGTCATATAGATCGTTTCGGCCAAGCTCCAAGGTGACGTTGTTCTCACCGCGGCCTACTCTCACGAACTCCCCCGTTACGGTATCAAGCACGGTCTCACCAACTGGGCCGCTTGCTACGCTACCGGACTTCTCTGCGCTCGTCGTGCCCTTACCAAGCTCGGCCTCGCTGACAAGTACGAAGGATTCGCCGAACCCTCGGGAGAACTCGAACTCGTCGAGCCCATCGAAGGTGAACCCCGACCCTTCAAGTGCTTCCTCGATGTCGGACTCGCCCGTACCTCGACTGGTGCCCGTGTTTTCGGTGCCATGAAGGGTGCTTCCGATGGAGGTATCTTCATCCCTCACTCCGAGGGACGATTCCCCGGTTTCGATCCTGAAGCCAAGGAACTCGATGCTGAGACTCTTCAAGTCAGTCAATTCATCCTCTTCAGTCCAACCCGAACCGTCAAGCTGATGACTCTTCTCATTGTCACTCCCTTCTCCCTGCCCTCCTCTCCCCTCTTCTTACCTCTTCACTTCACGTAAACAGCGTTACATCTACGGTGGACACGTTGCCGAGTTCATGGAGTCGCTCGAAGAAGAAGATGAGGAACGTTTCCGCAAGGTAAGTTTCGATTTGTTGCCGCTATTCGCTTCATTCGAGGACTCGTAGCTGACTCTCGCCCTCTTCTACGCACATCAGCACTTCTCAAGGTGGCTCGCTGACGATATCTCGTCGGAGGACATCGAGGACATGTACCGAGAGGCTCACGAGAAGATCCGTGAAGACCCTTCGTACACCAAGACCGACAAGGCTGACCTCGCCAAGTGGAAGGAGGCCTCCAAGAAGACGCATCCCAAGAAGCTCAGTCTCCAGCAACGTCGCGAGCGCGTCGAGGAGAAGAAGAAGGCTTACTACGCCAACAAGGCTTAAGCGAGTTTTCGGAGTTTGGAAGAGTTTTGCATCTGGCCAAAGTTGGAGAGGAGGACGTAGGAGAATGACGGAGGGAGGTGCAGAAAATAGTGTTGGTATAGACGCAATGTCGAACTCATTGTCGTTACCAGCCAAAACTTCTCGTTGTCGTCGTCCGTCTTTTCGAGAGCTGCATTCTGTTCCAGGGGAGACTAATTCAAGTGTCGGGAACAGAATCCTGATCACCAAGCTGGAGTGTGACACCTGCTCTAGCACTTTCTGGCTCGCGGCTGATCAGAAAGTACTGACTTGCGAAGTTGCGAAAAGTTGCGAAAGAAATGAGGAAAAGTCCAATCTCAAGCAAACTGCCTCGCTCCGAGCCAGTCGAACATATCGTACAGTAGCAACCGAATTTGCAGCGGCAGAGGAGAAAAGTACCTCGCTGTTGAACGATGAATCACTCAAAATTGACGCTCTTGTTCTCTCCCTCCTCACTTTCACACAACCTCGACTTCTCTCTCCAGCACAGACAAGAGCTCTAGAGACTCGTACTCGCCATGTTGTCGCGCTTGAAACGGCGTACAGCATCGAGTTCACAACCTCCAGAATCGGATCGTCCAACAGTCAACCACGATGATCCACCGAGTCCGACTGCTTCTAGGAGGACCTCTACATCTACGAACAACACTCCATCGAAACAATCCGTACATTCGAATCGAACTCTGTCTCCGACTCGGACGAAACACTACGCTCCCTCAATGAGTCGAACCTCATCTTACGGTTCTGTCAACGGGATGGATATGGGTAACGAGATGGGACAGGGCTCTTATGCAGGATCAGGGATCGGACATGGATCGAGAGTCGGACAGGGAAGCTTGACACTAGACCATCTCACCCCTCAAGATGGTTCGGCACCTCTCACTCTCGTCGTTCAAGCTCCCGAACTCATGACGGAATCGGAATCGAAGCAACTAAACTCGATGGTCATGGACGAGGAAGGACTCGCGACTCCGATGCCGGGGAAACCTGTCGAACTTCGACTCGCAGATGGAACTGTCCTGACATCTTCCTCGAATTCGAATACCGCGGATTCCAACTCGAAAGCTCCTATGGCAAATCCTTCTACTATCTCTGCACTCCACTCTTCCATTCCCATGTCCCGTCCTCGCGCCCATACCACTTCCGAAGCGATTCAACAACATTCTTCTCGTTCTCCCGTTCCTCGTTCCCAAACTTCTTCAGTTTCGACCATTCTACCTACAAAGTCCGGGCTCGACGCACTAGCTCAAATCAACTCACCCACCGGCCAATCGTTCCCATCGAACGACTATCTCGGAGCTCACTCCCAATCTTCCTCTGTCCCGACTTCACCCCCTTCTCACTCACGACCACATTCCCGCTCCGTCAGTCGACCAGCTTCTCGATCTCCCTCCTTCAATGCCCAGACCCAAACTCGTCCCGATTCCCATTCTCTACATCCTCCAACAGTTTCACCGACTCGATCAAGGAGAAACACGAAATCTTCGGGAGGTTCAAGCGGAATTGCTGGAGCTATCGCGCTGAGTGGTGTAGCTCTAGCGAGTCCTAGCTCTCAACTCCGACACCCTCTCGGACTAGCGAGAGGTTCGAGTCACGCTCCTTCGAACTCGACGGTCGATACGAATGCTCCTCCGACATCACCAAGTCTCAACGCAACCACCTATTCGTCAGAGAGTCAAGGCAACACCTCGGGGAGAAGATCGACCGCTTCATCAGTTCACAATGGAGTCACTCCCGTTCGTTCTCGTGAATCAATCGACAGTAACGCCCCAATCTCACCCCCCGATTCGAGACGAGATTCCGAAGTCTACAACTCTCCGGTACTGTCGTCACAAGCGAGTACGAGCATGATGAATTTGAACGATCAAGGTTTCTTGTCGATGGATCAATTGGGCGATTTCGACGATGTTGTCAGTCAACTTGGGACGGGTTATGCAGTCGCGAGTAGTAAACGAAACGCAGACTTTCATGCGCTGTTCAAGAATATCTCTGATGATGACTACCTGATCGAAGGTCAGTTAACTTGCTTCGTCTTCTCTTTTCGAACTCTCGACTGATCAACTAAACCTTGGTCTAGATTACGGATGCGCGCTCCAACGAGAGATCCTCATTCAAGGTCGACTATACATCTCCGAGCATCACCTTTCGTTCAACGCCAACATTTTCGGCTGGGTTACCTCTGTAAGCATGATCTCGCTTCTTACTCATATTTCGCTCGATCCACGCTAACAATGTCAGGACATTTCATAGCTCACAATTCCTTTCGCCGAAGTCTGTTCCATCGAGAAACGAATGACTGCCTATGTGATTCCGAATGCTATTCAAATCTCGACGATGCATGCAAGGGTAAGTCAATTCTCCTCTTTTGCACCCGCTCTGGATCCGAGGACGGTGCGAGACTTCGACACAAGCGGAGGTGCTTGAGCCTATGAGGACGGTTCGAGCAAAAGAAGGACGAAAGCTGACTCCTCGTTTCTTCCGCAACTTCCCTCACGCTTCATCCCCTCGCTCTTACTTCCACCTGATTCTTTTTCCTTCCCTCTATCTATCGATCCCTCTGGACTCACTCCCTGTCCTTCGCCAAACATGATCAACTTGGACCAACTTCTGCCCATTTCGCCCAATCCTCTGATTCTCCTTACTCCTCCCCCAATATCACCCACTTTCGACTCGTTCGACCTACGACAGCATACCTTTGCTTCATTCCTTTCTCGAGACACAACCTACGACTTGATCGGCAACATTTGGCGAATGGTTCATCCCGTTGTGCCAACATCCGCTGGTTTGCCTGATCATTCACCTTCTGGATCCGAGGACGAGGGAGGACCGTCGAATGGAGTAGGAGAAGATACCGGAATGACGAGTGGTGTCGAGAAGGATAGTCGGGATGGAGGAAGAGAAGGAAGAGGAGTGAGGAAACGTTTGAGAGGATTCAGGAGACCGCGAGGTGGAACTGGCGAATCAAGCAATGCTGGAGGCTCTAAAGTCATCGCTGAAGCGTCAGAACCTTCGAATGGTAGCGCAGGAGGAGGAGGAGGAGGAGGGAGTGGGAACAACTCTGCGAGACCCGGTTCGCCAAATGGAGGAGGAAAGCGACACGCTCATCCCGTCACGAAAGATACCTGTCCGACGCTCAAGAACCTCAAGGAAGTCTGTATGGATACGATCTTTCCCTCGGCACCGGAAAAGATCTACAACTTGATGTTTACGAGTGGTTTCATGAAGGATTTCTGGACTGAGAATCAGAAACTACTAGGTCAGCCTCACTTTCTCTTGACTGCGCGTGTACTCGGGTTGCTGACTTTGAAGAGATCCCTCAACAGACTTGCAAATTGGAGATTGGGCGCCTCAATCGACTGGTTCGAATCTACTCGCTCGCTCTTTCTCCTACATCAAACCTCTCAACGGCTCGATCGGTCCGAGACAGACTAAATGTATGATCACCGACGAGTCTGCCCATGTCGACTTTGACGATTTCGTATGCGTCGTCACGACAACGAGAACTCCAGATGTCCCGAGTGGTAGTGCGTTCGCGGTCAAGACAAGAACGAGTATGACATGGGCGAAGGGGAACAGTTGTCGGGTGATAGTAACGACGGGAGTCGAGTGGAGCAAGAGCAGTTTCATCAAGGGTTAGTTATTACCTCTCTCTCATCGATCGACCTGAGCGATGAACTTGACGTGTTTTCGTGATCCGACAGGTATCATCGAGAAATCGTGTATCGATGGACAGAAGACGTATCACAACGATCTCGAGAAAGCGATGAGGTCCTACATCACGACTCATCGCAACGAATTCATCGAAGAAGGTCATTCGGAGGATGCAGAAGACGAAGATGCTTCATCTCGCGCCGCCAACGGTACTGTAGATGACGAGGATGGCGACGATTCCGGATCTCTCGCTGGATCAACTTCGAAAGACGATCGAAATCGAACTTGGGCAACACCTTTACTCGAAAGTTTGGAACCTATCGTCGAAGTCATCTCGGAG
>Ga0308164_10002792_pt1 | contig 16765 bp, 20 predicted proteins | sample PhyTR2_FD_201031 | JGI IMG/M metagenome (GOLD analysis project Ga0308164, IMG submission 201031) | Phyllosphere microbial communities from UC Gill Tract Community Farm, Albany, California, United States - DLSLT.R2 | ecosystem: Host-associated > Plants > Phyllosphere > Unclassified | place: USA... | reverse complement strand
TAGCGTGTTCGTGCTGCTCCTGACCGTGTTCTCGCTCGGCATCGGCGCCGGCTCGCTGCTGTGCGAACGCCTGTCGGGCCACAAGGTCGAGATCGGTCTGGTGCCGTTCGGCTCGATTGGCCTGTCGGTGTTTGGCATCGACCTGTATTTCGCCAGCTCGAGCTTTACGGCGGGCACGGCGATCGTCGACTGGCTGGCGCTGCTGAGCCAGCCGGGCGCCTTGCGCATCCTGTTCGACCTGGTGATGATCGGCGTGTTCGGGGGCCTCTTCATCGTGCCGCTGTTCGCGCTGATCCAGACGCGCTGCGACCAGCAACACGTCTCGCGCACGATTGCCGGCATGAACATTCTCAATGCGATCTTCATGGTGGCCTCGGCCGGTGTGGCGATCCTGCTGCTGGGGCAGGGCTTCACGATTCCCGAACTGTTCCTGACCACGGCGCTGCTCAATGCGGTGGTGGCGATTTACATCTTCTCGCTGGTGCCGGAATTCCTGATGCGCTTCCTCGCCTGGATCCTGATCCACACCGTCTACCGGGTGCGCATGATCGACACCTCGCACATCCCGGCCGACGGCCCGGCGGTGCTGGTCTGCAATCACGTGAGCTACGTCGATGCGATCGTCATCAACGCAGCCAGCCCGCGCCCGATCCGCTTCGTGATGGACCACCGTATCTTCAAGACGCCGTTCCTGCGCTGGATTTTCCGCGCGGTCAATGCGATCCCGATCGCGCCGGCCAAGGAAGACCCATGGACGATGGAAAAGGCCTTCGTCGACATCGCCCACGCGTTGCATGACGGCGAGCTGGTCTGCATCTTCCCGGAAGGGCGCCTGACCAAGACGGGCGAGATGAGCGAGTTCAGAAGCGGCATCACCAAGATCGTCGAACGCAACAAGGTGCCGGTGATTCCGATGGCGCTGCGTGGCCTGTGGGGCAGCTGGTTCACGCGCGACCAGGGCAATCTGTTCGGCCGGCGCATCGCACGCGGCATGCGCTCGCAACTGTCGCTGGCGGTGGGCACGCCAGTAGCGCCGGAGCTGGCTACGCCGGAATACCTGCAGCAGCAGGTGATGACGTTGCGCGGAGAATGGAAGTAGGCGGAAGTCAGCGCCGGGCCATACCGCCGCGATGGGTATGGCAAAATCGCAAGATTTTTTTTGTGGCTCTGATATAATTATTGACTAGTCGGGGCGTAGCGCAGCCTGGTAGCGTACGTGCATGGGGTGCACGGGGTCGGAGGTTCGAATCCTCTCGCCCCGACCAATAAAATCAAGCAGTTACAGCGTGAGCTGTATAGAACAACAGCACTGTATATTAGATGTTCATCTAATATCGGTGCTGTTTTTTTATGACTGATTGAGCCGGAACTGCTCTAGTGCGTACATACTCGATGCGCTCCCTGACTTCAAAGGATGATCATGACGAAACCGTCCCCCCGCCTATCTATAAATACCGTGGAGGAATTATTTGACAAGCTGAAGTGGGACGAAAGACGGCTGCTGCAATCATGGGGCGTGTACGAGTCTTGGGACTTTGTCTTAACGGCGCATCATCTCTACAAGGATTGGATTGGGGGTCGCACGTCCCAAGCAACCACCCTTCAGAAAGAACGCTGGATCCAGATTGAGAAAAAGGATTGCTTGGCACGATTCTTTGAGGCTATCGGCAACGTCGCGGATGGAAATAAGCATTTCGATCTAGACTGGTCGAAGAAAAAGCAGATTGTTGACCAAGTAACCGATCCAGAGGTATCCGACTACGACTCATATCTCTTTGGGGAAATGCCTCACATAAAATATAACGGGCACCACGTAAGTATGTACGCGGGATCTGCGGTGGTTATGTGTTGTTTCCAATGGATCATATATGGCGGCGACCCGGCCGTTCTCGATGAAATGTCGTCGGCTCTGGCGGCAATGAAAATTGAGGCGCGTTGACGCTAAAACTCGAACCGCACTGCCCATTCCTGGATGTACGCCGGGCCTGCATCGCCCTGCGGCCGCTCCTCGCCTTTGAGCAGCAGACCAGCGCTGTTCATCGTCGTCAGGCGCGCTTCGTACAGCGTCGGGACCAGCGGATCACCAACTTGGCTACTTGGGTCCGTGACGTTGGCCACGATTGAAGTGCCAACGCCGTAGACGCGCACGTCGCCCTCAACGGCTGGCGCCGCGCCAATATCGCGATCCGACAAGCGCTTGCCGTGGTGGCGTAGGCGTTTAACTTTTCCGAGCATGATCTGAGTGTAGCATCGTTGATTTCGGTCAAGCTCCGGTAACAGTCGGTCGATACTATCTAAAAATGTATAAACGAACTGATCGGTTGACCGCCACTCACGTCGACCTTGCTGTCAACGTCGCGGCCGCATTTACTTTGGCCGACGGCGTGCGGGCGCTGCACGAACAGGGCGTATCTCCTGCGGTCGTGCAGCGCATACTTATTGAGCGTGGGCCGCGTCGAGGGGCTCGCCCATCAGCCGCTCCATCATCGCCTCAACCGCATGCGAGTGACATGCTTCCCCCGCGATGACGACCAGTTGTGGCAGCCGGTCCTTGTGCTCCTGGTGAACGGTCAGGACGTGACCACCGCCACCGGGCGTGATGATGTTGATGTCGAATTGCATCATGCGACCTTCTTGATTTTCTCCATCGTGCGCAGACCGCCCAAGCCGAGCATCCCGAGCAGGATGGTGCTCATTTCGCTGAAGTCGAACTCGGGTAGCACGATGGGATGTCCCGCCATGGCCATCAGGACGACAACAGACGGGCCAACGACGAACTTGAAGGCGAAGGCGGCGCCGCACACCCAGCCGATTGCTGGGCGCCAGCCAGCGACGAACAGTGACTGGTGCGCTGCCTCGACGCGGTTGACCTCGATCTGGCCGGTGGCCATCTTCAGGTCGGCGTCCAGCTGCGCGAGTTCGCCGCGCTGGGCCATTTCCATGACCTTGATCTTGGCGTCAGCGGCGGCTTGTGGGTCGGGCAGAATGCGATCGAACAGCGTGCCGAGCAGGGGGATGAAAGCAGCGAGTGTCATGGGTCAGCCTTTCGTTTTGCGGTGATTCATGTCGGCACGCCGACGAGGAACATCTCGGTTTCTGCGGCGCGCCGGTCGACCAGGCCCTTGAGCTTCTGGCCGCCGGCATTTACCCAACGCCCCAGCTGCGCTGCCGCAGCGTGGTAGCTGCCTTTGTTCACCAGGATCAGCAGCGTTGATTCAGCGAGGCGGCGCGTGCCTAGGTTGAACGTGAACGACGCAAGCGCGTCGAACTGCCCCTGTGTCAGCGGTGACTTAACCAGCATGGCCACTGCTGCCTCGGCGTCCTCGAGGTCTTCCGTCAGCCACACATCAGCCTGTTGCACGGTGCAGGTGTCGCCCTTCTTGACGCCCCGCGTGTGGCCGTAGCCGATCGTCCAGACCCCGGCAGGGCAGAGGTAGGCTTGCTTGCGGAAGCCCTCGAATCGACGAATCAGCGCGTGGCCGGCTGGCGAAGTCTTCATCTCAGTGGCTTTCATCGGTCGGCTCCTTGATTGCGGCAGGGAACTTAGCGTCGAGCAGCCCTTCCAGTTTGAATAGGGCACGGCTGCCCATGTGCGCACCGATGCCGGTCAGCGCATACATCAGCGGCTCCGGAAATTGCTGCCACTGGCAGAGGTGGGCAACGATCACGCCGGCCAGGCCGGAAATAACGATCTCGCCGATCAGCTCGGCCAAGTTCCAGGCGCGTGCTTGCTGGTCTCGCATCTTGCGTACGAATGCGGCAAGGCCGCCCAGGATGGACAGGAACACGATCCAACCCCAGGTAATGGCACTGGCCCACTCACCGACGGGCAGAGGTTGATGTGGAGGTTTTTCAAACATGAGTTTTCTTTCTTTGGTGACCAATCGGCCATAAAAAAACCGCCCGAAGGCGGTTGCGTTTTGCTGCTGGCTGTTACAGGTTGCCGGCCCATTCGAGAGCACCTGTGACGTCGACGGTTCGCTGTGTGCCGGCGCCATCTGTGACAGTGCAGCGCAGGGTGACCGTGGCTGTTCCTGTCGCGTTGTTGGTGTAGGTGAAGCGCACTGTCACCGATGAGCTGGCGCCCAGGATGACGGTTGCGCCACGCGGGTTGCTCAAGGTGCTCCAAGCGTATGTCTTCGGTTCGACGCCGCCGGCGGCGTAGACGGCGGGGTTACAGCTGACGGTGCCGCCACCAAACTGCGAATCCGCGGTGCCGTAGTCGTCTATCCCTGTCACGGTCAGCGGGCCGACCGCGCTCTTGCTGCGCAGCTGACCCAAGCTGATAGGACCAGACGGCACGCCGGCCAGCGCCCGCACGCGCGCGTCGCCGAGCGAGAGCGGCTTGGCGATCCCCAGTTCGGCGGCCACCATGCCGAGCGTCACCGGGCCACTGGCTGGGAGTGTCATTTCGCCTCCAGCTTGGCCAGGCGCGCGCGCAGATCGACCACGGCGCGTGCCAGTTCGACGACCAGGACCATCGAAGCCGCTCCGTACTGCACCGACTTGGCACCGCTCTCATCGGTGTGTACGGCATCCGGCAGGATCTGCTCGAGCGACTGCGCGCCGACGCCCAGGCCGCGCGCGCCGCCGCGCTTCCAGGTAAACAGCCCGGATTTGCGGATCTTGGCCAGGCGCTCGATCAGGTCATGCGGCACGCGCTGCCACGACTTTTTCTTTCGCTCGTCCGAGGTCTCGGTAATGACGTTCGCCGAGAAAGACCCGGTATTGCTCAGGCTGGCCACGACCGTGGTGCCGGCCTGGTTGTAGAAGTTGAAGAAGCCGCCCCCACCGATGATCGAAAAATTGACGTTGTTGTCCGGGCCTAGGTTGACCAACGGGCGCGCTACCCCGTCGGTGCCCTTCATCCAGATACCTTTCGTGTTCTCGAAAAACGTGTTGCCGGTGCTTCGGACGTTGCCGACGTTGTCGAGATTCCACACGATTGTGCTGCCGGACTGGTTGTAGACGTTCCAGGTGGATCCGCCCGGGATCGTCCAGTTCAGCGTGTTGTCAGCGGCGAAGCCAAACAGCGTGCGCGTGGTGCCGCCAGAGTCTTTCAGCAGAATGCCGGTGTTGTTCGAGAGGATCGGGCTGCCGGTCATCAGGCCGCCACTGAGAGGCAGGCAGACGCCAGCAGCCTGTTTACTGTTGAAGAACGACCAGTCGACCGCAGTGAGGTAACCGTCTCGGCTGACCGTCGCGGGGAACGGCGTGGTGCCGCTGACTCGCAGGTAGGTCATGCATCGCCAGATATTGCCGCCCAGGCTTTTAAACATAGCCACATCGCCAGCGCCGGTAGTGATGTCGGACGAGCCGGGCAGGATCAGGGCGGACTGGTTGTGGCGCAGGACCAAAGCGCCGCCGAACGTCACCCAGCGCATAGACCCTTCGGCGTAGTTGTCGAATGCGTAGATGCTGGTGGTGCCCGTGATCGTGATGTTCGACGCAGCAGCGAACCCGATGTTGACGGTAGTGGCCGAAGGCAAGATCACGGTCGGGCCCAGCAGCTGGTCGAACAACTGCCGGATGAACGCCGCGTGTGCTCGGAAATAGTCGTCGATCGTGCCCTTGGCCGATTCGGTACCCTGCGGGCTGTTATCGGTCGGGATCTTGCTGAGGTCTGTAATGCTCGATGGTACTGGCATGTTATGCTCCAGGTAACAAAAAGCCCGCACGAGGCGGGCTGTAAATAGGGCTAAAAATGTCTTTCGATCCGATCGCTCTCGGCGCCGCACTGGCGTTTGTCTTCAACGCCTGGTGGGCCTCACGGCGAAAGTAGGCGCCGCCGCGCTTCTTCTTCCTCATCCTGCGACGAGAACAGCGCGGGTGATGCGAGCATGCCCACCGGCTGCCGCTGCGTCGCTCCAGGCACGGCCAGCGTGCGCGGCACATCGAGCGAACGTCCGGACTGCATGCCCACGCGAATGTTCTGCACCGGCTCTGCGAGGTACTGGCGCGCCAGCGGGCCGGCCACCGGGATATTCCCCAGGTAGCGCTCGAACAGTCCACCGATCGCGCCGGCCGTGTTCGAGTTGTTCACCGCACCGCCGGCTGGCTGGAACTGCTCGTACCGCGCCACGCGACCCAGCGCCTGCATCTTCTGGATCTCGGAAGGCTGGAAGAACAGGCGCAGCTTGCGCTCGCCGATCGCGTCCAGCGCCTTGACGTAGGCTGCGCTGCCGAAGTTGCCGGTCTCGTCGGGCATACCGCCCAGCGCCTTGCTTTTCAGGTGCCCCAGGATCTGATCTCGCACCGACTGCATGGCCACCGGGTTCGCCTTGATCGAGTGCTTGAGCTGCGCCACCCCGGAGAAACTTGCGTCCTTGCCGGCACCGACGATGAACTGCTGCACGAACTTGTCAGGCTCGACGCCATCACGCACGGCCTGCAATGCCGGCGTGCGCTCGACGGTCTGCATCCACATGCGGTTGACGCGCCGCGCCTTGTTGAAGGCGTTGATCGCGCTCTGGCCGAGTTCCTGGCCTGGTTGGCCGCTGGCTAGTCCGCCGGGCGTGGCCAACTGGCTGCCGCCGACCGCCGCTGCCGGCGCGCGCTGAGCCAGCAGCGGCGTTTCGTCCAGCGCCTGCCGCACCGCGCCCAGAGCGAAGCGCACATTGCCGTCGGCGCTGCTGCGTTGCAGGCGGCCGATGTTCGTCTTGAACTGCTCGGCAATCTCGACCGTCAGTGGCGTGCCGCCCTCGCTTCCGGCCAGTGCGAAACTGTTCAGCTTGTTGCGAATGTCCGGTGTCAGGAAGCTTTCGACGTTCGCCTCGTGGAGGAGGTCACCTGCGCGCTGTGTGAAAGCTGCATGGTCCAACTCGGCGCTCCGCCCACCTGAGTCGCGCGCGCGGTCGTACAGCCGCCCGATGATGTCGGTTGCACGCTCATTGCGGCGCTCGAGCGCGCCGATGACCCGCTCGCCGCCAGCGTAGGCATCGCCCGCCGCGCCGGCGCCGAGGTCATTCAGGCCGGTCTTGAGCAGCTGATTGTTACGGTTCTCGGTCTGGCCGAGGAACTGCGCGGTCGAGTCCTTGCTGTTCATGCCCAGCTTGGCCAGGTTCTTCTGCTGCGTGACCACGGCCGGGTCCAGCGTCAGGCCGGCGGCCGTCGGCGTCAGGTTGGTCAGGCGATAATCGGCCAGGCGGCGAACCGCGTCGGGCGACACCTGGTCCGTCGTGCGGAAGGCCTTGGCCACGTCGTCACGGATGCTCTGCGCCACCCGGGGCGGCAGCTCGTGCAACTTCAGGCCTGACTGCTCGATCGCGCTGTTGATCGTGATGTTGATCTGCTGCGGGTCCTGTGGCAGTACGCGGCGATTCAGGCGATTGGCCAGGCCGGCCACCTTGTTGACGGCGAACGGCGTGGCAATGCCGGTCGCCAGGGATGCCGCAAGCTGCGCGCCATCGTTGCCGCCAGTCTCGCGAGTGTAGCCGCCAGCAGCACCGGCAGCGCCGGCCGAGGTGAGCTGCTGCACCGGGTTTGCCGCCAGCGTGCGTGCCACGCCCTGAGCAACGCCGGTCAGGCGCTGCACCCCTTTCGCTGCGGCGCCTAGCGTGCCAGCGCCGCCTGCCACCATGCGCGTCGCGTCGCCGACAATGCGCTCGGTAGCGGTGCGTGGTTGCGGCAGCCGCGCCAGGTCGGCCAGCGCGGCGCCGGTGCGTGCGGTCGGCTTGTTGCCCAGGATCGGGCTGGCCAGCGTGCGCACCGGGTTGCCGACGAAGGTATCGAACACGTCGCCGACGCCTTCCAGGCCATGACGCGCGGTCAGGCCGATCTGGCGCGGCACGTCGGCGATCGAGTCGTTCAGCTGCTGGCCGAGTGGCTTCGATGGGGCAGGGGCTGCCGCCGGCTTCGGCGCACGCGCCGCCGATTCAGATTCCATGCGCGCGCGGAATTCGAACTCTTCTTGCTCGGTCATTTCCCTTGGCTCCGTTTAAATTCCTGGTAGCGGCGCTCTTTTTCAGCGTCGGCGTAGGCCTGCGTGGGCGCGGCCTTCTTCGGCAGTTCCGCTACCGATGGAACCTTTTTCGCCTGCACCTGGTTGAGGTAGCGGCGGTTGATTTCCTCGATCACCTGCATGGCAGCGATCTTGTTTTCTGCCGGAATCGTCACGTCGCCGATCTGGCCGGCCATCTGCTTGTAGAGCAGCACGTCCTTGTCAGATTGCGGGCCGGACATCTTCGGCATTTTCGACACGAGGGAGCCTTCGAGCGCCTTGAGCTGCGCCGCCGCCGCGCTGCCTTCGGTGCTGGCGCCGAACACGCGCGCGATCTGATCGACCGCCGCGCCGCCGTAGCTGCTGGTTGCTTTGCGGATCAGGGGCCGGGCCACGCCAAGCAGATCTATCACGGACTGCGCGTCGCTGACCTTCTGCTGCACTTCGGTCGTCTTGGCCGTCACGGGACCGCCAGGGATTGGCTCGAGCGACTGCCCGTCCTGCGCCCAGCGGTAACCTGGCGGTGCTTTCGCAGTCGCCCGCGCTGCCGTAGCTGCAGCGACGTTCGAATTGCGGATGGACGTGTCGGAGCTGAGGCGCGCATCTGGGCTGACCGTGTTGCCGATCGTGTTGACCGGCTTACCAGTGAACGGATCGAGTGCCACGGTGCTGCCGCCGGTGTTCTGGAAGTTCAGTTTCTCAGCATCCGGAGCGAAGCCATCGACGCGCTCGGTGCGGCCGTCCTCGAACACGTTGGCCATGACGCGCTGGCCGTCGACCATGCGCGCCTCTTGCTTCATCAGCTTCGGGCGAAGGTCTTTGGCCATGTCGAAATACATCTTTGCTTTATCTGGCCGACCTGCCACGGTGAATCGGTTGTAGGCATCCATTGCGAGCGCATACTGCTCCTCTGTGCTGCGTGCTTGAATCGGCCCACGAGGCGGCTGCCGACCGGCTGGCCCTGGCGCACCCATCTGCGGGGCCGGCGCTGTGCCATATGCCTGGCCCTGCTGGCCACCGTCGCCGGCCCCACCCATGATCTTGGCGAACAATTCGGGCTCGTCGGCCGCTGCCTGGAGCCGCTTGTTTTCCATTTCCATGTGCTGCGTCTGCGCCTGGCGGTACTGCTGCTGCTGTTGCTGCGCGAGCCCACCCTGGTAGCCTTGCGACCCAGCGAGCAGGCCACCACCGAGGATTTCGCCCAGGTTGCCACGGCCGCCCAGTAGAGCGGCGCCAGCGGTCAGCAGGCCCTGGCGCGCGGCCGCGTTCTGCATCGGGTCTTCCGGCAGCGCGAGCATGCCCTTCATTCGTTCGAACATGTCATCCCCTTAGAAGCCGCGTTGACGGCGGCGTGCGATTGACGCGAGTACGGCGTTTTGATCCGGCGCCTGCTGGCCGCCGCCCATGCCGCCCATACCACCCAGGCTGCTGGAAATCTGTGGTTGCTCACCCTGGAACACCGGGCGGCCGGTGGGGGGCTGCATTGGCGGCTGGCCACCACCCATGGCGCGGTTGACCGAGCCGTAGGTGCTGGCGGCCTTCATGCCGGTTTTCGAGTAGTCACCGGCCTGCGCAAGCATGCTCGGTGGCGGGACTGCAGCCGCGGCTGCGCTGGACTCTGCCAGCATCGCCGGCGTGCCATATTCTGCGGTCGTACCGGCGAGTGAGCCAGACAGCCCGCCCATGCCGGCGCCGCCGCCGCTCAGCATGCCGCTCGAGGTAACTGATGGCGTCACGAACGCCATGGCGCCCGGCGCCGCAGCACCTTCTGCCGCGAGCATCCCGGTACCCATGCTGGCGGCGCCAGCGGTTTCCACGCCCAGCATTCCACCAGCGAGGGCAGTTGACCCTACACCGGCCGCGCCAGCACCCGCCACTCCTGCGGCACCGACGCCAGCGGCACCGGCTGCACCGGCTGCACCCGCGCCGGCAGTGCCGGCTGCCGCGCCGCTCGACCCGAGCAGGCTACCCAGACCACCAGCGGCTGCGCCGCCAGTTGCCGCCAAAAGGCCGGCGCCAGCCACGCCTGCAAGACCCATCTTCCACCAATCGTTCATCGTGTTTCCCTTGTATTAACCGAGCATGCCGTAGAGGGCTGCGGCACCACCTGCGGCTTGTGCCCATGGATTGGCGCCCGGGCCGGTTTGACTGACCGTCGAGCCGTTGCCGATCGCGCCACGGATCGAATTGCCGAGCACGTCAAGCTGCTTGTACGGCGACTGCGCGCGCTCGTTGAACAGCGCCTGCTGGTCAGCCAGCTTCTGCTGTTCGTTCGCGTATACCGTTTCACCAGAGCCCTGCAGCTGCGCGGCGTCGGTATATGCCTGATTGCCGTACTGCAGGGCGGACGACAGGCCGGCCATCTGCCGCCCGCGCTCGCCTTCGAACGCTGCCTGATTGCGGGCCAGGCCACTGTCAGCGAGACCGGCATTCGTCTGCCAGTTCTGCTGCTGGCGGCCCAGCGCGTTTTCGGCCAGGCCGGCGCTCTGGTTGTAGTTCTGCATGCGCATCGATGTCGCCGAGTCCTGCAGGCCCTGCACCAGGTTGCGCGAGTTGCCGTCCTGCGCCTGTTGCCATGCCGACCCGCCGAACGCGCCAGCGCGCGCCATGGTGGCATCCGTCGAGTTCACCGCGCCCGTGTAGTTGCGCGTGATGTCGGCTGCGGCCTTGTCGATCGACTGCTGCAGGTGCGGGTTTTCGCCCATAAATGCGTTCTGGCCAGTCGGTTGCGCGCCCATGTACTGATTGGTGCCGGTATCGCGGCCCAGGTACTGGCCGTTGAGCGTGCCCTGCAGCGCATGGCTGCCGGCGTTGATCTCGCTCGAGCCACCGTAGGCGCGCGCCGCCGCCATGTTCAGGCCGTCGGTCTGGTAGCCGTTGAGGTTGGCCGAGCGCTGGCCCTCGTAGACAGGCATTTCCTTCTGCGACAGGGCGCTGCCTCGTGCCAGCAGTTCCTTGGAAGCCGATTGTGCCCAAACCGGAAGTTCGGTCGTAGTAGTGGTTTTGTCCGGCGCTTTGCTGCTGCTCATGGGAAGCCCCTATAGAGTGAATTCGTATGTCGTTTCCTTGGGCTTGAAGCCAAGGCGCTTTGCTGCTGCCGCCCACTCGTCACGCGCCGAGGCAAACGTGATCGCTTTCGCGCCAGCATTTGCTGCTACTGCCTTGATATGAGGGAAGAAGCGCCGCATGAGTGGCAGGGGTGTGGCCGAGTAGGCGCACCACACTTCCATCGACGTAGCGTGGAACGATGCAGCCAGGCGCAGCACTAAGAAGCCGAGGTATTCGCCGGCATCACCGCTGCCGATGTACAGCACCGCCTGGCCCTGACGCAGCGCCATATACACGTCTTCCGGCAGCCAGTCATCGGTGGTGGCTTTCTTGACCTCGACCAGGCCGGCGCGTACGCGGTCCCACTCGGCGACAAGGTGTTTCGGTTCGATTACGCGCAGCATGTCAGTTCCCGGTGAAAAATCGTTTCTGGACAAAGGTTGTCGGCGCCGCAGTGCAGAGCCAGCCCTCGACCACGTACTTGCTGCCGGCCGCGCCCAGCTCCGCCGGCGCGGTATTGCGCACGAAGTCGCCTGGCGTGTAGGTGCCCGTTACTGGCATCGTCGGCCCCGCGTTCGTACACGCGCTTATGCGACCCTCCGACAGGCCATTGACCTGGTTCACGATGTCGCGCACCAGCTCATACAGGCGCTGGCGCCAGCCCTGAAGGTCATTCCCGTTCGGCAGCCGCGCGTCGTTCGATAGCCTGCTCATTCCATACCGTCCGGGGTCAGTGCCGGCGTGAAGCCGACCAATTCGAAGTCGCCCTGCAGATCGATGCGCACGCGGTGATAGCGCCCCGATGCCAGGGTGTCGTAGTGACTGCCGGCCAGCGCGCCGGCGCCGCGGTTGTCCAGCTGGTCGCCGTCGAACTCGCGCGTGTAGTGCGTCAGGCTCGATGCCGCCGGGCGCGCGGTGAAGCGCGGTGTTACCCCGCCCAGCGTCGTGTATTGCTCGTCGTCGCCGAAATCGCCGGTCGTGAGCGAGGCAGCGGCAGTCGGCCCGGTGACCGTCTTGATCTTGTGATCAAGGGCCACCACGCCCATTGCCGAGCTGCTGGTGTCCAGCGCCGGCGAGTCGAAAGGCAGGTCCGGGATCGTTTCGAACGTCATCGCCGGATCGGCTGGCCAGTTGTCGTAGTTAGTCTCGGCGCCCTGGTACTGGAACACAGCCTCGATCGGCAGCGACACGTGGCCCCAGCGCTCGTTGTTCAGGTTGTAGACCAGCGCACTGGTCAGCGCACCGCCTGAGCCTGGCGTCGGGTAGAACCACCAGCACAGGTTCTTGGCCTGGTCGAAGTGGCTGCGGATCCGGTAGCGGTACGTAGCGTCGCAGTTTGCGAAAAACCACTCGCGCACCGGCGCGCCGATCGGACGCGGCCGCGAGCCGTCGAACAGGTAGAAGTCGCTCGCACCGATGAACAGGTGGGCCGTGCCGGTATCGATCACCGATTCCGCGCTGATGGCGCCGACGTTCGATGCAATCAGGTCCCACTGCCAGATCACCGGCGGGCCGACATAGCGCCCGAGGTACATCGATTTTTCCTTGTACGCGACCACGTCGTTGCCCAGGCGCTGCGCTGCGCGGATGTCGCCCGGGGTGTTCAGCAGGTAGCCGAATGCTGCCTGGTTGCTGCTGGCCGGCGCCCAGGTCAGGTGGTCGTAGATGTGCGAGCACGCCCAGGCGTCGGGCCGGTCGCCGCCGACATACGTCGCATTCAGTGCGAACGCCAGGACGAAGCCGGAAGCGGTCACGATGATGCGCGCGCGCGGCGACTGCGGAATGTCCGCGAATGCCGTGCCGGTACCGGTCGAGACCTGCAGCTGCTCGGTTTCATTGCACGCCAGCGAGGCATTGCCGAACTGCGCGAACCGCCAGCGGTTTTCGACGCTGCCGGTATAGCCGCCGCTGCGCGACTGGTTGACGAAGGTGACGCCCGACAGCTCGTACAGCGCGGTGCGGGTACCGGCGAAGACGCGGTTCAGGCGGTCTAGGCGCGTCAGCACGGCGCCGCCACGGCACTCAGCGGGCAGAGCGGCCAGGCCAACGTCCATCGCAGTCGGCGCGCCGGCCATGCCGCGCAGTGTCGGGATCAGGTCGGCGCATGCCGTCAGCACGCCGGGCACGGTGCTGTCGGCGTCTGGCGCGAAGCCGGTCAGCGGGATCATCGTGCGCTTCCAATCGTGAGGGTTGATCCGCTGTGGCGCTCGGCCAGGTCGGCATCGATTAGCGCGTTGGCGGCAGCCGCGTACATGCGCGCGGCGGTCGGGATGCGTGCGTCATCCTTGATGTGTGCGTAGGCCTCGATCAACGTCGAGTACAGGTACAGGTTCGGGAACTGCTCGAGCAGCCAGTTCGTGTCGCCGGCGGCCGACAGCGTCGGGAAGCGCCGGTAGTAGGACAGCGTGAAGGCTGCGGGCGTGCCGCCTTCGACGGCGATGCCGCCATCCTGCAGCGTGTAATGGCGCGGGCAGGTGGTCGGACCCAGCTTGGCGAATTCCTCCGGCGGCAGATAGGCCAGTGGCTCACGCTCCGTCGGCACGGTCAGGCGGTCGACCGCGAGGAAGCGATCGGGCAGGGTGGCCAACGAAGTGGTCTCGCGCGCCAGCATCGCGCGCACGCGCAGCGGCGCCACCGACACCTCGATGTCGCGGAAGCCGTAGTACAGGCGCGGCTCGGCCAGCGCGATCAGATCGGGGATCACCGCAGTCAGGTTGGTGCGCCCGAGCCGGTTGGCGATCGCCTGTTGCAGTTGTCCGTAGTTCATCAGATGTGGCCCTCGTAGATGCGGCATTTACTGTGCTCGGACAGGAAGCGGTCGAGCATCTTGTTGTCGTTGGCGACGACGTCCCACGTGGTGCCGCGTTCGACGGCCCACGCGTTTAGTAGGTCGATCGGAATCGACGCCGCGAAGTGATCGCCGCCCTTCGTCTTGGTCGCGCCGGCGCTGCGCAGGCGCTCGTTGCGGCGCAGTGCTGCGGAAACGTCGGTCGATTGCAGGATTACGCCGGAGCCGTCTGCGTCGGTGTCGATCGACAGTTCGCTGGTCTGGCTGGCTTCAACGATGTGTTTCATGGGTATCCGGAAAAGAAAAAGGGCGCCCCGGAGAGCGCCCTTTTGGTTACAGCGGGATGGATCAGGTCAGGTCGAGGACCGCGCCGTGAGCCTTCGGGTTGTAATCACGCAGGGTGAATTCGCAGTTCACCAGCACGTCCTTCGTGTCGCCGGTCACGCCCAGCGGGGTGTCCTTCATTTCACGCAGGATGGCCAGCTCCAGGAACTCCGGGTTGACGAACGCGACCTCGCGCTGGCGCATGTGGCGCGCGTTGACGGTCTTCACGCGGCCGAACGGGCCGATGTAGATCTCCAGCGTGGCGGTCAGCGCCTTGTCTTCGGCCTTGTCGAAGCGAGTCGTGCCCGCCAGGAAGGTGTCGAACACGGTGCGCTGGCTGGACGGCAGCAGGCCGTACAGGTTGTCCATGTCGGTGCCGTTGTCGAACATCTGCTGTAGAACACCCTTCATCAGGGTTTCGGTGAACGCGCGCTGCGTGCCGTCGACAGCTGCCGTGTTGGTCAGCGGGTTGGCAGCAACGCCACCGGCGCCCAGCGACACGTTGTCGCTCATGAAGCCGAACAGGCCACGTGCTTGCGGCGCCACGCCGGCGGCCGAAGGGATCGCGGTCGTGTTCTGCAGGCAGGCGAACTCGATGTCCTTCTTCAGCTCGACCATGGTCTTGGCCAGCTGACGGTTGTATTCCGATTTACCACCCGCCTTCTCGACAGCTTCCTGAGTACCGGTGACGCCGAAAGTGTCGTCGACAATCTGGGTGCGGTTACCGTAGCGCAGGGGCGGGGTGCGCTGGGTACGAGTGGCGTTGTTACCCTGCTCGACCTTGTTGGCCTTGGCCGCGCGGTATGAGTCGGTGCTCCATTCGTCGAACACGCCGTCAGCCTTGCCCTTGCCGATGAGCTTCACGAACGGGGTCTCGGAGACCGACACGTTCCAGATTTTGCTCATCAGCTGTTCGCGGTTGATCGTGCTGTTGAAGGTTGCGTAGGTGTTTACGGTTTGTGCCATGGTAATTTCTTCCTATTAACGTTTTGTCATGCCGAGCAGGGCGGCGAAATCTTTCGCGCTACCGGTTTGCTCGAGACGGCGGGTTTGTTTTTCAATGTGCAGCTGTGCTGCGGGCTTTGCGGTCGGCGCCGGCTTGCTCGCCTTGGTAGGGAGCGCCGACACCTTCTTGATGGCCTGCTGCGTGGTGGTTTTCTGCTTGTCGTACTGCGACGCCTTCCAGAGCACTTCGAGCATGCGTTTGTCGGCCACCTGAGCCAGCTCGGCCTCGGTGAAGCCGGCCTTCTGCCCGATCGCCTTCATTTCCGCGATGTGCTCCTTGCCGAAGCCGGGAACCAGCGTGGCCATGTGCGCCTGGGCTTCCTGCGCCTGCTGGGCGAAGGCTTGCTGCTGCGCCTGCTGCTGCGCTGCAGTCAGCGTCTGCTGCTTGGTGGTGATGGCGCGCTCGATGTTGCCGCGCTCGGCCTGGGCACGGTTGTAATCAGCCATGTGGATGCCGTACGAAACGGGGTCGCTCTCGCGCAGCCCATCCCAGTCGACCTGACCGTATTCGCGCAGCGCCGCGTCTATGCTTTGCAGCTGGCCGATCTCCTGGCTGAACTGCTGCACTTCGGCGGCCTGGCGCGCGACGTGCGCATTCCACTCCTGACGCTCCTGAGCGAGTCGCTGGGCTTTCTGCGTGTAGTCCTGCTGACGCAGATAGCCATTTTTGGCCTCGTCGGCCGTGAGCTTGACCTTTTCGCCATTGATTTCCAGCTCGAGGAACGCTGCGGCCGGGTCCTTTTCAGGTTGTCCGTCGGGATCAGGGGCAGGGTCCGCGTCGGGATCCGGATTTGCATCAGGATCGGCGTCAGGGTCTGCATCAGGATCCGGGTCCACGATTGGGTCCTGGTCGGGGTCGCCGCTTTGCGGGTCCGGATCTGCATCCGGTTGTCCGTCTTCGGCTGGCCCGCCCAGCATTTCCGCGAAACTGTCGGTGCTCATTGCGCTGCCACCGCTGCCGCCCCCACCGTCACCATCGACGATGTTCATCGGCATTGCGAAGCGGAGCAGGTATTTCAGGAGTTTGTGCATGTGATTTCCGTGAGGTGTGAGTTCAGAAACGACAAAGCCACCGCAGTGGGTGGCTTGGCCTGATTATTCCTTACTCGACGGGCAGCGTTCGAGGGCACGCTGCCAGCCCGGTAATTAGATGGTGGAGCCGTCCGAGAGCAGGGCAGCAGGTGTGTCGCCGCGTACCAGGCGGATGCCGGCGTACTTGCCGACGTACAGGCCGCCATGCTTTGCATCCGGATGCGTGATCTCGCAGACGGCCAGAGGTTGGCCAACTTCTTCGATGCGCGCGGCGTAGACCGCCAGCGGCTCGACGTCGACCGGCGGCGCCGGCGCCGGCACTGGGGCAGGAGATGGCTTGTCCGGCGGAAAGACCAGTTCGAGAGCTGCAGGGACGACCGGCTCGAATGCATGTTCCTGCTCGGGTTGCGTAACCGGTGCCGGCGCCGGGGCGGGCTCTGGATCCGGCTGCGGTGTCAGCAGGGTTTGCACCGCTGGCGGCTGCGCAGCCTTCTCGACCACCGGCGCGCCGGCATCCTGGCTGTCCATATTCGGCGCCACGTCGACCGGCTCCTGCTTGACCGGCTGGGCCGGGGTTTGTCCTTTACGTGCCATTGATCCTCCGTTGTGTGGCTTCCGCCTTGGTTTGC
>Ga0308164_10002788_pt1 | contig 16780 bp, 14 predicted proteins | sample PhyTR2_FD_201031 | JGI IMG/M metagenome (GOLD analysis project Ga0308164, IMG submission 201031) | Phyllosphere microbial communities from UC Gill Tract Community Farm, Albany, California, United States - DLSLT.R2 | ecosystem: Host-associated > Plants > Phyllosphere > Unclassified | place: USA... | reverse complement strand
CTGAAATCGGTCATTTCCCGCCAAACTGGCGAGCCGATGTGTAGACCGCGATCGGGACGATCGAGCGGCACGGATACGCGAGTCACCCCGTCGTCGACGATCATGGTGAACGATCCCGCGACGCAGATGGCGAGTTGCTGGAGATTGTGATGCGCGTGGAAACCCCGTGCGGTATCCAGTGCGGTGTCGTAGATGTAATAGACGCGTTCGATCGCGAAGGGCAGCCCGTTGCCCCGTTCCAGCGCGATCAGGCTTCCGCGATTATCGCCATGAACCGTCAGGTCGATTAGGCTGCAGGTCTTGGGCAGCGCTGTCATACGACCTTGCCTTGTGTGGTGATAGCGGCGGGACGGCTGCGGACATATCCATGGACGGTGCCATTATGCCGGGTTTCCACGAACAGGAGGTCGGCTTGTCCGCTTAAATTGAGCATTTCGGTCACTTGCATGGAACTGGAAGATGGGCGTTAGGGAAGGCGAGCGGCAAAGGCAATTGCCCACTCAGCCACGTTTGCCGTTCCTTGCCGACGCTGCTTCGAACGCCTGAAGCAGGCGCGCTTCTTGCGACGCCAGCGAATAATGGTCGACGACCCGGTCGCGTCCCGCTTGGCCCAGTCGCCGACGCAAATTGTAATCGTCCAGCAGGCGTTGCAGCGCCGTTTTCCACTGGTCGGAGGTGCTCGCCAAATATCCCGTCTCGCCCTGCTGGACGATGGTGCTGTTGACGCCAACGGGGGAGGCAATGGTGGGGAGGCCGCAGGCCATGTACTGGATCAGCTTGTAGCCGCATTTGCCGCGTGCCCAGTCCTCTTCCGGCAATGGCATCACGCCGATGTCCATGCGCTGAACCTCGGCAATTTCGGTTGCTTCCGTCCAGGGAATGCTTTCGATCTCGGCCCAGCGTTGCGCCTGGGGCCCGGCGCCCACCGCACGGAATGAGGCGCCGGCCTGCCTGATGGTGGGCAGGATGTCCGACAGGATCTCTTCCATATATCGCCAGGTGGAGGGCGATCCGATCCACCCGACCACCGGCGGTCTCGTGTCTGTCCGCTCCTCCGGCACATAGCGATCGGTGTCGACCACCGTGGGTATCACGGTGACGGCGGGGTTGAACCGTTCGACATAGTGGCGAAGGTAGTCGTTGCCGACCGTAACCGTCGAAGCCAGACGCAACAGGGGGCGGAGCTTGTTGGACAGCAGGCGCCTGACCAGCCGGGAGCGGTGGCGATCATACATGTGAAAGATGGCATCGTCGAAATCCACGATCACCGGCCGGCCGGTAATCAATAACAGGCGCTCCAGTACGGCCGGCGCATAGGGGAATGCCTCGAAATGTACCCATATGAGGTCATAGCGCTGTGCTGTCGCAACCGTGCCGAGCCGCTTCAGATAGCTGGCAATGATGTCGCTCCGCGACGACCTGCGTCCCTGCGCCAGAGCGCGGACATACTCATCGTCGAGCAGGGGGCGGGTAATGATCTCGATGCCGTGCCTGTGCAGGAAAGGTGCGAACTGGAGCAGCCGCTGCCGCGTACTTGCCGCCTCGGCACCGTATTTGGTCAGGGCGAGCACACGCATGGCAATTCCTTGAGATGGAGCGACCGCAGGTGCATGAACGGCTGCGTCCGAGACAACGGAGAGCATGTGGTATAGCGGAGGATCGCGTACTTCGGTAGTTGCCTGCCGGTGCCGGGATACGCGCGGGTGATTGGTCGAGAAAAGGTGCAAATGGACAAATCGGAATGGATGACGCGGCGGTCACTTATCGTCGCGACCGGCGCGGTGACGGCTGGCGCCATGCTGGTATCATGCGCGGACGCCGAGACGCCCAACCTTCCTGCTTTCACGCCGGAAGCGTTTGGCGCGAAGGGGGACGGGACGACTGACGACACAGCGGCCTTTCAACGATTGGCCGTGGCGGTTAACGCCAACGGTGGCGGTGAGATCGTGTTGCGCTCGGTGACTTATCTCGTCGGCCGCCAGGAGGGCGCGCGGGGCGGCTATGCTTTTGCTCCGGCATCGTTGCTGGCTCTAAAAGACTGCCGTTTGCCGGTCGTGATCCGAGGTAACGGCGGTCGGCTGCGCTGCGCACCGCATCTGCGCTTTGGTACATTCGATCGGCGCGGCGAGCGCTACGACCATGCGATGCCGTTCACGTCTCCTGGCTTCTCCGCCACCCCTTATGAGCACATGATCCTGGTGCAAGGGTGCCGCGGACCCGTACAGATCACCGACCTGGAACTCGACGGCAATATCCAGCAGTTGCTTATCGGCGGGCCCTGGGGCGACACCGGCTGGCAGATCCCCGCCATCGGGCTGTTCCTGTCCGGTAACATCGGTTCCGTGCTGGTGCGCAACGTGTTCACCCATCATCATGCCCAGGATGGCCTGATGATCAGCGCCCCTAGCGGCTCTGCGCCATCGCGAATTGAGAATGTCCGCTCCGCCTTCAATGCGCGTCAAGGATGCAGCTTCATCGGGGGCAGCGACTTCACCTTTGTCGGTTGCCGTTTTACCGATACCGGACGGGCCAAGATCGGGAGCGCTCCGGCGGCGGGCGTCGACCTCGAAGCAGAAAGTGGCGAGATCCGCAGGCTCCGCTTCATCAGTTGCGAATTTGCCCGGAACGAAGGCGTGGGAATGGTGGCGGACAGCGGCGATACCGCGGACGTGACGTTCGATCGGTGCCGCTTCGTGGGTGACCGGAACTGGGCGGCATGGCCCAACAAGCCGCGTTTTCGTTTCACCCGCTGTCAATTCGTCGGGCCGATCGTGCGATGCTTCGATGCGGCTGACCCGGCAGTAGGGACGACCTTCACGGACTGTCGCTTCACCGATCTCGTACGTCGCGGGGCTGATGGTAAGGCGTTGGCGCCAGGTCCTATTGCAGACCTTTCCAGTACGAGGAACACGCTCTTCCGGCAATGCACCTTTACAGTGTCGCACGGCTTTGCGTTACCCTGGAGCCTGCATGCCATCTACGACAGCTGCTCCATGCATGAGAGTGGCGGGCCAATCGGTTATCCACGCGGCACCTATCGCGGCGCATCGACCATTATCGGCAAGGTCGATCTGTACGGTTCCAAGATTAGTGGCGTGGTGACGATCAATGGCCAGAAACGAACCGCCTGAACGCTAGAGCCGCCAGCCGCTCACTTTTTCAACAGCCTGCTAAGCGGCAGTCACTGACCGATCGCGCAGCGCACGGCATTCACGTAGAGATCGACCACGATGCGCTCGTCGAACTCGCATTCCGCGATCCGTCGCCCCGCCGCGCCCATCACCGCGCGCTGTTCAGGCGACAGCATCGCCATGCGTTTCATCGCATCGGCCAGCGAGCCCGCATCCTTGACCCGGCACAGCAGACCGTTCTCTCCCTCGCGAGCGATCAGCGCGCACCCCGGCACGTCGGAGGCGACCAGCGGCTTGGCCATCGCCGCCGCCTCCAGCAACGATCGCGGCATCCCCTCACGATAGGACGGCAGGACCACGCAGTCCGCTGCGGCGATGGCCGGACGCACATCGTTCTGATGCGGCACGTGTTCGATCACCCCCTCCGCCAGCCACCCGGCCAGTTCCGATGCGTCCACCGCTGAGCGGTTGTCGTGATCTAGCGCACCTAGGATCACGAACCGTGCCGGGAGCCCTGCCGCGCCCAACTGACGCGCCGCCTCGACGAATTCGCGCACCCCCTTGTCGCCCAGCAGGCGCGCGATCATCAGGAACGTGATCGGAGCATCGGCATCGCGCGGCGCAGGCTGTGCCGGAGCGAAGGCGTTGAGGTCAATCCCCGATCCGGGCAGCAGCGCGGTCTGCGCCATACGCACGATCTTCAGGTCCACGAACAATTGCCGATCAACCGCATTCTGAAAGAAGACGGTGGCCGACCGTCGCAATGCCAGCTGATACAATTGCTTGACGATCCACTGCAGCGGCCCCGGCTTCATGAATGCGGTGCCAAGGCCTGAGATGTTGTTGATCGTGGGGATCCCCAGCCGCGCCGCGGCCATGCTGCCCCAGATATTGGGCTTGATCGTCCACCCCAGATAGGCCGCAGGCGCAATTTCTTCCAGTACCCGATAATAGTGGCGCAGCAGCCGCAAGTCGCGCGAGGGCGACAGGCCCTTACGGTCGATGTCGATGTCGACGAAGCGCACGCCCATGTCGCGCAGGCGATCGATATGCGCGTCGGCCGGCGCGAGCGCAACGACGTCGAACCCCTCCTCGATCAGCCGACGGATCAGGCCGGTGCGGAAATTGACGAAATTCCAGGCCGTGTTGATCGATAGAACGATGGATTGCTGCATCACTACGCCAAAATCAGATTATTGTCGTCGGACCCTCTATCGATTAGGCCCGCCACTGACGAGCCATTGCGGACGGGCCCGCAGGCGACCGCATCGGATGATCGACGCTTTGTGACCCCTTACTACGTTCTTTTCGGCTTGTGGCTGATCGGCACAATCCATTTCGCCCGTTCGTCCGAGAATACGAACAGCAACCGGCTCTTTGCGGTCGCGTGCGTCCTAACTGCTCTCATGATCGGCCTCCGCTACCAGGTTGGAGGGGACTGGGAGCCTTACCTGAATATCTATGACAGCATTTATTTCCAGCCACTGATTCCCGCCCTGGGCCTCAGCGACCCGGGTTATGCCTTCTTCAACTGGCTTGCAGCTCGCCTAGATACTGGCATTTGGCTACCCAACATGGTCTGCGCGATCCTGTTCATGGCAGGGGTGGGGAGACTTGCATCACGCCAGCCACAGCCTTGGCTCGCCATGCTGGTTGCCGTGCCGTATTTCGTCATCGTGGTTGCGATGGGGTATACGCGGCAAGCCGCCGCTATCGGCATCGTATGTTTCGCGATTGCCGATGCAGGCGAGAAGAACATCGGTCGAACGATTGTCTTGATCGGGATTGCCGCCCTGTTTCACAAAACCGCGATTTTGATGCTTCCCCTGGCGATTGGCCCTATCGCGGTTCGCAAAATCCTAACGGCGGTCCTGAGTGGCATCGCGTTCCTCGGCCTGTTCGCATTGCTGTTACGCGGCCAATCCGATCAGATGATCATGAGTTACGCACAGAGCGACTATAATTCTCAAGGCGCGCCTGTGCGTATCGCTATGAACGTGCTCGCGGGCGGTATATTTCTGTTACTTAGCAAACGATTTACTTTAAACAGGTATCAAAACCTTTATTGGAGATTTAACGCATTTGCGTCATTCATATCCATTATTGCACTGGCAACGCTGTCGGCGTCGTCCGGTGTCGATCGCCTCTCACTATTCCTAATACCATTACAGATGGTGACGCTTTCCCGCGTGCCCCAGGCACTGTCCGGATCGAGAAAGCTGATTCTTCCAGCTTTGTTCGCCGTTGTTGGATATTGCTTCACGGTAGAATTTGTATGGCTTAATTTCGCTGAAAATGCTGGATTATGGATCCCGTACTCAACTACGTTGTTCCACGGCCTCTAGGATCACAATCCAATCAGCCCGTTGAAGCAGAGTGACTTTCCAGCCCACTGCGGTCACAGGTGTGCGGGCATGGCGCTGTTCTGGTTATCTGATGAGGCATGGGCAGCAATCGAGCCGTACTGGTTTGGCGCGGGGCGGCTGTTGACTAAGGCCCTTGCGCTTACCGACGTTATCAATCGTCTCCGTGTGCTGATGCTGACAGCGGGGAATTTCGGCGACGTAAAGGCCGTGGCCGCCCTCTTCGAATGCACTGGACGCATGCGCGATCTGCTTGGTGACAATACTATGATATCGACCGGCTGCCCCGCCTGGTTTGCGATGCCCGTGCCGTCCCGCTGGTTTCGGGTCGAAGCAATCGCAAAAACTCTCATCGGGAAACTCTCAAGCGATCGCAAATTACAGACCCGGACTCTAGATACTCAGGTGCCGCGCGCTCTGCTCAGCCTTGCGCGCGTGCACATAGGGTCGCACGCCGGACATCATTCCTAGGCAGACTGCGAACACCGACGATATCGCCGCGGTGCGTAGCGGATAGTCGACGAGGCTATGCAGCAGGATCATTGCGGTCGCGATCACCGCAGCCTGGGCGAACCGGTCGGGCTCTTCCGCGCGCCAGATCGCGCGCATCCGCGACGCCCACCAGACGAGGAACAGCGCCGCAACGAGGACCCCGGCAAGTCCGGTCTCCAACAGCAATTCGAGCCAGTCGTTGTGGACGTGGTTGCGGTACGTCTTGTTGATGACGGAAAGAGGCTCCATTGTGCGGTAGACCGGTTGGAATGTAGCGGTACCGGAACCGACCGGGAAATAGGTCCCAGCCGCGCGGAACGACTTGGCGAAGACGACCTGGCGGGATCCTTCTACGTTAGCCTTTTGCTGGCCAATCAGGTTGTTGCCGAACGGCCCGATCACGATGATAATCAGCGCCGCGATAGAAGCGACCGCTGTGCCCGCGATCATAATGCGCCGCAGCGCCGGTCGCTGGCGTCCGAATACCAGCAACGTGCCCAGCGTCGCTGGTACCGCGAGGCCGATCCCCGCGAGCGATCCGTTGATCAGAATACCGACAAGGATGACGCCATAGCCTGCAGCTACAAGCAGGCGGATTGCCGAGGCGCTCCGCGTCGAGGCGCGACGTAGCAGGGTGACGTACAGTGCGCCCAGGAATGGGATGCAGGTCAGGATCAGCGTCGCTAGATGGTTGGGGTTGGAGAAGAATCCGGTGCCCACGCCGTAGTTCGTCTTCTCGTAGAGATAAGCACTTGGCCCGCTCAAAACCTGGACCGCGCCCAACGCGATCGAGACGAGCGTGACCGTAATGATCGCGCTCGCGATCCAGCGGCCGCGAAACGCGCCCAGCACGATGACGAGAAGAAAGGCGGCGAACGCCGGCAGCAGCCAGAGGATCGCCGCGACTGCACCCGCGGGCGCCAGCGTCAGCGGCAGCCACGGCAACGGCAGTCCGAGCAGACGATAACCCTCGGCGACGCTGCCCCGGCCCGGTAGCGTGGTCCAGACCGCGGGCGGCATCGGCACGAGTTGCAACAATGCGATCACGAAGAACACCGCGAGCAGCGCCACGGGCGCGCGGATGTGCGGCGTGACCCCATCCGCAATGAGCCGCCACAGCGCCCATCCGATCAGCGGGATCGCGACCAGTTGCAGCAGCAGATTGGCAACCAGACCGGCCGCGCTCGATCCGCCGAGGAGTAGGCATGCCAAAAGGAAGAAGGGGGCAATCGTATGACGGATCATGGCTTAGCCTCCGGTGCGCCTGCGGCGCGGATCGCCAGCCCTTTGAGCGTGAGCGAGATTGGCGAGGGGAACTCGCCTTCCTCGCCGCGCAGCGTGAGCGTCTGCGCCGGGCAGGTCGCGGGTACCGCAAAGGCGCCGCTCACGCGATGCGACCCGGGGCTTGTCGGCACCGCGACGTTCACGAGGGCGGTTTTGTCGCCCGTAGCGCACGCAACCGTCCAGAACAGCCGCGACGCGGCGTTGGGTTTGCCACCCTCTGCCGCGAAGGCGATCTGGTAGCGTCCCGGCGAGAGAACGAGCGTCTGACTGGCAAGATTGCCGCTGTCGCGCCCGTAATAGTCGACCGCCAGCTCGCCGTTTTCGGGATCCGCTGCACCCAGCCCGCCCGCAGTCAACGTCCAGTCAAAGGGGGGCGATGCCGACATCGTGCGGAACTCTGGGTTAAAGATCGGCGCCGTCACCGCCGCCTCCGGCAAGTGGTAGATACGCTGCCAGACCCGGCGCGCTTCGGGGAACTGGCCCGCGTCGACTAGCCGAGATACGAGCGCCGGCCCCCAGCTCTCATGGTTCCCTGCATCGGCAAGCGCACGCGGGCTAGCCAGCGCGAAAATTCGGTCGGGCGACGTCGTGCTCTTGGCAAGCGTGGTCAGAACCGAGCGCTCGAGGTTCGGATCCGTCCGCAGCGCATGCTCCACCGCAGGTTCTGTTTTGGGGATCAAGATCATTTGCGCCAGGGCAGTCGCTACGAAGGGCTGCGTATCACTTACCAGCCGCGAGAGGACCGACATCTGTTCCGCCGCGAGGTCGAAGCGGTTCGTCGTCAGATACTGGACGACCAGTGCCAGATGGATGAGCCGGTTGCGCGGGTCGAGCCGCTGCCCCGCCTCCAGGCTGCGAATACCGCGGTCGGTCTGCCTGCGGACGAGCTGCTCGTGCCCGAGAATGAGATAGGGACGCTCGTCAAGCGGTAGCTGCATGGCGGCACGCCGGACCGCGGCGATCGTTGCAGGATCGAGCGATTTGCGTCCGAAGCCGATACTCATTGGATCGCGGGGATTGACGGTCGCGGCTAATGCCAGAACGGCCCGCGTGAGCGCGCCACGTCCATCATCAGGTGCGATACGCATAAATGCGGGCGATTGTGCGGGCAGAACCTCAGTGATTGTCGTCCGAATACAAGTCCAGGCAAGCGCCAGTCCCGCGACCACCAGTATGAGAGCCGAGAGGATGCCACGCGGTCTCGCCAAAGCGCCGAGCCGTCCCTCGTGCCGCTTACTATGCAGCATTGCCGCGGTCGTCCTCGTCCTGCACGGTCAGGAGAATCCGACGCTTTTTTTCGTCGCTGTCGGCGACGTAGCGATACTGCTGATCCTTGTTCTGGGCATAGCCATAGCCATAGCCATAGGCTGCCTGCGCCTGGTACCGGGTTAAAATTGCGCCCACCATCCGCGCTCCCGCGGTCCGCAGCCTGTTCTGCGCCTCCACCGCGGCGCGGGTGCGGGTCCGGCCCGCCTCGACGACCATCAGTGTCGCCTGGGCGATCGTTGAGAGCAACGGCGAATCCGCGAGTCCAAGAATCGGTGGACCGTCGATCACGACAACGTCGAACGTCGCCGACGCGTCCGCAATCAGCGCGGCGAAGCGCGCTGAGGCGATCAGCTCGGGTGGACTCGGCGGAATCGTACCCGATGGCATGATCCATAGGCCCTCAACATCGGTTTTCAGAACGTGTTCGCTAAGCGATCCCGTGTTGGTGAGGATGTGCGACAGACCGATGTTCTCGCGCCCCGTCACGAACGCCGGGCGGCGCATATCGGCATCGATTAACAGCGCGGTCTTGCCGAGGCGCGTGAAGCTGTAGGCGAGCGCCCAGGCTGAGGTGGATTTGCCCTCCGCCGGACGCGTGCTTGTGACGAGCAACGTCTTGGGCGCACCGCCCTCAGTCACGAATTGCATCGCGGTGGTGGTGGACAGATACGCCTCCGCCAAGGGCGACAGCGTGTCCTTAAGCTCTTCGGCCGGCACCGCGGTACGCCCTTGCGGAATACCGCCGAGGAACGGCAGGTTCAGCTTCGTGCGCACGTCGTCCGGCGATTTGATCGTGTCGTTGACGAACTCGAGCGCGAGCGCGGTCAGCATGCCCAGGATCAGGCCGAGAAAGACGCCGATAAGAAGGTTGAGGTAGAGATTGGGCGAGAAGGCGTTGGACGGCACCTGCCCCTGGTCGACGACCGAGGCGACCGCGGTACCCACACCGCCCGCGACGCCGATCTCCTTGTAGCGCTGAAGCAGCGCGTCATAGAGCGCGCGGTTGGTGTCCACGTCGCGCTGGAGAATGTTGTAGCGGATTCGGCGACCACGCTGATCAAGTACTGAGCTGCTTAGACGCGCCACCTGTGCGCGAAGATCGTCCTCTTCGGCGTTCGCCGCCTGATAGCTCTCGCGCAGCGATCCGATCCGGGCGGAGCTCGCAGTACGCGCTTCGTTCTTCGTCGATTCGCGCAGCGCGGTGATGCGTGCGCGCAGTGCCACCATCTCGGGATAATCAGAGCGGAAGGTCTGCAGCTTCTGCTGATATTCTGCTTCCAATCCAGCGATCTGGCTGCGCAGCACCGCGGTGCTGGCGCTTGTCTCCGTCGTTGCACCGCCCTGCATCGCCTCGTGATACTGCTGCTCGGCCGCGATGCGCCGCGCCTGCGTCTGCGCCAGCGCATTGTTGAGCGCGACGAGTGAGTTGCCAGAAAGCGAGTTGGTGTCGCCGCCGGTGTCGTTGGGGCCACCGCTAGTCGTAATTAGCCGCTGCTGCTGCGCGTAGGCGGTCAATTTGCGTTCTGATTTCTCCAAATCACGGCGCGTATTGACGATCTGCCGCTGGAGAAAATTGCGGGCATAGGACGACGATTGATAACGCCGTTCAAGATCGGTGGCGATAAAGGCGTCGGTGATGCCGTTGACGATCTTCGCCGCGAGCTGCGGATCGCGCGAGACGAACGTGACATTTACAATCATGCTCTGCGGCTGGATCTTCACCTTGGTGTTCGCCTGGACGTAGCCGGCTGCGTTCTCGGTATTGGCCGCACGATTGCCGCCCCCACCGGTAATCTCATCGACCCTCGCCAGATTCAGATCCTGCGCGACGCGTTCGGCCAGCGCTCGGCTCTGTAACAGGCCGATCTGCGTCCCGACGAAGTTCAGGTCATTGCCGGAGGACTGCCTGCCCTTGCTATCCTGGTTGTTGAGAATTTCGACATTGGGCGGGTTGAGTTCGAGCGACGCAACGGAACGATACTTCAGCGGCGTCAGCAGCGTGATGAGCACCGCCGCAGCAATGCCGACACCGATCGCGGCGAGGACAAGCCAGCGCCATTCATAGGCTACGCGCCAGAGGAGCGAGAGCGACAGCTCGCGTCCCGAAGAGGTCGATGTACCGTAGGTGCCGTAGCTGCCCTCGGGCACCATCGGTGCCAGGTCGCGACGATCCTCGGATTTGACGGTTAGATTCGTGGGGCCTTCGGCCCCCGGACTTGCCATGCGGTAATCGTCCTGAAGGTCAGAGCGCGAGGAAAATGGAAGCGAGCGGGAGGCTCTGAAGAAAGGTGCGCTGCGCCGCCTTTACGCCGGACCCATCAACCACAATGGTGTCACCGGCATAAATGGTCGGGTCAGCCGCTTCGCCGCGACGAATGCTGGTAAGATCGAACGCCGCGGCGGAACGTCGTCCGCTGATCATGCGGAAGATTGCGACGCGGTGAGGGTTGGCGAGCTCGTCGGTACCCTTAGCAACCGCAATTGCCTGAACCAGCGACATGGAGGAGTTGAGTTCGTACACGCCCGGTTGGCGTACAGATCCATCGACCGTGAAGACACGGCTAACCGACGATTTCAATGCAACCGTGACATTAGGATTGCGCAGATATTTAGCGTCTAGTCCTTTGGCAATCGTTTTTTCCAGTTCGGCGGTGGTCAGACCGACGGCGCTGACGTGGCCCAGCAGCGGCATCGTCAGGCGTCCGCTCTGATCGACGACGTAATCCTTGCTGAGGTCAAGGACCTGGAACACCGTGACCGTAACCGTGTCGAGCGGCGCGAGCTTGTAGGCATCGTCGGCCGCCACGACCTTGGGGGCGTCGGGCGCCCCGAAAGCGGGGCTGTTGTAAGCGATGCTGCCACCACGGCCGCTCGCACACGCGACCAGCAGCAGCGCGAGCCCAATTATCAGCACGCGGCTTATACAGTCCCTTATCATCGTTTTCGCTGTCCTGGGATCCCGACCGCATCCACGCGATGCGGGTAGGTCGTTTACCGCCAACGCCCCGTATTGACAACCCGATCACCTAGCGACGTGGGCTCCACTCCTCTTACCGGCGCGCGCTGGACCCAGTATCGGGTCCAGTATCGATAAAATCGAGCGCATTGCCTTCCACGACCGCGGCAGTCAGGATGCCGGAGCGATAGGCGCCAGTATCAATGCCGACCCGGTTCGTGCGGCGATCCACAACGTCGGTAACGGTGTGGCCGTGGATAACAAGGCAGCCGTGGTTATGCTCATCTGATAGGAATGGCTGGCGAATCCAGCGCAGGTCATGAGGCTGCTGGTCTTCGATCGCGACGCCGGGGCGGATGCCGGCATGGACGAGCAGATAGTCGCCGAAGCGGATCGTGTCCCCGCCCTCCTTTAGGAAGGCAACATGCGCGGGCGGCATTGCGGCACGCAGCGCCTCGGCGATGCGCGCCTCGCTCATCGCCTTCATTGCTGCAGCCGACAGGCCGTAGCTCTCGACACAGGCGTCGCCGCCGAACCCCAGCCAGTCATAGGCGAGTCCAGGCTCGCCATCGAGGACACGCAGCAGGATCTCCTCGTGATTGCCGAGCAGCAACAGCGCGCGGGCGGGCACGTCGCGCAGCGTGCTGATCCGCTCGATCACTCCAGCAGAATCAGGTCCGCGATCGATCAGGTCGCCCAGGAACACGATCGTTGCCGCACCTGCAGCGACCGGACGCGCACGCAAATCGTCTGCGATCCGGCTAAGCAGATTGTTGAGCAGGTCGAGCCGCCCATGAATGTCGCCCACGGCATAGAGCCTCTTGCCCGACGCACCGGAAAAGCTGCGCCCGGTGGTGAGGGTCGCAGCCCTGCGGAACAGATTGCGTATCATGCCGGCCTCAGGATCATCGCGTACAATTTAGGATGCCGCTTCACATCGTCCAGCGTTCGACGCCGCCCGGCAGCGTGGTGTCGGCGAGCGCGTTCTTGAGGTCGGCGACTCCCCGCCCCGTCCCGACCAGCGCGGCGAAGCGCGCGAAATCGTCGATCATCGCGCGATGCGGCACGGCGAGAACGACAAGGTCGTAGTGCGCGTCATCCGCCGGCGCGGGAACGAGGTTGATACCATATTCGTGCCGCGCCTCGTCCGCTGAGACCAGCGGATCGTAGACGTCGACCTCATGTCCCAGGTCGCGCAGCGCGGCGATCAGATCGGCGACCTTGGAATTGCGCAGGTCGGGCACGTCGGGTTTAAATGCGAGGCCAAGGACTAGGGTGCGCGTCCCCTTTCCTGCCCCCTTCCACTCGTGGATCGCGTCCGCGCACCACGCCGCCATGCCGTCGTTGGTGCCGCGTCCCGCAAGAATCACGCGCGGGTCGCGTCCCAACTCGCTGGCGCGGTGCGCGAGGTAATATGGGTCCACCCCAATACAGTGTCCGCCGACGAGGCCGGGTTCGAATTTCAGGAAGTTCCATTTTGTCCCCGCCGCGGCGAGCACATCCCAGACCGACAAATCCATCTTCTGAAAGATCGTCGTGATCTCGTTGACGAATGCGATGTTGATGTCGCGCTGCGTGTTCTCGATCACCTTGGCCGCCTCGGCCGCCTTGATTGAGGCGGCGCGGAACACGCCCCCGCTCGTCACCCGGCCGTACAGGTCGGCGACCGCGTCAAGCACTGCGGGCGTCTGGCCTGAGACGACTTTGGTGATCCGCTCGACGGTATGTTCGCGGTCGCCCGGATTAATCCGCTCCGGGCTATAGGCGAGGAAAAAGTCCTCACCGCAGACGAGCCCACTGACGTGTTCCAGTTCGGGGCCACACATCTCCTCGGTGACGCCGGGATAGACCGTGCTCTCATAGACGACGATCGCGCGGCGTTCTTTCTTTAGCATCCCCGCAACGGTGCGTGTCGCGGCCATGACGATCGATAGGTCCGGCTTGTTGTTGGCATCCACCGGAGTCGGTACGGTGACGATGTAGATGTCGGCATCCGGACAGGCGGCAGGGTCGGTGGTTAAGCGCAACGACGACGCCGCAAGCCGGTCCGCCTCGATCTCGCCCGTCCGGTCGTGGCGCCGTTCCAGCTCGGCGATGCGCCCGGCGTCAACGTCCAGCCCCCACGTTTCGAACGATTTCGCGAGCGCGACCGCGAGCGGCAGGCCGACATAGCCCAGCCCGACGACAACGATACGCTTGTTTTGGGTGCCGTCGGCCAAGGCGTAGTTCCTTTGATGGAGGTAAACGCGGGAGTCTTTAGCGATCCTACCATTTTGGACAACCTGATGTGCCGGCAATGGCTTTAGGCTGATTCATCGAGGCTCGAAGCTAAGCAAGGCAGGTAAGGGTTGGCGGGTACTTATTGCCGAACTACGCCGATCACACTTTTCGTTGCAGGAGCTTCTCGCCGTCCGGCCGGATCTCGCCGTTGGGCGTGACGTGGCGGTAGAGCGTCTGGCGCGTGATGCCGAGTTCGGCGCACAGCTCAGATACTTTCGTTTCCGGCTTTCCCGTCGCCGCTTGCGCAAGGCGCAGCTTGGCCGGCGTCATCTTGTACGGCCGCCCGCCGTGGCGGCCCCGCGCACCTGCGGAGGCGAGGCCGGCGCGGGTACGTTCGACGATCAGCTCGCGTTCGAACTCGGCCAGCCCGGCGAAGATCGCGAAGATCAGCCGGCCATTGCGCGACGCCTGATTGCGAGCCTTCCTTCCAGCTAGCCAACACCAATAAATGAAGATATGTCGACGTGTCGACGTGTCAGAATATCGACAGTGAATGTTAGTGAGAGAAATAACGGGGTATCGTGCTGATCCCGCACATGCACGGTCCATGCCCCGATCGCACGTTGCGAACTTTGCGCTGCGCGGCATCGGTACGCGCGCGATCGAGGATCGCGGGCGTCACGTCGGCGCGGTGATAGGCTCGGTGGGCGCTGGCGAGGGCGCGAGCTTGCCGAAGCGTCAGGTCGTCGGGATCGTGTGACCCAAGCCTCATCCGAACCATGCCGTGTCTTGGATCGATCCCCCGGCGAGCCACCCGTCCACGTCGCGCACCGGTGCTTCAATCAATCACATCGCCTTTTCTCCTCTGCTCGCGGTCTACCTGCGGGGGGTGGCGACTTCCTCGATGGTGTCGGATCGCGGCGTCACCCCCTTCCCCATCCTCCCCCAGGTCTAGCTGCTTCATGAGCTGCATGGGTCGAGGAGCTCGGCCGCTGTGCACCCTTTGGATGGCTGGCTCGTTGCGGGCCAAGTGGTTCCGCATAATCCCGCTATCTCGGTACCCGGCCCCGCGCGCAGTCTCCGTCGCGGCAAGGCACGGTGCTCTATTGAGAGGAAGCGCGGGTGCCGATAGACATGATTGATGTGACTACACCGATTGGCCTGCGTGACCGGCGCTGATCGGGCTGCTGGTACACAGCTTCCAACGGGTTTGAGCGGCGCTATCCATGCAAGTACCTGAAAAGCTGTGACTTACACGCTGATCGTATGAGCACGTAAGTCGCGCGATTGGGCTCGGGACTGGCATCTTGAGCCACCCCCCTCCCCTAGACAACGCCTTCAGATGTTAGCCGACGCGCAGTAGCAGAGGGCATTGCCGCCTGTGGTGAGAAAGGGGGTACGTTAGAACCTGCGGCATCGATGGCGGACCAGGCCTCTACGCATCACACAGCTTTATGACCGGTCTCATGATGACGTGACACTTGATAAGGTGGAATGGGCCGTAATCCGACATGTCGAAACGTCGTAATCAAGACATTAGAATGCACTATCTGACAAGGGAATCTAAATCTCACCAGCTGGCAATCAATAGCCCAAGAGCCGCCAGCCCCTGTTTCGGCCGGAAACCACACCCTCATATCTTATCTGGGTTTACGGGTAACGGATGCGACGTGACGCAGGTCGAGCTGTCGACATGTCGAGTAGGCTGACAAGTCACGAAGCCAAGAAACACTTGCTATATCTAGCACATTGTCGGCATGTAGACACGTAGGGAGCTCGACATGCCGACAATCGCAATCATTAGCCAAAAGGGTGGGGCTGGTAAGACGACCCTGGCATTGCATTTAGCCGCGGCTGCGCATGATGCCGGCCGGGTTGCGCTTGTTGTGGATACCGATCCTCAAGCAACCGCTAGCCAGTGGGCTGCGTGGCGTCACGACGCTCCACCTGAGGTCATCGATAGCCCGCCACCCCGCCTTGCCGCCAAAATCGCGCAGGCGCGAGGGCAGGGGGCTGAATTCATCGTCATTGACACTCCACCACACGCCGATAGCGCTGCACGTGCTGCGGTGGAAATTGCGGATTTGGTGCTTATACCGTGTCGTCCAAGCGCGTTCGACCTCTCGGCTATCCAGACGACTGCGAAGCTCGTCCAGCTTCTGCGCAAGCCTGCCTTTGTCGTATTCACAGCCGGATCGCCTAACGCGCCGCGTGTCCATCAGGAAGCGGGCGAATTGGTGGAAAGCTATGGCACCCCGCCATGCCCTATCCAAATTCCCGATCGCGCTGCCTTTCGACATGCAAGTGCCGAGGGTCGAACCGTCATGGAATTCGAGCCTCAAGGCAAAGCTGCTGAAGATATCCGGCATATCTACAAGTGGACATGTCAGCAAATCGACATGTCGACACCGAATCGTAAAAGGATTATCGCATGAGCCGCAAACCCTCCTTTGCCAATCTACGCGATCGCGGGGCCGCTGAACCGATCCCAGCACAGTCCCAGCCAACACCGGCGGGAGGGCAGGGGGCAGGTCCCGCCAGCCGGCAGGGTCGAAAGCAGATCGCAGGCTTCTTCACGCCCGAAATGTCATTCGCAATGCACACGCTGGCGAGAAGGCAAGGACGGAGCCTCCAAGCGCTGATGGCGGAAGCATTTAACGATGTGCTGAGGAAGCACGGCGAAAGTCCGATTGGAGAGTGATAGCGCAAGTGACGACATATCGGCACGTCGATATGTCGACATGATCTATTATGTGTTGTCGACTGCATTTAGCATCGCGGCCATACGCCGTCTTCTTGAATAGCTCGCCACGCTCACGGGCTTGATCGGCGATGATAAACCTTTGGTGGAAGGCGATTTCTTTAAGGCAGGCAACTTGAATGCCCTGACGGTGCTGGATGGTGCGGACGAATTCGCTCGCTTCAAGCAGGCTGTCGTGCGTGCCTGTGTCGATCCAGGCATAGCCACGGCCTATCTGTTTAACGAACAGATCGCCCGCCTCCATGTAAGGACAATTGAGATCAGTAATGTAAAGTTCGCCGCGCGCCGACGGCTTCAGGTTGCC
>Ga0308164_10002782_pt1 | contig 16800 bp, 26 predicted proteins | sample PhyTR2_FD_201031 | JGI IMG/M metagenome (GOLD analysis project Ga0308164, IMG submission 201031) | Phyllosphere microbial communities from UC Gill Tract Community Farm, Albany, California, United States - DLSLT.R2 | ecosystem: Host-associated > Plants > Phyllosphere > Unclassified | place: USA... | reverse complement strand
TACCTATAAGGTAGCGCAGATCGGTCGGCGCCTTGCTGAGTACAGCAATGATCGGCAGCCTAAGGAAGCGGCAGCACATGGCGTCCACCCCGAAGTCGTGGAAGCAGCCTGTTTGGCTCACGATCTCGGCCATCCTCCGTTCGGTCACGCGGCGGAGCACGAGCTTGACCGGATCGTGCGCGATCCATCAATCGTCGATGCTGCTGTGGCGGATGCTGCGGCTGATGGCTACGAGGGCAATGCCCAAACATTCCGCATTCTCACCAAACTTGCCGTGCGATACAGCAAGGACCGTCCCGGCTTGGATCTTACCCGGGCAACGCTCGCAGCCACGCTAAAATATCCTTGGCTTCGAGATTTGGAGAATCCTTCCAAGGCTTCTAAATGGTCGGCTTATAGTTCGGAAGAGCGTGAATTCAAATGGGCTCGCGAGCATTGTTTTGGAGAATACAAGTCCGCCGAAGCCGAGTTGATGGACTGGGCGGATGACATTGCTTATTCGGTCCATGATTTAGAGGACTTCCATAGAGTCGGCATAATACCTTGGCGTGAAATTATATCCGAGAATTCGCGCGAGGTTATTATTCAAGGTGCTGTAAATATCTGGAAGAAAGATCCCTCATTTCCCGCAGATGCTGTGCGGCGAATGGGGCAGGCACTGGAACGCATCACTCGTAAATTAACTCTTTTTCCAACGATCGCTGGGGAAATATACAATGGTAGCCGTGAGCAGCGTCGGCAACTCCGTAATTTTACATCTCAGTTAATCGGCAACTACGTACGCGCAATCAAACTGACGGGCGACGTGCGTGGGAAAACCGTTGAGATCAATCAGGACGCCGCCGACGAAGTGCGAGTCCTCAAGTATTTTGCGCGCCATTACGTGATAAGCCTACCCGCGCTGGCTGCCCAACAATATGGACAAAAGAAAATAATTCGTGAGCTGTTCTCTATATTTCTCTCCGAGGGCAAGACTGGGAAACGTGAGCTATTTCCAGCTCGGCTGCGATATATTTGGGATGACAATCATGGAGAACAGCCAGCGAGGCTGGCTGCTGACTGCGTAGCAAGTTTGACAGAGAATGAGGCATATAGGTTGCACAGTCGGCTCACGGGCATCGAGAGTGGCTTAGTTCTTGATCCGATAGTCCGCTAACTACGCTCCTATAAGCACGTTGCTGTTGTGATCCACTGTCAAAGGCATACGCCTATCCTATATTGTCGCCGATGCCGATCTCAACGGACGGCGGCACGTGCGGCTGTGGCGGCTCAGGCCACCGACGCGTGTCCGGCAGGGTGCCGCGCGCCACGATCTGATAATAGTTTTTGCGCGCCTTGCCGAACTGATTGCATCTTACCGCTATTCAATGCCGGCGCCCGCCGAATTAGAGCGGGCTCCCTGCATCGTTAAGACACGAACATCGCCTCAACGATTGCTTGCATGAGGACCCCCCGCGGCACCGGCACGCTGACCGAAGTGTAGCCTTGGTTCGCCGCCCGACGCGTCCCGTACAGGCCGATCCACTGCCGTCCATGCTGACGCCAGGCACGCTGCAGGGCAGGAACCGGCAACAGGACGCACGTCGCGGCTGGCGCATAGGCATATGCGATGAAGTCGCAGGCGAGGGGCTTCTGCACCCACCCCGGGGATCGGCGCGTCTCGTCCGACCAGCGCTCGAGTAGAACGTCGGGCCAGTCCTGCGTGCGAATCTTCTCGTCGACCGTAAACGTCCGCCCGCAGGCCAAGGTCAGCAGCCGATCGATCCCGCCCCGCTGCGCCCAGCCGTCGTCCGACACCGCGACCGCGGACATGAGCGTCGGGAAGGCGCGGCGGTATATAGGAATCCACCAGTCGGCCCCGTATTCGGCGGACAGGTCGAGACATTCTTGGAACCGATGCACACGCGCCAAACCCGCCGACCGGGTTCTCCGGGCGGCGGGCTGGTGCTTCAGCTGCCGGGGCAATGCCGCCGGCCAGAGTGCGGTGCTATTCGTATGCCTGCTCCCGTTCGTGATCGCTGCTGTCCTCATCGTCGTCCCGAAGGTGTTCGAGGTCCGGATCGCCGTCGATGTCGTCCAGGCGGTCGATCATGCGCATTGTGAGCCGGGATAGCTGGGCCCGTGGCAGGGACGGGATCGCTGCGAGCATAAAGCTGACCGGCGCTCTGGTGTCCTGCCGCAGCCATCCTTGGCGGGGCTGGCGGCGGCGCCAAGGATGGTTGAAGGCCCCCGACACGATCGCGGTGGCGGCTGTCTTTGGCATCATGGCAGCTCCCCATTCTGCCGGCGTTCGATCGCCGTCCGCACCGCCTCTTGCCGGTCTGGATAGCCGACCACCTGCGCCATGACGTTGGTCAATTCATCAGCCGGGCAGTCCGCGACGACAAGCCACAACCGCTTGTCAGAGGCGAGGGCATATCCGCCGCCGATTGAGACGAGGGAATGTAGCCATGTTGCAGGACTGAACGTGGAAGGGGGGAAAGCCCCGCTTTGTAGCTGCTGAGTCGCCATGTCAGCGACGCTCCTGTGCTGCATGGTTGTGGTGGGCAACGATCCGGGCCAGTTCGCCCTCCCACCATTCCAGCCCAATCAGCGCGATATGGTGCTTGCGTTCGGCCGGGGTGGTGGCGTCCCGTTGCGCCCGCAAGCTGCGGACGTGGAAGATCGCTTCCTCGTATGGCGAGGCACCAGCCGGGAGGGTGTCGGTAAGGACACGCGTAACGCGGTGCTGCGGAAAGGCTATGATCTGTGCCATGTCAGGCGCCCGCGTTGCCAAGCAGCCGCCGGGCGTCCGCCAGATACGTAGCCATAACCGACGTGGCCCACGAAGCCGATCCGCTCTCAACGGGGATGGGATCGCCGAACAGATATTCCGTTTTCCAGAGCAACGCGGGGTGATCCGGCGCGGGGATCGCGAACAGCGTCCACGTCTTCTCGTACAGGGTTTCGCCAAGGTGGTCGCCTTTTCGTGCCAGCGCGTCCCTTGCTGGTCCGGCGGGGGTTGCATCGTAAAGCGCGTCAACCGCGTCGGCTTCCCCCTTGGTCTTGGTGAAGGCCACGAATGCACGATCCCAGGCAGAGCGATCGGCGGTTGCGACCGCCGCCCCCTTCGCCTGCCCCGCAAGGATTGCGCCCCCGGATACGATCGACGCGCCCGCCACGTAGGCGGCGGCGGTCGTCGTCAGGCGGATAAGGCCGCGGCGGGTGGTGTTCGTCGTCATGGCTTATGCTCCCGCGTTCAGTAAGCGCTTGGCGTGGGCCAGCAACCGGGTGGCGTTGTCATCGTCCAGCGCGCTCAAGCCGCCGTCGCACTGGTGCCCGAACAGCTCGACAAATTCCGCCCATGTCGAAGGGGTGGCGTGATCGGCCGCGCGGGACGCTGCGCACATGCGCTCGACCTCGCACTGGTAGCCTTGCGGGTCGTCGCGCTCGAAGGTCTCAGGAAGGCCTAGGAAGCGGTCAACCGCCGCCTTGTTGGCCTTCATGGTAGCGCGAAACTCTGGCGAGCCAAATGCGGGCGCGCTGGTGGCGGACGCATCGACAACGATCTGACCGACGATCGCGACGCCGATCATGCCGGCGCCCCCGATCAAGGCGCGGCGGGTGGTGGTGTCCATTGCTCAATGCTCCGTGTCGGAGGCGAGGACAGCGGCGACAGCATCGCTCGCGTTCGGCTGTTCGCACCACTGGCGGAACGGCTCGTAAGCCGCCTCGCCATGCTGGTGGTAGGCCTGCATCAGCTTGTCACCGACCTGCAGGCGGATCGCTTCGAGGGCTTCAACGCGATAGCCTGCAAACGCCGTCCAACGATCGACCGCGTTGCCGTAGCGGCTGCGCTGTTCGAGGATGACGGGGGGGCGTGAGGCACAGGACTTGAGCAGTTGCGCTGCCCGCGGATCGGCGATCCAGCCGGCTGGTGGGGTGAGTGCAGAAGGCGGGGTGGCACCGGCAGACGCACCGATGCTACAAGCGAGGGTAGCCATTGTCGTTCTCCTAGAACGGTGGTGGTTAGGCCGGGCTTGGAGGGCTCAATCTCCGTGCTCGGCCGTACTGGTAGATTTTCTACCACTATTTTGACGTGTTCGCAAGTGGCCGTGGTTGTTCGTTCTCCTTCTTCTGCTACAGTCGAGGGATGGAGTTCACCGTCGTACAATGCCGTGCAGGCAGGGCCTTGCTGGGCTGGACGATGGGCGAGTTGGCAAGCGCCGCCGGCATCGGTGTAATGACCGTCAATCGGTTCGAGGGCGGACAGACCGTAGCCGCAGCGTCGATCACGAAAATTGCGAAGACCCTGAGCGATGCCGGGGTCATCCTGATCGGTGACGGTGAGGCATCAGCTTCAGGACGCGCTGGTGTGCGTCTCGCCTGACCTTTTTCTAATCCTTTTCCTTCCCTCTCGCCTAATCGAACCGCGCCCACTGTCCTATTCCCTACTAGGCTAGGGATTAGTGCTTATTCCCTAGGGTTTTGCCGATGCGGAAATGGTCGACCTCTGTATTGCGATTATGAAGACGATCGTCGATCATTGCGCCCGGAGGACGTGAGCGATGAAATTGTACTCGACCATTTCGTGGGATGAAGAACACGGCTTTATCAAGACGTGGGATCAGATGAAGAGCGCCGAGCTACATAACGGACGTTGCACGCCAGTGGCTCACGCCGTCGAAGGTGCACCGGATCCAGAGTATTTGATCGGCTCTCCGAAAATCGTTGCGACCGCCCGGCAGCGCTTGGTCGATCACGGCATCGATCCTGATAATCGCAGAAAAGGCGGCAACATTGCACGCGAGGCAATCCTCTCCGCAAGCCGCGAGTTCTTTTTTGCCGGGTCCGAGAGTGAACGTGATGAGCGCCTAACAAAGTGGAAGGCGGCTCAGGTGCAATTTCTTACGGAGTATTTTGGCCCGCACCGAGTCATTTCCGCAGTCGTGCACTACGATGAGTACACCCCGCATGTTCACGCGATCGTTCTCGCGCTCAAATTCGATGCGCAACGGCAGCGCGGTCCTGAGTGGAGCTTATGCGGTGACGACATGTCAAAACGTGGCGTTTTCAGCCAGCACCATACAGATTACGCTCTCGCGATGGCACCGTTCGGGCTCATGCGAGGGGAGATAAATAGTAACCGGGCTCGCAAGCCACATGCCGTCTTTATGGCCGAGCTCGACGCCGCAAAAAACGCGGTGACGCTCGAGCGCCAGGAACTCGCAGCCCAAATGGCAAAGGTGGCGGCGCGGGAGCAGGAGCAGGCGGCGCAGCGGGCCATCACTGCGCAGGCATTTATCGAACTGCGGGACGGATGGGCCGGAGTACGTGATGCTGGTCTGCAGGTTGCCGAGGAGAAGCGGCAGGCCGCGTCAGCACGAGCGGCCGCGGTCTCGTTGGTCAAGGAGGCGTCGGAAGCGCAGGCGGTAACGCGTGCCAACGAACGGTGGGTCGAACATGGCTTCGACCTGCTCCGGCAGCAACAGGCCTGTGCAGACGCTCGAGAGGCCGATCTGGAAAAACGCGAGCGTGTTTTAAATATCGGGGCGGGCCCTGGATCGGCGTCCTCAATAGCAAATCAGTACAATCATATGGCAACGGCGGCGGCGAACTTGAGCCACTAGTTCAGGCCAGAATGCCACCACCCGCCATGGCGCGTGCCAGTCGCGTTTAGGCGGGGGGCTTTACCTCGAGATCGGCAGAATCGACTAGGATCTGCGGCTGCTCTGTCGGGCCGGTGACGATCCGCCACGACTGAAATGCAGCGCGGAGATTGTTCACGCCCCCGCCGTATAGCGTGCCGTCCACCTTCATTGGCATGAAGGCACCTCGCCCAGCCTGACGGCCGACCAGGCCGGCCCCTTCTCCAGTTATGAAGGCACAGCCGACCGGCATGTGTAAATTGTCGATCTTGACCGCGCTCGCCGGATCGACCTCGATACGCCATCCCACAACCACGATTGCAGTCCCGAGCCCGCCGTCCTTGATCGTCCAAACGTGGAACGGTTTTTCACCTCCCAAGTCGAATAGAAGCTGAGCGCCGTTCTGATCGACACCGAATAGCGAATAGGATTCACCAATTGGAAGATAGGCCAGCGACCCGGCCGGCAGCGCGTCGCTAGCTGATGGTATGAGATTTTCGATAAGCACGAACGAAGCAGGCATAGGTGTTCCTTTCCGTTGCGCTCGCGATCAATGCGCTTGTCGGGCTAACACCTAGACTTCAAGTATCCTAATTGATTCTGAGCTTTGCTCGGTACCACAATCAATTTAAGGTTGATCAGAAGCGGCGTACTCACGAAGTTTGTCTCGGTAAATCGCAACTGCAACTACCGACGGTTGCATCGGGTAGCGATCAAGCTTGGCCCCGAAGGAGCTTTCGATTTGCGATAGGAGTGCGGCCTTTTGTTCGGTCGTTATGCTGAGGTGGCTCATCTTGCCGAATTTATCCGGTGTCGCACTCAGCAGAGTGAAGAATGCTAAACTAGAGGCGTCGAGTTGACCGCGATCGATGAACTCCATTCTAGCGCGAATTTTGGTAATCTCAGCAGGCAGAGCCTGATAGTCCACGCCAAGCTTTGGTCCCGCTGCCACTTTGGTACATACGCCTGACATTTGCCGAAATAGATCGCGCTTTTGTTCGTAGAATCCGACGATTGCATCGGGAGCATCGCTGGCCTCAACGTACTGGCTAGTCACGCGAACGTTGCTGAAGCTGTTGATCGCTGCTCCGAGTTCGAGGCTCGCGCGTTCAGCATATGCTATGCATCCAAGCACGCGGTCATTCGCGTTATCGGCTGCAATCTCTGCCTCCGCACGATCGCGAACCCTTTCCATCTCGGCGAGTTGGCGAACATAAATCTGGATGAAGTCTTGAGGCGCCATCGTCCGACGCTCATTCGTAGCCAGCAGTGCCAAAAACAGCAAAAGCATAGGCAGCCCCCGTTCAGCGGATATGTATCCCGATCCTGATGCTGTATCAACGGGATAACTTTACACACTGTCATCCAATAGCGCTGATCAATAAGGCCGAATGCTAGCGTGTGCGATCAAGTATGACGATCTGCCTCTCGCAAATATTTAAAAAATGGCGCCGTTTGTCTTGATAAGGTCGAGCGAGGCGTTCTGAGTCGCCGCCGTGCTACCCTTGGTGATTCCGCCGAAGCCAGTCGGCAGGAATGACGAGACGAAGCTATCCAGCATACCGCCCGCGTTGTTCCAGTTCTGTGCGTTGATCCCGGCCTTCGTCAGATAGTTACCCGCTTTGGCGCGTCCTATATCCGTCTGTGCCGTGGCAACGTTGTTCGCCGTGTTTTGGCCCGCGCCAGTCACGATACCCTGTGCGCCAAGCCCAAGGCTCGCCACGCCGCCAAGGCTGGCGAGGATCTGCTGATAAACCTTGGCCATTGTGTCGGCACCGAAGTCCGCAAGGCCGCGCTGCGTGTTACCGCCACGGATGCCGCCGGTCGCGGACGCGTGCTGAAGCAACGCCTCTTCGCCGTTATCGTACATAGATCCGTAAAGCGGATCGCCCGTGATTGTCGCGGTGAGCTGGTCCGGGTCCATGGTGCCGCTTGTCAGCCCTGCAAGCCGCTCGATCGCGCTGGTCCCCGCGCTCGTATAGGGCATGTAGTCGGTGCGAGTTTGCTGCTGGAACGCGTTCTGTGTCGCGATGCCGTTGTTGAGCGCGGCGACTGTCGCATCAGTGGCCTTTTGCGACCCCTTCTTTTGCGCGTTTCCGCCGATGATGCCGCCAAGAAATCCGAACAACCCCATTGCTTTATCCTTAGTGGAGGGAAGGCGCGAGAGGGCGCCCGGGCACGTTGAGAATCATGGAAGCGTGAAGCCAGCCGCGCGGCGTCCGAATGTCGGGACCGCCGTTTGCCGTGACGATCGACAGCATTTGCATTGCCTCGAGAAACGAAACGTCCGCACGCTTCGCCAACTCGACAGCGAACAGATTGACTAGCGCTATGTCCGCGCGGTCGAATGCGATGGCGGGCGCTTGGCTCGTCTTGATCGACGGGGGCTCGTCCGCCTCGATCGCGCGCACCAGCTTGCGCAGCGCGGCCCCGACAAGATCCCGCCAATGCATCAGGCGTTCAATTCGCGACGAAGGGCAGCGCGCATCAGCTCGGATAAGGTCATGCCGTCGCGTCGGGCCTTTGCCGCGGCCGATGCCAGCAGCGCGTCATTTACCCGAAACTGTGCAAGCTGGTTGTGAACAGTGCGAGCCATTGGCGTTCCTCCGGTTAGGAACGTCAGTATAGTGTCGCCACAGTTTACCGCGTTGGGGGAAAGTCGAGGCATGCGTCGCAAATCGCCAACGAGAACGCCAAGAGGTTGCTCGACCATGCACGCCGCATCTCAAAGGTGGGCCGCTGACATGGCAACCCAACTCCCCCGAGGGGCAGCGCGGTCCGTCCACACCTTCGACCCGCCGTATGGCTCAGCGCCCTTGTGTCGATCGGCTACATTTACCGAGACCACCGAGACGCGGCGACCGCGGGCGAACGAGGGAACGCTCTGCCGGAAATGGCGGGGCGTTTTGCATGGGCAAGCGACAGCTGTGAAATATATGCCTGACCGCGAACGGTTCGCGAACTAGCTAAATGTCATTCAGCAAATGGATCGACGCTGCCCCAAGCACACTCTGTTAGTTGCGCGAGTGGTCGTGTACTTCCGGTTGGAACAATACCGAGCGCGTTCGCACCGCGTTCCACCACTACACCCTTGCCTGCGAAAATTCCAGACGCCGTATCGTATGAGATTAATGTCGCAATCGTAGGCATAGACAGTAATAGGGAGCTTGTAAACGTACCATCATAAGGTTTGAATCCGTCAATTGATACTTTTGCGGTGATTGACTGTCCAGGTTTTAGAGATGCCCAAGAATTATTCATTAGTGCAAATTTTACGTCAGCACGATTATTATTAGCTATTTGAAAGACAGCCTGCGTACCACTAGGAAGAACTTTTGAAAGAAAGCAACCAGATGGAGCCCGATATAAGGTAAACCCTCCAACATTGGAAACGCGGGTTCCGAATGTCGCCTCAGCGAACATGGCGATAGCAAGGACTAGAGACATATCGCGGGTATATCTCGCGCGGTGTGACGCGCTAGTATGAATTTCGATCGTTGGCCATCGCCTTTCCTCCAGCATTATAACACAGGGCCCGGCGTGGAGTTACTGGGGCAGTTGCGGCCTGGCTTGAGGAAAATGGGGCCACTCAGTGGTAGGCTAACCCTCGCGACTCCGATTATCACGCCGCCGATCGATGGATCATCAAGCGCGGTTGCATGTTCCGAAATGCACAATTGGGGTGCCCAAATAGATCATAGCCTTGAACCCGTAGGTCGGTCCGATGTCTGTTGCTTTCTTGGTTATCGTGAAGACGTTCCCAACATAGCTCGAAAATAAAATGATATCGCCTTGAGCCTCAACGCGCAAAAGCGGCTTCGGCTTATTCTCCATACTCAAATTAGAAACGGTGCCATTGGCAAAATCTACATAGGTCGAAAGCCTCGACGTGTCCTTGCTGCAATTCCCGTCGTTGTCGCAAATCACCATCGTTTCGGCGCGACAGAAGAACCTGCCTTGTGGAAGCAGCGTCGCGTTCGCCGAGACGGGGATCGCGACCATAGCCAACGCACCTAATATCTTGATCAAATCCACCCCCTTTTAATTTGTTAGAGCGTGAAGCAGCGAGCGCGGTTAAGTCAACACGTCGCGTTGGCAGGCATGTCCAGTGATGCAGGATGATGCGGCGCCCCCACCGCTAATTACCGCTAGGAAGCGGACAGATTTGAACGCCCAAAAGCCCTCAACTGCGGCGTAGCAGATCACGAAGCCGGGCTACCTCGGCCGTCCTGAGCCCGTGCTTGAGCGCGTTGGCGTTTCCGCGGGGAGCTCCTGGGTTCGTCCCGCCGTGCATCCTGCATCTGCGCTTGCCGCGCACCGCCGGCGATTGGCACGCTGTTCCCGAACGGGTCCGGGCAAGGCAGCGCGGCGCGTTTGCCAGCACGGGCGGTTCTGGCTGTATGGGATTGATCGGCGATTGCGGCGTTGCCACCCCCCGATCCCCCGATAGTGACTTGGTCGGCGACAATGGCCTGTCCCCCCTCGTTGACGTGAACATGCCGCACGATCTGCTCGCGGGGCTGGTGTATCCGGGCAAGTGCCTCGATCGCTGTGCGGCTCTGCGTCTGTGCCTTCATCGCAAGCGTCATGTAGCGCTGCATGGCGTCGGGGTAGGTGCCAGCGTTATCGAGAGCCCGGTGCATGAAGTCGCTGAACAGAGCGTCAAGGACATGCGCCTGTGAGATCAGCAAGTCGCTGGCCCGGCGCATATCCCCCGAGGCTGCTGCCTCCTGCTGCTTCTTGAGTTCGGCCGCCATGCCGTCGAAGCTGGCACGCTGGTCCTTGTGACCTTCCCTGGGACCGAACAGCTTGGCAGCCAGCGCGTAATGCAGGAACGCGGTGCGCGACGTCGGGCTGACGATCAATTCCGCCAGACGCTGGTCCTCCGTCTCACCTGGCCGAAGCTCCTGGGTAATGCTGACGACGTCCTCAGCCATCGTTCTTCTCCTTCGTTTCAATTCATGTGGCGCAGATTGGAACCGTCAAAACACGGTTCTCGACATGTCACGGAGGCCGGGCCCCAAGGCGGGATCGCCTGCGACGAAGCCGCTGCCCTGCCTACTCTGCCCCACCTTCACGCAGGCCCTCGCAGCGCCTGCCCCACCCACCTCCCCTAAAGGGGGGGAGGTGGGGCGGGGCGCTCGTGCTGCCCCACCTTGCCCCACTTCAACCGCCCCACCCTGCTCGAGTGGGGCGCTGGCCTGATCGGCCCAATTCCCGACTTCAACGAAGGTCTTGAGCTCGCGCTTGTCGGGGTCGCGGCGGACCGCCACCTTCAGCGCGCCGTTGTTGACCCACGTCCGCACCAGCCGGCCAATCCGCTTCCGGTCGGTGTGATCGCCCTTGGCGGCATCCATCCCAAGGACGTCGGCGATTGCATAGCCAACCCAATCCTTGGCCTGGACGTTCTCTTTCCATGACCCGCCGTCGATATGGCGCTGCACGCGGAGGAGGTGATCGGCGGTCAGCCCTTCGAAGGCGTCGGGCGGCGTCCAGCGGATGACGACGCCGACATTGTCACCGTAATCACCATATGGGTCGCCCGGCCCCGTCGAGTTGCCGACGTCCTGGGACGCGATCCGAAACCACTCGGCATCCGTTGCCGGTGAGCGGCTCGCCTTGTCGTCCTGAACCGTGAACAGACGCCGACGCTCACCGTCGTCGGAAATGCCGAATGTCTCCGCCTCGCGCGCGTCCATCCGGTTCAGCACTAGCGTCACGCGCGCAGCGGCAATCAGCGAGCTACCGCCACGGGAAGACTCTGCCGTCACCTTCTCCCCACCGAGCTTACGACTGTGGTGGACAAGGATAATCGCACAATTCGCGCGCTTGGCGATCCTCGCCCAGGTCTTCGCCACGGCGTCGATCGCATTGTTGTCGTTCTCATTGATGCTGTGCGAGGAGACGAAGGGATCGATCACCAGTACGTCGACTTGGCGTGCGATAAGCTCGGCAACCAGCGCCTCGACGACCGGAACCACAATCTGAAAGCCGCTCTCACCTTCGACCGCGATGCAGAGGTCAGATCCTTCCGGACCGCTGTCGAGATAGATGCGATTGTCACATTCCGACGAATTGACCCGGTGGAACATGGCCGCCGCGGTGAGCTGCATCTCCAGCTCATCCATCGTGTCCTCGAGGTTCCAGTACCAGACTGTTTTCGCCCCAGCCCACACCGTCTTGCCGAGAATGTCCTCACGCCCACTGGCGAGCGACAGAAGCATCGACGCGACTAAGGACGACTTGCCGACACCGCCAGGAGCAACGATCGCGGTGACCGTGTTCCGCAGAAGCCAGCGACCCCATACCCACGGCCGGCGCGGAAGGGTCCGATTATTCGGCCAGCGGAAGGGAGATGCCTCGATCTTCGGCCGCCCCTTCGGAACTGGAGCAAACGGGGGGGCATTATCGTAGCGTGCCTGAATTACGGTCGCATTCATGGGAGCACCCCCATCAGCTCGGCATTGAAGTCGACGAAGGGAGGCGTCGGGCGCATGATACGCACCACCAATCCTGCCTTTGTGTACGCTTCTGCCGCCTTCTGTGCCGCTGCCTCGCCAGGCGCATTACCGTCGGCGCCGATCACTACCGATCGCACAACCGGCGGGAAGATCATGGCCGGCATCATCGACGTTCCAGCCGCGACCCAGACCGACCGGCCCAGCCCCTGTGCAAGCGTCAGACCATCTTCAAGCCCTTCACAAACGATGATGCTCGCCGACGGTGGTCCGAGCTGGATGGACCCGCCGATGACGTTGCCGAGGCTGTATTTGACCTTCGGCTTACGGTCGCTGTTGGTCGCCTTCGTGGCGGCCTTGCGCCCGTCTTCCGTCAGGTAAGTACGTTGCAGTGCGACGAGTTCGCCCGCTGCGTCCGTGACGATCGCAATGAGCGTTGGGAGCAAACCTGGCCCATTCGCCGCCAGCACGCCGTTCCCCTCGATCTTGGGCGGCGGCAGGCGAGCGAACCGAAGCGTATGCGGCAGATCTGGAAAACTGATCTTCCGGCGATCGCGCAGATAGGTATCGGCCGGCGTCCCCTCGATTGCTACCGACCCGGCAACGATCCGTTGGACTACAGCGCGCATGTCGGTCTTCGGTTTGGCGGGCGCTCGCTGTTGTTCCAGCTCTCGCAGTACGCCGCTGTCCAGCATCTCGATCGCGCCAAACAGCTTCACGTCACAGGCATCCATCACGAAGTCGAGAACGTCACCTGACCAGCCACAGCCGAAACAGTGCGCGCGGCGATCGTCGGCATAAATTGTAAAGGAGGGGGTGCGATCCGCGTGGAACGGGCAGCAGCCTTTCAACTCGTTGCCCGCTCGTTGCAGTTTGACGCCGGCCTTCGATGCTACTCCTGACATAGGAAAACGATCGCGAATGCCAGCCATGATGCGCGCCAGCTCGGCGCTGTCGTACGGCCGCTTCATCGCCGCACCTCACTCATGGGCATGTCATCAGCGGCATTGAACTTTCGCAGCGGCATGCCCAGCCATTGCACTGCCAGCGGCAGCTTCAGGCGAACAGACGTCATCCGCGCCTCACGGCAAGCCTCAGCGTATTCGCGAGCCGTGGCGATCCGAGCAACGAAGCTCCGCTTTCCGTCGAGGATCTGGTGCTGCACAACGCACCATTGCGATCCTTCGACTTGGTGCAGTACGACCAGCTGCTTGCTTTTCTTATCAGCAGTCATGCCACGTCCCCCTGCTGGTCGAGCCACACGGCACGCCAGACCCTAGCGCGGGCGCCAGAAACGTTATGGCGGCGCTCACCGGTGTCGCGAATGAGGCCCATTTTGCGCAATTCGGTGAATCGCGGCTGGAGGGAGTAGCGCGCATGCCTGGCGATGGCGCATGTCTGATCAACCGTGAGGTTTTCCGGGTGTTCGCACAAGGTTTCGAGGACGAGGCGGCGCAGGCGGGACGCGTTGTTCGCGGCCAGCGCAGCGGCCTCGACGGACGTGTCTACGCTGCGGTGGTTCTGTTCGGTGTGATAATCCATTATTCGCCTCCATCGGCGAGCGGCGGCAGCCCGTGCTTGGTAAGCAAGATGACCAGCCAGTTGCGCTGTTTCTCGGTGAGGGGGTTGGCGTCGAACGCGAGGCCGCCGCAGAACTGCCCCTCGCGGGGCTTCAGCGGAACGCCTGCGGTCAACAGCGCCATGGCCGCCCGCTGATGATCGTGGGGCCGGCTCATGACGTCACCCGGTCGCTACGGTGACGGATGATGATCGGTCGCGACTTCCGAAGCTTACTCTCGTTCTCCTGCTCGACGTACCACCCCTTGCTCGTCGATTGATCCCTAAGCGGCCATCCGCTCGCGGCATGAAGGCCGGCGGCAAAAAGTTGCGCGTCGGTTCGATGCTGAAACCAGCGGTCGTGGAGGTCAGGTGCAGGTCCACGGGGCACTGCGACAGTCCACCCGATACACGCGGTGTCTTGAACCCAGATGACGTGCTCGCGTTTAGCAGCCATGACTCGCGTCCTCCCAGGCATGAGGAGCAATGATTGCCGCGATGCTCGGATTGATGCCGAAGCGCGCGCAAAGGAATTGCAGGCGGAGCTCAGAACGACTATCTACGGCAGTGCTGATGTGATGCGAGTTCTGGGGCTGCCTGGCCGGGCGGCCCCTTCGCATGTTAGGGGCGACCGCCCTTGCTGATGTAAGCATCGCCGATCACGCCGCGATCTGTGCGATGAGCTTCTGTTTGAAGCTGCGCAGACTGCGTCCGGTGATGATGGATTTGCCGTCGAGCTTCAGCAGTTCCAAATCACCACGATTCGCCAGCTCATACAATTTTGTTCGACCGATACTGCCGAGCTGTTCGCGGGCTTGTGCGATCGAGAAGAAGGGTTCGTCCATTTCCGTTGCCTCCGAATGAGTGCCGGTGAGCGGGGACGAACACCGGCGGCAACAGATGCAATAGGCTTGGTATGGGCATGAAAGCCAAGGATGCTATTCACCAATTCCGTCCGGATGGAATGCACCAATTCGCTCCGGCCCTATTAAGAGCCGCTGCTCGCCTTATTGATAGCGTGGAACTCTTTACCAACCCGCTGAAGCCCTGCTTGCCAAGTCTCGTCCTGTTTCATTTCAAGCAATGGAAGACCGTCTCGACCCCGCCGATTGTATTTTGCAAGATGCCGCCTGACCCATTCCTCACCTTCTATCGCAACCGGAAACGCATCCCATCTTGATATAGTATCCCAAGGATGCCCGAACGCTTTGGAGATCTCCGCCTGCCTGTCGACGGATGAGATGCCGAGGCCATCCAGATATTCGTTCCAAGCAAGGGCCATCAGTTTTGCGAAATGGACTCGAATCTTTACCTTAGGCCCTGGAAGCCGAGCAAAAATTACAGGCTTATCACCCCCGGCAATATAGCGGATCTCATCATGGACCAGATGCAGGCCGGCCTCGTCCTCTTCAAGCGACGCGAACGCATACGACATCAGATCCGTCCGAGCGGCTATCAAATGGAGCACGTCTACCCGGCTTGCGTCATCTGGAAGTGTTCCCGCGGCAGCCTTCATAACTGTATCGCCGCATAGTTCACGCGCTAAGCCTATGGCTCCGACCAGCAACGACCGGCACTTTTCCTCAAACATCGGAGTGTCGGCGGATTCTAGAATCGCCTCACGAGCCAACAATAGCTGGGACAGCTCCTCAAATAGCTCATCGTTCGTCATGCCGCGCTACCGGTAGCGTGCCCGGTAACAAACTTACCCCAAGCATTCAGAAGCTCACGGCGCATCTCGATGAATTTTGTCCGCTTGTAAGCGCGAATTACCTCGTCAGGTACGACGTGAGCGAGCGCAGCCTCGGCAACGGGATCTGGTATCTCAGGCATCGTTTCGGCCGCCCAATCTCGGAACGAGCTGCGAAACCCGTGGACGTCTTGGGGGTGCCCTGCGGCTCGCAGCGCCTTGGTCATTGTCATGTCGGACATCATCGCACCGCGCAGGCCAGCGAAAACAAGATCCCCGGCTTTTGGCGTCCGACCGGCTTTTACGGTTTCGAGCAGGTCAAGGGCGGGGGTGCTCAAGGTCACTGTATGAGGTTCGCCGCTTTTCATTATCGAAGCTGGCCGGTTCCAATCCCGCTTTGTCGCGTCGATCTGTCCCCATTGCGCCCGTCGCACCTCTCCCGGCCGTGCTCCAGTGAGGATCTGGAACAACAAAGCTTGGCGCCCGATCGTAGGCGCCTTGCCCTGCAAGTCGGCGGCGAGTGCCGGGACATCTGCATAAGGCATAGCTTTGAAATTGCCGCCCTTGGGCTGGCGAGCAAGGCCCACGGTTACGGATCGACTCGGGGCTTCTGTCATTCGCCAACCGTTGGAGTGGGCAAAATTCAGCACTGTGCTGACGCGCTGGCGAACTTTGCGAGCCATCACCGGTATGGTCAGCCAGATCGGCTGGAGCATGTCGCGGATGTGGCTCGACTCGATGTCCGCAACCTTGATCTTCCCCAACGCGGGAAACGCGTGTTCCTCCAGCGAAGTCAGGAAGGCGGCGGCGTTCTTTGCAGCCCATCCTCCCTTCAGTGCGAGGTGTGTTGCTCGTGCGGCCGCTTCGAACGTATAGCCGGCAGCCCGATCTTTGTCCCGCTCGACAATCGGGTCGCGGCCCGCTTTTGCCGCGTCGCGCAACAGTCGCGCCTTTTCACGTGCCTCGCCTAAAGTGAGGTGGCGGCGGAGCAGGAGGGGTGCATCGTCAGTAGGGCGCATCTCGCCGGTTTTGCGCTTCGTCGTATCCACGGTGCCGAGGCCAACGTCGCGCCGCTTGCCATCCTGCTGAACGCGCAGCACCCAGGACATCCGACCGGAAGGCTTCACCAGCAGGTGCAACCCATCCCCATCGATGAGGCGGCCGGGCTTCGCGTGCTCGACTGACTTGGGTGTTAGCTTACCCATCACGTTCCCTGTTCTGTTACCACATATTGCAGCGAATACGGGCGAACGTCAACGAACAAGAGTGGAACGTGAAAGTCGAATACATCAGGAACACTAAGGGCTAGGCGGGCGTCTGGGAACAATTGCGAACAGCTAGTTATGATCCTCACGGGGCATCCAGCGCTTCACCTTCTCGACGCCTAGACCGAACCTCCATGACAGAGGTATGCGACGGCGTGCCGTCCTGTGGGATCGGCCGGGTGCAGTTCTGCCGCATATTTGCT
>Ga0308164_10002781_pt1 | contig 16802 bp, 13 predicted proteins | sample PhyTR2_FD_201031 | JGI IMG/M metagenome (GOLD analysis project Ga0308164, IMG submission 201031) | Phyllosphere microbial communities from UC Gill Tract Community Farm, Albany, California, United States - DLSLT.R2 | ecosystem: Host-associated > Plants > Phyllosphere > Unclassified | place: USA... | reverse complement strand
TGGAAGCTGGCGATGCGCTTGAGGGCGAAGCCGCCATTGGCGAAGTACTCGGTGCGCTGGACCCCACTCACCTTGCGCAGCAGGCTGTTGACCATCTTCTTGCGCGGCGAGACCGGCAGGCCGGTCTCCCACCCCTTGTCGTAGATGACCGAGCCGATGTAGTCGTAGCCGCGCTCGCACCAGGCTTCCAGGTCGTCCCGGAAGACGAAGGCGTCGAGATGGCAGATCAGCATGTAGTCGTAGGCCAGGAAGCGCTCGTAGAACGCCGGGCTCAGCATCATCCGGCTGAATTCGCGATGGCCCTGCCACTCGAAGCGCTCGAAGCGGATCTCGGCCTTGCCATGGCAGAACGATTCGTACCAGCGCGTGTCCAGCCCGGCCGGCACCACGAAGGTGATGACATGGCGCTTGAGCACCTCCAGGGTCTGCGAGAGCGAGATCTTGCCCAGGGCCGTCGGCTCCGGCAGGTGCGTGGGTACGACGACGGTAACCAGGTGGGAGTCCATGAAGCGCCTCGATCAGTAGTTTGGTTTTGAGAAGAATTTAACCTAGTACATCGAAAGTTGACATGGTGGTGGGTTGTCGGACTGATCCCAAACTCGCCGTCGGGCCAGCGCGGCGACATGTCGGCGGCGCGCCGCGACCGGGTCCGTGGCGCCGGTCGGCCGTTCAGACCGTCCGCAGCCGCTCGACGTCGAAGCCGGCCACGCGCTTGTAGCGCGCCGCGATCTCCTCCAGCTCGGCGCGCGGGATCGCGTCCTCGACCCCCCGGGCGAAGCCGTCGGGCGCCCGTTCCTCGGCGATCTGCATCACCTGCTCGGGGCCGTTCAGGCGGTTGCGCAGCACGATGCCGGTGGTCTTGGGCAGGCGGTCGGCCTCGTACTCGAGCAGGGCGTGCTCGATCGAACTGAGCCGCCGGTCGCGCAGCAGGCCCAGGCATTCGGCGAAGTAGGCGGCATCGACGATGGCCTGCGCGCTGCCGTTGGAGCCGATCGGATACATCGCGTGGGCGGCATCGCCCATCAGCGTGACGCGGCCGAAGGTCCAGCGCGGCAGGGTGTCGCGGTCGACCAGCGGGAATTCATACACCGCCGCCGCGCCCTCGATCACCGCCGGGATGTCGATCCAGTCCCAGCGCCAGTCGGCGAAGGCGCCTGCGAAGACCGACTTGTCGACCTTCTTGTTCCAGTCGGTGCGCGGCGGCGTGTCGCCCGGCACCCGCAGCTCGGCGATCCAGTTGATGCGCGAGCGCCCGTCGCGGCGCAATGGCTCGGAGATCGGATAGCAGACGAACTTCTGGTCCTGGTGGCCGGCCATGAACATGGTGCGGCCGTCGAGGAAGGGCGTGGTCTCGGTGACGCCGCGCCAGAGCATGCGGCCGGCGAAGCGTGTCGGCGCGTCGTCGGGATAGAGCGCCTTGCGCACCGCCGAATGGATGCCGTCGGCGCCCACCAGCATGTCGCCGCGCGCCTCGACCGTGCTGCCGTCCTCGCGCCGGAACGTCGCGGTGACGCCGCCGGCATCCTGCGCGAAGCCGGCGAACGTGTGGCCCAGGCGGATCGCGCCGGCTCCCAGGCGCTCGAGGGCGGTCTGGTACAGCAGGACCTGGAATTCGCCCCGGTGGACCGAGAACTGCGGCACCGGATAACCCGCCGCGAGCCCGCGTGGCTCGCTCCAGACCGGTTGGCCGAACTTGTTGAAATAGTGCAGCGAGGAGGTCTCGATGGCGCGTTCGGCCACCGCGTCGCGCAGGCCGATGGACTCGAGCACCGCCACCGCGTGCGGCAGCAGGTTGATCCCCACGCCCAGCGGGCGGATCTCGCGCGAGGTCTCGAACACCTCGACCTCGACGCCCATGCGCTGCAGCTTCAGCGCCAGCACCAGCCCGGCGATGCCGGCTCCCGCGATCAATACCTTCATGCCTCGACTCCTTGAATGTGGGCGCGCAGTGTGACTCGACCCGTGGGGCGGCATGTCATCCCAGAGGTTGACAGGGGTCGCGCTGTCATCCTCTCGGGCGACGCGGCGCGCGCCCGGACCGCCTTATCGTGGATGTCCCTTCCATCGACCGCCCATTGCCATTCTCACCGCCATGAACGACCGCTCCGACCCCGACGCCTTTTCCCTGCCGCCGCCCGCGCTGCTGCCGATGACGCGGATCGTCTGCGAGGTCGGCGCGCTGGTGAGCCTGGGGCCGGCGCCGTGCGGCGAGCGCCGCTACGTGCCGCTCGCCGGCGGCAGCGTGCGCGGACCCGAGCTCAACGGCCGGCTGGTCGAGGGCGGCGTCGACTGGCAGCTCAACCGCGCCGATGGCGTGCTGGAGATCGAGGCCCACTACGTACTGCGGCTGGACGACGATGCGCTGGTCGAGGTCGACAGCCGCGGCCTGCGCCACGGCCCGGCCGAGGTGATGGCGCGACTCGGGCGCGGCGAGGCGGTGGCCGGCGACGCCTACTTCTTCCGCACGCTGATCCGCTTCACCACCGGCGCCGAGCGCTGGCGCCACCTGAACGCGACGATGGCGATCGCCCGCGGCACGCGCGAGGCCAGCCGGGTCCTGCTGGACGTCTACCGGCTGACCTGACCCGGCCCGCTTCAGGGTAAGCGCCTAGCCGTGGCCCGCCGCCGCCGGCTTAAGCTCGAATCCGAAGAGCGCCGGCGCGCGCCTGGAGACACACGCATGAATTCCTGGGGCCTGGAGCCCGCCGATCGCTCCGGCACGCACGCGACCCTGGACGCGATGGCCGGCGTCGTCGACGCCATGGGCAGCGCGCAGTTCGCGACCCGCGCGCTGGCCAGCCTGTCGCCCGCGCTGGGCATCGGCTCGTGGGCCGTCTACCGGCTCTGGCGCGACCGGCCGCCCGTGATGCATCTGTCGGCCAGCCATGGCGTCGCCGATGTCACCGGCGACTGCTTCTCGATCTATCGCGACCGCCAGCTCTACCTGCGCGATTCCAGCTTCGAGGCGGTGCGGCGCGATGGCGTCGCCGGCCGCGCCGTGATGCTGCAGATGCGCGCCGACGAGGCGCCCAACGCCGAGCACCGCGATGCCATCTATCGTCGCCATGGCATGGTCGAGCGCGTCTCGGTCGCCCGCGCCGAGCCCGATGGCTCGCTGCTGGCGGTCAATGCCTACAGCCACGATGCCGCGCGCTGCCCCGGCGGCGCCCTGGCCGCGCGCTTCGGCGCCATCGCCTCGACCCTCATCGCCGCCGTGGCGCGGCATGTCGAATGGACCCATCCGCCGGCACCGGCGGCCGGTCCGCGCACCATCCTGCGCGCGCGCTGCCCGGCCTTGACCGAGCGCGAGCTCGACGTCCTGGAGCGCCTGCTCGGTGGCGTCACCTACGACGGCATCGCCGCCGACATGGGCCTGAGCGTGTGCACGGTCAAGACCTATCGCGCCCGCGCCTTCGACCGGCTCGACATCCACTTCAAGAGCGAACTGTTCGCCCTGTTCGTGACGCCGCCGTCGGTCAGTCGGCCTTGAAGCCGGTCGCCTTCACCACGCCGGCCCAGCGCGTCGCCTCGCTCCTGACCATCCGCTCGGCCTCGGCGCGGCTGCCGCCGGCGAGCGCGAAGCCGGCCTCCTGCAGCACCCGGCGCACCTCCGGCGCCTGCAGGCTGGCGGTGGCGGCCTGATTCAACGTGTCGAGCGTGGCGGCGGGCGTGCCGGCCGGCGCGAAGAGGGCGAACCAGGCCGAGAAATCGACCTTCGGGAAACCGGCCTCGGCCATGGTCGCGACCTCGGGCAGCAGGGCCGAGCGGGTGGCGCCGGTGGTCGCCAGGGCGCGCAGCTTGCCGCCCTTGATCTGCGGCGCCGCCAGCGCGGTGGTCACGAAGGCGGCCTGCACGTCGCCGGCGACCAGCGCGGTGATGGCATCGCCGGTGGCCCGGTAGTGGACCGGCTCGATCTTCAGGCCGGCCTCGCTGGCGAACACCTCGGCGCCGAAGTGCCCCGGCGTGCCGGCGCCGAAGGTGCCGAAGTTCAGGCGCTCGCCCCTGGCCTGGGCGCCGGCCACGAGCTCCTTGACGCTGCGATGCGGCGAGTTCGGCGGCACCACCAGGATGAAGTCCGAGCGCACCAGCTCCGCCACCACCGCCAGCTCGCGCGCCGGGTCGTAGGCCAGCTTGGTATAGGACGCCGGGGCGATGCTGATCGAACCCACCTCGCCCAGCAGCAGGGTGTAGCCATCCGGCGCGCCCTTGGCCACGGCCTGCGCGCCGATCTGGCCGCCGGCGCCGGCGCGGTTGTCGACCACCACCGGCTGCCTGAGCAACTCGCCGAGCTTGAGGCCGACGGTGCGGGCGACGACATCCGGTCCGGTGCCGGCCGGGAAGCCGACGATCAGGCGCACCTGGCGGTCGGGGTAGGGGCCCGGCTGGGCGAGCGCCGCCAGCGGCAGGCCGGTGGCGAGGGTCAGGGCGAGCAGGTTTCGGCGCAGCATCGGTGGGGTCTCCTGGAATCGTTGTCGGCGTCGGGCGTGGACGGGTCCGAGTCTGCGTCAGCCGGGCAGCCCGGGTGTCATCCCAGAGGACGACACCGGCGTGGCGGGTTGTCATCTTCTGGGATGACCCCGGTCGCCGGGCCCGGGCCGTAACGTCGATGACGTGCCGCGTGCACCCACCGAGCGAAAGAACGAACGACAGCCGACCTGGCTCCGGAGACCGACCCATGCCCTCGCAACATTTCCCGCACCCGATCCACCTGCCCGATCCGTCCCTCGCCCATCGGCGACATCCTCTCGTGCGCCTGTCGGCGTCGACGGCCGGACGGGTCCCGGCGGCCGTCCTGCTCGCCGCCGCGCTCGGCGCCTGCGGCGGCGGTGGCGACGACGCGCCACGTCCGGCCGCGCTGCCGACCACCTCCAGCCTCGTGGGCGAATGCGAGGCGCTGGCCGGCGCCCGCCTGGCCGATGCCACGCTCACCAGCACCACGGTGGCGGCGGGTACGGTCGTCAATGGCGTCGCGCTGCCGGCCCATTGCGTGGTGCAGGGCCGCATGAGCCCGCGCATCGGCGTCGACGGCAAGTCCTACCACATCGGTTTCGAGTTGCGCCTGCCCAGGAGCTGGAACGGGCGCTTCGCCTTCCAGGGCGGCGGCGGCAACGACGGCGTGGTGCGGCTGGCGATCGGCGCGCTGGCCGGCAACGATGCCTCGTCGGCCGCGCTGCAGACCAGCGCGCTCGCCAAGGGCTATGCGGTCGTCACGACCGATGCCGGGCACCAGGTCACCGATGCCAGCTTCGGCCTCGATCCGCAGGCCCGCGTCGACCACGCCTATGCCGCCTACGACAAGGTGACGGTGGCCGCCAAGGACCTGATCGGCCAGGCCTACGGACGGGCGCCGGACCGCTCGTACTTCGTCGGCTGCTCCGGCGGCGGGCGCCAGGCCCTGCTGTTCCCGCAGCGCTTCCCGGCCCACTTCGACGGCGTGGCGGCGAACGCGCCGGCCATCAAGGTGGCCAAGGAAGCCTCGGTGGCATCGACCTGGAGCGTGCTCACCTACGACGCCATCGCGCCGGTCGACGGCGCCGGCCGGCGCATCCTGAGCCGCGCGCTCTCCAGCCAGGACCTGACGCTGGTGGCCGATGCCGTGGTCCGCCGGTGCGATGCCCTCGATGGCGCCGCCGATGGCATCGTCGGCGTCAATCCGGCGGCCTGCGGCTTCGATCCCTCGGTGCTGCAGTGCACCGGCGCCAAGACCGACACCTGCCTGTCGGCCGGCCAGGTCGCGGCACTGAGGAAGGACTTCACCGGTCCCAAGGATTCGGCCGGCCGGTCGCTCTATGCCAGCTGGCCCTGGGACAGCGGCATCCGGGGCGCCGACTGGCGCAACTGGCGGCTGGGCACCTCCACCACGGCCACGCCCAACGCGCGCAACTACTCGCTCATCGCCACGGATGCCATGCCCAAGGAGTTCTTCACGCCGCCCGTGCCGGATTTCGACATCCGCGGCTTCGATTTCGACACCGACCCGGCCCGCATGGACGCCTACGCCGCGATCTACAACACCACCTCGACCGATGTCGGCGCCTTCAGGCAGCGCGGCGGCAAGATGCTGATCGTCCACGGCACCAGCGATCCGATCTTCTCGGCCAACGACTCCATCGACTACTACCAGAAGGTCGCGGCGGCGAATGGCGGCGACGCGGCGGCGCGCGATTTCGCGCGGCTCTTCCTGGTGCCGGGCATGAACCACTGCTCGGCCTCGGGCGGTCCGGCGACCGACATCTACGACGCCCTGACGCCGCTGGCCGACTGGGTCGAGCGCGGCATCGCGCCCGATCGCATCGTCGCCCGGGCTGGCGCCGCCACCCCCTGGCCGGGGCGCACCCGTCCGCTGTGCCCCTATCCGCAGGTCGCCACATACAACGGCAGCGGCAGCCTGGAGGATGCGGCGAGCTTCAGCTGCCGCTGACGGGTGCCGGAAGCCCCCATCGTCGACGGGGCCGAAATGAGGGAAAAGTACGCTGAGACACATTTTTTTGCAACGATGGGTCCATCCGCGTCCTCGTGACATTTGACGCACCGAAAATGTCCACTCGCCAGGACTGGGCCTGGCATCCAACCCTTTCCCTCGTGCGCTTCCGCCTTCCATCGAATCTACGGGCCATCGCCTTCCTGGGGCCGCAGTCGCGCTTCATGTCGGACTCCGGGCTGCAGCCGATCGAGGCGATGGGTTCCGGCGTGCGGGTGGCGCGGGCGGGGGCGCCCGAGGCGGCCGGTCCCCCGATCGGCGGCCGCGAGGCGCAACCGCCGGCGCCGCCTCCGGTGCTGCCGGCGACCGCCGAGGGCGATGGCGAAGTCGGCGCGCGCGAGCGTTCGATCCGCACCGGCCTGCTGACCATCTTCCTGCGCGGCAGCCGCTTCCGGCAGAACGTCGGCGGCACGCTGATGACGATCTTCGTCGTCTGTTGCTGGGGCCATGCCACCTCGGCCGCGCTGCTCCTGTGGCTGATCGCCGGCTTGTCGATCCTGGCGGTGCGGCAGCGCGCCGAGGTGCGCTACCTGCGCAGCGGCGCCTTCGACGACGATGTCTCGCAGGAGCGCTTCGTGCGCACCATGCGGCCGATCTACGGCCTGCACGGCGCGCTCTGGGGCGCCTCGCTGATCTTCAGCTTCGACCGCATCCCGGTCTACAACCAGCTCGGCTGCTGGCTGGTGCTGGCCTGCGCCGCCTCCGCCCCGCTGACCAGCGTGGCCCTGGTGCCGCGGCTCCAGCGCATCTACACCCATACGCTGTTCGTCATCCTCGTCGGCGTGATCCTGATCATGACGGCGACGCGCGACTCGTCGACCGAGGTGCCGCACTACCTGCTGCTGGGCATCTCGGTCTTCTACTGGTGGCTGCTCGGCCACTATGGCCAGGGCATCCACCAGAACCAGCGCGAGCAGTTCGGCCTGCAGTACGACATCCAGCAGAAGGAGCAGGAGGCGCGCGCCGCCGTCGAGACCAAGAACCGCTTCCTCGCCGCCGCCGCGCACGACATGCGCCAGCCTGTCATGGCGCTGTCGCTGTATGCCGAGTACCTGGTGTCCTATCCGGAGATGCAGACCGAGCTGGCGCCGAAGATCGCCACCGCCAGCCAGGCGGTCAAGCACATGTTCGAGTCGCTGTTCGATCTCGCCAACTTCGAGAGCAGCCAGGTGATCCTGCAGGTCGAGAAGGTGCGCACGGCCGATCTCATGGAGAGCCTGGGCGTGCAGTTCGGGCCGCTGGCCGCCGCCCGGGGCATCGAGCTGCGGGTGCGGGGCGTCGCCGTCGTCATCCGCAGCGACTCGGTGCGGTTGCAGCGCATGATCGGCAACGTGCTGGGCAACGCCATCAAGTACAGCCCGCCGGGTCGCCGCATCCTGCTGGCCTTCCGCCGCCACCACCAGGGCGTGCGGGTCCAGGTCTGGGATCAGGGCCTGGGCATCCCGGCGCGCGACATCGACCGCGTCTTCGAGGAGTTCTATCGCGTCGACCGCGCCGATGCGCCAGCGGTCGATGGCATGGGACTCGGCCTGTCGATCGTCTCGCGCCTGTCAAAGGTGCTCAACGCCCGCCTCCAGGTGCGCTCGGTCGAGGGCCGGGGCACCTGCTTCACGATGGACCTGTCCGACGTCGACGACGGCGACGCCTCCAAGCACACCACCACGCTCGACGTCGGCTGAGCCGGCGGCGGCGCCGCCGGCGCCTCCGAGGGCCGCGTCCGGCGCCGCGCGGATGTGGCGGAACAGGTCCTTCGGATCGTCGGTCGCCGGCACCAGGTCGATCTCCACGCCCAGGCCATGTCGCTGCGACTGCGCCAGCACGTAGCGCAATGTCGAATAGTCCTCCAGCGCGAAGCCGACCGAGTCGAACACCGTGACCTGGTCCGCCGACTGCCGCCCGGCCGCCGTCCCGGCCAGCACGCGCCAGAGAGGGACCACCGGGAAATCCGCCGGCAACTGCTGGATGTCGCCCTCGACGCGGGTCTGCGGCTCGTACTCCACCACCACGCGGGCGCCGCGCAGCACGTCGGCATGCAATTCGGTCTTGCCCGGGCAGTCGCCGCCGACGGCGTTGACATGCATGCCCGGCTCGATCATCCCGGGCGTCAGGATGGTGGCGCGGGTCTTGTCGGCGGTCAGGGTGGTCACGATGTCGGCGCCGCGCACGGCCTCGGCGATGGAGCCGCAGCGGATCAGGCGCAGGTCCGGCCAGGGCGCGAGGTGGCGCGCCAGCCGGTCGGTCGCGCGCGGATCGACGTCGTACAGCGTCAGCTCGTCGATGCCCAGGTGCAGGTGGAAGGCCAGGGCCTGGAATTCGCTCTGCGCGCCGTTGCCGATCAGCGCCATGCGGCGCGATGCCGGCCGCGCCAGCGCGCGCGCGGCCACCAGCGAGGTGGCGCAGGTGCGCAGCGCCGTGGCCAGGGTCAGTTCCGACAGCAGCACCGGCCGGCCGGTCGCCACCTCCGCCAGGACGCCGAAGGCCATCACCGTGTAGAGCCCGCGCGCGGTGTTGCCCGGATGGCCGTTGACGTACTTGAAGGCGTAGGTGTCGGGGCCGGCGACCGGCATCAGCTCGATGACGCCGAGCGGCGAGTGGCAGGCCGGGCGCGCCGACTTGTCGAACTCGTCCCAACGCAGGAAGTCGGCCTGGATGGCATCGGCGAGCTCGCCGATGAAGCGCGGCAGGCCGATCGCCTGGATCAGCCGGGACATGGTCGGGACGTCGACGAAGCGGGTCATGGCGGGTCCTCCGTTGCAGTGGCCCATTGTGGGCCCCGGCGCGGCGGATGCCCGTCGTCAGTCGAGTTCCTGGCGCCGGGGCATGTCGGCGCCGCGGCGCGAGCAGGTGATGGAGGCCGCGCGCGCCGCGAAGCGCAGCATGGCCTCGAGCTGCGTGGCGTCGAGCGCGGCGACCGCGCCGGGCGTCAGCAGGTCGCGCTCGTCGAGCCAGGTGAGGAAGGCGGCCTGGAAGGTGTCGCCGGCGCCGACCGTGTCGACCACCTCGATGCGTGGCGACGGCGCGGTGACCCGCGTCGCGCGCGTCCAGGCGGTGGCGCCATGCGGGCCGCGCGTCACGATCACCAGGGCCGCGCCCTGGTCGAGCCAGCGCGCGGCGACCTGCTCGGGCGTCTCGTCCGGATAGAGCAGGTCGAGGTCCTCGTCGCTGGTCTTGAGGACGTGCGAGAACGGGACCATGTATTCGACGACGCCGCGCCAGTGCGCGATGTCGGGCTCGACGTTCAGGCGCACGTTGAGGTCGTAGGCCACCAGACGGCGGTCGCACTCGCGCGCGGCCAGGGCGCGCAGGGCGCTGCCCACCGGCTCGACCGCCAGCGCATAGGAGCCGAACTGCAGCGCGCGGGTCGCCGCCGGCAGGTTCGGCAGGGTCTCGTTGGTGATCTGGCGGTCGGCCGCGCCATCGCCGTGGAAGGCATAGCGCGGCACGCCCAGCGCATCGACCAGCACCATGCTGAGGGTGCTGGGCGCGTCGTTGCGCAGCACCAGGGAGGTGTCGACGCCCTCGGCGGCCAGCGATGCCATCAGGCGCTCGCCGATCGCGTCGCTCGACAGGCCGGTCAGGAAGGCCACCGGCCGTCCGAGCCGGGCCAGCCCCTGCGCCACGTTGAGTGGCGAGCCGCCGATGCGCGCATCGAGCATCAGGCCGGTGGGCGTGGAGGCGCCCGTGTAGACATCCATCAGTGCTTCGCCGCAGACCACGAACATGGCCGTTCTCCCTGGTTGGTGTGTGTGAACGAGTGGGGATTCGCCGGACGCGCCGGGGCTCAGCGCGGTGCCGACCAGCCCTTGTAGTCCTTGACGTTGGCGCGCGTGACCAGGGTCGAGGGCAGCAGCGTCATGGCGTTGGCGGGCTTCTTGCCGTTGATCAGGTCCTGGCCGATCTCGACCGCCTTCTGGGCGATGGCGTAGGGATCCTGGCTGGCCGAGGCCTGCACCTGCGTGTCGCTCTTGAGCGCGTTCTCGATGTCCGGGGCGCCATCGACCGAGGCGATGACGATGTTCTTGCGGTTGAGCTGGCGCGCGGCCAGGTCGATGCCCACGGCCTGCGGGTCGTTGATGGCGAACACGGCGTCGACCTTGGGGAAGCGCGTGAGGTGGTTCTGCATCACGTTCAGGCCGCCCTCGCGCGAGCCCTTGGCGTCCTGATCGTCCGACAGCACCTTGATGTCCGGGTTCTTCTTGAACACCGACTTGCAGCCGTTGACGCGGTCGATCACGGCCGAGACCTGCGGGCCGTTCTGGATGATCACGTTGCCCTTGCCGCCGAGCTTCTCGACGATGAACTGGCAGGCGATCTCGCCGGCCTGCACGTTGTTGGTCTGCACCGTGGCATCGGCGCCGTTGGCCGCGACGTCGACGCCGACCACCGCGATGCCGGCCTTCTTGGCCTTCATGAGCGCCGGCTCGATGGCGCGGGCGTCGACGGCGTTGACCAGGATCAGGTCGGTGCCGGCGGCGATGAAGCCGTCGATCTGCGAGAACTGCTTGTTGAGGTCGTAGTCGGCCGACAGCGTGGTCACCTTGGCGCTCGGGTTGAGCTGCTTGACCTTGGCCTCGGCGCCCTTGGACAGCGAGACGAAGAACGGATTGCCCAGCGAGCCGAGCGTGATGCCGACGTTCTTGATCTGCTTGTTCTGCGCCTGCACGGCGGGGGCCGCGAGGGCGGCGGCGAGGACGGTCAGGGCGAGGATGGTCTTGCGCATGGAATGTCTCCTGGGAAAAACGGGAACGGAAAAGAAAAGGAAAAAGGACTCGGGGGTCTTCAGGTGCGGGCGGAGCCGCGGCGGCGATAGCTGTCCAGCGCGACGGCGCCGATGATCACCAGGCCCTTGACGATGTACTGCCAGATGTCGGAGACGCCCATCAGGATCAGGCCGTTGGTCAGCACCGCGATGATCAGCGCGCCGATCAGCGTGCCCAGGATGGAGCCGGTGCCGCCGACGAAGCTGGTGCCGCCCAGGATGACCGCCGCGATGGCGTCGAGCTCGTAGGAGGCGCCCAACTGCAGGCCGTTGGCCGCGTAGAGACGGGCCGAGGCCATCACGCCGCCCAGGCCGGACAGCAGGCCCGAGGTGCAGTAGACGAACAGCAGCACCGCCCAGACCTTGATGCCCGCCAGGCGCGCGGCCTCGGGGTTGCCGCCGACCGAGTAGATGTTCAGGCCCAGCACCGTGCGGCGCAGGATGAACCACGACAGCGCCACCACCGCGAAGGCGATGACCACCAGCCATGGCACGCCCAGCACGTCGCCGTTGCCGATGAAGGCGAAGGGCAGGTTGGGGTTGAAGACCGTGGTGTCGTTGCCCACCAGCCGCGCGATGCCGCGCACCGCCGTCAGCGAGCCGAGCGTGACGATGAACGAGGGCAGCTTGACGAAGGCGATCAGCACGCCGTTGATGAGGCCGAACAGCAGGCCGCAGGCCATGCCGGCGGCGATGCCGAGCATGCCGAACTCGGGGATGTTCGACACCAGCATCGCCACCACCGCCGAGGCCGCCAGGATCGAGCCGACCGACAGGTCGATGCCGCCGGTCAGGATGACGAAGGTCATGCCCGCGGCCAGCACGATGTTGATCGAGGCCTGCTGCGTCATGATCGACAGGTTCTGCAGGCTGAAGAAGTTCTCGCTGGCGAAGCTGAAGCCGATGCACAGCAGCACCAGCACCGGCAGCATGCCCAGGGCGCGCACCAGGTCCTTGCCGCTGGAGGCGCTGCTCATGCGCGGCTCGATCGGCGTCGAGGAGGTGGTGGAGGCTTCCACCCCCGTGAGGGCGTTGGAGGTCGATTCGTTCATGGGTGGCTCCGGATTGTTCTTCGTCGTCGGTGGGTGGAGGAGGGGGTGTCGTGGAAACGGATGCAGTCGGGTCGGGTGGGGTCGGCTCGGGCGCGACGCGATGGCGTCAGTGCAGCACCGGCGCGTGGACGACATCGGCGCCGGTGGCCAGCGCGACGATGTTCTCCTGGGTGATCGGCCGGCCGCTCGCGCCGCCGACCTCGCCCACGAGATGGCCCTCGCGCATCACCAGCACGCGGTCGCAGATGCCCACCACCTCGGCCAGTTCACTGGAGATCACCAGCACGGCGACGCCGCGACGCGCCAGCTCGTCGATGAGCCGGTAGATCTCGCTCTTGGCGCCGATGTCGACGCCGCGCGTGGGCTCGTCCAGGATCAGCACGCGCGGGCCCAGCTCCAGCAGGCGCGCGAGCAGCACCTTCTGCTGGTTGCCGCCCGACAGCGAGCCGACGTTGACCTTGGACGAGGGCACGCGGATCGACAACTGCTCGATGGCGTCGTTGGCGCGCTTCACGGCGCGCCGGCCGTCCATCACGCCGCCGGCGCCGGCATCGCTCGGGCAGACCATGACGTTGATGTTGTCGCGCACCGAGAGGTCCAGGAACAGGCCCTGGCCCTTGCGGTCCTCGGTCAGATAGAGGATGCCCGAGCGGATGGCGTCGATCGGCTGGCGGATGTCGAGCAGCCGGCCGCTGCCGTTGAGCGAGACCTGGCCGGCGGTGCGCGGATCGGCGCCGAAGATCAGGCGGGCGAGTTCGGTGCGCCCGGCGCCCACCAGGCCGGCCAGGCCCAGCACCTCGCCGGCATGCAGCTCGAAGCTGCAGCCGTGCACGCGGCGGCCGTCGGCCAGGCCGGTCACGCTCAGGGCCTTCTCGCCGGTGTGGTGGCCGGAGCCCTCCTTGCGGTAGAAGCCCGAGAGATCGCGCCCGACCATCATCTTCACCAGCTTGTCGCGGGTCAGCTCGGCGCGCGAGAGCGTGCCGACATAGGTGCCGTCGCGCAGCACCGTGACCTCGTCGGCCAGCTCGTCGATCTCGTCCATGCGGTGGCTGATGTAGAGGATCGCCAGGCCTTCGTCGCGCAGGCGGCGGATCAGCACGAACAGGCGGTCGGTCTCGTGGGTCGACAGCGGCGTGGTCGGCTCGTCCATCACCAGGATGCGGCAGTCGAAGTGCACGGCGCGGGCGATCTCCACCAGCTGGCGCTGGGCGATCGACAGCGTCTCGACGCGCGTGGTCGGGCCGAAGTCGGCGCCCAGGCGCGTCAGCGTGGCCTCGCAGGCGCGGGTCATGCCGGCGCGGTCGACCAGGCCGGCGCGGCGCAACGGCCGGCCCATGTAGACGTTCTCGGCCACCGTCAGGTTGGGTGCCAGGCTGAGTTCCTGGTAGATCACCGAGACGCCGAGGTTCTTGGCCGCCAGCGGGCCGTCGATCTCGACGCGGCGGCCGTCGATCAGGATCTCGGCGCCGGCATCGGGCATGTAGGCGCCCGAGAGCACCTTCATCAGCGTCGACTTGCCGGCGCCGTTCTCGCCCATCAGGGCGTGGATGTGGCCGGCGCGCGCGGTCAGGCGCACGTCGCGCAGCGCTTTCACGCCCGGGAAGGTCTTCGAGATCTTGCGCAGTTCCAGCAGCGCGGCCGTGGGCTCAGGCATGAATCGTCTCCAGTTGGTGGCGGTGCGAGCGCCCGCGCAGCACATCGGCGCGGGGCGAGAAATTGAAGAACATCGGCAGGCTCGCCGCGCCGATGGCGCCGGCATCGGCGCGGAAGCTGCCGCGCAGCAGGCGCGGCGTCTGGCGCGCCTCCGGCGCGATCAGCCGCAGGCCGGCGTCGACCCGCCGCATCAGCTCGCCGACCAGGCCGCCGTCGATGTCGCAGTCGAGCACCACCACCGGCAGGTCCAGGACGGCCAGGGTGGCGCGGATCGAGGGCACCAGGGCATCGACGCAGTCGTCGAGCCATTCGCCGAGTTCGGCCCGGCCGGAGCGCACGCAGGCCTCGAGGTCGGCATTGCCGCGCACCTGCACGCCGTGGTGGCGCAGGTGGCGCGAGAGCGAGTTGAGCGAGGCGCGCGACAGCAGGATGTCCCAGCGGCGCTCGGGCGGCGGCGCCGAATCCAGCAGGCTCGCGGGCACCGGCATCAGTCCCAGGTCGGCCGCGTTGCCGGTGGCGCCGCGCAGGCTCTCGCCGCCCATCACCGCGCCGGCGCCCAGCGCCGGACCGATGAAGACATAGAGGAAGTCGTTCTCCTCGCGCCCGACGCCGAAGAACAGTTCGGCGATGGCGGCGGCGTTGCCGTCGTTCTCGCGGAACACCGGGAGATGCACGGCCTGCGCCAGCATGGCGCCGAAGTCGACCTCGTCCCAGACCCGGAAATCGGCCTTGAGGTCGAGTTCGCGCAGCCAGCTGCCCAGGTTGTAGGGCTGCGCCAGGCCGACGCCCATGAAGCGGCGGCGCTGGCCGGCATCGAGCACGGTCAGGAGGCGCGCCACGTCCTTGCGCACCATGGCCAGCGTCCGTTCGGGGTCGGGCAGCAGCAGGTCGTGCGACTCGCGCGCCAGGATGTTGCCGCCGAGGTCGATCAGCACGCTCTCGATGCTGGTGCGGTCGAGCCGCACGCCGATGCCGTAGGCGCCCTCGTGATTGATGCGGTAGAGCCCGGCGGGCTGGCCGCGCTGGCCATCCTGGCGGCGACCGGCCGGCTCGATGAGCTGCGCCTCCTCCAGCGACTGCACGATGCTGCCGACGGCGGTGTTGGTGAGCTTGGCCCAGCGCGCCAGGTCGGCCTTCGAGGCTTCGCCGGCACGGCGCAGCCGTTGCAGCAGCGTGCGCTCGTTGTAGAGGCGCAGGCTGTTCGAGTTCGCGCCTCGACCGGGGCCTTCTGAAATCACGGGGTGTCTCCTGGAGTGCATCAAAGTACCGGAGGTACGCAAGCACCATTAATTAATTCAACTTGAATAAATTTTAGGAAGACTTTCGACCTCAAAACGCAGGGTTTACCCGGTATCTTCGAAACAACAAGTAACGAAACCGCCCTTGGAGGCGGTGTGGTGGGCGACGCTCCAGAGGGCGGAGGGCCGAAGGGAGGGCAACGTCATGGATCGGATACTAGGAAGTATCCGAAGCCGAAAGCGTGCTTATTTCACACGTGAATACCCCAACAGACGCCGTCGCGCGGCTCTGCCAGGGCTCGCGTCAGATCGAGAAGGCCAGGACTTCGGTCACGCCGCCATCGATGGCGATCGGCAACGCCAGCACGCCATGGCCGCCCGGACCGGGCTGGGGCGCGAGCGCCGGGACCGCCGTGGCGAAGGCCCGCAGCACGACCGCGTCGGGTCCGCCGGCCGCCGATCCGGCCGCCGCCGCGCCATCGCCATCGACCGCGTAGGCCAGGGTCGGCGTCGCGTCCTCGCCGACCCGGATCCAGCTCTCGATGCGCCGCGCCGCCGGGATGTCCGCCGGCCACAGGAAACTGACCGCGTAGTTCTCGCGGCCCGGCACCGGGCAGGGGAAAGCCAGGCCGCTGCGGATGCCGGCCGAGGCGGCGGCGGCGGCGCGCGGGAAGCTGGCCGAGCGCGACAGGTCGGCGAAGTGGACCGAGGCCTCGTGCTGCCAGGCCAGCCCGGGCAGGCCGGTGCCGCGCTCCAGGTAGGTGTCGTTCGACGCCGCCTCGAAACCATCCGGCGTGGCGCCGTAGTAGCCATCGGCCAGGGTCATGTCGGGCGTCACGCGCGGATCGTTGCGCCACAGCTCGACGGCGCCGACCTCGGCCTCGACATCGCCGCAGAACAGCAGCACCACGGCCTTGAAGCGATCCTCGACGAAGACCGGATGCGCCACCGCGCAACTCAGGCCGGCCGAGCGGGCCGCCTCGGCGCGGCGGAACGGACCGGTCCGCAGGTCCTTCAGCAGGATCGGCCGGCGTTCCTCCCAGGCCATGCCGGGCAGGCCCTCGCCGCGGCCGAAGCACATGCCCCGGCTGAGGAAGCCGAAGGCGGCGGCGGCGCCGTAGAGGCCACCCGTCAGTTCGAGGAGCTGGCCGTCGGCGTCGGGCAGCCAGAGTTCGGCGGCTTTGATGAGGGTGTTCAAGGTCTTCCTTCGTGAGGTGTCAGGTGCCGAAGCGCGCGGCCGGCAGTGCCGCGGCGGCCAGGCCGCGCAGCACATCGCCCACCACGATCACCGAGGGGCTGCCCAGTCCGGCCTCGCCGATGGCCGTCGCCAGCCGCTCCAGGGTGGTGGCCACGTGGCGCTGGTGGGGCAGGCTGGCATGCTGGATCACCGCCACTGGCGTGCTGCCGGGCAGGCCGTGGAGCAGTTCGGCCTGGATGTGCGCCGCGCCGGCCACCCCCATGTAGACCACCAGGGTCAGGCGCGCGTCGCGCGCCAGGGTCGCCAGGGCGCGCCAGTCGGTCGGGTCCTGCGGCGCGGCCGCGCCGGTCTTGGCATGGCCGGTGACGAACACCACGCCCTGGGCGTGGTCGCGGTGGGTCAGCGGCACGCCCAGCGAGGT
>Ga0308164_10002774_pt1 | contig 16819 bp, 15 predicted proteins | sample PhyTR2_FD_201031 | JGI IMG/M metagenome (GOLD analysis project Ga0308164, IMG submission 201031) | Phyllosphere microbial communities from UC Gill Tract Community Farm, Albany, California, United States - DLSLT.R2 | ecosystem: Host-associated > Plants > Phyllosphere > Unclassified | place: USA... | reverse complement strand
GTTGTCCGCACACGGGCTGGTGGCAATGTACTGAGGTCAACGCCCGCGTGCGCGTCTACAACGGGCAACGCCAGTTCATCGCCGAAGGCAAGCGCATGCCGCAAGCGCTGCTGCTGCCGCAACCAACGGTCTGGCAGCGTGTCAGGGGCTTGCAGCCTAGCTATGAAAGCCGAAGCCCGACTCGCTGGCGCCTGGCGGACAAGCGTCACCGTCCGCGCGTGCCGGTGCAGGCCGCGCCAGCGCTTGCCGTGACCGGGTTAGCCGCGTCCGGTGGCGTGCCCGATCTCGTGCCCGATCCCGCGCCCCTTGATGCGTCTGACCTTGGGCCCGGTCTTGCGACCGGCTTGGCGCCTGATGTTACGTCCGGCGTGACGCCCGAAACGGACCTAATGCCACATCGCGACGCCCTGATCGGCAGCACCGCGCAAAGCAGCGTACCTTGTCCGGCCAGCGGATGGTGGCGCTGTGACGACAGCGATGCGCTCGATGGCACGCGCTGGTTTGCCGCGGGCAGCCTGCTGCCACGTGCATCGTTCGCACAACGCGTTCGCAGGCACAGCAGCTGGACACTGATGCGGCTTGCAAGCGAGCCTTGAGTGCATCGATCCGATCCGAACAGCCGCTTGACGCGACAACACGAAGGAGATGTCATGAACGGACCAGTGACGCGCCAGAAAGACTGGGTGGTCCGCCAGACCGCAGCGGCGACGGATCGGTTCCTCGTCGCTGCAATGCCGATCGGGCACAAGTTGGGCATCAGCCGCGCGGCCGCCTGACCGACGTTCGTTCGCCAACTCATGCGCAGCGCCATCCTTGCCTTCACCGCGGGCGCTGCCTGGCTCCAGACCCGGCCCGCATTGCCGGAACCAACCAGCCTCGCAGCATGCGTGGTTACGGCCATCGTCGTTTGCGTGATCCTGCACGGCTTGCCCCGCATGCTGATTGCGGGCCTGCTGCTCGGCGCCTGCTGGGCAGCACTTCTTGCCCACATTGCGCTCGGCGACGCATTGCCGCTTGCGGACGAAGGCAACGATATCGCCGTGACCGGCGTCGTCGCCAGCCTGCCGAACCGCTTCGACGGCGGCGTGCGCTTCCAGTTCGACGTCGCGCATGTCGACACGCCCGGCGCCACTGTGCCGTCCAAAATCATCCTGTCCTGGTACAGCGCCAGCGCCGCCGATCCGGCCTTCGTGCAGCCCGGCGAACGCTGGCGCCTTGTCGTGCGCCTGCAGCGCCCGCACGGCAACGCCAATCCGCACGGTTTCGATTACGAGGCATGGTTGCTGGAACAGGGCGTGCGCGCGACGGGCTACGTCCGCCCGGCCGGCGCGCGCAATGCCCGCCTGGCGGCATGGACGCCGGACGCCGGTTACGCGGTGGAGCGGGCGCGGGGCTGGCTGCGCAGCCGCATCCTGGCGATCCTGGACGGCAAGCCGTATGCGGGCGTGATCGTTGCGCTGGTGATCGGCGACCAGCGCGGTATCGATCAGGCGTCGTGGGAGGTGTTCAACCGGACCGGCATCAGCCATCTCGTCTCGATCTCCGGCCTGCACATCACGATGCTGGCGGGCCTGACCGCGTGGGCGACGTCGTGGCTGTGGCGCCGCTCATTGTTCACCGATGCGAACCTGCCATTGCACCTGCCGGCCCAGAAGGCGGCCGCACTGGCGGGCGCTCTGGTGGCGCTGCTGTACGTGCTGCTGGCCGGCTTCGGCGTGCCGGCCCAGCGCACCTTCTACATGCTGGCGGTGGTCGCGCTGGCGCTGTGGTGCGGTCGCATCGCCTCGATGTCGCACGTGCTGTGCCTCGCGCTGGGCGTGGCCGTGCTGCGCGATCCGTGGGCGATGCTCTGGCCCGGCTTCTGGCTGTCGTTCGGGGCGGTGGCGGCAATTCTGTATGCGTGCAGTGGCCGCCTCGGCGTGCCCACGCGCGGCTGGCGCGCCGGTCTCGTGGTGGCGGCGCGCACCCAGTGGGCCGTCACGCTGGGCCTGGCGCCGCTCACACTGCTGTTGTTCGGGCAGGTGTCGCTGGTCAGCCCCCTGGCCAACGCGGTGGCGATTCCCGTCATCAGCCTGTTCGTGACGCCGCTAGCGCTCGCCGGCAGCGTGCTGCCGTCGCCGCTGGCCGATCTGGTGCTGGGCAGCGCGCACCTGGCAATCGTCATCCTGGTGTGGCCACTGACGTGGTTGTCCGCGCCCGCGCTGGCCGTGTGGACTGCGCCCGCGCCAACACCGTGGATTCTCGTACTAGCCCTGGCCGGCACTGCGTGGATGCTGGCGCCGCGCGGCTGGCCACAGCGCTGGGCGGGCCTGGCCGCGTGGACGCCGCTGCTGACGCACCTGCCGCAAGCGCCATCGGCAGGCCGATTCGACGTCACGGCTTTTGATGTCGGCCAGGGCATGGCGCTGCTCGTCGAAACGCAGCACCATCGCCTGCTGTACGACACCGGGCCGCTGTACGCACCCGGTGCAAGCGGCGCCACGCGCGTGATCCTGCCGTACCTGCGCGGCCGTGGCATCGGCCGGCTCGACGCGCTGGTAATCTCGCATAGCGACCTCGATCACGTCGGCGGCGCTGAAGCGGTCCTGCAGACGGTGCGGGTAGGGCAGCTGCTCTCGTCACTGCCCGATGGCCACCGGTTGCTGGGCAAGATCACGCACCCGGCCCGCTGCAGCGCCGGGCAGGCCTGGCACTGGGACGGCGTGCGCTTCGAGATGCTTGCGCCCGATGGCGCCAGCTACGCCAACCCGCGCCTGAAGAGCAATGCGCGCAGCTGCGTGCTGCGCATCAGCGCGGGCGGCAAGGCGATCCTGCTGGCTGGCGATATCGAAGCGGCGCAGGAAGCCGCGCTGCTGGAAGTTGATGCCGACCGCCTGCGCGCCGACGTGCTGCTGGCGCCGCACCACGGCAGCGGCACCTCGTCGAGTGCGGCATTTCTGCAGGCGGTTGCGCCGACAGTCGGGATTTTTCAGGTAGGCCACCGCAATCGGTATCGCCACCCGCAAAAGCTAGTCTACGCGCGCTATGGCGCCATGGGCATCGAACGGGTGCGCACCGACGAACGGGGCGCCGTCACGCTGTCGTTCGGGCCAGGCATGGATGTGGCAACCTACCGCACGACCCACGCCCGCTACTGGTACGAGCGCTGAGCCGCAGTGTTCACCGTCCGGCCGGGGGCAATGTGATGGTCACCTGCAAGCCGCCGCCGTCACGGTTAGTCGCCACGATCTCGCCACCATGCACCTGCACGACGCGCTGCGCGATGGCCAGTCCGAGGCCTTGCCCGTCGATGCCGGTGCGCGAGGCGCCAACGATTGTCGAACCGCCGGCCACTGCGCTCGGCGCCATCGCGCTCGCCGGGGACAGTTGCCCGCACACGGGCTGGTGGCAATGTACCGAGGTCAATGCCCGCGTGCGCGTCTACAACGGGCAACGCCAGTTCATCGCCGAAGGAAAGCGCATGCCGCAAGCGCTGCTGTTGCCGCAACCGACTGTGTGGCAGCGGGTCAGGGGTTTACAGCCGAGCTATGAAAGCCGAAGCCCGACCCGTTGGCGCCTGGCGGACAAGCGTCGCCGTCCGCGCGCGCCGGTTCACGCCGCGCCAGCGGCTGCCGTGACCGGGTTAGCCGCGCCCGATCGCGTGCCCGATGTCGCGTCCCTCGATGCGTATGACCTTGGGCCCGGTCTTGCGACCGGTCTGGAACCTGATTTTACGGTCGGCGTGACGCCCGAAACGGACCTCAGTCCTCATCGTGACGCCCTGATCGGTAGCGTCGCGCAAAGCAGTGCAGCCTGTCCGGCCAGCGGATGGTGGCGCTGTGACGACAACGAGGCGCTCGATGGCACGCGCTGGTTTGCTGCCGGCAGCCAGCTGCCACGTGCATCGTCCGCACAACGCGTCCGCCGGCACAGCAGCTGGACACTGGTGCGGCTTGCAAGCGAGCCTTGAGTGCATCGATCCGATCCGGACAGCCGCTTGACGCGAACACACGAAGGAGATGTCATGGTCGGACCGGTGACGCGACAGAAAGACTGGCTGGTCCGCCCGGCCGCAGTGGCGATAGGTTGGTTCTTCGTCGCTGCAATGCCGGTCGGGCACAAGTCGGGCGCCATCCGCCCGGCCGCCTGACCGACGTTCGTTCGCCAACCCATGCGCAGCGCCATCCTTGCCTTCACCGCGGGCGCTGCCTGGCTCCAGACCCGGCCCGCATTGCCGGAAACACCCAGCCTCGCAGCCTGCGCGGTTACGGCCATCGTCGTTTGCGTGATCCTGCGCGGCATGCCCCGCATGCTGATTGCCGGCGTTCTGCTCGGCGCCTGCTGGGCAGCGCTTCTTGCCCACATTGCGCTGAGCGATGCATTGCCGCGCGCAGCTGAAGGTAACGATATCGCGGTGACCGGCGTCGTCGCGAGCCTGCCGCACCGCTTCGATGGCGGCGTGCGCTTCTAGTTCGACGCCGCGCATGTCGACACGCCCGGCGCTACCGTGCCGGCCAAGATCATCCTGTCCTGGTACAGCGCCAGCGCCGCCGATACGCCCTTCATGCAGCCCGTCGAGCGCTGGCGCCTTGTCGTGCGCCTGCAGCGCCCGCACGGCAACGCCAACCCGCACGGCTTCGATTACGAAGCGTGGTTGCTGGAACAGGGCGTGCGCTCCACCGGCTGTTTGCATCCGACCGACCGGCACAATCAACGCCCGACCACGTGGACCCCAAACGCGCGCTACGCCGTAGAACGGGCGCGGGGCTGGTTGCGTAGCTGCATCCTGACGGTCCTGGATGGCAAGCCTTACGCAGGCGTGACCGGCGCTGGTGATTGGCGACCACCGCGGCATCGATCAGGCGTCGTGGGACGTGTTCAACCGGGCCAACATCAGCCATTTGGTCTCAATAGGGTCACTATGAATACATAACAGTGAACACCTTTCTGTTGCTATGAGTCGACGCCGAAATTATATCTTGATAACTAATTGCATTCCTGATAAAACAAGCTAGGTGGCTGAAATTTTCGGCGACCATAATTGTTTTTATGGCAATGTCGGGCTTCGAAGACTTATAAGTGTATTAGATGTGTTTAATTCTAAACCTGGGGGTTATATGCGAAGAATTATTATTGCTGCGTATTTTTTTGGAATTTCGATTTGTGGAAATGCGTTGGCTGAGTTCTGTCAGTACGGCTGTTCAAACTGGCCTAAAAAGGACGCAAAATCAGGAACATTGGAATATGGACTTGAGGACGTATTTTTGAACTTTACCAACTCGTGTGGAATTACCCCGAAAAACGATAGTGAAGCGTCTCGTATTCCACCTGATTTTAGAACTGAGAGCAATGCCTTAGGGTTGTATGAAAATGTGATAGCGGTTCAGGATGACTCTGCAAGTAGAGTTATGGCTTTTCTCTATGACCAAAAAGATTTCTCAAAAATTTCAGCTGCGAAAAGAATAGACGCAGCCAATTTTATCGGCGGATTTGGTGCTTCTGATGCAAGTCAGCTACCCACACCAAGAATTCAGTCTACGTCAGGCGGGTATAAGCACACGTGTACGTCATACATTCGTGCAGCGTTGAAAGCTAAACTTAATGTTCCGGAAGCTAGCGCAAGCTCTGCCTTGGAAAAAGAGGAAATAGTACTGCTTACCTTATGGTGGTAAGGGGGACGTTTCAATCGCCACTGTATGAATCAATTTTAAAAAACGATTTCTCTACATATTTGAAATTCTGGTATGCGTATAACATACGTGGTTCGTACGCTCCAAGTCTATATTATCTTAAAGGATTCGATGGAGTAGCGGTGGTGCGGACATTCACAAAGGACCGGCGAACTAAGTTTGATATAGATAGCTCTATATCAATGGCCGCAGGAATTCTAGGCGCAAGCCTAAGTGCCGCAGCTGGCCTGGAGAACGGCAGTAATTTAAAAGTCGAAAGCTATCAGAACTTTATATTCGTTCCACCCGGGGGCGTCACTGATTTGTTTTCTCAAGCTCCCAAACCCTCATTTATTGCAAAACTTTTCAAAGACCAGACTTCGATCCTAAACTCCCCAATAAAACGATTCGGCATGGCCAATGGAAGAAAAGAGGCGGTGATATTTGATGGCGAACTGTTCGAATATTGGTATGATCTTGAAGGGGTCCCTGCAGGAATGTGCAATTCTAATTTCTGGAGCGGGTTTGTTAATGATCAATCCAAGATAGTTCTGGCAACGCCTTCTGTAGAGGTTTTTTCGCCGGATAAAAAGAAGTTCCCCGAAACTTGCAGATTTTCAATCAAAGGATACTTAGCTAGCGAGAATGTAAATTCGAAAAATGTTAATATTGTATCTAGTTTTGTTTCGCAAAATATTTTAAAAGATTCCTTAAATACCTCCGATCAAATTCTAAAGTTAGACACAGGTATCCAGGCTAGAGTCTCTGTAGACCCGAAGTACATACCTCAAATCGGTAAAATTTCTCATGAGGAACTTCGTGATGGCACAGGAAAGCCAATTTCCATACAATGGCGAATTCCATTGCAGTTTGAAGAGCGCGAACGTAGTTGGGATCGCGCTAAAGCTAATCAGATTTGGATAATCGGCGTTCCAAAGGTTAAATGCGACTCGCCGAATACAATTGCGAATTTGAGTCTAACAGCGGTGGAATCGTCGCAAGCAACCTTTCGTATTGATCCTGTAAATCTGTCTCACGCCGTTGATGAGGATTGCGACTTCGCGTTCCGAATACAGCTACCTCTTTCAACAAACACCACTGTTGAACGTGATATCCAACTTAAAATTCGCGTTCCGAAATCTCCATAAATCGTATCTATAATAATTGAAGCGGCGTTTGTTAATGGCGCCGTCTTCTGGTTAGGAAATTTGTTAAATATTCCATGCGTCAGGGTAATGCCTTATAAAATCTGGAATACTTCTGACCGGATGTAGCTTATGAGGCATTTTTTCTATAACGATTTTTTTATTGTTCATTTTTACCGCGATGGCTTCTTCAAGTTCCTGATACATTGAAGAATTGAAATAAGCTTCATCTACTATTATCGATTTTTCCAAAGCGAGAATATCGCACCTGATACCATAAAACAAGGAGCCAATTGATCGATGCGACCATTCAATGATCCATAACGGGGCATTGAAGTTTCCCGTATGGATGTAGTAATTTGACCAAGTGTTGATTGCGAGTAACAGTTCAATGTCAACCGGAAATCGAATTTTCCGCTTGAATTTTGGTTTGTTAAGTACGCTTAAAATGTAGGCGATATTTACAGCAACCTCCTTATCCTCCTCGTCCCTAAAGCATCTAATTCCAAAAGACTGATGGATTTTTGTTTCAATCGCTTGCCGCAATAAAATGATGCTAGTAGCGATCGTCACCATACCGTTTGGAATTAGATTGAATATTATATTTTTTGAAATTTGAAATATGTCCATGTCAGCCGATTGCATGGTTCTTCGACCACTTTTTCTGAATAACATGGATTCAATATCAAAATAGAGAAAGCCATAAAATCTGATTAGTCCTTCAATGACAGGAGTTTCGTAAATCATTTCAAGCTTGCTCTGTATATCATCATATACGCGAATCAGGCTTATTTTTGCGGCTCTGACATGAAGGGCTATTGAATCGTCATTCCGGAATAACGCTTTGGCGATTTTTTCATTACGATCCATATTTTCCAGTGGATATTGGATTTCGGCATGCTCAAGCTTTTTCAATAAGTTTTGATGATACTCGTTAAGCACAGGAGTAAACTTCTTCGGACCACGAATATAAGAATAAAGCAAATTTGAAATCGGGTGTGGGTAATTATTCATCAGTGTTCGATGAATTCGATTTGCTTTTTCTTCCTGAAATTTCTCAAAGTCGACTTTATCGATATTGAAATGTTCAAAAAGATCACTGGCGGTAATGGAGTGATAAGACATACGTATTAAACTTTACCTTCCCTTGGTTAGGAAAATGATTATTCGATGGACGAAATCGGGATGCCCCGAATATTTTTGATGAATGGCAATTTGGCTTTCGATTACAATAGATCGGTACAGATTTGCCTGAGCCGTACCGGGTTATTTTCTACGTATTGTGCTGTCATGGCAATGTATGAGTCCCCCATCAGCGTGCATATAGCTTTGATGTCCACGCCTGTTTCCATCAATGTGTAGCGAAGGTGCGCCGACCGCTATGGCTGGAGGCCTCCTTGCAGTTTCGCGTCTGCGTGCATGCGGTGAAAGAGCTGTTGCAAGCTGTTTGGAGAAAACGAACTGCCTTTCTGCGACTTGGACAGCAGCGCTTCTAGGTTGAACTGGAGACCATCATGCTTCTATCTATCGTCGATGAAGTCCTTGATTGCTGCAGCTACCTTCGGATCACTCAGGTAGGCGTGCTGCTGTTTGCTGCCGCTTGTCATTGCACCAGTGAGGTTGATCTCATCGAGTAAGTTGCCATCGATGCCGAGCACATGCTCGATACGCAGCGCGGCCATTTTCTTCGCACGCAGGCCGAGGCCGAACGAAGAGTAGAAAAGGACGACGTTTCGCTTGACGTGTGCCTTCTTCTTCACCACGTTGGCGACGTAGGACAATTCCCGTTCGCTCAGTACTTTAGCTTGACCTTCTCGTATCGTATCACCCCAGAATGTCTAGTAAATGTTGCATTATTACAACAAGCAAGCATTTCATGTAGCCCTTTGAGCCTCGCATATCTCAGGGGTGGCTCTGGCAGCCACAATGTTTACTAATTACACTTAGTAAACATTGCCCGCCAGTTGCTTTGGACGGAGCACAGGCGAAAAGTTGCCGATCGCATGTCGCAGCCAAGGGTGTTTTGTTGGGATGGTTTACATATCACTATCGGTTGCGTGCCTCGTTCATTAGGCAGCTAATCACACCTCGGTTACAAGTACGTTCACTCCAAGGAACCAGGTTTCCGTCACAAAAGTTATCTCCGCTCCACCACCCAGTGTGAATTGTAAAATCTTTAGAGATAAGTAATTAACTTTTGAATTTTAAGTCATTGATTTTTTTGAATTATTTCTCTGTATCAGAAAATTGAACTGTGTTTATGTACAGTTGTTTTACTGACGGTTTTGTACCTACGGGAAACATAAGTTTTGCATTATGATATGCTGACGAGAGGCCTTTATCATCGCTAAACTACTGTGAGAGTGTGGAATTGAACTCAGGAATATTCGGAGCACTTTCGGTTATTGAACATCCACTATCCTTCGACAATGCGAGAGGATATCTAGTTGGTTTTGATTTGGACGTCTATGGAAATAATGTTTATCGCTGGACCCCACTTATAAAGTGCTTACTATCGGCAATACATGAATTTGCTTATGGGTTTCATGAGGGTACGGAAACTAAAAATACGGAAACAGCGCTAAAAGTCGTGGATGCCGCACTGTCTATCTACAAGATTTCCCATTTTGATAGGGTTCGAGAAATCTATCAAAAAGGTAATCATATCGACGATGACATAGACGATAAATTTTTAAGACGAGGAGAGTTTGGTGAGTTAATTCTCCACGTATTGCTGCGTGAGTATCACGATACGATCCCGCTTTTATCTAAGATATATTTCAAAGATTCATTGGGTCATGCGGTTCATGGGTTTGATTGTGTACATGTAGATCCAAAAACCAAAACTCTATGGCTCGGAGAGTCTAAGCTCTATCTCGATCCCCGTAGGGCCTTAAAGGAATTGATTGCTGATGTACAGGGACATTTCTCTGCGGATTATATGGAAGCCGAATTTTCGCTAATTGCTAAAAAAATCAGGCATTTCGATAATGTTCCTTTAGTAGATGAGTGGCAGCATATTTTGTCGGATTCCACTAAGCTTAAAGAGAAATTCGAAAGGATCAATATTCCTTTACTCTGTACGTATTCTTGTGATCTATTTTCCAAACATGATGACGAAAAGAGTACCGTATTCCAAATGGAATACGAAACAAAAATTAGAGCTTTGAAAAAATATTTTGACGATTCTTTTGTTCACCCTTATAAAGGAAAGTTAAATATTGTGATATTGCTGTTTCCAGTTCCCTCTAAGGTTGAGTTGGTAAAACGGCTTCATCATAAGTTAAGTTTGCTTCAAGAGGTGGGTGAATAATATGACGGATATAATTTCTTTAATACAAGCATCTGATAGCTTGAACTACGACTCTACTTTTAACGTTTACCAAGCATGCGCAAAGCAACTGCTACGAGAAGAGTCCGAGGGAATTAAACTAATTATCAATGTTCTTCACGCCCGACATAAATTTGACCCTAGTCTCGACGCGATGCTGGCTGATTTGGTGGAAGCCATCGGTTTCTATCCATATCTTCAAAGGGAAAAACTTGAACTGACATCAACAAGTAGCATGCTTCGCATGGGAGGAAATCATTCCGAACACATAGCTACTCGTGTTTTTCATGATGAACAAAAGATCGTTTTGGATTTACTCCAGAAAGGGAAAAACGTAGTCGTCAGTGCACCTACAAGCTTTGGGAAAAGCCTGCTGATTGAAGAAGTGGTGGCGAGCCGTAAATTTCACAATATAGTCATTGTTCAGCCAACGTTAGCGTTATTAGACGAAACGCGACGTAAGCTTAATAAGTATAGGGAAAACTATAAAATAATATTGAGAACGTCACAGTTGCCCGACGCAATCAAGGGAAACATATTTCTGCTAACATCAGAGCGTGTTAACGAGTATCAGAAGTTCCCGAAAATAGATTTCTTAGTCATAGATGAATTTTATAAACTAAGCGCTCGGCGAGATGATGAACGTTCTGACTCGCTCAATAATGCATTGCTATATTTGTTGAAAACATTTAAACCACAATTTTACTTTGCAGGCCCCAATATTGATGGAGTGTCAGAGCAATTTTTAAAGAAATACAATGCGAAATTCTTCGTCACAAGCTACAGTTTGGTAGCCACTGAAGTAATAGATGTTTATAGTAACCACGTTGGGTCGTTTGGTGATCGAGGTATCAAGAAAAGCTACAAGGAAAAAACGCTTTTTGAGTTGTTAGATACTCTATCTTCCGAGCAAACGCTTGTGTATTGCGCATCACCTGGGCGCGCGAGATCGTTGGCCCGATCTTATTTAGACTACCGCAAAGAAAAAGAGAAAGTAGGGCGCAACTTAAATTTGCCAATTTATAAGTGGATATCTGAAAATATTTCGCCGCTGTGGAGCCTTATTGGGCTTATTGAATATGGTATTGGGTTCCATGATGGAGCTTTGCAGCGACATATAACGTCCACTATCATTGATTATTTTGATAGCAAAGTCCTTAGTGTTCTTTTCTGCACTACTACTATCATTGAGGGCGTTAACACAAATGCTAAAAATATAATATATTTTGATCAGCGAAAAGGCAAAGATACTCCAATCGACTACTTCGATTATGCTAACATTCGCGGCAGAGCTGGTCGGCTAATGGAACACTACATCGGTCGTGTATATAATTTCGGCGTGCCACCAGCAAAAGATGCTATCTATATCGATGTCCCTTTCGTAGATCAGTCTCCAGTTGCTGATGAAGTTTTAATAAACGTTGGAATAGACGACGTGAAGAATATCGAATCGGATCAATTTAAATTTGTTAATCAATTTAACGATGCAGAACGCGAATTGTTTTCGTCCAACGCAATATATATTCGCGGGCAGGTTGATTTACTAATTCATCTTCGTTCCAATATAAAGCACGATTATAACTTGATATGCTGGGATGGTACGCCAACCTATGAACAGTTGACATACACACTGGGATTGGCTTGGGATTTTCTATTGCGAGCTGATGACGATGTGAAGCCGATGACTAAGAAATGGATTGTCAAACTTACTTTCGATTATGGTATGAACCAGAACATAAATGCGTTAGTGAAAAGCAATTTCGATTACAGTAGGAAACAGGAGAAGAATTCCAATAAATCGGATGCCCTTCTAACTGATGACGCGATACGTGATTCGTTCCAAATTATGCGCCATTGGTTTCAATATAGGATTCCGAAGTGGCTCTTGGTAGTTGACCGTATGCAGAAATTCGTTTGTGCTGAACATGGTATGCGAAATGGCAGTTACGTATATTACGCTACTTTGCTGGAAAACGACTTCATTCGCGAAAATCTTTCCATATTGGCCGAATTCGGGGTTCCTCGCTCAGCAATTGTAAAACTTGAGAAGTATATTAAGCCAGAACTGGACCAAGATGATGTCATTTCATCCATCGGCCGCCGTAGGTTAATGAACGCGCCTCAATTAACCGATTATGAACGTGAAAAGCTCCGATTAGCAATCGGCCAATAATCCGATAACGCATGTCGATCCACATAAGTGTATTGATAGGCTCTACACCTCAATAGTAACACGGGAAATGTAGCGAGTATTTTACTAAACCTGATTGCTAAGTGCTACTATGATTGAAAAATCTGAAAATATAAAGTCTCTTCGTCAAATCTTTAGCGACAGAATTCACTCTGCAATGATCGAGAGTTTGTCGAAAAAAATTGTTACTCATTCAATTTATGGAATGTTAAATTCCGCTCATGCTGTTGAGGTGGCGAAGCGATTGGTTGGTCCTAATAGGGAAGATAAAGAAATAAAAGCTGGGCTGCGAAAGTTAGCAAGGGCTGGTCGACTTGATTTGTCCTTCGAAAGCATTCTGCTAGAGGAGGAATTTTATCGGTTGTTTTGTGATGCTGACCGCACATGGGCTCGTTGGAATTTGAAGGAGGTGGATAGCAAATATATCCCTTCATCTATCAATAAAGTTGCCGAAGCTGATGAGGGAACGATTCCGTATTTAAGGGGAGGTACTGAGTGGAGCGAAGAAGAACTCAGAGCTTCCTTAGTCGCGTATTTTGATATTCAATTGAAAGAACGAACCGGTCAAAAATATGAAAAGGTCAGCTATTATAGAGACCTGTCATCGCGTTTTCGTCGCTCAGCGAAGGCTTTCGAGTTAAGTATGCAGAACATCTCTTATGTTTTACTTGCGTTGGAGAGAAGTTGGATTAAAGGCCTGCCTCCTGCTAGAAACGTTGACGTGAACGTAGCTGTGCAGATTGAGAAATTAATTGGCGATATTCTTGGTGAGGAAATACCTCCACGCGTTGAGTTTTACATGCGTGTTCAAGAACTATTAAAAAAACCTGCAACAACGTCCCCACCTGGAGCAAAAAATCCCGCACGAACGAGTTGCCAAATCACTCAAATTGTAAGAGACCCTACAGTAAAAGCATGGGCGCTTCAGCAAGCCAATGGAAAATGTGGTTGCTGCATGCGCAAGGCGCCTTTTCATGATCAAAATGGAAAACCGTTCCTGGAGGTACACCATGTTTGTCATCTTGCTGACGGCGGAAGTGATACGCCACAGAATGCTGTAGCTATTTGTCCTAATTGCCACCGAGAGCTGCATCAAGGTAGTAGAAATGTCGAATTAATTGAACAGCTGTACGCTAGAAACGCCTATCTCGTGCGCGAGTAAAAATCGTACTGTTGTATCGACCCGTATTTGTAAAAATATTTGGAGAATTTATATGTCTCAATTAAAGCCTGGTCAGCCTTTCGGCCTAGATCCTGAGTTCGTAAAGACGATTGATTGGGACTTGGCGTTGCAGCGAGTTAGGCACGATCTGCGGTCAGATTTTTTTTATGCTCCGCATCTCAGCTTTATTTATGCAAAAGCTGGCGACGAATTACTTCGTCAAGTGAAAAAGGATCTGGAAGACGGGAAGTTTAGCCCAAGCGTTCCTATGACTATTGAGGTACCAAAGACGTTTCGCATGCCCGTTGGGTTTGCTTCAAAACGACTTGGTCCGAATTATTCGAGGCCTGGAAGCATACTTTTGCCGAAAGATCGATTACTGTATCAGGCATTGGCTGATCAAGCTGCGCCCATAGTAGAAAAGAAGACCGACCAAACACGTTCTTTTAGTCATAAATTGGCGAAACCTGCCAGTGCTAATATGTTCGTGGCAACTCGAACTTGCTGGAATGCTCTTCAGAAGGCCAACGCGAAGTTCGCGAAGCAGCCATCGGCAAAATATGTTTTGCGTATTGATATCGCCAATTTTTTTGGCTCATTAAACCAACATACGCTCATTAACGTCCTTAGTGATGCGGGCTATCCGAGTGCACTTTCTTCTCGATTAGAAAATTTGTTAGCAGGTTACGCTGGCGAACGCAGTTCACGCGGTATTCTGCAAGGAATGTACCCGTCGGATCTGCTCGGCAACTTTTACCTTGTGCCGATTGATCAATTTTTAAAAGAAAAAGACATTACTTCAGCCAGGTATGTAGATGACTTATACATCTTTATCGACAGCGTCGACTCAGCTGATAAGTTGCTTCAAAGCCTTATTCCGGAATTGAGAAGCTATGACTTAGTTTTAAATGAAGCAAAATGCAAAATTTTGCCCGCTAACGCGCTTATCACCGAAGAGCCCGACTTAGAGGCGTTATTTGAAGCGGCTGTTGCGGAGGTCTCAGAACAGCTTGAAGACGAAGAATTTGATGTTGACTATGGTTTTCAGGCTGAATGGGATGATTCAGATGAATTGGATGATTCATCTGATAATAAGAGTGAAGATGACGAAGTTGATCTCGAGCTCGCGGCTACAACTATACTGTTTGATTCGATATCAAGTTATCCTGGATATGAAGAGAATATTGAACGGTTCTGTTTGCCGCTTTTCGCCATGTCGGACTCCGATCACGCTGTCAAACATGTAATTGATGCGTTTAAGAAACGCGCATCCATGTCTCAGATATACTCAGCCTATCTCGCTGAGTTTATCGAGAATGAAGAAGTTTCTGAGTTTTTAGTTGAGTCGCTGAAGGACTCATCTTTGATGGACTGGCAGAAAATATGGATAGTTGCTGCCTTAATGCAAAATTTTGAGGTGCTTGGCGGTGCTGTTAAAGCGGCACTGGACCTTTTGAGAGATGCGACACGTCATGAGGCACTCCGGGCGGTGGCTGCCGTATACGTTGGTCGTTATGGTGATCATTCTCGAAGGAAATCACTCAAGACCATTTATCCTTCGGTGTCTCCTTATATCCAATCTGCCATATACTTCTCATCTCGCCATTGGCCTAACCCGGAGAAGTTAACGGCGAAGGCTAGTTGGGGTACCAATAATCCTTTAAATCAGCTTCTTTCCATTGCTATGGAAAATAAGCCAAAAAAAACGTAAATTTTGCCCGGCGCTTTATACTGGCGACATCGCTGGGTTAATGATTCACCGGTGACCTTGAGTCGCCAGGAGTGCCATCTGACTCGGCGACACTGAAGCTCTCGTTTCAGTGTCGCCGCAGTTGTCGATGGTCAGATTTCGATGATCTGGTGGACGATGGGCTGCACTTCTGGGCCACTCTTTTCAGCAGCGATGCGGATCCAACCCATTTTTAGAGCACGCTGAAACTAGAGGTGAAGCGGCGAGTGCCAGTTTCTGTTTTGGCGTAATACCACCGGGCGCCATGTTGGTCCGGTCGTGATCGTAGGTCCACAACCAGCTGGTGGCAAATTCTTGGATTTCGTCGAGCGTCTCGAACAAGTGATGGGCGAGCCAGTCGTAACGAACTGTCCTGTTGTAGGGCTCAACGTAGGCATTCTATTGGGGCTGGCCGGGCTGAATGAAATCGATCCGGACACCGCGTTTTGTGGCCCATGCCAAGGTCACTGCGCTGATGTATTCAGGACCGTTGTCCCATCGAATGGATTCCGGCTTGCCGCGCCATTCGATGATTCTGTCGAGTGACCGTATTACCCGCTCGGACGGCAGCGAGAAGTCGACCTCGATCGCCAACCCCCCCGCGGTTGAAATCATCGATTACATTGAACAAACGGATGCTGCGCCCATCGGCAAGCTGGTCACCCGCACCTGAAAAGCAATGCGCGCAGCTGCGTGCTGCGCATCAGCGCGGGCGGCAAGGCGATCCTGCTCGCTGGCGATATCGAAGCGGCGCAGGAAGCCGCACTGCTGGACCTTGACGCCGACCGTCTGCGGGCCGACGTGCTGCTCGCGCCGCACCACGGTAGCGGCACCTCGTCGAGCGCGGCATTCCTGCAGGCGGTTGCGCCGGCAGTCGGGATCTTCCAGGTAGGCCACCGCAATCGCTATCGCCACCCGCAAAAGCTGGTCTATGCGCGCTACGGCGACATGGGCATCGAGCGCATTCGCACCGATGAGCGGGGCGCCGTCACGCTGGCGTTTGGGCCAGTTCTGGACGTGACGACCTACCGCGCAACCCACGCCCGCTATTGGTACGGACGCTGAGCCGCAGGCGTCATCGTCCGGCCGCAGGCAGTGTGATCGTCACCTGCAAGCCCCCGCCATCGCGATTGGCCACCACGATCTCGCCGTCATGCGCCTGCACCACGCGCTGCGCAATGGCCAGTCCAAGCCCGTGCCCGTCGACACCAGTGCGCGATGCGCCGGAACGGAAGAACGGCTGGAAGATCGACGGAAGATCCTCGGGCGCGATGCCCGGCCCCCGGTCGCATACCTCAACCTGTGCCACGCCATCCACGGCGCGCACGGACACCGCCACGACGCCGCCCGGCGCGCCATGTCTGGCCGCATTGCGCACCACGTTTTCGAGCGCGCTCCAGAGCAGGTCCGGGTCGCCGCTGACGTTGACGCTGTCGTCGGCGCCGAAGTCGACACGCAGCGCCGCGCCGTGACCGTCTGCGGCCTCGGCCTGGCCAGCTTCAAAACGCGCATCGGCGACCAGCCCGTCGACCAGCTCCACCAGATCCACCGGCTCGCGCCGCAGCACGTCGGGCGACGCTTCCAGGCGCGACAGCGTCAAGAGTTCGCCGATC
>Ga0308164_10002773_pt1 | contig 16823 bp, 12 predicted proteins | sample PhyTR2_FD_201031 | JGI IMG/M metagenome (GOLD analysis project Ga0308164, IMG submission 201031) | Phyllosphere microbial communities from UC Gill Tract Community Farm, Albany, California, United States - DLSLT.R2 | ecosystem: Host-associated > Plants > Phyllosphere > Unclassified | place: USA... | reverse complement strand
ATGGACGCATTCACACCCGCAGAATGCCAAAACTACTTCGCGCAATGCGGATATGACGCCTTCTGATCGAAAATTGCTCTAGGTCAGGCAATCATGCCCGACCGTAGGATTCCTGGCCTTGGCATGAAGCGCCATGGAGCCGACAAACGATCCCCCATTTGTTGGAATGCGAGAAGAAGCGGACGCTTGCGCCGCCATGGAGCGGCGTCCGATCGAACGGGAGCCGGCAACGCAGCTCCCCCCGGTCAGAAGGAAACGCTCGCGCGAACGCCATATTGACGCGGCGCACCGGCCAGCCGCCGATTGCCGTTGTTCGCGGCGACATAATGTTCGTTCGCCAGGTTCGTGCCATACGCGGCCATAGTCCAGTTGCCGGTTGCCAGTGTCAGCTGAGCGTTGATGATGTCGCGTGAAGGCAAGCGGTCGCCGAGTGCGGTGTTCTGGAAAAGCGTGGCCCAGACCGCACCCGTATGCGAATAATCGACGCGTGGCGTCAATGTAGCATCGCCACCCAGGGTAATCGCATATTGCGCGCCTGCGGTCAGCGTGAACTCGGGCGCGTAGGGCTGTTCGCGCCCACCTATTGCGATGCACCGCGCCGTCGCAGGCCCGGTTTTGACGTTGCAGCCTCTCGGAGCGTTCAGCGGCCGAGCGTCGGCCGCGAAGAACGTCCCCAATTTCGTCTTCGCAATCGAAGTGGCGAAATCGAAGGTGAGGGCATCGAAACTGCTCTGCGCCGAGAACTCGACGCCATACAGCTGCGTCTTGCCGGACACGTTGTATACCGACGAGATGTTCGGCGACCGAGGATCGGCGATGCTGACCTGGAAATTTTCGTAGGTATTGTAGTAGCCGCCCAGCTGCGTACGCAAACGACCGTTCAAGAACGTGCCCTTCCAGCCCAACTCGTAATCGACGACGTCCTCGGCATCGAAAGCGAACGGCGGTACGCCGCCGAGGTTCGGTCCGTTCAATCCGCCTGCTTTGGAACCGGTAGCGACAAATGCGTAGACGAAGTTGCTGCCGTCGATGGTCCAGTTTAGCGCAGCCTTCCCGTTGAATCGCTTGGCAGACGTGAAATCGCTCTGCGTCAGCACCAGTGCGGGTATCTGCGGCGTGCTCGCCGTTGCGTCGTTACGCGACGTGGTACGAGAGTAGCGGCCACCGAGCGTCACCTGCAGACCGTCGCTCAGCTGATATCCGATCTGCCCGAAGCCGGCGAGCGCCGTCTTGGGGTTCGTTCCCACCGTCGTCGTGTCGATGTTCAACGGAACGAACGTGTTCGGGGTAACGTCGACCACCAGGCCGCCCGTCGGAATGGAGATCTTATCGTGCTGCCAGAACCCGCCGAGCACCCAGGTGAATGGCCCGGTGTCTGGTGAAACAATGTTGAATTCCTGCGACCATACCTCTTCGGTGATCTTGGTGTGGCCACGACTGTCCGGTGCCGTGGGCGTGCCGACGTTGGCCGTCGCGTCGTTATCAGTATCCACTTCCGTCGTCCCGCGTTGAAACCCGCTGATCGAGCGTAGTGTCAGGCCGTTGTCGAAGGTGTAGGAAATGTTCGCGACGATACGACCGAACTCGTCGCGGCCATACAGATCGGCGTTGCTGGCAACGTCGAGCGGGTCGGATGTATTGCGAGTCGGACTGGCGGCAAGACCAAAATAGGCTGGGCTCGCCGGGATGCCGCCATATTCGATGTTATTGTAGTCGGCCTTGAGAAGAAAACGGAAGTTGGCGCTGGGATTCCACAGGAAGCTGGCGCGGCCGCTATAATCGCGCCGGTTCCCGGGATTACCTGTCCAAGGCCCGGTCACGTTAAAAAAGGTGTCGCGGCGATCCATGTTGCCGGCGATACGCAACGCGGCGTTCTCGCTCATGGGAAGGTTGACGGCGCCCTGCAGCTTAACGTTGTTAAAGTTGCCATATTGGGCAAGTGCATAGCCGTTCACGCTTCCGAGATCCGGGTTCTTCTCGATGATGAAAACAGCACCACCGGTCGCATTGCCCCCAGCGAACGTACCCTGCGGCCCGCGCAACACCTCGATGCTGGCGATATCGTAGTAGGGTTCGGCTTGGAAATAGCCGGGAAGGGTCGCCACGCCATCACGGTATGTCACCACACCGACGCTGATCGCGCTGCCAGGCTCGCCCTTGCCGATGCCACGGATGTTGAAATTGTTGCCCTGCCCGGTCGTGTTGACCGTCAGCGAGGGCGATGCAAACTGGAGCTGCTCCACGCTGTTGATGCTCTTACGCACCAGGTCCTCGCCGCTCAGCACAGTTGCCGCGACACCGGTCCGCTGCAGGCTGGTGCTGCGTCGCTCGGCTGTGACGACGATGTCATCGGACGTAGCTGGCAGATCGGTCGATTGAGCCGCGGCGGCGGGATCGGTCGTTTTCTCCACGGTCTGCGCAAATGCAGCATTGGAACATAGCAGCGCGACAGCCGAAATCGACGCCAAGCATAATGCTTTCATCATACTCTCCCAAATTTTGCGCGTTCTATGCGACGCGTTGGCCAAGTGATCTGGCTCCACCGCAGGATAAGTTCACTTACTAATAAATCAACATCTATTCCGCAAGGGTGGTCGTCATTTCACCGTAGAGCAGGCGCAGGCGCTGCTTGTCGATCTTGCCCGTCATGGCGAGCGGCATCCGATCGATCCGGACTATCTCGTCCGGCATCCACCAACGGGGGATGCGATCGGCAAGTGCATTCTGAATTTCTGCGTCGGACACTGTCGCATCGGACGTCTCGATGATGATGATCGGCCGCTCACTCCATCGCGGATGGGTGCGACCGACCACCGCGACCAGAGAAACGCCGCGCAGGTCACCGACGATCGCCTCGATCTCACCGGGGTTGATCCACTCACCGCCGGACTTGATCAAATCCTTTGCGCGGCCGGTGATGGAGAGATTGCCGTCAGTGTCGATAGCGGCGAGATCGCCCGTGTCGAACCATCCGTCCGTCGTAGCTGCTTCGGAATGTCCGAAATAACTATGGATCGCGCTCGATCCCCGGACCTGAAGCCGCCCTTCCCGACCGCGCTGATCCTCGAACACGTGGCCGGACGCGTCGATCAGCCGAAGGTCCACGCTCACCGGAGGCCGGCCTGCCGTCGTGGCACGGCCTGGCGAACCGGGCGGTGTGACGGTGCCAAGTGGCGACAGCTCGGTCATGCCCCAACTGGTTTGAACATTCACGCCGAGCAACGCTTCGATCCGATCGATCAATGTCTGAGCGACGCCCGAGCCGCCAAGGATCACGCGACGCAAGGTGGGCAGCGTGTTGCCGGTCGCCTCAAGATGCTCGATCAGGCCAAGCCATACCGTCGGCACGCCGATGGCGAGCGTCACACCTTCGTCGCGGATCAACTTGGCCAGGCTCGCACCGTCGTTGTACCGGCACGGAAAGACCAGCTTGGCCCCCGTTGCCGGCGCAGCGAGTGGCAAGCCCCAACCATTGGCATGGAACATCGGCACAGCTGCCAGGATCGTGTCGTCCGCGCCGATACCAAGCACGTCCCGCTGCAGGAGCGCCAGGGTAACGAGATAATTGCATCGATGCGAGTAAGACACCCCTTTCGGCGCGCCGGTCGTGCCTGAGGTGAAGCAGAGCGCAGCCTCCTGGTCCTCCGACATCCCCCCCCATGTCATGGGTGCACCGTATTCCTCGAGCAGACGCTCGATCGTCCACACCGGTTTTCCGCCACAATCGGGTAGTCGGTGATCGGAAGCGTCCGGCTCGTTGAGAACTATCACAGCCACGATGCTGGGGCAGCGCGGCACGATCTGTTCAGCAAGCGCCGCCAGATCGGGACTGACGACAAGCAACCTGTCGTCTGCCTGCGTCATCATATCCGCGATCTGCGCGGCATTCAGCCTAGGGTTGAGCGTGTGACAACTCACGCCCATGCCGAATGCAGCGTACCAGCATTCCATGTGACCTTGGCTGTTCCAGGCGAGCGATGCGATACGTTCTCCAGGGGAAATCCCGAGCGCCGCAAAAGCCCCGGACAGGCGGTTGCTGCGACCGCGCAGAGCAGCGTAGTCGATCCGCATCGAAGGTCCGGCTGCTCCTCCGCCGGTGACGACTTCTCCGCTCCCATGCCATTTGGAGGCATGATCGATGAACCTGTCGAGCGTAAGCTCGTATGTCCGCATGCGATCACCTGTCGCAGGGATAGTCGATTCACGACGCACCGCTTGCTCGCCCGTCACGTCAGATCTCCCCCAGATTTCTCAATTCGTTGTCCATGAAATGCCAGCGCCGCATGGACGCTGTCAATCTTGATTTATTTTCTAGTGAAGTTGTTTTTGGCCTGCTAGATAGCGACCACAAGGTTGCAGGACAGCCAGTCGGGAGAGCGGGATGAGCGGAGAGATCGGCCAGACTTCGTCGCCACAGCCCTTGTTGAAGAGGCGACGGGTTTCGGGAGACGCTATCGGAACCGGAATGCAGGTCCGGAAAATAGATGCGGTGACCGTTCGAACGCCGAGTTAGGCGCGCAGACGACCGTCGCGGACATTCCAATTCAGTCATGAACCACGGCATTTCCGGCGGCATTCCTGTCCCGGTTCGCGCCCTCATTCGGAAATAAACGTGCTCCAGAGATCCGAACCCCCTGCCTCGTCCGTCCCCATGTCGCCAGATGAAGGGCGACCGACGAAATGGGGAATGATCCTATTGCTCACGCTGACCATCTTCTCTTCCCTCATCGTTGGCGGGCTCGGAGGTCCGCTGCTGGAACCGATGAAGGCAGATCTGAGACTCACCGACCTGCAGATAGGATTGCTCGCCGGTTTGGCATCATTGGTTCCCACGCTGCTGCTTTCGCTGCCTCTAGCGTGGCTGGTTGATCACGGCACGCGCGTACGGATCCTCGCCGCCATCATCACATTGGGTGCAGGCGGGACTATCGGGATGGCGTTCGTCACCGATTTTTCGACCTTGTTCTTGACCAAGTTGGTTGGCGGCTTGGGCGGCGCCGTCGGTTTCCCCTTGTTGATTTCTCTCTTGTCGGACGTGAGTGCACCGGCGCGACGCGGGCGCGCAATGCTACTGATTTCGGTCGGCGCTTGGGCTGGAATTGGTGCCGCTTTCGCGGTCGGCGGCACGTTGTTCGGCTATTTTGAAAAACACCCTGGCAGCGGACTGTTGGGTCTCGACGCGTGGCGGGAAGTATATCTCATTGTTGGTCTATGCTCGCTTGCACTTGTCGGACCGCTGCTTCTTCTCAAAGAACCACCCCGTTACGAGGTCGAGCGCGCCAATCCGACTGTTCGCGAATCGATGCTGGCGCTTTGGCATCGCCGAAGTTTCCTTGGCCCATTGTTGGTTGCGCAACTCACTGGCGGCTTGGCCGAGGGCGCGGCCGGGATCTGGATGGGTGCCGTGCTGATTCGACAGTATGGTTTATCACCCGGTGATTTTGGCGTCTGGGTTGGCGGGGTTATTGTCGCGTCAGGCCTGCTGGGGTCGATCATCGGCGGGTTTGCATCCGATGCAGGTCGCAAGCTCAAGCTGCGTGGCGGCATTTTCCTCCCTGCAATTATTGCGTCCGCGCTTAGTGTTCCTGCTGGAGCATTTTCGATTATGCCGACGGTGACGGGCTTTGCCTGGATGCTTTTTGCCTTGCTCACGGGCGGCACCATCGTAGGACTGGTCAGTAACGCCGCGATTGCGCTACTCATTCCTAATGAGGAACGCGCTTTGACGTTGGCCGGGATCGGCATGATCACAAAGCTTGCCATGGCCGGTATCGCGCCGACTGCGCTCGGGTGGGTCGCCAGCCAAAGTAAAGGGTCCTTTGGCCTCGGCCAATCGATTGCCGTTCTGGGCATCGTGACCGGCATCATTTCGACGATCGGTTTCTGGTTCGCAATGCGTGCTGCGCCGCAAGAGGTTGCACAGGATTCCAACGCGAAGATGATCCCTGCGGCTGACTGATGCGTAAGCATTCGGCCTGTAACCCGTCCGCGACAAGACGGTCGTCGTCATCCGCAGTCCGACTGGCATGGGCCATGCCCCCCGCAAGCCCACTGCCAGATCGCGGCTCATGCAGTCTGTTCAGCGCCGTAATTTTTCCAGCTCAGCGGACGCTACGTCTCTTCCCAACGCATCGGACAACATAGGTTCGACGGCATATCAGCGATTCATCGGTCCCGAACGGAGATCGATGAAGACGTAGGACGCAGTCGACAAAATTAAACGATACGCATGATCAACATGGCATGTTGTGACGTGCGAGCTCCTCCAACAAACGATCAAGCGTCGTGGAACTATTTTGCGGATGATCCAACTAATTTGGATGTTACTTAATGTTATTCAGCACTATCAAATTCAGGGATTAAAGGGGCATTCTGGAAAAACCAAATCCCGGACTTTAGAGCATCAGTTGCTGATGCGCGTCTTGGAAATTCTCAACGCAGCTCGCGATCGATCCGCGACGGCCAGTGCCGCAAATCACGTGAAAGCCGATGCTGTGAAATTCAAACCATTACTCGGGTGCTATCCAAATGATCAGGAAGATGTTGGCCATCGCGGTTTTGGCTCTTTCAGCCGTGCCTCAACCGAGCTTCGCTTGGGGTCGGGCGGGGCATGCGGCTGTCGCCAACATTGCGGAGCTTAGACTGAACAGTCGTGCCAAGGCGAAGGTGATGAAGCTGCTGGCGCTCGACAGCAATAATCATATGGCAGACGTCTCCTCGTGGGCAGACCAGCAGCGCGATGCCTATCCGGTCGTGCATTCCACTCGAATCCCATTCGACGGACGCACGGCACCCGCGCACGCCTGCCCCGACCTGGACAAGCTTTGCGCGGACGAGGCCATCTCCAGATATGTGAAGACTCTGAAGAACGCGTCTGCCTCTCCCACCGATCGCTACGTGGCACTGAAGTTCATCATCCACCTAGTTGGCGATCTCCACCAGCCTCTGCATGGGTCCGATCCGATCGGGTACAACGAGGTCACCTTCAACGGATCGGCAAAGACGCGAATCCATGCTCTCTGGGATGGTTTCATTATCGAACAGCACGGTCTCGACTCTGCCGCACTGGCGCGGGAGCTTTTGAACAACGGCGTCGACGTTAAAACAGGAGGGTCTCCGAGAGAGTGGGCGATCGAAAGCAGCAACTTAGCGCGAGACAATATCTATGACACGCTGCCGGCCTGTTACCCGCGAAAACGGCCCCGGTGCCCCGCTACGCCGACGGCGCTGCCTTCCAATTATGCATCCCAGGCATATCCACTCGTAGCCCGTCGCTTGAAACAGGCGGGGCTCCGTCTAGCCGAGATGCTAAACGACGCGCTCGGGGCCTGATCTACCGTGTCGGCTGTGCGTCAGCATGCGGCTACGCAGGCCAAATGGCTAACAGAACACGCTTGCTTCTCACGGCGATCATGGCGATCGATCCGCGATGACCGATAGACAAAACGAACGTCGTGCCGTGGATGGCAAGGCTGTGTCCCTGATGGTCATGCTATGTGCGATCTGGGGCCTGCAACAGGTTGCGATGAAGGCGGCCGCAACGTCCATGGCGCCGGTGCTCCAGGTAGCGGTCCGCTCTGGCGTCGCAGCACTGCTCATTGCAGGGCTAGTCGTGTTCCGGCGCGAAACCGCGGGGTTCCGCTCGGATACCTGGCGGCCAGGGCTCTTGGTCGGCGTACTGTTCGCGCTGGAATTCCTGTTCGTCAGTGAGGGGCTGCGGTTCACGACAGCCTCGCACATGGCGATATTCCTCTACACTGCACCTATCTTCGCCGCGCTAGGTCTTCATGTGCGCCTGCCGGAGGAGCGGCTGACGGCATTTCAATGGTGCGGGATCGCCGTCGCCTTCGGTGGCATCGTAGTGTCGTTCACCGGTCACCGATCGGCATCGGCGGATGCCGACGCTTGGATTGGCGATCTGCTCGGCATCGCCGCCGGCGCATCCTGGGGCGCGACGACACTCGCCGTTCGATTCTCGCGCCTGTCGAACGCGCCTGCGACCGTCACCCTGCTCTACCAGCTCGCTGCTGCGTGCCTGATACTCTCCCTGGCAGCGGTCCTGTTCGGTCAGACAGCGGTCTCGCCAACGCCGATGCTGGCCGCGAGTCTCGGCTTTCAGATCGTGATGGTATCGGTCGTGAGTTTCCTGACGTGGTTCGCATTGCTGCGAACCTATCTCGCCTCCCGCCTGGGTGTGCTTTCGTTCATGACACCGATCTTCGGGGTCACGTTCGGCGTCATCCTGCTTGACGAAACCCTCGATGTCGCGTTCGTCGCCGGCGGTTTGTTGGTATTGACCGGGATCCTGCTGGTCAGCGGGCGCGATCTCTTCGCACGCGGCGCGTGATCCAGCGGAGCGATGTGAGAACAGCTACTTTCCGGTAAACTGTTTCACACCGGCTTCTCAACAACAAGCTTCGGTCGTGGAGAATGCGGCTTGCTCGAAACCCGTAACCGGTTCGTCAGTCGGTTTGCCATCTCGCCCGCTCGAAGCGGCAGAGCTAGTCGCGCTGGTGTTTTGACAGGACGCATCAACACGGACCGGCGCTATTCAGAACCAGCTCGTTGGCACGGTCACAAGCTTTGCCCGGAATTTGGGCAATGCCACACCCTGCTTCGTCGGAGTGCCAGAACGCGGGATGCAATCTCTACGATGAAACGTCTCAAACGCATGTCAGACAGCATAAACTGACCTTCGATTTACCTGCTCCATCGCAGACGAAGCAAGGCACTCTGCTCAAACACCGAGCCCACCCGCCGCGAGTAGGGTCTGGCCACTGACATAATCGCTTTCGGGCGCGCAGAAGAAATAGACGGCGCCTGCCGCCTCTTCCGCCGTGCCGGCCCGGTTGAATGGAATCTGCGCAATCACCGCCTCGCGGAAGCTGTCGGGCACGCCAAAGCGCAGCGATTTGCCTTCTATGTCGGCAATCGTGTCTGGGTGCCCGCTCGGCAGGTTGAGCCGCGTCTCGATGAATCCGAACGCGACGCAATTGACGCACACCTTGAGCCGGCCCCATTCCTTTGCCAGCGTCTTGGTCATGCCGACGACCGCCGACTTGGCGGCGGAATAGTTGACCTGCCCCGCATTGCCGTTGACGCCGGAGATCGACGAGATGTTGACGACCTTTCGGATCACCTCCCGCCCCTCTGCCGCTTCGGCCTTCGCCAACGTTCTCCATGGTTCGGCGGCGGCGCGCAATATGCGGAACGGGGCAGTTACGTGGACATCGAGCATCGCCTGAAACTGTTCGTCGCTCTGCTTCTGGATCACGCCATCGCGCGTGTAGCCCGCGTTGTTCACGATGACGTCTAGCGTGCCGAAGGCATCGATCGCGGCCTGAACGATCCGCTCGCCGAAATCAGCTGCCGTCACGCTGCCGTTGCACGTGATGGCCGTGCCGCCGGCGGCTCGGATAGCTTCCACCACCTCGTTCGCTGGCGCTTCATCCAGATCGTTGACGACGATCGACGCGCCATGCGTGGCCAGCTTCAGTGCGACGGCGCGGCCTATGCCGCGTCCGGAGCCCGTTACGATCGCAACTTTGCCTCTCAGCGTGTTCATCAGGCGCGGCCATAGAGCGTGACGACGCATGCACCGCCCAGCCCCAGATTGTGTTGCAGGCCGAAGCGCATGCCGTCCACCTGCCGCGCATCGGCGGTGCCGCGAAGCTGGTGCGTCAATTCATAGCATTGCGCCAGGCCCGTGGCGCCCAGAGGATGCCCCTTGGACAACAGGCCCCCGGAAGGGTTGGTGACGTGATCACCGCCATAGCTGTTGCGGCCATCACGGATATACGCCTCGGCACCGCCTTCGGGGCAAAGGCCCAGCGCTTCGTAGCTGATCAGTTCATTTGCCGTGAAACAGTCGTGAAGCTCGATCGCCTGGATATCGTCCGGGCCAATGCCGGCGTGTTCATACACCGCCTGCGCCGCCTCGTGCGTCATCTCGTACCCGACGGCGCTCATCATCGATGCGCCTTCGAACGTGGCGGCATAGTCGGTCGTCATGGACTGCGCGACGATCTCCACCCCGGCGTTCAATCCGTGTTTCGCTGCGAAGGCGGGCGAAACCAGTAGCGCCGCCGCCGCGCCGCAGGTCGGCGGGCATGCCTGGAAGCGCGTGAGCGGACCGTACAGGTGTTTCGATCCCATCACTTCTTCCAGCGTCAACGGCGCACGCAGCAAAGCCATCGGGTTGTTTGCCGCATGCGCGCGTGCCTTCACGGAAATCAGCCCGAAGACCTCATCGCGGGTGCCGTAGCGCTGCTGATAATCGAGCCCAGCGCCGCCAAACTGCTGTGCGACGAGCGGCGAGGTATCGTCCTGCTCCTGAATGCGCTCCTGCAGAGACAGATGGTGATCAAGCGTCCGTTTGCGATCGTTGAACACCGCGCCCAACGCGCCAGGCAGCATCTGCTCGAAACCGAATGCGAGCACGCAATCGGCCATGCCGCTTTCGATCGCCGCCCGCGCAAGCCACAGGGCAGTCGAGCCGGTCGAGCAGTTGTTGTTGACGTTGACGATCGGAATGCCGGTGCAGCCCACTCGATACGCCGCCGACTGCCCAGCCGTGGAGTCGGCGTAGACATAGCCGGCGTACGCCTGCTTAACCTTGTCGTAGCCGACGCCCGCGTCCGAGAGCGCGAGCCGGATCGCCTTTTCAGCCATGACATCCCAGTCTTCGCTCTGCCCGGGCTTGGCGAACGGAATCATGCCGACGCCGGCAATGCGCGCGCGGACCATCACTGTGCCTCCTGCGCGTCAACGCGCTGTATGAAATCGAGAAACGCAGTCGTCGACGCCTCGTTCGCTGCGACCAGATAGTTGTGACCGGCACCCTTGAATTCGACATATTCGCTCCCGCGAATGATCTGATTCGACAACCGCCCCTGGTCGACCGGCACCGCCGTATCTTCGTCGCCATGCAGGATCAGGACGGGCATCTTCAGCCGCTCGACGGCGCGTTCGCGGGTGGTCGCATAGTTGGCGATCGCCTTCGACTGCGCGCGCGCGCCCCGCATCGTATAGCGGTCGTTGGCGACCATCTCGATGTCGTGCAACGCTGCGTCCCGCGGGGCGGCAGATCCATAATTCTCTGGCGACGCCGTACGGCGCATGATGGCGCGAACCACGAACCGCGGCAGGCGGTAAACCAGCGAACGCACACCGCCGAACTCGGTCTTTTCGGTCTTGAGCAGAGTGCAGCCGAGCGTCGCGGACAGGGTATGCTCGGGGTAAGCCATCGCGAATTCCGCCGCTATTCCGCCGCCCATCGACACGCCGTAGACGTGCGCCTTGTCGACGCCCGCGGCCTTCATCACCGTCAGCGCGTCCGCCGCATATTGCTCGATCGTGGTCGGCGAAGTGGTGTCCGTCCGTCCGCTTCCGCGATTGTCGAACCAGATCGCGCGGTGATTTCGGGTCAGTGCAGGCAGCAGCGGATACCAGAGCGCCGAGCTGTAGAGATGGCCCATGATGAGCAGGACGGGCGACCCTTCGCCTTGCGAATCCCAATGGATGTTCGCGCCATCGTGTCGGACTGTAGGCATGCTCGCCTCTCCTTTGGTTCTCGCTTCTTTGACCCTGGATTCATCATCATAAGGGTATCGTGTCAACGTTGATTTATGAATAAATTAATGTATGCCCGGACCCCTTCGCTGAAGCGGCGGCGAACGTTGGTAGGAGACTGAGATGGCGGCAGCGACTGAAGGTCAGCGGATAAGCGATTGGCGCATACGCGATTTCGCACCGGGCGATGGCATCGTGGCGAACGCGGTGGCCGGTGCCGGAACCGACTGGCTCCCGATTACGGCGCCGGGCGATACCTATGTCGCTTTGATCGCCGCCGGCCGGCTCGACGATCCCTATGCTGCGCGCAACGAAGCCAAGGCCGCCTGGGTGCGGGATCGCGAATGGTGGTGGCATGCCACGATCACGCTGCCCGCTCCGACTACTGGCGAGATCGTGGAACTGGTCTTCGATGGCCTGGACACGTTTGCCGACGTATATCTCGACGGTGCGATCCTTGGCCGAGCGGACAACATGTTTCGCAGCTGGCGCTTCGACGTGACCGCCTTGCCGCCCGGGGAACACGACCTTGCGCTGTGTTTCCACCCGAGCGTCGACATGGTGTCGTGCGACCCGATTCCGGTATGGCCGACCTTCACCGATCGCGTTACCGCCTCTCGCCGCACCTTGATGCGCAAGGCGCAGTTCGGCTGGGGCTGGGACTGGGGTCCGGACCTGCCCACGGTGGGCATCTGGGGTCCGGTGCGCTTGACACGGCGCAGCCCAACGGAGATCCGATCGGCCAATTTTTCAACCCTCGCCATTGAGGAGGACGTTGCGCGGGTGGAGGTGCATCTCGATGTGAAGGGTGATGGCGAGCTTTGCGTCGATCTGATCGACCCTGCCGGTACGAGTGTCGCAAGCAGAGTTCGCCACGGGTCCGGCAAGCTGTCCTTCGAAGTTGCTAACCCGCAATTGTGGTGGACAGCGGACTTGGGGGCGCAGCCGCTCTACACCCTGGTCGTTCGCACCGCCGACGCACCGGAATTTCGCCAGCAGGTCGGCATTCGCACAATCGCGATCGATCAATCGCCCGATCCGGACGAGCCGGGCACGACCTTCTTCCGCTTCGTGTTGAACGGCGTGCCGATCTTCGCGAAGGGCGCGAATTGGGTGCCGGCGAGCTCCTTCGTCGGAGCCATCCCCGACGACGCCTATCGCGATCTGCTTACCCGCGCAGTAGACGCGAACATGAACATGATCCGTGTCTGGGGCGGCGGCATCTACGAGCACGATGTCTTCTACGACGAATGTGACCGGCTCGGCCTGCTCGTGTGGCAGGACTTCATGTTCGCCTGCGCGCCCTATCCCGAGGAGAAGGCGTTTCTCGACAATATCCGGGCAGAGGCGGCCGAGCAGGTCGAGCGGCTGCGACATCGAGCCTGCTTGGCGCTGTGGTGTGGTAACAACGAGAACCAGGCGATCCAGTTCTTCGTCGATTACGCCACCGAACAGACGACCCCGCTAGGGGGGCTGGTGATATACGACGAGGTCCTGCCCGAGGTCCTGGCAACGCTCGACCCCCACACGCCCTATTGGCCGAGCAGTCCCTGGGGTGGCCCCAGCCCGAACAGCATGCGCGGTGGCGATGTCCACAACTGGACCGTATGGCATGGCACGCCGCTAGTGCCGGACACTGACGCGGTCGGCGACTTCGAGTCCGCCCCCGAAGGCGTCGCCTATACCCGCTATGCAGAAGACATGGCGCGCTTCGTCAGCGAGTTTGGCCTGCAGGGCGCGCCCGATATCGGCACGCTGCGGCGTTGGATGGCACCGGAGGACCTGGAACTCGGCAGCGCCGGTTTCCTCGAGCGTATCAAGGACAAGGCCGACAAGGCGACGGCGATGATGCTTCCCATAACCGGCATGCCGCAGACGCTCGAACAGTTCGTCGATTTCACGATGCTTTCGCAAGCCGAGGGTCTCAAGTTCGGCATCGAACATTATCGCCGCCGCAAACCGCATTGCTCGGGCACACTGATCTGGCAGCACAATGACTGCTGGCCTTGCGTCAGCTGGAGCCTGATCGATTACGACGGTGTCGCCAAATCCAGCTGGTATGCGACGGCAAGGGCTTTTTCGCCGGTGCTCGCCTCATTCCGCAAGGAGGGCGACGAAGTTGAGCTCTGGATCACCAACGATACGCTTGGACAGGTCAAAGACGTCGCCCGGGTCGCGCTGACCCAGCTCCACGGCGGAGATGTCTGGTACGACAGCGTTGCCTTCGACGTGCCTGCGAATGCCAGCGTATGCATCTGGCGTGGCAGCGCTGAACACGCGAACGACCGTCTGTTGACTGTGCGGAGCATCGCGGGTGTCTTCCCGGCGAACCGGATGTTGCTTGCGCCGGTCAAGGATCTTGAGCTCGTCCCCGAACCGTCATTGCAGGTGCAGCGATCCAGCCAAGACGGAATATCGTTGCTCACCATCGCCGCCGACAGCTACGCGCTGGCGGTGCATCTGCGGTCAGACGACCCAGCGATCCGGTACGACACGAACCATTTCGATCTGGCAGCAGGCGAGCGCTGTTTGGTCCGGGCGACGCGAAGCGACGGCGGACCGGTTTGTACAGACGCGATCGAGGTTCGCTGTTTCAACTCGGCGATGGTTAGATGATGCGCAGCCACTTCTGAACGTCTCGCGGCGGGGTGCTGCGAAGTTGACGCAAACTGCTCTCTGAGGGTCCGCCGGTTTCTCACTCAACCCGAGGGTGAGTTTCCGGCGTTCCGCAGCCGCCTTTGCCTCATTCTCCAGGGGATACACAACCGGGAGCCATCGGCCATCATCAGCGGAACGAAGCCCCACCTAACAGTCTGGCCCCAGTTTCGGCATTAGCGGGCTTAAGCGGCAAGCAACGTCAACCGTAAAGGTCGTTCCGCATTCCAAGCTCATATTGTGCGTCGATGGCATCCGCGACTGCTCCATCCTGCTTGGTCATGGCAGCTAGCATTTGCCCGGGCGTAGGAAGGCTCTTTCGATCCAACTGGGATGACGGGTCCCACAGACGCCCTCGGTTCACCGCCTTTCCGCAGTGGAACAAGACCTCGTCCACCGCCACGACAATGGCAGTCTTTGGGATTTTCGTCCCTTCCGCCAGTGCCGCACAATGCGCCGGACCGTCGACGATGCGACCCCGGCCGTTGATGCGCATGAACAGGTCCAGGCCAGGGAACAGGAACAGCATGCCCAGTCGATCATCGAAGGTGAGGTTGCGCATCGACTCGATACGGTTGTTCCCGGGCCAGTCGGCGAAGGTCACCGTCGTGTTGTCGAGCACACGCACGAAGCCGGGAGGACCACCGCGCGGCGAGGCATCGAAACCGGCGCTTCCCCCGGTTGCCAAGCAGAAGAATGTCGCTTTCGCTAGATATTCGCAGTGGAACGCGTTCAATTCGGGCGTCACCGCCTTTTGAATGTGCTCGGAGGGCGGAGCGTAAAGCCGTTCGAGATCATGCTCGGCTAGGTACAGATCGGGCAGGGTCATCGGCGTTCTCCTGATGATGGCCATAGCCGTCCTGCGAAGGCAGAGCTAAGCTATCAAAGCCAATCAGTATCGAGTTGCTGCCATGATCGAGGAAAAGTTCGCCCTTGCTGCCAGTGACGCCCGCGATCCGCTGATAATCGCCTTGTACGAAGCCCAGGCGGAGCATCGCGAGCTGGGCACTCATAGTCATTCGCGTGGACAGTTGTCCGGATTGCGCCATGGGCTGCTGACCATCGGAACCGATGCGGGAGCTTGGATCGTTCCTGCCGATCATGCGGTTTGGCTTCCCCCGCATCAGCGGCATTATGGATGGACCCATGGTGCCGTCGAGGGTTGGAGTTGCTACGTTTCGGAAGTCGCATGCGCCACGCTGCCCGACCGCCCTTGCATGATCAGCACGTCGGGTTTGCTGCGCGAAGCCGTCATGCGAGCGTCGAACTGGCAGGGGAACGACTTCACTCCGGAACAGGATCGCATTGCGGACGTAATTCTGGATGAACTGCGGACCGCCCCGGTCGAACCCTTTGGATCGCCGATGCCGCGCGATCCACGCCTCGTCCTCATCGCACGCGCCTTGCTCGACGATCCGAGTGACGGGCGCAGTATTCAGGAATGGGCGCAGTGGGCCGGTATCCCGGAACGAACGCTGAGCCGCCGTTTCGTCATCGAGACAGGCTTCACCTATACTACCTGGCGCCAGCGAGCCTGCTTGATGCGGGCGCTTGAGATGCTTGCCGAGGGCAGAGCCGTCACCACCGTGGCGCTGGACATGGGCTATGATAGCGTCAGTGCCTTCATCGCCTTCTTCAAACGCTCGTTGGGCGTCACGCCATCGGCCTATTTTCGACGCGCCTGACGGCAAAGTCTTCAAGCCACGTTGCCTAGGAAGACGGTAACTTCGCTTGGCCTGAGCATCAACGACGGACGGGCTCTAGGCTCGGGCGACTGATATCGGGCGGGTACGGCCGAAACGACATTTCGGAAAGTAACATGGAGCGGGAAGCCAGCACCCCGAACGCGCCGACTGCCACATGGGGTTCTGCTTCGCCACACGTATGGCTCGCCTCTTTGCAATAAGTACTAACGGTGTCGCGCTTAGTCTGCGTCAACGTATAAGGTCTCGTGAGCGTGCTCACGGCCAAGATGGACATCCGCCGTTTGGAGCCTTCGTACTCTGTCAGGCATCGAGTGCCATTTCGGAGAACAGGACTTTCCAGCTCCCGATCGACCCTCGAGCCGTCTTTGGGATCCTTTCTGCAGACCTCGTCGCGCCACGCGCGTCGGTGCGCGACCGAACTTTCTACGCACCTGACGGGGAGCGCCGGTCGAATTCGGTTTCCGTGCCCGAAGTCGCCCTGGCGATCGACGCCCGCTTGTTCGCAAGTGCGACAAGCACGACACGTTATGACTTGCGCTGCTCAGCTCCAGAGGGCAGCTTTCTACGGGACTTCAGTAGAACGATCCGGGGGGACAATTGAAAGCAATCAGGCAGATCGGCATCATAGCGGCACTATCCGTTGCGGCGTTGACCCAGACGCCGCAGGTCATGGGGCAGGAGCGGCCGAGAACGATCGCGCTGTCGCCCTATCTTGGCGTACTTTGGTCCTTCGAGGCCGACTTCGGCGGGAAACGGCGTACTTTTCTCTTCGATACGGCTGGTGGAATTACCGCAATCACGCCGGAAAGCGCTGCGGAAATAGCGTGTGTGGCGTGGGGGCAACTCAGTGGGTTTCGAATGCGTGGTGATCGCGTCGACCTGACGCGTTGC
>Ga0308164_10002772_pt1 | contig 16828 bp, 15 predicted proteins | sample PhyTR2_FD_201031 | JGI IMG/M metagenome (GOLD analysis project Ga0308164, IMG submission 201031) | Phyllosphere microbial communities from UC Gill Tract Community Farm, Albany, California, United States - DLSLT.R2 | ecosystem: Host-associated > Plants > Phyllosphere > Unclassified | place: USA... | reverse complement strand
GAGCCATGCAAACCGAACTGACGCTGCACATGACCCTTCACCAGACCAACCACCCCATGAACATTCTTTTTCTCTGCACCGGCAACTCCTGCCGCTCCGTCCTCAGCGAGGGCACGTTCAACCATCTAGCGCCCGAGGGGTGGCAGGCAATCAGCGCCGGCAGCCAGCCGACGGGCACGCTGCATCCGCGCGCCGTCGCGCTCCTGCACCGCAAGGGCATCTCGACCGAGGGCTACTACAGCAAGTCGTGGGACGACTTGCCGGTCACGCCGGATATCGTCGTGACCGTCTGCGGCAGCGCGGCCGGCGAGACCTGTCCTGCCTACCTGGGTCCGGTGCTGCGGACGCACTGGGGCCTGGACGATCCAGGTCACGTCGTCGGTACCGACGAACAAATCGAAGCGGCGTTCGAGCGTACTTATGCCATCATCCTGGCCCGCACGCAGGCCTTCCTGGCGCTGCCGCTGGAGGAACTGCAAGCTGACCGCAACCGGTTCAAGGCCGAGCTCGACCGCATCGGCACCCTGTTGCCCTGAGCGGCATCCGGCACTGCCGACGCTGTATTTGATTGACCTGTTCACTAGGACCCTTTGTGCTGATCGCATTACTGATTTTTCTTGCAACACTCGTTTTGGTCATCTGGCAGCCCCGGGGGCTGGGCATCGGCTGGAGCGCCACTGCCGGCGCTGCGGTCGCGCTGCTGACCGGTGTCATCCACGTTGCCGACATCCCGGTGGTGTGGGCCATCGTCTGGAATGCGACGGGAGCATTCGTCGCCATCATCATCATCAGCCTGCTGCTGGACAAGGCGGGCTTCTTCGAGTGGGCGGCCCTGCACGTTGCGCGCTGGGGCAAGGGCAATGGCCTGCGCCTGTTCATTCTGCTCGTGCTGCTGGGCGCCGCCGTATCGGCCCTGTTTGCCAACGATGGCGCCGCCCTGATCCTGACGCCGATCGTGATCGCCATGCTGCTGGCGCTGCGCTTCACCCCCAAGGCCACGCTGGCCTTCGTCATGGCGGCCGGCTTCATCGCCGATACGGCCAGCCTGCCGCTGGTCGTGTCGAATCTCGTCAACATCGTCTCGGCCGACTATTTCGGCATCAGCTTCTCCCGCTACGCGTCGGTAATGGTGCCGGTCAATCTGGTCGCGGTGGCGGCAACGCTTGGCGCACTCATCTGGTTCTTCCGCAAGGACATCCCGGCGAATTACGACATGGCGCAATTGAAGCATCCGGGCGACGCCATCCATGACCGGGCAACCTTCATCACCGGCTGGTGGGTACTGGGGATCCTGCTGGTGGGCTTCTTCTGGCTTGATGACATGGGTGTGCCGATCAGCGCCGTGGCGGCGGCCGGCGCAGCACTCCTGCTGGCGGTGGCCGCGCGCGGGCACCGCATCTCGACCCGCGCCGTGTTGCGCGATGCGCCGTGGCAGATCGTGATCTTTTCACTCGGCATGTACCTGGTCGTGTATGGCCTGAGGAATGCCGGGCTGACGGTGTATCTGACCGAGCTGTTGAACTGGTGCGCGCAATACGGTGTCTGGGGCGCCGCGCTTGGTACCGGCTTCATCACGGCGATCCTGTCCTCGATCATGAACAATCTGCCGTCGGTGCTGGTGGGCCTTTTGGCCATCGACGCCACCACGACCAGCGGCGTGGTGCGTGAGGCCATGGTGTACGCGAACGTCATCGGCGCGGACCTCGGCCCCAAAATCACGCCGATCGGCAGCCTGGCCACCCTGCTGTGGCTGCATGTGCTGGCGGCCAAGGATATCCAGATCTCGTGGGGCTACTACTTCCGGGTCGGCATCGTGCTGACGCTGCCGGTCCTGTTCGTTACCCTGTGCGCGCTTGCGCTGCGCCTGAGTTAAGAAAGCTATCGCCATGAATGACACCATCCCGAACCTGCCCAACATCCGGCCCGAGCTGCTGGACATGCCGACCGTCGACAAGCTCGAGCCAGTGGGCGACATGAATCACCCGCCGCGTATCCTGCTGCTGTACGGTTCCCTGCGCGAACGCTCGTTCAGCCGCTTTCTCACCTTCGAGGCCGCGCGCATTCTCGAGCACTTCGGCGCCGAGGTGAAAATCTTCGATCCGATGACCTTGCCGATGGTGGGCAGCGTGCCGGAGACGCACCCGAAAGTCGTCGAACTGCGTGAGTTGTGCCTGTGGTCGGAAGGCCAGGTCTGGTGCAGCCCCGAGCGCCATGGCACGGTGACGGGCGTGATGAAGAACCAGATCGACTGGATCCCGCTGGAGCAGGGCGCCGTGCGCCCAAGCCAGGGTCGGACGCTGGCCGTGATGCAGGTCTGCGGCGGGTCGCAATCGTTCAACGTGGTCAACACGCTGCGCCTGCTGGGGCGCTGGATGCGCATGATCACGATTCCGAACCAGTCGTCGGTACCGATGGCGTACAAGGAATTCGATGACGAAGGCCGGATGCGGCCTTCGGCGTATTACGATCGTGTGGTCGATGTGATGGAGGAGCTGGTCAAGTTTACGCTGCTGACCAGGGGCCGCAGCGACTATCTGACCGACCGGTACAGTGAGCGTAACGAGCGTGCGCTCAAGGCGATTGACCGGCAGATCGGGAAAATTTGAACGGCGGCGATGTCAGCCTGAACTTCCGCTTCCGGCCAGAAGCGGACGTTCGGACGCTGTTACCTGCAGCTCGTGCCCAGCACGATGCAGGCCCTAGCCCTGCCCATCTGAGCAAGTAAAAAGTCCCCATCGGACTGCTATCACGCAGCCCGAGAGGCCCTATTTGTAACGCCGCAAGCGCTGGCATGACCCTTGATTGACTATAGTTATGGATTTTTTTCGGGGCAAAAAACTTAAATTTACAAATAAAATCTAATTAGGGATTTTTTTACAATCTGCTGCAATTGTGGTATTTTTCAGCCGGAGATGACAAGATTAGATTATGTCTGTCAAAGCAGGATTATGTTTGTCAAATGGTAGTTTAAGTTTGTCAATTTTCCCTAAGGCCATGACTTTGCCCGAGCGCAGGTATCAGCAGCGGTTTTGTAGAGAAAACCACACTTATCTTTGCTTCTCGGCTCCAGGCCACTACTTGCCAACCCCGACGGCGATTTGGGTATTCCCAAGAACGATGTTACTTAGCCATTAACAGTGGAATGGGTTCCCTGAATTTGTCAGGGTTCCCACGTGACGAATGGCCGCGCTAAACGCTAATCTGGGCATCGGATATGGCGCGTTTAGGGTTCCTTGCCAAGACAAAAGCGCGTCTTTTCGCGACCGTTACGGCTGCAACTTGTCCTGCACTTGAAATCCATGTCGAACCATACCTAGCAGAGTTCGCTACAGTTGAAAGCCTCATTCCTTATATTGAGCATCCGTATTGGGCGACGCTGCTAGGCGGGGTAGCTCTTGATTATGTTGATTCGTTCGACAAGAATTGCTGAGGTTGGAGTCAATCGCCCGGGTTCCAAGTGGCCGACTTGGATCCAAAGCTGCCTGTCGAGCCAGTCGATGATTTTTCCAGCTCGGCAACCTGCTAAGCTGACGCAACCACCGACTTCGGAAAAAGCCAACACTTGTATTACTCATCCAGAGGCTTGGCCGTAATATCGCGATGCAGCTTAATCCTTGCTGGCGACTGTAATCTAAACAACAAAAAACTTTCGGACCTGGACTTTGATGCATATCTCAAAACTAACACTCGTCAACTACCGAAACTTCGCAAGTGCAGCTCTGACGTTTACGAAGGGTGTGAACACCATCATCGGAGAAAACGGGTCTGGAAAGACGAATCTGTTTCGTGCCATTCGCCTTCTGCTCGACGACTCAATGTTACGATCAGCATCTCGCTTAGAAGAGTCCGACTTCCACCGCGGCCTCGACAACTGGCGTGGTCACTGGATCATCATTAGCCTTGAGTTCGACGAGATCGGTCCTGACGAGGTGATCCAGGCGCTCTTCTTACATGGAACAGGGGTGGTAGCAGGAGCAGCGCCTATCGGCCGGGCCACCTACAACCTGATCTTTCGACCGAAGAAGGACGTCCGCCTTAAGCTAGCCCAACTTGCAGATTGGGACATAGCTGGACTGGCTGGAGTCAGGGAGTCCATTGAAATTTCTGACTACGAAACGGTCATCACCGGCAGAAGCACGGCCGACTTTGGCAACCACGCGACGTACTCCGAGATCGTGGGCGACTTTGAGAACTGCATTTTCAGCGATGAGACTGATGATCCGCGCATCGGCGCCCGCGTGTCTCCTGTTCTTTCGCTCGCAAGCGAGGTCTCGTTTACCTACATCCAAGCGTTACGGGACGTCGTGGCCGAGTTCCATAACAACCGAACCAACCCGCTGCTCACGCTGCTAAAAAGCAAGAGCGGCGCGATTTCGGCGACTGACATGGATCCGATCGTCGCCCGAGTCCGCGAGCTCAACGAATCGATCGTGGCACTGAATGATGTGCAGGTCGTCCGATCTGACATTCGAAGCACAATCAAGGCGGCTGCGGGCGAGACCTATTCGCCAAGCTCGCTTTCGATTCGCTCGGATCTGCCAGAAGAGGCTGACAAGCTTTTCCAGTCGCTAAAGCTCTTCGTGGGTGAGTCGGACGAGAATTATGAGGGTGCCATACACGAGCTGAGTCTTGGCGGGGCCAACCTGATCTTCCTGACGCTGAAACTGCTCGAATTTGATTATCAACGAGCACATCAATCGATCGCCAATTTCTTGGTCATCGAGGAGCCCGAGGCGCACATCCACACCCACATTCAGAAGACCTTGTTCGATCGCATCACATACGCCGACACGCAGATCATCTACTCGACGCATTCGACCCAAATTTCCGAAGTCAGCAAGGTTTCCAGCGTCAATGTGTTGGGGCGACGTGGTGCAGCGTGCGAAGCCTATCAACCCACAACGGGACTCGATCCGATCGCGATCGACACAGTGCAGCGATACCTAGACGCCGTTCGAAGCAACCTTTTGTTCGCCAAAAGTGTGATACTGGTTGAGGGCGACGCGGAAGAAATCCTGATTCCGCTGATGTTCAAGCAGGTGACAGGGCTCAGCCTTGACGAGATCGGCGTAAGCCTAATTAACATCCGTAGTACCGGTTTCCAGAATGTGGCAGTGCTCTTTCACCAATCGCGAATCCGCAAGCACTGTGCGATTCTCACTGATCGTGACGCAGCCATTATCGACACAGCCCCTGTAACGTGCGACTCTGAAGCAGATGTTCGCTACAAAAAGAAGTGCCATGGATCAGACGTGAAGGGGCTTGCACGCAAGATTGCTCTCGATCTCTTTATTCAAGGCAACCCTTGCCTGTCCGCCCATTACGCCGATCACACGTTCGAAGTTGATTTCATCATAGCTGGAAACGCATCGAAAGTAAGGGCACTGGTGCCAACTATCTATATTGACCCAGCAACGCTCGCGGCTGCCGACGCCGAACTGGCGTCTGAGGATAAGGCCCAGTTCGGGCGGCGCGTTCTCACGATGGCGGCTAACCAGGGCAAAGGTTGGTTTGCCATCCTCCTGGGCAGGTGCTTGGACTCCGACACTGTTATCCCGCTATATATTCGAGACGCAATTTTCTTCGCCAAACCGACCCTGTCAAAGGAGTTGTTCTCGAACATCTATCGCTACAGAGTTAGCAAGGCTGTGCAAAGCGGTGTCCTAGCCACGGCAGGTGCCGACGCCTTGTATGTATTGATTGCAATGTATAATTCCGGCGCCCTACCTCTCGCCGACCTTAAAGCTACGCTGCTCGCGATGCTGCCGGACGATCAGATCCATCGGTTGCTGGCGAATGTGGCTTGAGGGGGCGTCCATGTTCGCTTGGTCCCCACATGAGCTAAACCAGGAACAAGAGGCTGCTGTGCTGTTCGCGGGCAGTCAGTTTCTCATTGCCTGTCCGGGCAGCGGCAAGACACGAACGCTGACGTACAAAATCGCCTATGAACTGTCGCGGCTGCCCTCGGACCGCCAGTTTGTCATCGCAATCACTTACACCAACCGTGCTGCCGACGAAATCCGCGAGCGGATCGAGAATTTGGGAGTCAACACCGAGCGACTCTGGATCGGCACCATTCATGCTTTTTGCCTTGAATGGATTTTGAAGCCCTACGGTCTCTATCATCCCGATCTATCTCACGGATTTCGAATCATCGATTTGCACGAGCGCGAAAAGGTGCTGGAGCAGCTGTGCGCTCCATACCAAGCTCAGCGCGTCACCTTTTGGGATTGCGAGTACTACTTCACGCCTAGCAAGCGTGTATTGGGGTGTAGCGACACGCGCAAGCATGCGGTCATCGAAAATGTTCTAGCCAAGTTCATCGCGACACTAAAGTCTAGGCGGCAGATTGACTTCGAGCTTATCCTTTTCTACGCGCATAGCCTCGTGGAGGCGCATCCTGCGATCAGCGGAAATCTTTCCAAACTTTTCTCATTTGTCTTGGTTGACGAGTATCAAGATACCAAAGAAATTCAATATGAAATTCTGGGAAGGATACTGTCGGCTGGCGGTGGTAGTACCAAGTTGCTGATGGTAGGAGACCCAAATCAGGCGATTTTTGGTTCACTGGGCGGATTTCCTATCGACCTTGCCGGCCTGCGCGCGATAACGGGTTTAGAAATCAAACCGAGGGCGTTGTCGCGCAACTATCGGTCTTCTCAGCGTCTCATTGACTACTTCGGGAATTACAATCTGTATGGGACGGTGATCGAGGCTTCGGGTAGAAACCGGGACTTTGCCAGCTTGGTCACCTACGACGCGACCATCCATAAGAACGATCTCGCAGACGAAATCGCGCGTTTAATTCAGCACTACATCGAGGTACTGGGCGTGCCGCCCAATGAGATCTGCATCGTCGCTCCCCAATGGCCTTATCTGACGGCCATGACGCGCGCGCTTGTGGTGCGGTTGCCAGCGTATCGGTTTGATGGCCCAGGCATCGTTCCATTCGCCCGAGACCCGGAGAACTTTTGGTACAAAGTGGCGCGGCTTGCCTTGACCGAGCCTTCCCCCGGCGGCTACCTGCGTCGCTTGCGATGGGCAGGCGAGGTGATCCAAGACCTGGGCAGCGCAGGCGTCGACGTTTCCGCCTTCAACCGGAAGCACCTGCTCGCGGAATGCAACGCAGTTGTGATCGATGAGACGGATGGCCTTCTTTATCTGCGCACGTTCTTCGATACCCTGTTCATTCGCCTTCAAGTGCCCTACCTTGGGTTCGCAAGCCTAGTGGAACACCACAAGGCGTTCTTTGCCAGCTCGGAGGCGCGATTGCAACGACTGCAAACTGATGGAGTCGCCGCTGCCAGCGACGTCTCCTTCTTCAAAAAAGCATTCCAGGCACGCTCCGGGATCTTGGTATCCACCATTCACGGGGTCAAAGGCGCCGAGTTCGATGTCGTCATCGCTCACACCTTGCTCGAGGGGATGGTGCCGCACTTCAACGATGCCGGCGGAGACGACAGTGCAAAGAAGCTCTTGTACGTTATCGGATCTCGGGCGCGAAGGCACCTCCACATGTTTTCTGAGACAGGTCGCGCAAAAGGGCAGCGAGGCGACACTTGGGGTGCGACTCGACTGTTGACGGCCTGCGTCTTTCCTTACGACTCTCCGTAAAGCCGCTGTCAGGTGCTAAGAGCATCGTGACGATGCCCGGACCTGACGTTCCGTATCTTGATAAATAGACACGTGAAATCCAGGCCTTGGTGTTCCGATTTATTGAACGGCCGGGTTCGGTCGGTACCGTCCTGTGGCGGCTACCACTGGATTTTCTACTTGCCAGCCTGCTATGCTGGCTCGACCGGCCGGATTCGGCCAGAACCGGGCTAATTGACCACTACATCCTACGCAACCGACTTTTTCTATATTTTCGGGTTTTGTATGCATAAAATAATCGTCGAGCGGCTCCACTATGAGAAGCAATAAGCGCAGCATTCTTACCCCCGTGGCTCCAATCCTTATTGAAAGTGCCAAATCTTATTGGGCCACCCACTTTTACAGCGTTTTGAAGTGTATCGACTCGCACAAAAACCTCGCTTACTCACCTCGGAAATTCAAAGATTTTCCGCAGTGGAGCTTGAGCTTGATGAGGGGAAATCTCCCTCTCAATTTCTTCAACGATGTTGAGTCATATGTGCAGAATTGGGGAGCGCAATACTTCTTGGCCAGCTTCTTCAACCAAAAGCTAGGAGAACACCTCGTTATTGAGCTTTTAGAGCGGCTAGAGGACTTGTATGGCATCTGCTTCAATAGGAATTTGGACTCGTTCACTTTCTATGTCTCAGGAACTGACTCCGCCCTTAGCCAGCGATTAAATAAAAGATTTACCGAAATTTTTCCTTTTCACGCGTCTCAAGATAGCGTGTCAAAACTCATCGCCTACTCTGACCTGTGCCTGATCCTGGATAATAGCTTCAATGGCGGGTCACTAGCCATTTTCGGCGAGGTGGAGGGGATCTATGGAACCAAGTTCCGAAGCGAGAAGTACTGGGGTGTTAAACAGGAATTCTGTGTCTTTGGTATCGGTACTGTGCAGGGAGACCAGAAGCAAATTTGGTTTGAACAGACTCGTCACAATGGTGTTGACCGAGTCCTTTTGATGATCGAAAAATCCCATTTCATCGTGACAGACTTCTGGCAGACAATAAGGTGCTTCAAATGGCTCTTCGTGAACGGGCCCGGGTTTGAGGACATCCCCGGCGATGACGAGTTCAAGTGGTTTGCGCATGCGATTAGGTCGAGATGGTCTGACCCTATCGAGTCGGTCTTCAGCTTCTTGGAAAGCTATATTGATGGCGGCGATCTAGTCGGTTTCAACGACGACGGACCTGCAATCATCACGAACGTTCAGGCGACCTGAAGAAACCGACAAGTTTGATTGATGCCAGCGCGACCGATAAACTGCGGTTTCCTGCCTGTCACCGATTGAAAAGGGGACAGATTTATTTTCTCTACTCTAATCCGCTGTTGAATGGCCGATTTCTGCCTTTTGCCACTGTCAGCTATGGGGCGGAAGCAGCCTCTCGGCGTAGGGTAATTTCATTTGCAGTTAGCGCGAGCACAAGCTGCCCGTCATTTGCACTAAAAATGAACCTTCATGCCTGCCCCTGGGCATGAAGGCGAAAAGGAAGTTGTGACTTTCCGAAATAGATGCGACGTTTTGGAAATTGCTGCGACTACCGAAGGCATGAAGTAGCGAAGTCCGCCGGTTCTTGCTGAGTTACACTGAGCGCGAAGAACTTCCGCTTTCGACCAAAAGCAGTCCTTCAAATTTAGTTTGACTTCGGTCACATGAACCTATGGTGAAAATCTAGTTTTCAAACGAGCTAGCAGCGCGTAAATGGCCGGAATGATCACAAATACCATAGCGAGCACTATGATCGGTACGATAACCAAATGACGCTGCCAGATAGGCCAGTGAGCAGCCGCCTCCTGCATGAAGTAACTTAAAGCTGTCACAAGCGGATAAATGACAATGAACACCAAGACCGCGAAAGTCAGGCGGCCAGGTTGATACGGACGTGACATGGAAACTCCTTGGTTGCAGGCCCGAAGCGAGCGTGGTTAGTACTCTGCGCTAGGACGCGCCCGAAAACGGGCGTACCAGGCGTCGAGACGCGCGTGTTCACTGCCGAACGGCAGGTCGAACCTTTCGCGTGCGGTCTGAAATATCGCAAACGTCGTAAAATCCGCGATTGTCGGCACCGCACCTGCGAGAAAAGCGTGGTCACCAATTTCCTTCTCCAGCACATCGAGCAACTCTGTAACGTACCGGTACATACGCTCGGCCGTTTCTTGGGACGGTGCGCGCTCCTTTCCCGGGAAGGCGCCAGTCCGGTTCCATAGCCACAATTGGCTGCGTGCAATCAGATCGCTGCCGAGTCTTTCAAGCGACCGCACGCGAGCCCGAACTAGCGGGGCCGCGCCAATCATCGGGCGGTCCGGATGAAGTTCCTCCAGATACTCGACAATTGCCGCTGACTCCGTAATCGCAAGGCCTGAATCTGTAATCAGGGTCGGAGCCCGGCCCGCCGTGTTGATGTCAAGGTACCTGTCGGAGCGATGTTCGCCCTTCTCGTAATCTAGTTCGTAGCGCGGGATGTCAATGCCTTTTTCGGCCAGGTAAATGATGACGCGGCGGGGATTGGTGCCTTTGCGAAACTGGTACAGCAGCATAATGTGCTCCTCTCTCGAATTGATGGTTACCAATGTATACTGTCGACCAAGCGTTCGCAAGATGGCACATTTTTGTGCCTAGGGCACACAGAGGATACTAATGGCTAACACATTACATGGTAGGAATTACGAGGAAACAGCGCTGGGACCGCGCCTTAAACCATGCGCGCCGCACGACGTACTGTCCCGGCTCGGCGACAAATGGACGATCCTCACGCTGTTGCTGCTCGCTATCGTTCCTGACCATCGGCTGCGATTTTCGGCAATCAAGAACGGCATCGAAGGGATTACGCAACGGATGTTGACCGTAACACTACGGAACCTTGAGAGGGACGGTTTTCTCATCCGGCACTGCTTTGCCGAAGTGCCGCCGCGAGTTGAATATGAACTAACCGAAATGGGAAAAAACCTCTTGCCAGCTCTGGAAGGGTTTACCGGCTGGATCAGGGAGCATTGGCCACGCATCATCGACGCGCGCCGTACATTTGATGATGCACGTCTTCGGGTCGATGAGACCTAATCGGGCAGTTTGCCTTCGTCCGTCATGGCACGCGTAGCCTGAACTTCGGCAGCAAAGGCCGTTTTGTAGCTCTTGTCGCCGTCCATCCAAGCCGGTTCCGGCGGCTCTTCGGAGCGTCCGGTTTTTTGGCGCCTAAGCGCTTATACGGCCAACAGTGCTGAGCATGGAGAGGAGCAGCAACTGCGTCTCTATTTTCCGAACGCTATTGCGTGGGATGACGACCGCATTATTACGGTCACTCGAAAAGCGATGAAGTCTGGTTTAATCCGTATCGAAAGGCAAAAATGTTAAAAAAGCGGCACGACTTGACGCAACATCTATCCTGACACAGGGGTGTTAGTCCGCAACAGCACTCTGAGACCGGCTGCAATGGCAGCTATCGATCGGATGCTGCCTGTCGCACCGGGCGCTGATTTTTAACTGGGCACGTGCTATGCTGGGCCTGAATGGCCGATTTCGGCCAAAAGCAGTCCTTCAAATCGCTGCGTACGCTACGCTTCTATACGCGATTCTGTTCAGTTACTTTACTTGAGTAGGTCAGCATATTTCTTTCCTACGGACTTTGTAACGTCAAGCCCCGCATAACCAACGCCAAAATCCGTTCAGCCCGCGCCTCGCCAGCTGGAGTCGGTGGAAGCCGCCACAGCCCAGCCAAGACAATCAGGATATCTTCCGCGTCAGCGTCTAGCCTGATATCACCGGAGGATTGGCCTGCCGCCAAAAGCTGTGTCATGGCCCCGATCATTAGTACGTATGTCTCTTGAGAGTCATTGTCCGAAAGGGCTGCGCGGAGCAAATCGGCCACGCCGTGCTTTATGCGGCTGAAGTCCGCGACACGAGCACACCAAGTGCGGATCGCCTCCACTGGCGGACCTTCCGCCAGTAACTTGGGAGCAAGGGCGGCGAGCGCGTCGATCTCCTTGCGGTAAAGGGCTACGACCAATGCCTCCCGACTGGGAAAATGGCGATACAGCGTCCCCGCGCCAATGCCCGCCTTCCTCGCGATCGCATTCAGCGAGGTCTCCGGGTTCACAGCAAATGCAGTCCGCGCAACATCTATGATCAGGTCCCGGTTCATCCGAGCGTCCGCGCGCATCTTTTCATCGTTATTAGTCATATCGCCCTTGCTAAACGGAGAGCTCTCCGGTAGTTTACGGAGAGATGTCCACTTATAAACCTTGGAGGCTCGAAATGCAATATCGAAAACTTGGAAACAGCGGTTTGGACGTATCCCCCATCTGCGTCGGTTGCATGGGTTTTGGAGACCCGGCGCGCGGCCACCCGGCTTGGGCTCTTGGCGAGGAGGCCGCGCGGCCGATTATCCGGCATGCCATCGAGGCCGGGATCAATTTCTTCGACACGGCTAACCTCTACTCTCAGGGTACTAGCGAGGAGACCCTAGGGCGGGCAATCCGGGACTTCGGAAACCGGGCGGACATGGTGATCGCCACCAAGGTTCTACAGCCGATGCGCCCCGGTCCGAATGCCGGCGGCCTTTCTCGAAAGGCGATCATGACCGAGATCGATCAAAGCTTGCGGCGTCTGGGCACTGACTATATCGACATCTACCAGATCCATCGCCGCGACCCGCAAACACCTTGGGAAGAGACATTGGAGGCGCTTCATGATCTTGTTAAGGCCGGCAAGGTTCGCTACCTCGGAGCGTCCTCCATGATGGCATGGGAATTTAGCAAGGCCCTGCATATGCAGAAGCAGAACGGTTGGTCGCGCTTTATCTCGATGCAGGACACCTATAGCCTGATCGCGCGGGAAGAGGAGCGCGAGATGCTGCCACTGTGCGCCGATGAGGGCGTGCAGACCCTGGTTTATAGCCCCCTGGCGCGAGGCCGGTTGGCGCGGCCTTGGGGAGAGATCACCGCCCGTTCGGAAGCGGAGCCAGCAGTAGCCATGCTTTACGAGGCGACAGCGGAGCCCGACCAGAAGATCGTCGAGGTCTTGGGCCAAATCGCCCAGCAGCGCGGCGTTAACCATGCTCAGGTTGCCCTTGCCTGGCTCCGCCGCCACCCCGTCGTAGCCGCGCCCATCGTGGGTGTGACCAAAGTCGGTCATATCGATGACGCCATTGCTGCCTTGGAGATTGAGCTTGATGCGGACGAGGCAGCGCGTCTGGAAAAGCCCTATACGCCCCGGCGCGACATCCAAGGCATTTCTGACCCGGTTGTTTTAGCGCGTATGGCGGCCCAGGCCGGCGTCAAGCTGCCCGGAGCGGCATAGGTTCGGATGTGGAGGCAGGCGACAACGGCATGAGCGACGACGGGGCGACAGCCAGCCCGCAGATATCGGGCATGCTTTGTCGCTTCACTCGTTCAATGTGGAGAGCGGTTTGAAAATTCTGATATTTGGGGCGAGCGGCATGCTGGGTCAGGGGGCGGTGCGCGCGAGCCTCCTAGCGCATGACGTCATTGAGGTGATCGTAGTCGTGCGCCAGACGCTTGCGCTGAGCCATCCGAAACTGCGCCAGATTGTCGTCGACGACCTGCTTGACCTGAACCTGCACCGCTCCCAGCTAAAGCATGTGAGCGGCTGCTTCTTCTGTATCGGTGCCAGAGCCGCGGGCATGCCTGCGGAAGCTTACAAGAAGTTCACGTACGGCTTGACGCTGGCGGTGGCCAACAAACTGCTCGCCATCAATGAGCGCATGGTATTTATTTATGTGTCCCGCGCCGGCGCCGATAGCACGGAGCGCAATGGGCGCATGTGGGCGCGGGTGAGAGGACAGACGGAGAATGCGATCCTGCGCCTGCCGTTCGCCAACAGCTTCATCCTGCGCCCGGCGCTGGTCCAACCGCTGCACGGCGCTCGCTCGAAGAACCGTTCTTGCCGCGTGCTGTACCGCATCCTAGCCCCCATGCTCTCACTATTTCGATGGATCGCGCCTGGCGCGGTGCTGAGTACACAGGTGCTGGGTGAAGCGATGCTAGGCTTAATGCGCCGCGGCGCACCAGTGCGTGTGCTCGAGTCGAGCGACATCCGCGCGCTTGTCCTGGAGCAAACGAAGTTGCAGCACGCGTCATGCGACAGCGCCGAACCATGCGACCGCTAATTGTCGCCATACTGGGCGGTCTGCTGTTGGGAGTGTACATCCTGGTTGCGACCTCTGAGTCCGGCGTCAGGCACATATCGCCGCAGTTTCGTGAGGGCAGGTTCCATAACGCTGACGAGACGCTTAAACAAAGCGCTATTGAAATAGCGCGAATCATGTGGGATTTCATGTTCAATGTCCCTGCGGGCACCGTGCCGTCAGGGGCGATACCGGTTCGGGCCATGACCAGGAGCACGCTCCTGGCGACGCCCGACAATACGCTGTACCGTCTCGGGCACTCAAGCATGCTGCTCAAGCTCGGTGGCGAGTTCTATTTGATTGACCCGGTTTTCTCGAAACGCGCGTCGCCCGTACAGTGGGCGGGTCCGGCGCGCTTCCATCAGGTGCCGATCAGCATTGAGGAACTGCCACCGATCAAAGCGGTCTTCATTTCGCACGACCATTACGACCATCTCGACTACGCCACGATCATGGCCTTGACGTCGAAAACCAAGTACTTTCTGACGCCGCTTGGCGTAGGAGATCGCTTGATAGACTGGGGCGTGGAAGCAGCCAAGGTGCAACAGTTTGACTGGTGGGAAAGCGGTGAGATTAATGGCCTGCACTTCGTGGCCACGCCGGCTAAACACCTCTCGGGACGCAGTCCTCTTGATGTCAACGCCACCTTGTGGGCTTCGTGGGTTTTCATGTACGGCGACTTGCGCCTATTTTACAGCGGCGACAGCGGCTATTTTGGCGGCTTCAAGGAGATAGGCGCGAAGTACGGGCCGTTCGATGTGGCCATCCTCGAGAACGGCGCCTACGACAAGCGCTGGCCGGATGTTCATATGCATCCCGAAGAAACAATGCAAGCCTTCGCGGATGTCAGAGGAGCTTGGCTGTTGCCAGTCCACAATGGTACCTTCGATCTGGGCCTGCACCGTTGGCAAGCGCCATTCGAGCGTATCACAGCCCTTGCTACGCAGAAGGGTGTCTCACTGACTACACCGCAGATCGGCGAAGCCGTTAATCTCAAACAGCCGTCTGCCGGACCACCCTGGTGGCGCGATGTAAAATAAGTTCTCAAACCAGGCTATAGCGAACGGCGAGCATGGCAACGGCCTGCCTTCTACCCCGCTGACGTGAAACACTAGCACATCGCCGAATCAAAGTTTGCCATTACCGGTAAAGTATGGTGGAAGTGCTGACGTAACCATGAAGCGCGTGTAATTTGCCAAGTTCGTCGTGAAGCGGACCCCATCGTATCGATTGCCTTTTTATGACAAGCCGACAACGCTGCTGAGTTTTGCGACGTTCGCGTACTGGAAGCGTCGCGTGCCAAAGCGCCAAGCGATGGTCATTCACGGAATCCTCTTCTACGAGTGCGACCACAAGAAGGCCTACTATCCGACGCGTCGCGATGAGGATGCAGTCAATCCAAACGGGTTGAGACTACGATAGTGAATGTCCGCAATGGGTCGAAAGCGGCCGGTCGATTAGGGTGAGGGAACCAGCAGGTTGTGTTGTTGCAAACCTGAGATTTGCGGAGCTTCGACTTGCGTTTGTATCAAACTTTTTTGCGTGCCCAACATGTCGACATCGTTCGCCTCATAGCCGGTCTTGTGTCGAATTTTATTGTTCGCCCACAGCAGCGTCTGCCGCCAACATGGCCAGCGCGTACCTGAGCATCCACGTTTCACGCGCAATCGACAGCCCCATGTGCGCCGGCTTGGTACCGAGTATCCGCTCGTTGTGTTCGATGGCGGCGTCGATATCGATCCAGCGCGGCACCATGCCGTTGGCCACCTCGTACGCTTCGGGCGAGGTCGCGCCCAATTCGCCGTCAACGCGGCAGCGATAGAAGTGTGAGCGCATGAACAGCACGTCGTAGCCACTTTTCAGCGGCGGGCGATGCTCGTCGAGATAGCCGACATAACTTTCGACAGTGACGTTGGCGGCGCCCGTTTCTTCCAGCAGTTCGCGGCGCAGGCCGTCGATTGGGTCTTCGCCCGCATCCAGCCCGCCACCCGGGAAGCTGTAGTCATCGTAACGACGGGTATACAGCAACAGAATGTCGCGGCCGCGCAGGATGATGGCGCGCACGGCCTGCCGTTCGAAGATGGTGCCTTCGAGCGAGACGCCGGGATGGGTCAGTGTATGCAGCAGCGTCACAAAAGCTCCTGGTATTTCATGAAAGTGGGCGCCGTGGTGGCAAGGCCGCAACCGGCACGCCGTGACTGGCGCACGGGTGTCAGTCGAGTTTGGCGATCGTCTGGCCGGCCACCAGTTGCGCGAAGTCGCGCGCAGCACCGTGACCCGGGATCACGATGTCCGGCGCGATTTCCAGCAGCGGCGCGATCACGAACGCGCGTTCGTGCATGCGCGGATGCGGCACGCTCAGGGTATCGGTGGCGATCGTCTCGTCACCGTACAGCAGCAGGTCGAGGTCGAGCGTGCGCGGGGCGTTGTGGTACGGGCGCTCGCGCCCATGCGCCTGTTCGATGGCTTGCAGCGCCGCCAGCAGTTCGTGCGCGCCAAGCGACGTATCCAGGCAGGCCACGGCATTGATGTAATCGTCGCCGTTTGAATCGATCGGGGCGGTGCGGTACATGCTGGACGTGTGCACCAGCATGCCGCCGTCCATGCGCGCCATGCGCGCGAGCGCATCGAGCACGTTGCCACGCGCGTCGCCCAGGTTTGCACCGATGCCGATATAGGCGATCATTTGCCGCGCATCGCCCGGTACTTGGCTTCTTCGTGCGCCGCGTAGGCAGCGTCGCGGGCCCGGTCTTCGGCGGTCAGGCCATCGTCAGGGTCCGGGCCGCGCACGGCGCCGCCGACATCGCCTTCGCCGCCGCTCTTGCGTGGCGCTCGCCGCGGACGGCGCTTCTTGGCCGGGCCACCTTCGCGCTCGCGCGAGACAGCCACTTCGACCAGGCGCTCGCGGTCACCACCTTCGGCGGCGTAGAAATCGGTCCACCAGTCGCCGATCTCCATGTCGAGTTCACCCGATTCGCAGCGCAGCAGCAGGAAGTCGTAGCCGGCGCGGAAGCGCGGGTGTTCGAGCAGCTTGTACGGCGCGCGGCCGGCGC
>Ga0308164_10002771_pt1 | contig 16833 bp, 18 predicted proteins | sample PhyTR2_FD_201031 | JGI IMG/M metagenome (GOLD analysis project Ga0308164, IMG submission 201031) | Phyllosphere microbial communities from UC Gill Tract Community Farm, Albany, California, United States - DLSLT.R2 | ecosystem: Host-associated > Plants > Phyllosphere > Unclassified | place: USA... | reverse complement strand
GGAACCAACCGAGCCCATCTCGGCTCGAGGCCTGTCTCCGCTCACACACGGCCACCACGCAAAGATGAGTGGTCAGGCTACCGTGCAGACTCAGCTCGAGGCCTCGCTCAAGGTGCGCCGACTCGCTCCCGCCCGCAAGCCCCGCTTCCCTGCTCACCCCGGCCGCTTCTCCTCCTCCAGGCCACGCTCCTCGATCTCTCGCGCATCCTCGCGTTCCAGGCCCGCCTGCAGCAGCACGGCGTCGCACAGTACGCTCTAGCCGTCCCCAAGCACCTCACCCAGGCCCTGCAGGGCGACGCCGCTCAGTTCGCCGCCATCTGCGACCGCCTCGAGCACCGCGTCGTGCGTCCTCTCCTCCCCCGCTCCCGCCCCGAACGCTGTCTGACTCTTACGCACCCGCAGCTCAAGGCCATCGCTACGCTCGAGCGAGACGCCCGCCGCGCCGCCGGCCTCTCGCCTGCCCGCCCCACCTCGCCCGCACCTGCCGACCCTCCTGCGCCCGTCGAGCCCGCCGCGCCAGGTCCCGCAGCCGCCACCGCCGCCGTCGACGAGGACGACGTCAAGCTGCCCTTCTCGCTGCCCGCCAGCTCGGCTTCGGCACCGACAGCGACCACCGCACCACCATCCGCAGCGGCGATGCAGCTCGACCTCACCCTCTCGCCCTCCCCTCCTCCCGCCGCACCCTCCACGACTACGACCGACTCGACCCTGCCCTTCCAGCTACCCGGCTCGTCAACCCTCCCGCCCTCATCGTCGGCCATGATGCTCGACCTCACGGGCGACGACGCCGCACCCGCGCCCGTGCCTCCTCCAGCCGGCGGCGGCGCACTCGATCTCGGCGGCGCCGACGCCAACGCCGACCTCAACGCGCTCCTCGCCTCGCTCAACATGCCGCCGTTCGACTCGTCGGCGTCCCTCCCCGGCGCATCCGCCGCCCCCTCCTTGTCCACCGCACCACCACCCGCCCCACCCTCGACCGCCTTCCCCGCCCTCTCCCTCGACGCGCTCAACGCCCTCCTCGCCGGCTCGGCACCGCCCGCAGCCTCGACCGCGCCCGCCGCCTCGCAGCCGAGCGCGCTCGACTCGCTCGGCCTGTCGCTCGCCCCGCCCGCGCCATCGACCGTGAGCGCCGCGCCCGACCTGTCGTCGCTCGACTTTTCGGCGTCGTCGTTTGGCGCATTCGGCGGCGATGCAGCCGGTGCGGGGCCGGGTGCAGCAGGAGGAGCGGCGGGCGGAGGAGGGGGAGCGGGACTCGGCGACGGGTTCGACTTTACGAGCTTTGCGGCGGCGCCGAGCGCGGGTGGGGCGGGCGACGCGAGCCTCGAGGAGCTGCTGAGGAGCTTGGGCGGCGGCATGTAGCTCAAGGCTGCAGTGCAGCGGGAGGTCGAGCAGACTTGGGACGACGCAGCGAGGGAGGAGAGCTCGAGTCGCTGTGCGTGAGCGTGCAGAACCGCGAGCGGCTCGAGGGATGCAAGCTGCTGCGCGAGCAGATGCGCTTGAATCGAGGGGGGAGCAGAGCTAGAGGTTGTCGCGTGAGAGGCGGCCGACTCGGACGAGCAGGAGCAGGTCAACCGCGACCAACCCTCGAGCTCTCGCGACAGCCCACGCTGTCTGCTGCCTGCCTGCCCACTGCGGCCCTCGTCTCGTCCTCCGTTTGATGCACCAGAGCCCCCACGACCATGACCGCTTCAGCGTGCGTCGGCGCCCTCCTCCTTTTCTCCCCCGCCGGCTCACTTCGTCGGCGGGCGGGGCAGTCGAGCCAGGGCGGGCTCCACAGGGTCCACAGAGCTGACATGGCACCCCTGCGCGCAGATCGACAGCCGCAAAACCGACCTCGGGCCTAACAGCCCGGCCAACACGACCGAGTCTCATCACCTCGATGGCGCCAACCTCGACCACGGCGCGAGCGAGCACCCGACCATGCTCCAGCAGCCCCCTGGACCTCCCTCGGCAAAGGCCCACGCCCAGCTCCCGTCCCTCGCCGCGCTCGCCCTGAACGGCGATCCCGACCCGGTCGAGCCAGCGCTCCCGGACCACTCGCCCATCGTCGACGGCATCGACATCAACGGCGACACGGGCACCAGCCTGAGCGGCTCGTGCACCGGCGACGAGCCGCCGCACAAGGACAGCGCGGCGCAGCGCAAGCAGCGCGACGTCCATGCCTACTCGTACCCTCCCCCTCCCTCGGCCGACGACGCCGCCGGCGCCCTCCCCTACCCTTCCACGACGCCTCACCTCACCCGCGCCCCGATCGAGATCGCGACCCGGGATCCGGCCCTCGGCCGCGGCGTGTACGCGACGAGCTACATCCCGGCGGGCAAGGTCATCGAGATCAGCCCGGTCCTCGTCCTCCCCGAGGCCGAGTACAAGGGCAAGCAGCCGGGTGAGCACGACGATGGGACGCTCAAGGGCGTCGAGGCGAGCCAGCTGCGCGGGTACGTGTTTACGTGGGGCAGGAACGGCAGCATGGCGGTCGCGCTCGGCATCGGTGCGTCCCTCTCTCCCTCCTTCCTCCTCTCAGCAGAGACCCTCAGCTGACGCCCCTCCTCGCACGCAGGCTCGCTCTTCAACCACTCGGCGTCGCCCAACGTCACCTACTCGCTCGACTATTCGCAGTACACGATCTCGTACCGCACGGCCAAGTCGGTTCGCCAGGGCGAGGAGCTCACCATCTTCTACGGTCACAACGTGCGCTTCTCGGGCGCCGACGACGACGGTGCCGCCGAGGAGAACGGCCTCGCCGAGGCTGACGCCATCGACGACGGCTGGGGCGGGCTCGGCGAGCTCGACGCGCCGCCGCCCGATCCGGAGACGGAGCGCCTCGCCCAGTTCAAGGACTTGTCGCCCGAGGAGCTGCGCCTGCGCGACAACGACGTCGTCGCGCCGACCGACCCGGCCTTCTACTGGAAGAAGGTCACCGAGCTACTCGACCCCGAGGACGCCGAGCTCACCCTCAGTGTGTCCCCTCTCTCTTCGCTCCCTCCCTTCCTCGCCTTCACTTTTTCGAGCGACCGCAACTGACTCTTCTCTTCCTCTGCAACAGTGTCGTGCTACGCCATCGACATCCCCGCCCGCCTGTCGTCGCCCGTCTTCCAGTTCGTCCGCAAGCACTCGAGCCGCAAGTTCAACGAGCTCGGGCACCTCAAGCGTGTGCGCCCGCTCCAGCCGCGCGCCGAGCCCGACGAGGAGACGGGCGAGCACCCGCACCGCGCCGACCCGGACCAGCTCCAGTCGGTCCTCCTCTTCCCCGTCGGCAGCGCGCCGCCCGACCTCGAGGACCTCCTCGCGCGGTCGCCGATCGGCAAAGCGCTCGAGCCCGGCCCGCCGCCAAAGATCTACACGGTCGGCGTGCCGGCGGCGGCGGCGAGGACGGACAAGCAGGCGAGCGAGTGGGGCCAGGTGTGGCCGGTCCAGGTCGTGCACGTGCGCGAGGGCGCAAAGGCCGTCATGAGGAAGAAGGGCTGGGAGCGGGCCAAGCTCGAGTGGGTCGAGCGGCAGGCGAGGAAGGTGTGGGAGCGGGCCGAGGACGCCGGTCGGCGCGGCGAGGTGCGTCTCCCTCTCTCCTTCGAGCTCGAGCTTCTCTCTCTCGCTCTCCCTCCTCCCTCGAGCTGCACGCTGACGCTCCTCTCGTACTGCAGCACGCCATCGCTTGCCGCGTCACCGACTCGTGGGACGCGAGCTTCCACTCGTCGCTCAACCAGCCGATCAAGCTCGTCACGGCGCACGACACGCGCCTCTCGACGGGCAACGTCCTCTCGCACGCCGCCGCCAATGCCATCGACGCCGTCGCCTACCTCGACATGTCGGGCTCGCGCCCGCCCCTGTCGTACTTTGGGCCCGAGGCCGCCGACCCGCCCTACCTCCTCACGGGCCTGAGCGTCTTCCTCTCGCACGAGCCGTGCCTCTTGTGCGCCATGAGCCTCCTCCACTCGCGCATCAAGGCGCTGTACTACATCAAGCGCGCGCCGGGCGCAGGCGGCGCCGGCAGCCTGTACAGCGTCCACGAGGACGGCGGGCTCAACCACCGGTTCGAGGTGTGGGAGTGGACGGGCCCGAGCGATGGCGGCATGGGCAAGGGGAGGGGCGAGGAGCTCAGGCTCGACCCTTGAGTGAAGTGTAGACGCAGCATCCTTTCATTCGGTATTATTTAGTCCCCATCTCTCAGCGCTCGAGTGGAAGAGGAGCGAGCGAGCGAGCTGGTTGCACCGAGAGAGCTACACGCCAAAGACAACGGTCTTCGCTCCCCACAGCCCGCACACCATCCTTGCACCCGTAGCTGTGCCGCCCTCGGACCCTGCGCCCTGCGCGACGTAGAGAGGGACGAAATGCTCTTCGCGAGGGTGAGCGGCTCGCTGCGAGATGAGGAGCAGGTCAGCTTCTGTCTGACGGCGGCGGGAGTGCGAGAGAGAGAGAGAGGGACGCACGAAAGCTGGGTGATGCACGAGGTTGAACAGAGCTTGGTGACGAGCGGCGGGCTGCGAGGAGGGAGGAGGAGAGGGTCAGGAGGGGCTCGTGCGCATCTCGCAGAAGGCCGTATCGAGCTCACCTCCTCGACGGCGACTGCGTCGACGATGCTCTTCTCCCACGAGCGGTACTGCGGCTTGGCCGTGTCGGGCGAGAACGCGCTGAAGTCGCGGAACGTGTGGATCGTGAGCCCGCCCGAGATGACGAGGACGCCTTCCTTGCGGAGCGGGGCGAGCGCGACGCCGAGAGCGTGCTGCGTCTCGGGGCGAAGGTCGGTCGGGATCGAGACCTGGACGACTGGGACGGGCGCCGAGCCGTTGAACATGTGGATGAGCGGGACGAAGACGCCGTGGTCTGCGAGCGTCGGTCGAGGCGTGCGTCAGCCGAGTGAGCCAGCAGCGAGAAGGAGAGGGGCTGGACGCACCGAGTCCTGGTCCTGAGAAGCCTCGGCCGTCCTCGCCACGCGCCTCGAGCTTGTTCGTGAGCCTCGACGACTTGATCCCGGCGGCCTGAAGGAGCTCGACGACGCGCTCGGCGACTTGACGGTCTCCTCGCGACTTGAACTTGACCTGGTACAACCTGCGTCGAGGCGAGAATGAGTGCTGTCCAGCGTAGAGGGAAGGCGAGGGCGAGGGAGAGGACGCACGCTTGGTCGAAGCCGAAATAGTCGTAGAGGAGCGGGTTCTCGTCGCCGTAGTCGGTCGTGACGCCGCCGCCGGGCGTCTCCCAGTGCGCCGAGAGGATGACGACGGCCTTGGGGCGATACTTGTCGAGGAGATGAGGCCCGAGGTCGCGCAGGAACTGGACGAGCAGGCCTTCTGGACCCTGGACGGTCGCGAGCGGGCCGCCTCGCTGCGCGGCCAGGTGCGGCGGCGTGATGAGCATCGGTTCTGCGGCGGATCAGGGAGTCAGCTACGGCGCAAGAGTGCGCCAGACCTCGGAAGAGAGAGAGAGAGTTGGACGCACGACCGTGAGCAAGAAAGACGGCCGGGATGCTGCCGCCGAGCTCTTCGAGGCTCGGTAGCGCCTCGAGCTGTGCTGTCCACTCCTCTGGCGAGTCGTTGACCGTCGCTCCATCTGCAGAGCTGGTTGCGGCCCAGGACGCCATCGTCGAGCGCGAGTGCGGCGAATTGGTGGAGGGCGAGGATGTCGCGGCGGGCTTGGCGGGCGACTCGGCGAGGTAGGCCGGAAGGATGGAGGACAGCCTGGCAAAGGCGCGGCGCATGCGCTGCTCTGTGCGGGCGAGACGAGTCGAAGCCGCGGGTCGGCGGAAGTCGAGGTGGGGGAGGACGAGCGCGACGACGAGGAGCGAGAGCGCGCAGGCGAGAGCGCGTCGGTGGAGCAGGGCAATGATGGCCGTGCTGCTGCGGTGCTCGGTGTCGAGCAGAGCGAAGGATGAAGGTCGACGAGGGGCGAGCACCAGCTGCGTCCGCCGAAGGCTCCGTCAGCCGCTTCCGCGAGCCGGCCGGCGCGCGCTGATTCGCACTCGGTTGCCAAGTTGAGCCTCTTGCTCGTAAGCTCGACCTCGTAACGGCAAGCCGGTCGGCGCCGCCTTTTCGCCTCGAGCCCTCGAGCAAGTCGCCGTCTGCGTGGCTTCTCTGCCGCCCGACGCTGGCAGGCGACAACGAGGAAACTGTGAGCGTGAGCAGGCCGGCTCAGCCGCACTCTCGGAAGCGGTGAGACCTTTGACCACGCGGGCGACGAGCGCGACTCGAAGGAGAGAGCTTCGTTCAGCTCTGACTCCGTCGTCCTCGACTCGATAGGCGCAAGGCCGACTCGAGCAGCTCGCCAGCTCGTCTGTCGCCGCTCTGAGCAACCCAGCCGCCCGCCTTCGAGCTCTCGTCGCCGCCCGCCCTCCCCTCTCCTCCTCGCGCACCCGACGCGCAAGCTCGACCACCACCCGGCACCAGCCGCTCGCCTAGCACCAGCGCAACAGCCACGATGGACACCTCGCAGCTAGCCCTCGGTGTCGACTCGACTATCGCGGCGACTTCGACAACTTGGTGCACTCGCTCGACCTCGTCGGACCAAGCCGTGTGGGACGGCGTGGATTGGGACCGTTGCTTCCGTGCAAGGTGCGTCCTCCATCTTACTGCCTAGTAAGCGCTCTGAAGCTGACCCGCAGCCTCGTACAGCGTGTTCGACGGCCTCCTCCCCCTCCTGTTTCTCGCCCTCTCGGTCACCTTCCTCCTCATCACGGCGACCCGGGCCGCCATCGCCTCGCTCACCCGCTCAAAAGAGTCCTACATCCGCCTCTCGACCGCAGACGCGCCCGCCGAGTCGGTGCCGTCGCCCATCGCCCAGGCCGAGGCCAACGTCCTGCGCCAGGTCGCCGAGAAGCAGAGCCCCGACTGGCGCAACCCGTCGACGCAGCGCGAGCTCCTCGGCCTGTACCTCGACAAGGCCGACGACCGCCTCCTCGAGGAGGTGACGCCGACCCGCGGCGGGTTCGTCGTCGTCGCGCGCGCCGTGTGGGGCAGCAAGAAGGACGTCTTCAACGTCGTCGGCGCAGCGGCCGTCGTGGCGCTGTGCGCGCTCAAGCTTGTGCGGGAGCTTCGAGACCGGGCAGATGGGCGAGGATGGGTCATCATGGAGCTCGCGTCCTGGGTACGTCCACTCCTCCTGCTCGAGCGAGCTCGTGAGCCAGAGGGTGCGTCAGTCACTAACTCTTCCTTTCTTCCTCCAGGCCTGGATCGTCGTGCTGGCGCTCGTCAAGCTCGCCCTCGCCTTCAACCACCGCCTGTTCGCCCTGCGCCACCCCGACGTGCCCCACCGCGAGATGGCCGCGTTCTACTCGACCCTCGAGCGGCACATCATCCCCTACCTCGTCCTCTACAGCGCCTTGACGGGCTTCTTCGACCTGCGCTCCGCCCTCCTCGACTACCACTCGTTCCCCTACGGTCCCGCCCGCAAGCTCGTCCAGGTCGAGGCGGCCCTGTTCGCCATCTCGTCGACGCTCGCCGTCCTCGAGTTCGTCGCGCCGCGCCCGTCCCAGTTCTCGTCGCGCTCGAGCGGCACGCCGATGGGCGTCACCGTCGACGGCAAGCCCCTGCCGCCGACGCCCGAGGTCCACGCGTCACTGGCGAGCCTCGCGACGTTCTCCTACATGGAGAGCTTCCAGCTGCGGTGCGCGTTCCCCGAGCGGTACGACACGGGCGCGCTCAAGCTCGACGACATTCCCGACCTGCGCCCCGACGACAAGACGGCGCGCGTCCTCCTCGCCTACCGCCAGTCGCTCACCCACCTCGACGCCTTCCTCGCCCGCCTTCCCCTCGTCCTGCGTCGCCGCCTCGTCCCCGACGCCGAGGGCGTCGAGTCGCTCGGCCTCACGTGGAAGCTTCTGTGGCACTTCTCGCCGGCGCTCGTCGCGCAGAACCTGTACTCGCTCGTGCGCGTCGCGACGAACGGCATCCCGCCGCTCATGCTCAAGGGCATCCTCGCGCACATCGGCGCGCGGAACCGCGGCGAGAACGCGCCCGTCCACGTCGCCGTCCTGTACGCCTGGGTCCTGTTCCTCGCGACCGTCGTCGGGAGCGTCGGCTCGAGCCAGGCGCTCTTCATCGGTCGCCGAGTGTGCCTGCGTCTTCGGTGCGTCCCTCTTCTCCTTCTCTCTCTCCTCGGCGAAGAGCAGAGGCTGACGGCTCGACCGCCCGCAGCTCAATCATCGTCGGCGAGGTCTTCACCAAGGCGCTTCGCCGCAAGGACCAGGCCGGCTCGTCGGCCGCACACGACGAGGCCGGCACGGCGTCCGACGTCTCGCCGGCGCCCAAGATGTCGACCAAGGCGGCTCCCGCAGTCGGCGAGGACGAGGAGGCGGCCGCACCGGGCGAGTCGGCCGCGCAGGGCAAGGACAAGGACGCCCTCGAGGAGCTCGAGGCCGACCTGCAGAAGGCGTCGTCGGGCAAGATCATCAACCTCGTCAGCGTCGACGCCTACCGCCGTGCGTCCACCTCTCCCTTCTCTCTGCAGAGAACCTGTTGCAGCGAGCGAGACGCTAACTCGTCGTTGCCGTCCCGCAGTCTCCGAAATCTCGGCCTATCTTCACTTCCTCACGAGCGAGATGCCGCTCACGATCGTCGTCATCTGCTGGTTGCTCTGGCGGCTCCTCGGCGTCGCAGCCATCGTCGGCATCAGCGTCCTCATCGGCATCATGCCCATCACGGCCTACATCTCGAAGCTCTACCTCAAGTACCAGGACGAGCTCCTCCACGCCGCCGATCAGCGCCTCGAGCTCACGACCGAGGTCATCGGCCAGCTGCGCATCGTCAAGTTCTTCGCTTGGGAGCGCAAGTTCATCGACAAGATGGAGATCGCGCGCAAGAAGGAGCTCGCCGCCGTTTGGCGCCGCGCGCTCGCCGTCACGGTCGGCTGGAACCTCACGTTCGGCACGCCCGTCCTTGTCGGAATCGTCACGTTCGTCACGCAAACCAAGGTCCTGCACCGCCCGCTTACGGCCGAGACGGCCTTCACAGCCCTCGCCCTGTTCACCGTCCTGCGCGGCCCGCTCGAGGGCTTCACCGACAGTGCGTCTCTTCATCTTCCTTTCTCACCTCCCTGCCACAGCGGCACATGCTGATCCTCTCGATGCCTGCTCGCAGTGCTCGTCAACGTCCTGCAGGCGCACGTCAGCCTCGTCCGCATCGATGGCTACTTGCACGAGGAGGAGACGCACAAGTACAGCATCCTCGCCGAGCCTTCGACCGCCGAGGATCCCATCATCGGTTTCGTCGACGGCACCTTCACGTGGGCCGACGAGGAGAACGCCAAGTCGGACCCGAGCGTGTTCCGAATCCGCGACCTCAACCTGCGCTTCCCCGACGGCAAGTTCAGCATCGTCCTCGGTCCAGGTGCGTCCCTCTCTCCCTCTCTCTTGCCTGCCTTTCGAGCTCCTTGCTGACTCAGTCCTCGCGCTCGCAGTCGGCTCGGGCAAGAGCACCCTCTTGTCGTCGCTCCTCGGCGAGACGAACCGCCTCTCGGGCTCGGCCTTCCTCCCCTCGCCCGTCATCCGCACGGCCGACGCCGACCCAGCTCGCCTCACCGAGACAACCGCCTACGCCGCGCAGTCGCCCTGGCTCATGTCGGCGACGATCCGCGACAACATCCTGTTCGGCTCGCCGCTCAACAACAAGCGGTACCAGGCGACGCTCGAGGCGTGCGCCCTCGCGCCCGACCTCAAGCAGCTCGAGCTCGGCGACGAGACCGAGGTCGGCGAGAAGGGCACGGTGCTGTCGGGTGCGTCCTCTTCCGCTCGAACCTGAACCGCGCTCGGACCCTCACTGACCTTCCCAACTCGCTGTGCTCGCAGGCGGCCAGAAGGCCCGGCTCAGCCTCGCTCGCGCCATCTACTCGTCGGCCAAGTACGTCCTCCTCGACGACGTCCTGTCGGCGGTCGACTCGCACACGGCGCAGCACCTCGTCGAGAAGTGCCTCACGGGGTCGATCATGCGCAAGCGCACCTGCGTCCTCGTCACGCACGCCGTCGACCTGTGCCTTCCCTACGCCGCCTTCGTCGTCACGCTCGACCAAGGCGTCGTCGTCTCGGCCGGCGCGCCCGACGACCTGTCGTCGTCTCGCCTCCTCGCGCTCGACAAGGAGCAGCAGGCGCACGACGCGGCGCAGGCGTCGGCGTCGGCCATCACGATCGAGGCGCTCGCCGACAGTGACATGGGCGACGGCGTCGATAAGCAGCAGGAGGACGATCGGCGCAAGCGCGTCGAGGCGCTCAAGCTCATCAAGGACGAGACGCAGGCGCAGGGCTCGGTCAAGGGCGAGGTGTACCTCCTCTACATCAAGGCTCTCGGCGCGTGGAAGTTTGTCGTCATCGCGTTCCTTATCTTCGTGGGCGCTCAGCTGTCCGACATCGGTGCGTCCGCCTCTCGCTCCGCCCTCCCTCGAGCTTCCCTCCCTGACCCTCCTCCCTCTCTCTTTCGCTCCCTCGCAGCCGTCGCACTCGCGCTTCGCTACTGGGCCGGCTCGTTCGACGCCAAGGAGCGGTTCCACACGGTCGTCGCCTCGTCGATCAAGAACTCGGTCGAGCGCTGGATGTACTTCCCCATCCTCATCGGCCGCTACGTGCACCCGGTCACCGGCGGCAACGTGCGCGCCGTCGGCTACTTCGACGAGCGCAAGAACGACCCCGATTTCTGGCTCGCGACCTACTGCGTCGTCGCCGTCATCAACCTGGTGCTCAGCGCCGGTCGGGTCGCCTACTGTGCGTCTTGCTCTCTCGCTCCTTCCTCCTTTCCTCGCTCTCAACAACAGCAACTGATGCAGCCCTCCCCATGCAGTCTCGTGGGCCGGCATCGGCGCCAGCCGCAAGATCTACCGCCAGCTCATCGTTCGGATCCTGCGCGCGCCGAGTGCGTCCCTTTTCTGTCTCCCTCGAGCGCCTCGCGCAGCAGCTAACTCGCCTGCTCTCACAGTCCGCTTCTTCGACTCGACGCCGACAGGTCGCATTGTGCGTCCCTTCTGTCCTCGCACCCTCGTCGGCCTGAGCGCGCACTGACCCTCGCCTCGTTGCAGCTCAACCGCCTCTCGAAGGACATGGAGACGATCGATCAGGAGCTCCCCGGCACGTGCTTGTACCTCACGCTCGAGGTCCTCATGATCATCGGCATCGTCGGGACCGTCTCGGCGGCGCTGCCGTCGTTCCTCCTTGCCGGCGTCTTCATCTCGATCTTCTACTTCTACCTCGGCAAGATCTACCTCGCCTCGTCTCGAGAGCTCAAGCGCTTCGGTGCGTCCATCTCGCGCTCGTCGCAGGCGCACAAGGTCGCAAGAGCTGACCTGGAACCGGTCGTCCGCAGAGTCCGTCACTCGCTCGCCCATCTTCTCGGTCTTTGGCGAGTCCCTGCAGGGCGTCGCGACCATCCGCGCCTACGGCGACGCGAGCCGCTTCATGCGCAAGATCTGCGCCCTCGTCGACGAGAACAACAGGCCGTTCTTCACGCTCTGTGCGTGCTCTTCCTCCTCTCGGCCGACTCGCACAAGCGCTTGCTCACGCTGACCTGCTCTCACCTTCGCAGGGGCCGTCAACCGCTGGCTCTCGTTCCGAGTCGACGCTGCCGCCGGCGTCGTCTCGCTCGTCGCCGCGCTGTTCGTCATCTTCGCGCGCAAGATGGACCCGGCGCTCGCCGGCTTCGTCATGTCGTTCGCCATGGCTTTCGCCGACCGTGCGCTGTGGACGACGCGCATGTGGTCGCAGCTCGAGATGCAGGCCAACTCGATCGAGCGCGTCCAAGAGTGTGCGTCCTCCTCCCTCGTCATCCTCTTCCCCCTTGTTGCGACTTGGAAAGGTCAACCTGACCCGGCCTGCCTCGCCTCGCAGACCTCGAGCTCGAGCAGGAGAACCAGGGCGGCGTCAAGCCTCCCGCCATCTGGCCGACCCGCGGCGCGACGATCGAGGTCAAGGGCCTCACGGCGTCGTACGCGCCCGAGCTGCCGGCCGTCCTCAAGGACGTCTCGTTCACGGTGCAGGGCGGCGACAAGGTCGGCATCGTCGGGCGCACGGGCTCGGGCAAGAGCTCGCTCGCGCTCAGCTTCTTCCGCTTCATCGAGCCGACGAGCGGCAACATCTCGATCGACGGGCTCGACATCAACTCGCTCGCGCTCGACGACCTGCGCAGCCGGTTGACGATCGTCGCTCAGGAGGCGGCCTTGTTCAAGGGCTCGCTGCGCTTCAACCTCGACCCGTTCGGGCAGCACTCGGACCGCGACGTGTGGGACGCGCTGCGGCGGGTCCAGATGGCGGCGCCCGGCGTGAGCGGCATCACGCCCAAGCCGACGCCCGGGCCGAGTCGGGCGGCGAGCCCGGCGCCGAGCGAGAGCGAGGCGTCGACGGCGGCGGCCGAAGAGACCGAGCGCTACGTCGTCAAGTCGCTCGAGATGGAGGTGACCGAGGGCGGCAAGAACTTCTCGGCCGGTGCGTCCCTCTCTCTTTCCCTCTTCCCCTTCCTTCCTTCCTTCCTTCCTTTCTCCCTTCCTTTCTCGCTCTCCTTTCCTGCGCTTCGACGGCTTGCTGACCTGCTCTATCTGCGCGCTCGCAGGTCAGCGCCAGCTGCTCGCCCTCGCGCGCGGCATCCTCAAGCTCAAGTCGTCGAGCATCCTCATACTCGACGAGTCGACGGCGAGCCTCGACCACGCGACCGACGAGCGCATCCAGCAGACGATCCGCGCCGAGATGGCCGACGCGACCATCCTGTGTATCGCTCGTGCGTTACCTTCCTCCTCGCCCTGCACCCGTCACTCCTGCCCTCCTTCGTTCCTACTCCGCCCTCCTCGCCTATAGAATGCCCCCCTCGCTGCTGCACGTGCTGATGCTCTCCTCCCCCCGCGCGCAGACCGCCTTCGCACGATCATCGACTTCGACAAGGTCCTCGTCCTCGACCACGGCTGCGTCCTCGAGTACGACACGCCCGCTGCGCTCATCGCGCGCGGCGACTCGGCGTTCGCGGCGCTGTGCCGCAAGTCGGGCGAGTTTGAGCTGCTCAAGGAGCTGGCCGACAAGGCGCAGCGCAAGGTGAGCGGGTCCGAGGGCGCCAAGTAGAGCTTCTCTCTCGCGCATTGGTAGATTTAACTCGTGGGGCCGTATGCAGCATAGACTGGGTTGTTATCTTTCTCTCTCTCTGCCGTCGTGACGGCGAGAAAAGGCGCGACTCTGCGCGACGCCGGAGATGCGCGAGCGAGCGAGCGACGAGGAGCTTCGTCTGCACAGCCCGCCGCCGCAGCGCAAGGAGCCACACGCCCGCTCAGCCTGTGTCTACGCTCTACTCGGCACTCGAACGCCTCAGCGTCACCCGCACGCCCGCGCCGCCGGCCCTGGCTCCTGTTCCCCCGCCCCCTCTCGTCCTCCTCGACCCGACGACGACCTCGCTCGCCATGGCGCCCAACGTGCGCCTGCTCCTGTGGGGGCTCGTCCTCGGCCTCATTTCAGCCTTCTTGCCGTCCATCCTCCCGCCGAGTGTCTCGTCGCGCCTCCCCTTCCTCCCCTCGCACGCCCTCCACACGACCGAGGTCGGCAAGCGGTGGAGCGGCCCCTTTGCGCGGTACCAGGCCGGCATCGAGCCGCACCCGGGGCACGAGCACTCGGTCGAGGCCGACTGGGAGGCCGAGATCGAGATGCAGCTCCGGTTCGGGAGCAAGGAGAGTGGGAGGGAGCTCGAGAAGGAGTACAAGCGCCAGCTGAGGGAGGTCGAGCGCAGGGCAGAGCACGCCGGCGTCGAGAACGGCCTCAGGGAGACGCTGCCCGTCTACTTTGTCGAGCAAGGTGCGTCCGACCCATCCCCCTCCTCCTGCTCCCTCCCCTCTCGCTGTCGCTCGAGCCGAGCGCTGACGCTTCTCCTCCCTGCAGGTGACGACGTCGACGCCGCGACGCTCGAGCGCATCGGCGCCGAGATCAACTCGCTCAACCCGCAGTCGGTCATCCTCCTCGCGCCGCACGAGCGCGTCCTCCCTCTCGCACTTCGCCACGCTGGTCTCGCCCGAGCAGCCAAGCTGACTCCTGCCCACACGCAGGACCTCCGTCTCGCACCTCGTCGTCTCCTCGGCGCCGCACGTCTCGTCGGCCTCGTCGCCTCCTCTCAGCTTCCCCTCGTCGCCGCGCCTCGCCTCGGCGCTCCTCCGCTCGTTCGCCCACCTCGCCCCCTCCGGCGTCCCCGCCACCTCTTCGGCCGTCCTCCCCCACTCTTCGACCTCGACCCGCGTCCTGCGCGCCCTCGGGCTCGACACCGACACCGAGCTCGTGCACGTCGCGCTGCCCGTCGTCGAGGCGGTCGATGCCCAGTGGGGCGCCGAGCGCTGGTGGGACGCCGGCAAGGCCGTGTACGGGCTCCTGCACGAGAAGGACGAGGTCAAGGGCGGGCAGCGCAGGGGCGGGTACCGGAACGCAGTCGTGCTGGCGCTCGGGACCGCTGCGCCCAAGAAGAAGAGCGTGCGTCCAGCTCTCTCTCTCTCCTCATGCCCGCTCGCTCAGCCGCAGGCACGTCCTGACTCTCTCTCTCTCTCTCCTCGTGCACAACAGTCCTCGACCTCGTTCGCCAAGCAGCTCGCCTCGGCGCTGTCGGACCAGACGTCGCACGCGCGCGAGCAGTCGCTCCACGCGCTGTACTCGAGCGCGAGCGGGACCAAGCCGCAGCGCGGGATCGACGGCGCGCGCGTCGCGCTGTATGCGGCCGTCGCGGCGGCGGGCGACGGCGAGGGCGAGCCGCTCGAGGGCGGCGCCGGGTGGAGGTTGGGCCACTTGCCCGTGCGGTAGAGAGCGAAGTGCTGCTGCAAGTCGAGTTCAGTGCTCTCGGTCTCTCTCGACGGCGTGTGCATTAGTGAGAGATGCTGTTGCTGCTATGTTGCACGAGAGAGGGGGGAGGGAGAGAGTAGACAGCGAGGAGCAAGAGGAGAGAGGGGTATAGCTCCGCTACAAGTACAGCCGGCCCCGCCCCGCGCCATCTACCGCCCACCCGCCGCCTCTAGCACGCCGGCCGCTCATGCCTTGGGCGGCACGTCCTTGCCGGCCTGCGCCGCCGCCTCGCCCTCGGCCGCTGCCGCACCGGCACCCTCGGCCGCCGCGCCCGCCTCGCCCTGCATCGCGTTGCTCATCTCGGCCTCTATCCGCTCCTTGGCGCGCACGATCTTGCTCTGGAGGTAGTGCGACGAGTGGGGCTTGCCCTCGGCCGTCAGCGGGTTGTTGGCCGCGAAGAGGTGGTCGAAGTTCTGCGGGCGCGCAGGGAGGAGCAGGGTCAGCTCGCCTCGTCCTCGGGAGAGACTGCACACATCCAAGAACGAGAGAGGACAGCAGGACGCACCTTGAGCATGCGCTGCAGCTCGGTCTCCTCCTTTGCCTGGATCCCGCCGCGCTTGACGTTGAGGATGTCGGCCGCCTCGTCGAGCGTCATGCCGTGGTTGCGCGTGATGGCGTCGACGTTGCCGCCGCGGCCGCCGACGGCGCCACCTGCTGCTGCGCCTTCTGCGCCGGCGCGGGCATCTGTGCGGGAGAGGGAGGGCGAGAGGGACGATCAGCTGAGCCGAGGAGGAGGGGAGGGGAGGGGAGGAGAGAGAGGAGGACGCACTGCGCGCTGCTTGGCGGTACGCCTGGACGAAAGCCTTGCCGAGGATTTGCGAGCCGAGGATGACGACCTGAGCGATCACTCGTGGTGCGGACTGGCGGGCGACGAGGCGATGAGGGAAAGCGGACGAAGATGAGGACGACGGACCCGGTCAGCGAGCTGTCCAGGGAGCGGGGCGGGTGGATGGGGGTTGTGTGCGCTGCTAGAGGACACGAGAGACTCACCATGGCTGCTGTGTCGGGTCCTGTGGAGGTGGCGCAGAGAGGCCGGCTTGGACTTGGTCGCGAGCCGCATCTCGACTCCGCGGCGGCCGTCACCTCGGCTCTCGCTCGCTCCGGGGCTGCACTGTGCGATGCAGCGCTCTCAGAAACTGTGTACGAGGTGGGGGAGCTTGCAGACCGGCACAAGCAAGAGCTGCTCTCTCTCCTCCCGTGCCCGAGCAACCGCGGAGAGCCGACCGAGCCAGCGTTACAAGTCCGGGTTCAAGTCCAGGTCAAAGTCGAACTCGTCGTCGTCCGTGTCGCCCGCCGCCGCTCCTGCGCCGCCGTCGAACGCCGCACCGCCGCTCACCCCTGCTCCCGCCGCCTCGTGCGCCTTGGCCTCCTGCTCGAGGCGTGCCGCTGCGTCGGGCCGGCTCGCCTGCTCTGCTGGTGCGCCGTCTGTGCCTTCTCGTCTGGCTGTTGCGAGAGGAGAGAGAGCAGGAGTCAGCGTCAGTGCACGAGCTCTTGAAGGACGAGAGAGAGTGCGAGATGAGGGGACGCACCTCCGACCTCGTTCGTCTCGCCGAGCCCATGCAAGAGCCCCTCGCGCCCAAACTGGAGCCTGCCGCGCCGCATGACGGCCTCGGTCGGGAACGGCGGGATGGCGCCCGGCGGGAGGGACCGGCCGGTCGGGTCGGTCGCGCCGACGCCGCGCAGGTCGAGCTTGTCCTCGGGCGGGTACAGCGAGCTCGGCGGGGCCGAGGTGAAAGGGGCGAGGAGGCGCGCGTACTGGAGGAGGGACGAGGGCGTGAGGGCGGGGCCGGCGCGTTTGGCGGCGAGGATGGCGGCGCGGTCGAGGGCGCCCGACTCGACGACGGGCGCGAGCGACTGGGTGCACGCGCGCAGGGTCGACGCCGACGAGTGCCAGGCCGAGTCGAGGGTGCCGAGGGTCGCGACGAGCGCGTCGATGCGGGCCTGGTGCGCCTGGTGCGCGTCGTACAGGACGAGGAGGCGCGCGAGCTTGTCGTCGACGGCGGCGAGCTGCTCGTAGATGGGCGCGGTCGGCTTGGTGCCCGCAGTCGAGGTCGACGGCGCCGAGAGGATGGTGAACA
>Ga0308164_10002768_pt1 | contig 16865 bp, 14 predicted proteins | sample PhyTR2_FD_201031 | JGI IMG/M metagenome (GOLD analysis project Ga0308164, IMG submission 201031) | Phyllosphere microbial communities from UC Gill Tract Community Farm, Albany, California, United States - DLSLT.R2 | ecosystem: Host-associated > Plants > Phyllosphere > Unclassified | place: USA... | reverse complement strand
CCTGGTCATCAGCCACACGGCGCGCGCCGGCGTTGGCAGGGGCGTCATGCGGCACTCATGCCGGATCGCCGTTGCCGGCTTCGTCGGTGATTTTCAGGAACACGTCTTCGAGCGAACCGCTGCTCGACGCCTCGGCGCGGATTTCGTCGAGCGTGCCGGTGGCCGCCAGCTGGCCACGGTGGATGATGGCCACGCGGTCGCACAGTTTTTGCGCCATGTCCAGCAAATGCGTGGACACAAAAACGGTGACGCCGCGCGCGGCGGCCGCCAGCAGCAGTTCCTGCACGTCGCGCGCGGCGCGCGGATCGAGGCCGTTGATCGGCTCATCGAGAATCAGCACCGTGGGGTCGTGGATCAGCGCGCAGGCCAGGCCCAGGCGCTTCTTCATGCCCAGTGAGTAGTTGACGGCGTAGTCTTCGCCGGCTTCCTCCAGGCCGAAATCGGCCAGCAGCCGCGCACTGCGGGTGGCCGCTTCCGCGCGGCTGAAGCCATGCATCTCCGCGACAAAACACAGGATCTCGCGGCCGCGCAGGTAGTCGTAAAACACCGGGGTGTCGGGCAGGTAGCCCACGCGCCGTTTTACCTCGGCAGGATCGGCATGGCAATCGAGGCCGTCGATCAGCACCCGGCCGGCGCTGGGCACCAGGATCCCCATCATCATGCGGATGGTGGTGGTCTTGCCGGCGCCGTTAGGGCCAAGGAAGCCGAACAGCTCGCCGCGCCGCACGGCCAGGTGCAACGGCTGCACGGCGTGGAAGTCGCCGTACGTCTTGGACAAGCCCTGGAATTCGATCATGACTGCGCCGCCGTCAATGCGCGGATTTTTGCACCAGCGCGCTGCCCACGCCATGGCGCCAGCCTTCGCTCACCGCCGTCACGGTGCCGTCCGGGTTGAACACCAGCGCATTGGCGGCGCCGATTTCTTCCGGCTCCGCGCTCCAATGCTGGCCGCGTTGCGCCAGCGCCTGCGCCGCCGGCAACGCGGCGTAACCGGGTTCGACATCGGTGGCCGCGCCGTTGCGCTCCGACAGGCGCGGCGCATCCACTGCCTGCGGCATCGGCATGCCCAGGTCGATGTGGTTGAAGATGGTTTGCAGCACGGTGGTAATGATGGTGGCGCCTCCCGGGCTGCCGATCGAGAACGCCGGCTTGCCGTCCTTGAACGCCAGCGTGGGCGCCATGCTGCTGCGCGGGCGCTTGCCCGCTTCCGGCACGTTGGGCGCGGGACCGGAAAAATCGAAGTCGGTCATCTCGTTATTGAGCAGGAAGCCATAGCCCGGCACCACGATGCCGCTGCCGCCCCACGATTCGATGGTGTAGGTGTACGAAACGATATTGCCATCCTTGTCCGATACCGTCAGGTGCGTGGTATGGGCGCCCTCGGCCAGCAGCTTGGCGCTGGCGGGCCGCAGCGGCACGCTGGGATCGACCTGGAACGGATACGGATCGCCGGCGGGCGCATGCAGCGTGGCGCGGGCCGGATCGATGGCCTCGCGGCGGCGCGCAGCGTAGTCTTTGCTGAGCAGGCCGGCCACCGGGGCGTCGATGAATTCCGGGTCGGCCAGGTAGGCGTTGCGGTCGGCGAACGCCAGCCGGCTCGCTTCCAGGTACAGGTGCTCGGCCTGCGCGCGCGGCATGGCCTTCAGGTCGTAGCCTTCGAGGATGTTGAGCGCCTCGGCCACCGCCACGCCGCCGGAGCTGGGCAGCGGCATGCCGTAGATATCGTAGCCGCGATAGGTGCTGTGCACGGGCAGGCGCAGCCGCGCTTCGTAGTTGGCCAGATCGGCCATGGTCATGTTGCCGGGGCGGATGGTGACGCCGGCGGCCACCGTGGGCCGGTTGACGGCGTCGATCACGGCGCGGCCCAGCTTGCCCGCATAAAAAGCCTTGACGCCGCCGGCGCCCAGTTCGCGGTACGCGCGCGCCAGGTCGGGGTTGCGCAGCACGGTGCCGGCCGCCGGCGGTTTGCCGTTTTTGAGGTACAAGGCGGCAGTGGCGGGAAACTTGCCGAACTTGTCCTGGTTGATGCCCACCAGCCGGGTGAAGTTGGCGTTGACCGCGAAGCCGTCGCTGGCGACGGCAATCGCCGGCGCCAGCACCTGCTTGAACGACATCGAGCCATAGCGCTCGAGCGCCTCGTGCCAGCCGCGCACGGTGCCGGGCACACCGACCGACATGCCGCTGGCCACCACGGCATCGAAATCCAGTGGCTTGCCGTTCTCGAGAAACACGGTGGGCGTGAAACTGGCGGGCGCTGTTTCGCGGTGGTCGATGGTGATCACGCGCTTGTCCCGGGCCAGGTAAATCACCATGAAGCCGCCGCCGCCAATGCCGCAGCTGAACGGATCGGTCACGCCCAGCGTGGCGGCAGCCGCCACGGCGGCGTCGATGGCGTTGCCGCCCTGGTTCAGGATGGCGATGGCGGCCTTCGAGGCCGGTTCGCTGATGGTGGCCACCGCGCCTCCGGTGCCGGTGGCCACCGGCGTTTTGGCCGCGGCCGGCGGCAGTGCCAGCGTGATGATGATCGAGGTAATCAGGAAGGTGCGGGCTTGGCGCGGACGGGACATCGGGCAGCTCTCGGGTGGGGGAATACCACCAGCTTAACCGATTTGCAACGCCAGATCACGTGGGCTTTGGTGGCGGTGGCGTGTTGCTCACGCGGATGGTGACCTTGTAATCGGGAATGATGTCGCTTTTGGGCGGCACCGCCTGCGGCTCGACGCCGGCCAGGGTGAACGTCAGGCCATCCTGGCGCACGCTGGGGGTGCCGTTGGGCATGCTGTCGGACAGTACGAAGCTGGTGCTGGCGCCGTCGGCGCGCGTCAGGCGGAAGCTGTAGCTGATGTAGCCGGCCCACACGCACACTGCGCCTTCCCGGCAGCGGCTGTCGTTGACGCGCTCGAGCCGCACCACCGGCGCGGCCGGCGTGGCATTGCCGGTGCCCGCGGCGGCGGCTGCAGCCGGCGTAATGACGGCGCTGGCGCCCTGGGCCAGCACGTAGGTGGTGGCAAACGGCGCGGGTGCGGCAGCACGGCTGCCAGACGCGGAACCGCAGGCATACAGCGCGGCCATCAGGACCGTCAGCAGGGGCAGTACGATCAGCTGGCGCAATATCGATTTTTTCATCGCGACCTCTCTGGATAAAACGGTTGAAAAGCTTAACAAAACGATCATGAGTGTGTCGCACGATAATGATCGGCAAGCGATTGCCCGGCGCTTGCTGCCTGCCGATGCAAACTAAGGCCACGCAACAGCGCCAAGCTGCGTAGAATGTCGGCACTTAGCAATCCACACTCATATTCAGGAAAACATCATGCGCAAGACCGAACTGGCCAAGGCCGACGCCAAAAAAATCATGGGCAAAATGTCGGCGGGACACGCGTCCAGCTTTGGCAAGGCACCGGAAGTGGTCGACAAGCGCGAACAGCGCCGTCGCGATCAGGCGCTGGGCCTGGTACCGTTTGCCGTCAAGTTGAATAGTGAACTGGTTCAACAGCTGAACGCGCAGGCAACCGCGCGTGGCGTTGACATGAATCAGCTGGTGGGGGAATTGCTGGCGAAAAGCCTGGCGGAATGAGAAGCTGCAGCCCCGTAGCGGCAAGCGCTACGCGGGCGTTACTGCGGGGACCGAACTCGATGGGTCCGGCCCCTGCTGGCGCATTACACGTACGCCGCCAGCGAACCCTTCATTTTCTTCAGTGCCGCCGATTCGATCTGGCGGATGCGCTCGGCCGATACACCGAACTCTTCGGCCAGCGTATGCAGCGTGGCGCCGGAACCGTCGTCGTTGGCCAGCCAGCGCGCTTCGACGATGCGGCGCGAGCGGGCGTCGAGCTTGCCCAGCGCCTGTTCCAGGCCTTCCGATTGCAGGCGCGTGACTTGTTCCGCTTCCAGCACCTTGGTCGGTTCCGACTGCTCCGATGACAGGTAAGCGATGGGCGCGAACTTGTCGTCTTCGTCGTCGGTGGGCGATTCCAGCGCAATGTCGCGACCGCTGAGACGGGTTTCCATCTCGATCACTTCTTCACGCTTGACGTCCAACATCTTGGCCAGGCTGTCCACTTGCGCCGGCGTCATCGCATCGAGGCCGGTTTTATGGCTGCGCAGGTTGAAGAACAGCTTGCGCTGGGCCTTGGTGGTGGCAACCTTGACCAGGCGCCAGTTTTTCAGGATGTACTCGTGCATCTCGGCCTTGATCCAGTGCATGGCGTACGACACCAGGCGCACGTTCTGATCGGGGTCGAAACGTTTGACGGCTTTCATCAGGCCGATATTGCCTTCCTGGATCAGATCGGCGTGCGGCAGGCCATAACCGAGGTAGCCACGGGCGATCGACACCACCAGGCGCAGGTGCGACAGCACCAGCTGCTGGGCGGCGGCCAGGTCGTTATTGTCTTTCAGGCGTTTGCCCAGCGATACCTCATCGGCGTGCGTCAGCATCGGCAGGCGGTTAACGGCCGAAATATAGGCGTCCAGGTTACCCAGGTTGCCAGTGAACCCGAGTCCCAGCGCCGAGTTGTTGGCAGGGGCCAAACTGGTCGTGGCGGACATCATAGTCATTTTTCGTTCCTTCGCTCGATGATTGCTGGTTGCTGCAAAGACGAGATCGCTCTGCAGTTTAACTATATTAGCACTCTCCATCGTTGAGTGCCAATTACCAGTATTGATTGCCTTGATAGTAAAAATGCTATGAGCATTCTTGTTGCAATGGCTCATGAATATGAGAGTGTGCGTGATGGAGCTTAGATTGGCCTTAACCTTCTGTAAACCACTCTAAAGGGATGGCGCACCGACGTCGGTGCGTGGCCGCACCGAGTGTTATGCCGTGACCGGGCGGTCACGGCGGCAGGATTCAAGGTCGCCGGGCCAGGTGGCGTTGCACCGATAACATGGCAGCGATCAACCCCAGTCCGGCGGACAGGGCCAGCAAGCCGGCCATCAGCGGCGGCGCCAGCGGCACCAGCTGGAATTCCGAGGCATAGAGTTTTGCAAACTCGGCAATCGCGGTATTCAGTGGGCGCAGGGCCAGGGTCACGGCGCCGAGCGCCAGCGCGCCCGAGCACAACCCCAGCAGCGCGCCCGTGTAATAAAACGGCCGGTGGATGAAACTGTCTGTGGCGCCGATCAGCTTGGACACCAGGATTTCCTCGCGCTGCGTCATCACCTGCAGGCGGATGGTGTTGAAAATCACCGCCACGACCACCGTGCCCAGCGTGGCAGCCAGCAACAGCAGCGCCAGCCGCAGGATGTTCAGCAACGCGGCCAGCCGCTTGACCCACGCCGAATCGACTTGCACCGTGTCCACGCCGGGCAGGGCGCGGATCTGGTCGGCCAGCTCGTCGACGTCGCCGCCGGACTCGGCCAGCCGGAACGCATCGAGCTTGAGCACGTAGCTGTCGGGCAGCGGATTTTCACCGAGCGTGGTCAGCACGTCGGCCAGGCCGCTTTTTTCTTTCAGCGTGTCGAGCGCTTTTTCGCGCTCGGTGAAGATGATCTTGGCTTGTTTATCAGGCACGGTCTGGCGCAACAGCACGGCCAGTTCCTCGGCTTGCTGGCGCGGCGTGTCCTGTTTCAGGAAGATGCTGAGCTCGGGATCGACCGACAATTGCTCGGACATGGGGCGCACATTGTCGAGCAGGGTTGCACCCATGAACGGCAGCGCCAGCGCGATCGCCACCACCAGGATATTGAACAGGAAACTGCCGGGCGCGCGGCGCAGGTGCACCAGCGCCACCGACAGCGCGTAACGGTGTTGGCGGAACCAGTACGTCATGACTGCACCCCGGCCGCCACCGCGAGTTGGCCATGGTTCAGGTGGATGACCCGCGCCGCCGCGTCGAGCATCTGCTCGTCGTGGCTGGAAATCAGGCAGGTCACGCCCACCGAGTGGAACGCTTTCAAGGCGTCAAGCACCTTGTTGGCGCTGGCGCGGTCGAGGTTGGCCGTGGGTTCGTCGGCCAGGATGACCTGCGGGCGGTTGACGATGGCGCGCGCGATCGACACGCGCTGCTGTTCGCCGCCGGACAGGGCCAGCGGCTGTGCGCTGGCGCGCTCGAGCAGGCCCACCTTGTCGAGCGCGGCGCGGGCGCGTTGTTCGGCTTCGCGGTGCGACGAACCGGTGACCAGCAGCGGCAGCATCACATTGGCCAGGATGGTACGGTCGGTCAGCAGCCGTTGCTGCTGGAAGATCAAGCCCAGCTTGCGGCGCAGGAACGGCACGGCCGAAGTACGGATGCGGGAAATATCCTGGCCATTGACGATCACCTGGCCGGCCGTGGGACGCTCGATGGCGGCGATCATTTTCAGCAGCGTGGATTTGCCCGCGCCCGACGGCCCGGCCAAAAATACCAGCTCGCCTTTGTCAACGCTGAACGAGATGTCGCGCAGCGCCACCGCATCGGGGGAATACTGTTTGGAGACGTTGCGGAATTCGATCATTCTGGTTTTGGATTATCCGAGCAGGGCTTCAACAAACTCGGCCGCGACAAACGGCTGCAAGTCTTCGATTTTTTCACCGATGCCAATAAAGTACACGGGCACCGGGCGTACGCGCGCAATCGCGGCCAGCACGCCGCCCTTGGCAGTGCCGTCCAGCTTGGTAATTACCAGGCCGGTCAGCTTGAGGGCGTCGTCGAACGCTTTGACTTGCGCCAGCGCATTTTGCCCGGTATTGCCGTCGATGACCAACAGGGTTTCGTGCGGTGCGCCGTCCATACCCTTGCCGATCACGCGCTGGATTTTTTTCAGTTCTTCCATCAGGTGCAACTGGGTGGGCAGGCGGCCGGCGGTATCGATCATCACCACGTCGAGGCCGCGCGCTTTGCCGGACTGCACGGCATCGAACGAGACGGCGGCCGGATCGCCCGACGCCTGCGAAATCACGGTGATGTTGTTGCGCTGGCCCCAGACCATCAGCTGTTCGCGGGCGGCGGCGCGGAACGTGTCGCCGGCGGCCAGCAGCACCGACTGGCCGTTCGATTGCATGTGCTTGGCCAATTTGCCGATGGTGGTGGTCTTGCCGGCGCCGTTGACGCCTGAAATCATCATCACCATCGGCTGGTGGCGACCGAGCTCGAACGGCTTTTGCAGCGGCAGCAGCAGCTCGGTCAGCAGTTCCTTGAGCGCGGCTTTGACGGCAGCGGCGTCCAGCAGCTTGTCTTCCTTGACCTTGCGCTTGAGGGTGTCGAGCAGGTACTCGGTGGCATCGACGCCCGCATCGGCCATCAGCAACGCCGCTTCCAGTTCGTCGTACAGGTCGTCGTCGATCTTGGCGCCCACGAACAGCAGCGACAGGTTGCTCGAGGTTTTGGACAGGCCCGCCTTCAGGCGCGACATCCACGATTGCTTTTGCGCCGGCTCTTCGATCGGCATCAATGCGGGCAGATCGGCGATCACGGCAGCGGGCGCGGAAGGGTGGGCCGACGCAGGTTCCACGGCGGGCACGGTCGCCGGGGCAGGAATTGCCACCTGCGGCACATCGGGCGCGACAGGTTTTTTCTTGAAGAAACTAAACATAGGTGGTTGGGGGCGCTTCAAGCTGATGCCCGGCCAGGCCGGACATGGGGAAAATGGGGCTATTTTACCAGAGCGCGCGCGGCGGACCGTGGCATTGCTAACGAAGTGATAACGTTGCGGGCCGCTAGCCGGCGTGCTGCGGGGCGTTGCGGGCGCGCCATTCGGCAATTGCATTGCCGATGTCGGCCAGCGCCAGCACGCGCACGAAGGACGGTCGGCGCCGCTTGAGCGCGGCGTTGCCGCCGCCGGCCCACAACTCGGCCGCGCCGCCCAGCCGCGTGTGCAGCTCGGCCAGCCCATCCTGCGCCTGGCGCGGATTCACTGCCACCGAGAACGACAGCGCCACGATATCGACCGCTTGCACCCGTGCCGCCTCGACGATGTCGGGCAGCGGCGTCTGCACGCCCAGCGAAATGCAGTGCGCCCCTTCGGCCACGCACATGGCTTCAGCCATCAGCAGTCCCAGGCCATGGCGCTCCTGCGGTAGCGTGGTCAGCAGGATACGCGGCGCGCCGAGGTTGCTGGCGCTCGCTTGCGGCATGGCGAAAATCGCGCTGCGCATCACCACCGTCAGCGACTCGGTATATAAATGTTCTTCAAACGTGGCCAGCTGGCAGCTGGCCCAGGCATCGCCCACCAGCGCCGTCAGCGGCGCTACCAGGTCGATCACAAAGCTCTTCAGTCCCATCATCAGTAGCGCTTGCGACAACTTGCGGCGCAACGTCTCCATCTGGTGGGTCTTGCACAGGTCGAGATACCCCTGGAGCTGCAACGGCGGCACGATGGCGCTGCCGGCGCCGCCTGTGATGTCGGTGGCCTGGCCGGTGAGCGCCTGCAATTCGTCGCTGCTGAACTGGATTATTTTTCCGGGGCGAAATCCGAGGTCGATCAGGCGCTTGATCAGGCGCAGCTTGCGCACCTGTTCGCTCGGATATACCCGTTCGCCGTGCGGATCGCGCAGCGGCTGCGGAAAGTCGTAACGGCGCTCCCAGACGCGCAAGGTTTCCTTGGCAACGCCGGTGTCGCGCTCGACATCGCTGATGCTGCTTGAAACGGTAGGTGTAGAAGCAATAGTTGTCATCAAGCTGGTGGCACAGGGGCTGGGTGCACGATGGGAGGGGCGATGTCCGCCCCGACGCAATCGGCATTTTACTGTGTTTCTTCTGCAAAAGATTTATGCTGCCGGGACCGTACGACCGGCATTACCCAAGCGGTTAAACCGATTGTCCACGACACACAGTTGGCATCGGGAATGAAATCCTCGAATCACTGTTTTCAACCGCAGATGTCCTGGACAAAAATAAATTGTAACGGTGGCGGCCGGCGCGATGTTGCCCTGACGACCAGACGGGCGAGTGTCCTCCGGCACATGATTTTTACTTATGCGGCACCGGTCATTTCGGTGCGCGCCGCCCCTGTTTGGGGCGCAGACAGCACGAACTGGTGCAGAATTTGTGGCAGCCACGCAACAGGTAGCATTTACTTACAAATTGTTGATATGACGCCGAAAGTTGCATTTGGGACAGAAGTTAACCCCGTAATACGCCTGTAACACTGCGCGCAAAGTTGGTTTCCGACACATTTGAGGATATTTCAGTGGCAAACCAGATGATAAGTTGTAAGCTTATTAGCAATGAGTTAGGGGTTAACACGAGCTCTTCGTTATAAAATAGCGTCGGAAATAGCAATGTGGCTATTTTTACTTGGTCCGACCACGATGTCACCAATGCATACCTAACGCATTTGTTACACAGGCAGGCCGCACAACGGACTGCCGTGGCATGTTCATCGTGCGGAAATACGGGGCTAGTTCGCTTGCTCGGCATGAAATATTGCGATGCGATAAAATACTGGTGTTATGGACATCAGACAAGTGCGACAACGAATCACCATGAACGTTATTGCAGTTGGCGATGACCAAGCAGCAGTAGAGTGCCGCATGCAGGCGGTCGACAATTATATCGGCGGCAAAAGTGAGCAGCTTCGGTGTGCGGAACCGCCACGGGAGCATGCAGTGGCTGCTGGGGAGTAAGCCCTCACGCACAAACGGCGTCCCAGCAGGCGTCGATAAGCAACCGAATTGAGCCGCACTACTAGCTTTACCTTTTGATAGCAACACAACTGAAGGAAATAAAGAATGAAAAAATCCCTGATCTCCATCGCTATTCTGGGCGCACTGAGCAACGTCGCAATGGCACAATCGAACGTTACCCTGTACGGTATCGTTGACGCAGGTATCACCGCAGAGCGCGGCGGCATCAACGGTAACGTGTCCAAGCTGACCAGCGGCGCCGCTTCGGCATCGCGTATCGGCTTCAAAGGCACCGAAGACCTGGGTGGCGGTCTGAGCGCTATCTTCAAACTGGAAGCCGGCGTCAAAACCGACGATGGCGCACTGGATAACTCTACCGTCAACGGCACTAGCCGCCTGTTCAACCGCGAAGCCTACGTAGGTCTGAGCTCGAAAACGGCCGGTACCCTGACCCTGGGTCGTCAGTACACCCCTTACTACGAAACCCTGCGCGACGTGGCTGACCCGTTCGCAATGGGCATGGCCGGTACCGCTAAAAACTTGTTCCCAGTGGGTTCGACCAGCGCTGTTGCCAACGTCACCACCGGCACCCGCAACGACAACGCAGTTGTCTACAAAACCCCTGGCTACGCTGGTTTCTCGGCTGCTGTATCGTACAGCCTGGGCGAACAAGCTGGCGATTCGGGCGCACAACGTCAAATCGGCGCTTCGGGTTCGTACAGCAACGGTCCTCTGAACGTGGGTATTGCTTACAACACCCACAACAACGACACCGCGACCAATCCTAACTTCCGTAACGGTCACAACACCCTGGTAGCTGTTAACTACAACTTCGGCGTGGTAAAAGCTTTCGGCGCCTTCGGCAGCAACCGTGGTCTGAACAGCTCGAACGTTGCCGTGCCAAATGCTTACAGCACCGCTGTGTACAACAACTCGGAAAACACCACCAACGCCCTGATCGGTCTGACCGCACCAGTTGGCCCTGCTGGCACCGTGATGGCGTCGTACACCCGCAAGAACGACAAAGATCCACTGAACCGCGATGCTAACCAGCTGGCGATCGGTTACTCGTACGCTCTGTCGAAACGCACCAGCACCTATGTTGCTTTCGCCAAGATCGACAACAAGAACGGCGCTGCTTACACCGTCGGTAACAACACCGAAAGCGGTACGGGCGACAAGGCGTTCAACTTGGGCGTCAAGCACTCCTTCTAATCTGATTTTTCAGGTATAGAATCCACAACGGCTGCCTGGTGCAGCCGTTGTTCTTTTTGGGAAGCGATTAATGAAGAACCAACAACGCGCGCTGCTGGCCGGTGCTCTGCTGCTGGCCTCGTGCGCCGTGCTGGCCGCGCCCAAGGTGCCGGGTGCCCGCAAGGCGGCCGACGAGCGCGGCATTCCGCGCTACGGCATGCTGGTATTTTCCGATTTGTGCATCAACGCCGACAGCGGCGAGTTCGGCGGCCAGCGCATCACCTTGCAGCGGTTTAACGAGGTCGATACGGTGCTGTACGAGTACACGGCCGGCGGCATCAGCTGGCCGGTCGTGGCCAGCGACGTCAACATCGATCCGCGTGGCAGGCAGATGTACTTTACCGTGCAGCCACCGGAAGAAGACGAGCGCACCATCAGCGGCAAATTCGTCGACGGCGGCAAGGCGCTGGTGCTCGATGGCGGCTATTGCGGCGATACCACAGTGCCCAGGCGGCTGCCGCTGGTGACCGACTTCGGCCGCAAGGCGGGCGTGTGCCGCGTGTGCCCGGAACCGAAAGAAAAGAAACAGGCTGCGCCCGATAGCAATACCTGAACCCGGCAGCGCGGGGTCAGCAATACGCGACGGTCACCACGTGGGGGCGGACCCCGCCGGGGGGGGGGGGGCGACCCCGGCCTGGCCGTACGGGTTAGCGCGCTGCCAGCGCGTTGGCGCGTATCGTGCTCAGCGTTGCTCCTGGCGTGATCAGCTCGCCGTCGTATCGCAGTTCGATCAGCGCCGGCAATTGCTCGGCGCCCGCCCACGCCAGCGCCCGCTCCAAGGCCGGGCCGAATTCGGCCGTCGTGGTCACCACTTCGCCATGACCACCGTACGCCACCGCCAGCGCCGCAAAGTCCGGGTTGTGCAGCTCGGTGCCCGATACCCGTCCCGGGTAGTCGCGCTCCTGGTGCATGCGGATGGTGCCGAACATGCCATTATTAAACACGATCACCACCACGCCGGCGCGGTACTGCACTGCCGTGGCCAGCTCCTGGCCGTTCATCATGTATTCGCCGTCGCCGGCAAACGTGATGACCGTGCGTTGCGGATCGATGATCTTGGCAGCCACGCCGGCCGGCACGCTGTAACCCATGGCGCCGCTGGTGGGGGCCAGCTGGGTGCGCATGGCGCCGTAGCGGTGGAAGCGGTGGGCCCAGGTGGCATAGTTGCCTGCGCCATTCGTGATGATGACGTCGGGCGGGGCGATGCGGCCGATATCCTGCACCACCTGCCACAGGTCGAGCGGCGCCTGACCTTCCTGGAAGATCGGCGGCTGCTGCTGCCACGCGGCCAGCTCGGCACGCGCCGCCACCACGCTGGCGCGCCAGGCGCCGCGATGACCGCCGTCCAGCGGCGCCATGGCGGCCAGCATGCCGGCAAATTGCGGCATGCCGCTATTGATCATCAGTTCCGCCTGGTACACGCTGCCCAGTTCTTCGGCGTCGGCATGCACGTGGATCAGCCGTTGCAGCGGCACCGGTGCGGTCAGCAGCGCGTAGCCGCCGGTCGTCATCTCGCCCAGGCGCGGGCCGATCGCCACGATGACGTCGGCCTCGCGCACGCGCGCCGCCAGTTTTGGATTGATGCCGATGCCCACGTCGCCGACATAGTTGGGGTGGGCGTTGTCAAGCAGGTCCTGGAAGCGGAACGCGCACGCCACCGGGATGTCGTTGGTTTCGGCAAAGCGCTGCAGGTCGGCGCAGGCCTGCGCGTTCCAGCCGCCGCCACCGATCAGCAGCAGCGGGCGCTGGGCGCCCTGCAGCAGGGTGCGCACGGTGTCGAGCTGGGCGGATGATGGCGATGCCTGCACCGGCTGGTAGCGGCGGGTGTCGGCCACGGCGGCCATTTGCGTGAGCATGTCTTCGGGCAGGGCCAGCACCACCGGGCCGGGGCGGCCGCTGGTGGCCACCTGGAACGCGCGCGCCAGGTATTCCGGAATGCGCTCGGCGCGGTCGATCTGCGCCACCCACTTGGCCATCTGGCCGAACATGCGGCGGTAGTCGATTTCCTGGAATGCTTCGCGGTCGATGAAATCGCTGCCCACCTGGCCGATGAATAAAATCATCGGCGTCGAATCCTGGTATGCGGTGTGCACGCCGATCGAGGCATTGGTGGCGCCCGGGCCGCGGGTAACGAAGCAGATGCCGGGCCGGCCCGTCATCTTACCGTAGGCATCGGCCATGAACGCGGCGCCGCCTTCCTGGCGGTTGATGATGAAGCGGATGCCCGAGTCGTGCAGCGCATCGAGCACGTCGAGATAGCTTTCGCCGGGCACGCCGAAGGCGGTATCGACGCCGTGGATCTGGAGGGCGTCGACCAGGATCTGGCCGCCGGTGCGGGAGGGGTGCGTCATGGTAAAAGCCTTGTCAGGTGGTGATCCGTCATTCTACGGCGGGGCCACGGCGCCGGCTTTAACAATGGCGACACCAAATTTCAGTTTTGCGGGTGCGGACTGGTACAATACCGCCTGAAGCAAGCCAGACAGCCGCTGGCCAGCGCGTAATGCCTGGCGGGAGGAAGGTCCGGACTCCACAGAGCGGGGTGACGGTTAACGGCCGTCCGCCGAAAGCTTTTGCCGGCGCAAGCCGGCGAGGTATAAGGCGAGGAACAGGGCCACAGAGACGAGCGTATTAAGTTACGGTGAAACGCGGTAACCTCCACCTGGTGCAATTCCAAATAGGCACGCGATGATGCTGCTCGCGGAGCGTGCGGGTAGGAAGCTTGAGCGCTGGAGTAATCCAGCGCCTAGAGGAATGGCTGTCATAGCGCGGTTCGCCGCGCCGTAACAAAATCCGGCCTATCGGCTTGCTTCAACTAATTTCAATGCCATGTCGCGCACCCCGCGAAACGCCGCGATCGCCGCGACGCTCGGGGGAGTTGCCGATGAAGCAGTACATCCTGGCCCTGGATCAGGGCACCACCAGCTCGCGCGCCATCGTCTTCGACCGCCGCGGCCAGATCTGCGGCAGCGCCGCCGTCGAGTATCCCCAGCATTTCCCCCATCCGGGCTGGGTCGAGCACGACCCCATGGACATCTGGCACAGCCAGCTCGATGTTGCCCGCCAGGTGCTGCGCGACAACCATGTCGACCCGCGCCAGATTCTCGCCATCGGCATTGCCAACCAGCGCGAGACCACCATGGTCTGGGACCGCGTCACCGGCGCCCCCATTGCCCCCGCCATCGTCTGGCAAGACCGCCGCACGGCCGCTACCTGCGACGCGCTGCGCGCGGCCGGCAAGGCGCGCCTGATCAAGGACGCCACCGGGCTCGAACTCGATGCCTATTTCTCCGCCACCAAGCTGAAATGGCTGCTCGACCACGTGCCGGGCGCCCGCGCCCGCGCCGCCAAGGGCGAGTTGGCCTTCGGCACCATCGACAGCTGGCTGGCCTGGCAGCTGACGGGCCGCCATGTCACCGACGTCGGCAACGCGTCGCGCACCATGCTGTTCAATATCCACCTGCTGCGCTGGGACAGCGACATGCTGGCGCTGTTCGACATCCCCGAGCAACTGCTGCCGCAGGTGGTCTCGTCGAGCGAGGAGATCGGCGCTACCCGGCCCGAGCTGTTCGGCGTGGCAATCCCGGTCGCCGGCATTGCCGGCGACCAGCAGGCCGCCACGTTCGGCCAGGCGTGCCTGCAGCCGGGCATGGTCAAGAATACCTACGGCACAGGCTGTTTCATGCTGATGCACCTGGGGCGGCACCCGGTGCCATCGCACAATCGCCTGCTGACCACGGTGGGCTGGCGCCTCGACGGCGACACCGACTACCTGATGGAAGGCAGCGTGTTCATGGGCGGCGCCACCGTGCAATGGCTGCGCGACGGCCTGGGGCTGATCCAGCAATCGCGCGACGTCGAGGCGCTGGCTGCCAGCGTCCCCGACAGCGACGGCGTGTTCCTGGTGCCAGCCTTCGTGGGCCTCGGTGCGCCGCACTGGGACCCGTATGCGCGCGGCGCCCTGGTGGGGCTGAGCCGGGGCAGCAATCGCGGTCATATCGCCCGCGCTGCGCTCGAGGCGATTGCCTACCAGAGCGCCGAATTGATGATTGCCATGCAGCGCGACGTGGTGGCATCGCACCGTGACTGCACGCTGACCGAGGTGCGCGCCGATGGTGGCGCCGCCCGCAACGATCTGCTGATGCAGTTCCAGGCTGACTTGCTGGGCGTGCCCGTGGTGCGTCCGCAAGTGACCGAAACCACCGCACTGGGCGCAGCTTACCTGGCCGGCCTGGCCGTGGGCTATTGGCAAAGCCGGGACGAGGTGGCGGCGCAGTGGCGTTGCGAACGGCGCTTCGAGCCGGTCATGGGCAGCGATCAGCGGCAGGCATTGCTGGCCGCCTGGGGCCGTGCCGTGGAACGCTCGCGGGCCTGGGTCGATGGGCCGTAAAATGCTTATCAATTAACATTTTCAGCGATTTTCTGCGCTAAAAAACCCTGCAGCGCAGCGTATAATGCCGCCTGGCGCCGCTGCGGTGTCGTGGAATATGTATAGACAACTTAAGACTTTTGCCGGCCGTGCCGGTGACGGGCGCCGCTGACAGCGGCGTCTGCGCGTAGTTCACCTATCCTCTGTTATCGCGCTGATGGCGCGACCTCAAGGCAATTCCTCCCCGTCAGTAGCCCGCCAGTAAGCAAACACGGCTGTTGTAAATTGTTTATCGCGATGTTGGTTTTTGGCAACTTATGCATTTATTTTACTGTTTTGTTCTGGCCATTTTTGACGTATCGCAAATGCCAAACCCATGGGTACAGATGAGAGTCCACATTCAGTTTTGAACATAAGTACTTAATTTGTTGAGTTATTTTGTTTCGAGCTGGCTTCAAGGAATCGCGCTAAGTCCTTAATTTCATTACTAAAATCGCCGTTTCAATTGCCTGAAAGCGCTTGACCACTATTCTTGCATCCACTAAAGTGGGCATCTGTGTGAAAAAGTGTCTTTTTGTGGGAAATTTCTCCTGACTTAGCGGCGGGGGAAATGGAGAGCTAAAAGTTGCAATTCATGCTCCGCTAACAATACTGAGGTCAAAGGTACACCGTGTTTCAAGGCGCGTCAGCAATCAATCTCGATGCCAAAGGCAGGATGTCTATTCCCGCCAAGCACCGTGACGCGCTGGCCATCCAATGCGAAGGCCGCCTCACTCTGACCCGCCATCCCGATGGCTGCGTCATGCTGTTTCCCCGTCCCGTGTGGGAACAACACCGCCAGCAAATTGCCCAGTGGCCAATCCAGGCCCGTGCCTGGCAACGCATCTTCCTGGGTTACGCCACCGACGTCGAGCTTGACTCGGCCGGCCGCATCCTGATTGCGCCCGAGCTGCGCACCGCCGTCGGCCTCGACCGCGAAGTCATGTTGATGGGCATGGGCTCGCATTTCGAAATCTGGGACGCCGTCAAGATGGCGGAAAAAGAGCAGCAGGCCCTCGATGCCGGCACCCCCGATGCACTCGCCAATTTTTCTTTCTAAGGTACCCCGTGATGACGACGACAACGGTGCCTGAGCCAGCGGTGCCGCAATTCCAGCACCGCACCGTATTACTCGACGAAGCAGTCGCCGCGCTCGATATCGCTGGCGCGCGCGCCAACGGCGTCTTCGTCGACGGCACGTTCGGCCGTGGCGGCCACTCGCGCCTGATCCTCTCGCAGCTGGGCGCCAGCGCGCGCCTGATCGCGTTCGACAAGGACTTGCAGGCGATTGCCACCGCCGAACAAATTACCGACCCGCGCTTTACCATCGTCCATGACAGCTTTGCCACCATGGGCGCCGCGCTGGCCGAACGCGGCGCGGGGCAGGTCGACGGCATCCTGCTCGACCTCGGCATTTCGTCGCCGCAGGTAGATGACGCCGCGCGCGGCTTCAGCTTCCGCAACGACGGTCCACTCGACATGCGCATGGACACCACGCGCGGCATGTCGGCCGCCGAATGGCTGGCCATCGAAACCGAACAGACACTGGAAAAGGTTATCAAAGAATATGGGGAAGAACGGTTTGCTTTCCAGATTGCAAAGGCGATTGTTGCTCGCCGGGCAGTCGAGCCAATTTCGACCACACGACAGCTTGCCGGC
>Ga0308164_10002767_pt1 | contig 16865 bp, 15 predicted proteins | sample PhyTR2_FD_201031 | JGI IMG/M metagenome (GOLD analysis project Ga0308164, IMG submission 201031) | Phyllosphere microbial communities from UC Gill Tract Community Farm, Albany, California, United States - DLSLT.R2 | ecosystem: Host-associated > Plants > Phyllosphere > Unclassified | place: USA... | reverse complement strand
GTCCAAGCAGTGAACGTGCGACGAGCGATGTTGCGTGCCGACGTGATGGCGGCCTATCTGGAGGCCTTGACAGCGCAAGAGCGGGTCGGTCTGGCCGAGGCGGCCATTGAGGTCGCAAGCCGTGCGACGAATGCCGCGAGTCGGCGCGTCGCTGCCGGCAAGATATCGCCATTCGAACAAACCTGTGCGAGTGTTGCAGAATCGGCCGTGCGTCTTGACCTCGCCCAAGCAACAGCCGACCTAAAGTCAGCCAAACGCAAGTTAGCGGTACTAATGGGCAGCACGTGAGCGATTGCCCAGCCACTCCAGATGCCAGCCGTCGAGTTCGCTGCCGTACCAACGTTGAACGAGCTCGAGCAGCGGTCAACCATGTCGCCGCAACTGCGTCAGGCCGAAGCGCAGGTCAAACGTCAGGATGCTTTGGTCGGCATGGAACGTTCGGCGCGGCCACCTTGATTCAGATGCCTCCGAGTGCTTGAGTATCGCTCACGAGCGAGTTGCATCCGTGCTGTTGCATCTGCTGCGCAAGTGCCTCAATTGCTCGTCGAGCGTCGTCAACGCCGCAATCCGTTCACTTACCTCGGCAATATGCTGATCCAGCAAAGTGTCGACCCCGTCGCAGTCCTGCTCGGGGAAGTCCCGTAGGTCGAGGAGCTTGCGAATCTCGTCTAGTGGCATATCCAGAACTCGGCAATGCCTGATGAAGCCTAGGTGTTCAGCATGTACATGCCCATAGGATCGATAGTTGTTTGCGCTGCGATCGGGCGGGGCCAGCAACCCAATTTGTTCGTAATATCGGATGGTTTCCACCAGGCACCCGGAGCGTTGGGCCAATTCGCCTATTTTCATGATATCCGTCCTCTTATGCAAATGATGCTTGACCCTGTACCCGCCACAGGGATTTAAATAGCTACTATACACAAATCTGAGAGACGACCATGTCGGAATGCCAGTCGAAATTCTGTTGCGAGATCAAACCGCTTGCAGCACCGCTTGCTAACGAACTAGCGATAGAGGATGCTCCGCAAGAGGTAACGATCCACATCGCGCAGATGTGCTGTCCCACGGAAGAACGTCTCCTTCGCCACGCGCTCGCCAAACTGCCTGGCGTCGTAGCGCTCGACTATAACCTGATGCAACGGCGTTGAGGGTCACTTACACGCTGCCTGCTCCTGAGCCCATTCTTGCGGCGATCCGCGCACTTGCCATGATGCCGGTGCTAATGGCAGTTCCGGAACCCATTCGCATGCAAGATCCTGATCAGCCGGATTCTTCGAGCCCAGTGATGCCCGAGCGGACCAAGTCACCCCCGCCGAGCCGTCGCGCGCCCCGTTCATCTAACTTTTGCTCGGCTCCGCTTGGCAGCGGCGGTTAGTGCCGAAGTTATCGTATGGACGACCGGAGACGAGGACTCACGTTTGGTGATTGTGCTTGCGGTGCTAGCCATCGCGCTCACCGGGCCGGACGTCTATCGCAAAGGGTGGGCCGCGCTACGGCATCGGAACCTGAACATCAACGCACTGATGTCGATCGCGGTCACTGGCGCCGTGCTTATTGGGCAGTGGCCGGAGGCCGCAATGGTGATGGTCTTGTTCGCACTGGCCGAATTGATCGAGTCTCATGCTCTAGATTGCGCATGCAATGCCATCCAAAGTCTGATGGCATTGACGCCCGATCGTGTCACTGTTCGCGGTAACGATGGCGTATGGGCAGAGCGCGATGCCGCCGGTGTCAATGTCGGCGCTCTTGCACGCGTTACGCCTGGTGAGCGGGTCGGTATGGATTGCCAGGTCACCGCCGGCGAGTCTACCGTCAATCAAGCACCCATCACCGGGAAAAGCATGCCGGTAGCGAAGGGCGTAGGGGACAAGGTATTTGCCGGGACGATCAATGAGAGCGGCTCATTCGAATATCAGGTCACTTCATTACATAGCAACTCGACTCTGGCGCGCATCATTCGAACTGTGCAGGAAGCCCAGGGAAAGCGGGCTCCGACACAGCGGTTCATTGAGCGCTTCGCCGCCGTTTATATGCCAGTCGTATTTGTCATCGCCTTGCTCGTAGCAATCTTGCCGCCTCTGTTTCTTGGCGGAGACTGGATGGACTGGATTTATAAAGCGCTGGTATTGCTCGTCATCGCCTGTCCATGCGCACTGGTCATTTCAACACCGGTGACGGTGGTGAGCGGTTTGGCGCGCGCCGCCCGAGCGGGAGTGCTAATCAAGGGCAGTGTCTACCTGGAGCAGGGCGCGAAGTTGCGTTACATCGCGCTCGACAAGACGGGCACCATCACGCGCGGGAAACCTTCGCTCACCGACGTCGTTCCTGTCGATGATCCCGATGAGGCCGCGTTGTTCTTTGCCGCGTCGCTCGCCGCACGCTCGGACCACCCGGTCTCCAGTGCCATCAGTCGCCATTGGCATGATGAGTTGGCAGGCACGCAACTGGCTGAGGTAGAGAGCTTCAAGGCCCTTGGTGGGCGTGGAACGCAAGGGCGTATCGACGGCGTTCTGTATCACCTCGGTAACACGAGACTGTTGGACGAACTAGGAATTACAAACGAACAGGCTAGCAGTTTGATCGCAAAACTAGAAGGCGAGGGCAAGACCGCCGTAGCCCTGATCAACGGCCAACGTGTCTTTGCGATCATAGCCGTGGCCGACACGATCCGCCCAACAAGCATTGAGGCCGTCGAGCGTCTCCATCGCCTCGGGATTCACACCGTGATGCTCAGTGGCGACAACGTTGCTGCAACAGCGTCCATTGCGCGACAGGTCGGAATCGATGATGCCAGAGGCGGTTTGCTGCCGGAAGAAAAACTCTCTGTCATCGACGAGGAACTGGCACGCCATGGAAGCGTAGGGATGGTTGGTGATGGCATTAACGACGCGCCGGCCCTGGCACGCTCGAGCATCGGTTTCGCCATGGGCGCAGCGGGCACCGATACTGCGATCGAGACGGCCGATGTCGCGCTGCTGGAAGACGACCTTCGCAAACTGCCGCAGTTTATTGTCCTTAGCCGCGCTACCGGGGCCATCCTAAAGCAAAATATCGGCGCCGCCCTTTTGATTAAGATCGTGTTTTTGATACTCGCAATTGGTGGTTGGGCGACTCTCTGGATGGCCGTTTTTGCCGACGTGGGCGCGAGCCTGCTCGTCATTTTTAACGGCATGCGCTTGTTGCGCATAAGCCTGCATGAGCGCAACGATTAACAGTGCACGATGATATACTGTTCCCCATGACCCGCCGATTTCTCACCTGCTTGCTGATGATGCTCGCATTCCAGTTCACCTGGAGTGCGATCAGCGCCTATTGCATGCATGAGACTGGGCGCGCGGCGCAGCACCTCGGACATCACCAACACAAGGCCGATGTCCACGATCAGGTCGCGGAAGCTGCCAATGATGGCAAGCCTGCCTCGACCAAGAAGGTTGCTCAGCACTCGCATTGTTCGTCTTGTGCTCATGCGGTGTTGGCTCCTGCGGCCGCACCTGTGACGCAGTATCTGCTTACGGAAAGCGTTGCACCAACCAGTATTAACGTCAAATTCGCCTCAGTTCCTCAGGTTCCTCCTGAGCGCCCGCAGTGGGCTGCCGCCATTTAAGTCCGGCGGCAATTCCTTTTATTTCTAGGTAATCCTCGATGTTTCAGATCGTGCGCTTTGGCGCCAGGTCGGGGCATGCGCAGTCGCCGGATAGCTTTCGATTCTTTCACCTCGGAGTTATCCATGCAATCCAGATCTATGATCCTGGGGGCGCTCTTGCTGCTTGCGCAGTCGGCTCCCCTTTACGCTCAATCAGCGCAGTCGGAAATACTGCGCGACCAATCTATAACGCCGGGCGTTGCCAATGGTGTACAGCTCCCATTGACTCTCCAACAAGCTATTCGCGCGGCGTATGCTAATAACCCCGGTCTGCGCGCAGCATCGCACGCAATAGGGATCGCCGAGGGCGGCCGCCTCCAGGCCGGTGTTCTGCCCAATCCGGAGCTGTCCCTGTCGACCGAAGGGACCGACCGTCGTTCCCGAGTCGAGACAGCACAAATCACCCAGACTATCGAGCTTGGCGGCAAACGTGGGGCGCGTGTTGCTGCCGCCGAACAGGAGCAGTTATTAGCTGCCCGGTCACTAGATGTTCGACGCGCTACGCTGCGCGCGGACGTCATGGCGGCCTATATGGAAGCCTTGACTGCGCAGGAGCGCATTGTTCTCGCCGAAGCAGCATTAGAGATTGCCCAGCGCGGGACAAATGCCGCAAGTCGTCGTGTCACTGCAGGTAAGATATCGCCGGTCGAGCAGACCCGGTCCAGCGTGGCGGAGTCGGCTGTGCGCATGGAACTGACTCAGGCGATGGCCGACCTGGCATCAGCTCGGCGCCGGCTCGCTGCGCTGATGGGGATTTCGCATGCCGTCGCACAGCCGTTGCAGATGCCGGCCGTCGAGTTCGCCGCCATCCCTGCGATGGCAGAACTCGAGCAACGCATGAGTGCATCGCCGCAATTGCGACAAGCCGAGGCGCAAGTGGGTCGGCAAAACGCGCAGGTGACCATAGAACGTTCAGCACGGATACCGGATTTATCAGTCACGGTGGGAACTCAGCGTGATCGCGAGCGCGGGAGCAGTGAAGCAGTATTTGGCGTGTCCATGCCGCTGCCCTTGTTTAATCGTAACCAAGGCAACATGCTCGCTGCCCTTAGACGCGTGGACCAAGCGCGCGACGAACTGGAAGCTGAACGCCTACGCCTGTACGAAGAACTCGCCGACGCACGCCAACGTGCCGAAGTCGCGCAGTTACAACTCGATAGCCTAAAGACTGAAATGGTGCCGGCGGCACAACAGGCGTACGACGCCGCGGTGATCGGTTTTGAGCTCGGCAAATTTGGGTTCCTCGACGTGCTTGACACCCAACGCGCATTGATTCAGGCGCGCACGCTCTACCTGCGCAGCCTCTCGGAGCGCTATCGGGCAGCCACGGATATTGAACGTGTCGCGCCCACAGCTGGCCCTGATGCTACAGCTATTTTCAAGGAACACATGCAATGAAATCACTAAGCAATCACCAAAAGAAAAGTCTGCCGATCATCGCCGCGATCTTGGCCATTGGCGCCGTCCTGGCCATGACAATACTGTTCTGGAACAAGAACGGTGGCGAAGGCGGCGCAGGGGAAGACGCCCATGGTCACGCCGAAACCGAGAAAACAGAAGGGGCGAAAGAAAGCCGCACCGCCGGCGAAGAGGGCTCAGAAGAAACGCATGACGACGAGGGGTTGGTCAAGCTGTCGGTCACGCAGACTGAGAAGGCGGGAATCACGACCTCAATTGCCGGTCCGGCCACGATCAATAACATGGTGAAACTTCCCGGCGAAGTTCGCGTCAATGACGACCTGACGGCGCATGTGGTGCCGCGCTTGAGCGGGGTGGCCGAATCGGTTCCCGCGCAGCTGGGGCAAACAGTCAAGAAGGGACAAGTGCTTGCTGTGATCTCCAGCCCGGATCTGGCTGACCTGCGAAGCGCTGCTAATGCCGCGCAGGTCAGGCTTGGGATGGCAAAAACCGTCTACGAGCGAGAGAAAAAACTGTGGCAGGACCGCATTTCAGCCCAGCAGGACTATCAACAGGCGGAGCAGGCATTGCGTGAAGCTGAGCTTGCCTTGCAGACTGCTCGCTCAAAACTGGCAGCGCTCGAAGTTTCTGTCGCAGGCGGCGCATTGAACCGTTACGAATTGCGTGCACCGTTTGACGCCGTCGTCGTGGAGAAGCACATCACCTTGGGCGAAGCGGTGCAGGAAAACACCAATGTGTTCGTACTGACTGACTTGTCGCGGGTCTGGGTAGACATCGCTGTCACGCCAAAAGATTTGGGGAGCGTGCGCAGCGGCGCATCGGCGACCGTCACAGCCACTGGCTCAGACCTGACTGCGGTTGGTAAAGTAAGCTACGTGGGTTCGTTGGTCGGGGCACAGACGCGCACTGCAACTGCGCGCGTGGTCATCGCCAACCCAGGCGGCGCTTGGCGTCCAGGGCTATTCGTCGACGTCATGCTGGTGCAAGGAACCAAACAGGCCGCAGTTGCTGTCCCTGTCAACGCCATACAGACGGTCGAAGACAAGCCGGTTGTCTTCGTCGCTGTCGAAGGTGGCTTTCGCGCACAGCCGGTCGTGACCGGCACCATCGACGGCAAAGGAGTCGAAATCCTCGAAGGCTTGCGCCCAGGTACGCGCTATGTCAACGGCGGAAGCTTCGTGCTCAAGGCCGAACTCGGCAAGGGTAGCGCCGAGCACGGCCATTAAAAGGGGATTCCATGTTTGAACGCATCATACGTTTTGCCATTGACAGCCGTTGGCTCGTCATGGGCCTGGTCTTCGCCATGGCGGCGATCGGCGTCTACAATTATCAGCGCCTGCCGATTGACGCAGTACCCGACATCACCAATGTGCAGGTCCAGATCAATACATCGGCGCCAGGCTACTCGCCGCTCGAGGTCGAGCAGCGCATTACATATCCTGTCGAGACTGTGATGGCCGGCCTGCCTGGATTACAGCAAACACGCTCACTGTCGCGTTACGGGCTGTCGCAGGTGACCGTCATCTTCAACGACGGCACTGACATCTATTTCGCGCGTCAGCTAGTCAACCAACGACTGCAAGAAGCGCGCGAAGGACTGCCGGAAGGTGCGACGCCGGTGATGGGGCCAATTTCTACCGGCTTGGGCGAAATCTACTTATGGACGGTTGAGACCGAAGCAGGGGCAAAAAAGCCTGACGGCACACCCTATACCCCGACGGACCTGCGCGAAGTACAGGACTGGATCATCAAGCCGCAACTGCGTCAGGTACCAGGCGTTACCGAAATCAATTCGATCGGTGGCTACGCCAAGGAATACCATATCACCCCCGATCCGAACCGCCTCAGCTCTTATGGGGTCACTCTGGCTGATGTCGCCACAGCGGTTGAGAGCAACAACGACAATACGGGCGCAGGTTACATCGAGCGATCGGGCGAGCAGCTCCTGATCCGCGCGCCCGGCCAGGTACGCACCATCGACGATATTCGAAACACCGTCTTGAAGAACGAGGATGGGGTCGCGGTGCGTATTCGCGATGTCGCCGACGTCGCTGTTGGTCGTGAATTGCGCACGGGCGCCGCGACCGACAATGGTGTCGAAGTCGTGCTCGGTACCGTATTCATGCTCATCGGTGAGAACAGTCGGCAGGTCTCTCAACTGGTCGCTGAAAAGATGGTCGAGATCAACAAAACCTTGCCCGCCGGTGTGAAAGCCGTTCCTGTGTATGACCGCACTGTGCTGGTCGACAAAGCAATTTCTACAGTGCGCAAGAACTTACTTGAGGGCGCAATTCTAGTCGTCGTGATCTTGTTCCTGTTCTTGGGCAACATTCGCGCGGCGATTATCACTGCGATGGTTATCCCTTTGTCCATGCTCTTCACATTCACGGGGATGGTTACTTATCGCGTCAGTGCGAACCTGATGAGCTTGGGCGCGCTCGACTTCGGCATCATCATCGACGGCGCTGTCGTGATCGTCGAAAATTGTGTTCGGCGCCTGGCGCATGCGCAGGAACAGAACAAGCGTGAGCTGACTTTAGAGGAGCGTTTTCGGGAAGTGTTTGCTGCCGCTAAAGAGGCGCGCCGACCGCTCTTGTTCGGTCAATTGATCATCATGGTGGTGTACCTCCCGATCTTCGCGCTGAGCGGCGTAGAGGGCAAGATGTTCCATCCGATGGCTTTTGCTGTCGTGATTGCACTGCTGGGTGCCATGATCCTGTCGATCACTTTTGTACCTGCAGCGGTGGCCTTGTTCATAGGCAAACGTGTGGCGGAAAAAGAAAATCGTTTGATGACGATGGCGCGCAACGCGTATGAACCGGCGCTGCGTGTCGTGCTGCGTAATGGGCCGATCGTACTGACCGCCTCAATCGTGATCGTGGTGCTCTCAGGGCTTCTGGCAACGCGCCTGGGCAGCGAATTTATTCCAAACCTGAATGAGGGGGATATTGCGATTCAGGCTCTACGCATTCCAGCGACTAGCCTGACTCAGTCTGTGGACATGCAAAAGAAGCTGGAAGTCGGTCTGAAAGCGAGATTCCCTGAGATTGAACGTGTCTTTGCTCGTACCGGGACAGCCGAGATCGCATCTGACCCCATGCCGCAAAATATTTCTGATGGCTACATCATGCTCAAACCGGAGTCGGACTGGCCGAAGCCCAAGCGCAGCCACTCTGAGCTGGTTGAAGCGATCCAGGAAGAGGCGGAAAAATATACCGGTAACGCGTATGAGTTCTCGCAACCTATCCAGCTGCGCTTTAACGAACTGATATCGGGAGTACGCAGCGACGTGGCTGTAAAGCTGTATGGGGACGATATGGACGTGCTGGCATCGACTGGCGCCCAGATTGCCGCAGTACTGCAGCGAGTGCCCGGCGCGGCTGAGGTGAAAGTAGAGCAGACTACCGGCTTGCCGATGCTGACGGTCAATATCGACCGTGACAAGACAGCGCGCTACGGCCTGAACATCACTGACGTTCAGGCAACCATCTCGGCGGCAACCGGTGGCGGCGAGGTCGGTACCATGTTCGAAGGCGATCGCCGCTTTGCGATCGTTGTGCGGCTGCCGGAGGTACAGCGAACTGACCTTGAGGCGCTACGTCGGCTTCCGATCGCCTTGCCGGCGCGCTCGGGCCCTGGCGCCGCCGGCAGCGAGAACGCTACGAACTTCATTCCTTTAGGCGAGTTGGCCACACTCGACATTGCGCCTGGCCCTAACCAAATCAGCCGAGAAGACGGCAAGCGACGGATCGTGATCAGTGCCAACGTACGCGGGCGCGATATCGGCAGCTTCGTGCCGGAAGCAGAGGAGGCGCTGGCCAAGAGCGTTCGCATCCCGGCTGGTTACTGGACCACGTGGGGCGGTACGTTCGAGCAACTGCAATCGGCTACCCAGCGCTTACAGATCGTCGTGCCTCTCGCACTGTTGCTGGTGTTCATACTGCTTTTCATGATGTTCCGGAACGTGAAAGATGGACTGCTGGTGTTTACTGGCATTCCTTTTGCCTTGACCGGTGGCATTGCGGCGTTGGCACTGCGAGACATTCCTCTGTCTATTACGGCAGCGATCGGCTTCATTGCCTTGTCAGGGGTAGCTGTGCTGAACGGGCTGGTAATGATCTCCTTCATCCGGTCGCTGCGTGAAGACGGCATGTCGCTCGATGAAGCCATAACGCATGGAGCACTTACGCGCCTGCGCCCGGTACTGATGACGGCACTGGTGGCGTCGCTCGGGTTTGTGCCGATGGCGATTGCCACCGGTACTGGCGCCGAAGTTCAGCGTCCGCTGGCCACGGTGGTGATTGGCGGCATTTTGTCCTCGACGGCACTTACCCTGCTGGTACTGCCGCTCCTTTATCGCATGGCACACCGAAAGGATCCCGAAGGCCCTTTGCGTGAAAGTCGTGTAGTGACCCCGGTGTGAACGGTTGCGCGGAAGATGCGCCGGGGCGGTGCAGTCAACGCGCCGTCCCGCAGAGGCCAGGTTGACGATCGACGTCGATCTTGACAGGCTTTCTGCGCTGTTAGGTCGCACTTGATTGAAGTGGGGCGCATCGCTCTGCCGCGTTTGGGAGGTTTCTATTATGCGCGTGACATCCGGCGGTCTCGATACCGTCGTCTCGCATGTAGTTCTGGGAGCGAGCATTCTGGCGGTCATCTGGACTACGTACGGCGCTTTCTGTTGGGAGAGCGTCTCTTTGGCCGCAGGCGCGTCGTATCAGCTTGCCGTTGTAATGCTGTACGGCGGGAATTTTGAAGAGGACGGGCACAAAAGGGGCGGGCTAGGGCAAAGCGCTACACTGCGCCTTGTTGTTGCCAGCGTCCTGCTGTCACTCACCCCATTTCTTGCTGGCAGCGCAGTGCATGCCTTGAATCACGCGCCAAACCTGGCGCCACGTGAGTTGTTGCCGGGCGCATCATGCGCATTTGTGGTCGGTCTTATACGTGGGCTTTATCACTGGTATCGCACCGGACACAAGGGTGCGATCGCCTTGGCCGGGGCCACTACCGTAGCACTTCCATTTGCGGCCCCGTTGCTCATTGCCGCGGCGATTGCAGCAGGATTCCAAAATGCCGACGGCATCGTAGGTATTGGCCTGATGGTGATAATGGTGTTGGCTGTGCTGGCACCGCAGGTAGTGCAACTGAGTCGGTTGTTCGATTAGAGAACAGCTCGGCATGCACAGATTTTGATCGGATCGTATTGATGCCGGACTGTCGAGGCCCGACGCCGGCCTCGATCTTGAAACTAACGATATAACGAATAGAGGAGACACTATGGGTTCGAGTCATTCACACTCCCAAGCCATTTCACCCGCGCAAAACACGCGTCCCTTGTGGATCGCGCTTGGCCTGACGTCAACGTTCCTGGTCGCTGAGCTCATCGCTGGTATCATGACCAATAGCTTGGCGTTAATCTCTGACGCCGCGCACATGTTCACGGATGCCGCTGCACTGGCGATATCGTTGGCGGCGATTCAAATCGGTCGCCGGCCGGCCGATAAGCAGCGCAGCTTTGGCTACTACCGTTTTGAAATCCTGGCGGCTGCCATGAACGCAATCCTGCTGTTCATGGTTGCCATGTACATCTTGTTGGAAGCGTGGAAGCGTCTGCAGGATCCTCCCGAAATCGCCTCCGGGGCCATGTTGATCGTGGCAGTACTTGGCCTGGTCATCAACTTGGTTAGCATGCGGCTCCTTGCAGCCGGCAAGGACTCGAGCCTGAATGTGAAAGGCGCTTATCTTGAGGTGTGGAGTGACATGCTGGGATCGATCGGTGTGATCATCGGAGCGCTTGTAATTCGCTGGACCGGGGATGCTTGGATCGATTCTGTGATTGCAGTGGTAATTGGCCTATGGGTACTGCCACGTACTTGGGTGCTATTAAAAGCAAGCTTGAATGTATTGCTTGAGGGCGTGCCTGAGGAAATCGTCCTTGCTGACGTGGAGAAAACCATTTTGGCCGTCCCGGGCGTCGCTACCATCCACGACCTGCACGTGTGGGCCATCACGAGCGGCAAGGTGAGCTTGACGGTGCACGTTGTACGCGATCCCGACCAAGCTGACGACGGTACCCTGTTGGCCAGGGTACGTCGCGCTCTTGAGGACAAATTCGACATTAACCATTCAACCGTCCAGGTTGAGCATACACCATGTGAACAGGCGACAGGAACACACAGTTTCGAGTCACGCACAAGTCATTGACTGTATAGGAAATTATATGATTGGACATATCAAAAATGGCTTGACCGAAGCGCAGCAGGTGCTTGATCAGTTTGTAAATGATCAAAGCAAGCTCCAGAGTGTTGCTGACGCGGTTCATCTCTTAGTGACCGCTTTTCGTAGCACCGGCAGGGCTTTTTCGTGCGGTAATGGCGGATCAATGTGCGACGCAATGCATTTCGCGGAAGAGCTGACAGGGCGGTTCCGGCGCGACCGCCCGGGAATTGCCGCAACTGCAATCAGCGACCCCACTCACATCACGTGCGTAGCGAACGACTACGGGTACGAACATGTGTTCAGCCGGTACATCGAATCCCACGGCCGTCGCGGCGATGTCCTGCTTGCGATCAGCACTAGCGGGAAAAGTCCGTCGATTCTATTAGCAGCGCAGATGGCTCGTAAACTCGGCATGCAGGTCATCGCGTTGACTGGGGCGGCTGGTTCGCCCCTGGAGGACCTATGTGACGTCTGTATCAGTTGTCCTTCTAGGGCGTTTGCTGATCGGGTTCAGGAAATGCACATCAAGATTATTCATATTTTGATCGAGCTGATCGAACGAGAGCTTTATCCAGCAAACTATTAACGTAGTTTTCCTAGCAGAAGAGCTAGTATGTCGGGATTGATCTGGGGTTTTTCCTTCGATTTTTTTGTAATAAAGCATTTCATTCACAGACATATCAACTTAATTATGACCTTGTCTATCGATTACCTGAAAGCAACTAAGACTGTAGCTAAAAATGGGCATTCAGCGCAAGGGGAGAGCGCATTTTACGCCAATCGCAGGCTTAACCGCTAGGAAGCCAAACTTCGGTTTGATTAAATATCAAAAGAGCTGAGGATCGCTCTTCCATTCCAACGTTAATCTTGTTCCTTAGCCAAACCTCCTACAGAATGATACTTGGGTCGTCGGGTTTCACCCAATTTAAAAACATGTGAACGAAGTGCTTGAAATTGTCCCACGGTGCGCGACGCGCGAGTTTGACATGAATTTAACGAACGCTTAGCAAGATAACCATTAGAATATCCAAAATTTCGAAAGCAAGCTCATATCCTCTCTAAGGGTAAAGGCTTTTTTAAAACGTGGCGTGCCTATGACGATTAGCCGTATTGATAGTCTAGGCGGAAGCAAATTCAGGCTGTCTGGGAGCAAATGGAGGCGGGGCCGAGTAAGCCAGTATTATCGCAAGAAATCGTAAATTCTGTAGCTGCGCTCGGCAGCAAGCCAGCAGTCAAGAGTGAAGTCGCGCAGACTTTGAAAAAGACATTTCTGGCAGCAAGCGACCATTCTGTAGAGGTGCGGGTGCTAGGGCGGCTTTTTACACCAGATGACAACTCGATCAGCTTAGCGGACATCATAATAGCGATGCAAAAATCGAGTATTGTCTTTCAGGAGACGCTTCAGGTGCGAAATAAGATAGTGACTGCCTATACCGATCGCTTGAATATGCAAGTCTCAGCGATTGGATTGATTCAGCATCACACGCTGAGTGCCTAAAAATACTGGAACATAGAAACTCTCCAAAATAGTCGACTACTTGCGCATTCTTCAGCCCACAAAATTGATCGGATTACATCCCGGTGCCAAATGATTTCCCCATGTTGGTTGTGCTGCGACGACCGGTCCGCCCTCTACGGGTTTTGTACTAATTTCATATTTTTAACGTTTTCTTTCGTTTGTTTTAACTCTGAATTTACAGGTTTTATGAGAGCATTTGGAGATTAAGTGGATTAGGAACTCGTAGCGATATCGTAAGCTTGTAATGTTATATAATCGTGTAAATAAAAAGTGATAGAAATTTAAACTAAATATTTATGAAACTCGACGAAAATTATTTAAGCCAATATAAAAGCGACGGTGGCGCTAAACGGGTGACAGCTGCATTTGGCTACTCAATAAAAGGACTTCGCTCCGCGTGGCGAAATGAGCATGCTTTCCGTCAGGAGATGTTGATAGTTTGCCCGGGAATAGTGATCGCTATATGTGCGCCAGTTTCAACAATCGAAAAATTTGCGCTGACAAGTGTCTTGCTGCTTGTTCTGATAGTGGAGTTGCTCAACTCTGCTGTAGAGGCTGTGGTCGACAGAGTATCGCTCGACTATCATATTCTATCAGGGCGAGCGAAGGATCTTGGCAGCGCAGCCGTGTTCATTACGATATTGCTAGCTGCACTGACTTGGGCGATCTTGTTTGCTCCACTCTTGCTATCAAAATTATTGTTATGCGGTTACAACTTAGTGTGAAAACGCCTAACAAGAATGAAATATTTGATGCCTTCATCATTTTTTATTCTCAATTTATCGGAAATTTAACATTATTCTAACTTTGGTGATACGGTTAAAAATTTACTCTGTGTGAATTATTTTGCCTCGTAGGCAATGATTCATTAAGGGTAATCAAATGACGAAGATCTTCCAGAAGCGTCTTAGTGTTTTTTCGGCAATTGTAATCGTTGCTTTGTATTTGTCGATATTTTCGAACTCGGGGTTTTGGGTAGGTTATATCGAATACATCGATGGCATCGATTTTGCTCGCGTTCCGCTACTACTGGGAATGCTCGCTATTCTGGCGCTATTTTTTATAGGAATTCTAACTTTATTTAGTTTTAGTCAGATTTTCAAGCCGGTTGTTATCACGGCCATCGTTATTTCTTCTGGCATTAATTATTTTATACACCAATATGGTATTGCTATAGATAAAACAATGATCCAGAATGTATTTGAGACCGATTTCAATGAGGCAGCAGAGTTGTTAAATTGGAAGATGTTCGTCTACGTTACATTTCTAGGTATTATTCCTTCAATTTGCCTAGCCGGCACAAAGATTATTTATCCTCGCGGCATTGGTGGGATGACGAAGCGTGCCATCTTATTTACTGGTGTGATCTGCGTCGCCATCATATTGTTAGTATTAACGTTCAAGACCTTGGCCCCTACTTTCCGCCAATACCATGAACTGCGGTATAGGCTGACTCCAATGAACCTCATTCAGGCGACTCAAGCCTATGCTAGCATTCGGTTGCGCACGCCCACCGTAGTGAAGGCGCTCGGACGGGATGCAATTAAAGGGCGAACGTGGATCGAAGGGCGAAAGCCAGTAATTTTAGTGATCGTAGTGGGAGAAACCGCCCGGGCCTCAAGCTTCTCGTTGAATGGTTACGCTAATGACACTAATCCGCTACTGTCGCGCCAGAAAGGACTGATTAATTTTACTAATGTCCAATCCTGCGGCACGGCGACCGCCGTCTCCCTGCCATGTTTATTTTCCACGATGGGGCGCACCAATTATGACGCGCTAAAGGCCCGCGGGCAAGAAGGACTGCTGGATGTCTTGTCGCATGCTGGGTTGAGAGTCATATGGCGCAGTAATAATTCAGGATGCAAAGGCGTATGTGACAGGGTTGAGTATCAGGATCTGTCAATTCCAGAACCGGGAGCGGTACATTGTTCAACAGATGAGTGTTACGATGAGCGCCTGCTCGTAGACTTCCCTGACATTATTGGTAAGACCACTAACGACACGGTGCTGGTCCTGCATCAGAAAGGTAGTCACGGACCGGCTTATTCGCTGCGGTATCCTGAGCGTTTCGCGAAATTTGGTCCTGCCTGCACGACGACCGATTTCCAGCAATGCACTCGAGAAGAGATCGTAGCTGCCTATGACAATACCATTCTATACACAGACTACATCCTCAGCCGAACGATCGCTCAACTTGAAGCGGCGGCTAACGTTGGCGTTGCAGATACTGCCATGCTATACGTGTCCGATCACGGAGAATCTTTAGGTGAACGAAATATGTACTTGCATGGCGCACCTTATCTGATCGCACCGCGTGAGCAAACTCATGTGCCAATGGTGATGTGGATGTCTTCCGCCTTCAGCAGCCGCTTTCGCATAGATCAGCAATGTCTCAACGCGCGTCGTCAGCAGGAATTCACTCACGACAATTTTTTTCATTCTGTGTTAGGCATGTTAGACATCAATAGTGCCACCATTAATCCGGCGCTAGATATCTTCAATCCCTGTGTTCGTAAAATCAATCAATGATTGCCTAATTGTCAAGACCCGCTTGGTTATATACGCGCTTAGTGAATAATTCAGGGCGCGCTGCATGCCATTGTTTGAGCGCCTGAATGGGCGTCTGATGCTTCAAGGCGCGCTGCGGAATGTTGTGGTTGTAGATCTTGACGTAATTGCGCAGCGTCGATTCGAGCTCTGCTGCCGATCCGAACCGTGTCTGATTGACGATGTCGCTGATACGCCCATTGAAGCGCTCGACCATGCCATTAGTCTGTGGATGGCGCGGTGGAATCAGGCGATGCTCGATATCGAATTGTTTGCACAGACGGTCGAATAAGTGGCGCCCACTCGGCTCCCTGTTCTTGCCTTTGGCAGTAAATCGCTCGGTGAACTGGCTGCCGTTATCGGTGAGTAGTTTAACGATCTTGACGGGGCAGGCAGCACGCGCCTTGGCCAGAAAATCGGCACTACTGTTCTCGCTCTGGTCGGCGTAGATGTTGATGAAGACCCAGCGCGTGGCGCGGTCGATGGCCACGAACAGGTAACGCCGGGAGGATTCGTCCGGCATCTGCGGCAGGTACTTGATATCGATGTGGATGAAGCCGGGCTCGTAGTCCTTGAAGGTTTTCTTCGTCGCCGGCACGCCATCGTCCTGCTTGACCAAATCGCGCAAGTCAGACACACCATGGCGGCGAAGGCAGCGTCCCAGGCCAGCGCGAGAGACGGCTGGATTGATGAACTCGCGTGTGACTGACAGCAGGTCGTCAGTAGGCAGCAGCAATGTTATGCGCAGCTCCACCACGATCAACTCTTGCTCGGGCGTGAGCGTCGTGTTGAGCGTCTTAGGGCAGTGAGCCGTCGGCCGGGCTGTCACGATCCTGCCATTTCCGGATGGTCTGACGAGTGACGTTGTAGATCCTGGCCAACTCTGCCTGGGGCAACGTGGAATTCTTGATCTCTTCCCGGATCAGGTGTGTAGTACGGGCTTGGCTGTGTAGCGCTTGTGTCATCGGAATATCGGTGAAAAGTCAGGTAGGTGCAGTGTACGCAAAACGTGTCTGGCCTTGAAGAGTGGCCAGCTACGGATGGGTACATGATCCCACGAGTCTAGACATGTAAAGAAGCCATCCATGCAGCTCAGGCGTGTGCTGCGGCTGACATTCGCGAAGATGGTGAAGCCAATTGCGCATGAATCAATCTCGATTGCGCCGATATTTGTAGCGCAACCATGAATGCTTTGGCTCGTGGGTCCGAGCATCACGGTGACTTCTGTACCCTCTGTGCACACATTTGCAGGGCATGTGTGGCGGCGTGTGCAACACATGCCGACAAACATGCTCATTGCGCCGCATGTAAAGCGGCATGTGAAGCTTGTGCAGTTGCATTTGACAAACATGCCCGTGAGCGCCATATCTAAGGTGGTACATGCTGGCGTAGAAGTGAGGTGTACTGTCAATAGCGGACACTCTTGTTTCAAGCCGCCTGCGGCTGTTTGCTGAAGGATTCAGCGAACAACGCTGGCGGAACATTGCCAAGGCGTGAGTGACGGCGCTGGCGGTTATA
>Ga0308164_10002766_pt1 | contig 16869 bp, 11 predicted proteins | sample PhyTR2_FD_201031 | JGI IMG/M metagenome (GOLD analysis project Ga0308164, IMG submission 201031) | Phyllosphere microbial communities from UC Gill Tract Community Farm, Albany, California, United States - DLSLT.R2 | ecosystem: Host-associated > Plants > Phyllosphere > Unclassified | place: USA... | reverse complement strand
ATGTACTCTAGATTGCTAGGTGCATTCAGTTTGAACTGTGGCATTCGGAAAGCAGTCGTTCTGCAGTCGCCCAAATTCGGACATAAAAAGCCGCGACGGGTGGTGCCACTAATCTACCGTTCGTTAATGCCGGAAGCGTCAAGCAGCTGGTCCGCTTTCTTCTTCATCCGCCTTTCCGTGAACGCCAATTGCAGACATCCTCTCTGCTGTTACATCTGCAGAAACTAAGATTCAGCAGGGAAAAGCCATGTATTCAAGAAAGTCTTACCTAATTCCGCTTTTAAGTTGCCTATTATTCCTCACCGCCTGCGCCAAGGTAATAGAGGTAACTGTTCGCAATATTGACGGTAAAAGTTTCGTCATATCGACACACGATAAGTTCTGGCGGAAAGGCGTATTTATAGGTTCGGTAATTGTACAAAGAGGTGGAAAAACAGTTTGGGTCGCCGGCGTAGATCCTGGCTCAAGGGTATGCCTAAATAGCATTCGATATCCGCGGGCATCGCCAGAATTCACAGTAAGCAAAAATCTCGATATGGCGAAAACTGGAATATACAGCGCCTCCGTTTTTAGCGATGCTTGAGACGGAAGTTCTAAGTTTGAGATCAAATAACAGGTATCCAAGGACTCTTTATGTTTATCTTGGAGGCGTAGGTCATATTCGACAAAGGGAAAGGCAAAGATGTTTTCGCTTTCTAAATAATTCGGCACTGGATCGCCTGACGTCCACGCTCTGCACTCAACAGTTCAACGTCCGCCATTGCCGCTTGCGTGGTCAGAAGCAGCCCGACCGCTAACGACCAAACCCAGACATTCGTGCTTACTACGCGGCAAGGCACCGACGACAAATAGCGCGATCAGAACGCCGCCAGAAAGCGTGAGCGTTTACACTTTAGTGCCGGGCGAAAGGCTTTCGAGCTCGGACTTGTTGAACTTTAGGCCGTAGTCGAGCGTGATATGGTCTACCTCGAAGACCCAAGACATCAGATCCTTTGTCGTAACGTTGGTCCGCAGGCAAGTCTTCGGCCCGCCACCTTCGCGGAAAGGCTGGAGGAAACCGTCTAGAGCCTCGCGGACCTTCTTGTCATCGCCTGAGGCCCAAGCGGGCAGGAGCAACTTGCGAGCGGCCTTCGCCAGAGCGTCGATGGACCCATATGGAATAGTCTTACGCTGGTCGAATAGGACCTCGCCGCGGGACAGCCAGCCGTCGACATTAGCCGTCCAGCGGATCGCGAACTCCAGATCCTTGCCCTTGAGCAGGGAGCGTTCGTCGAGCTGGTCGCGGATTGGCTCGTAGAGCGCCTGTAGCACGGCCTGTTCCTTAGCTAAGTTACTGAAGTAGGCTTGGTACGCGTCCAGACGGCGTGTCTGGACGCCCTCAAGTCGCGGCGCTTCTTCAGTTTCTGTCGTTGCGATCTCGGTTTCGAGCCGGCCGATCTCCAGATTGATATTGGCGATCCGGACTTGGATCTGGCGTGTTCGCTCTTGCCGCGCCTTATCCGTCAGCTCCTGCTTGGACAGGTCCGCTATCTCGGCAGCGATCTTTCGGATCGTGCCGTCGGCCGGCGGATCGCCTCCCTCGAGCGCCGACAGGTTGTGCCTGATAACAGCATCACGTTCGCGCAGTGGCCTGCGATAGTCGTGGGCGAAGCCGGGCTTGAACGCCGCCCACTCCGCTTCCGGGATGCCGGCCTCTTTCAACGCCACCTTTAGCTCGTCGTAGAACCGGTCCATGGCAAGACCGAACGCGCTAACACGGGTTTCCAAATCGGTCACCCGCTGGATCGCCTGCTTCTCGGCGCCAGCCTTCTGCTGGACGGCGGTGAGAGCTTCCCGCTTAGCTTGCAGGTCGGCCATCAGTTTGCGCTCGGCCTCGGAGGCGGGAGCCGGAATCTGCTTGGTCAGGCCGTCCCGCTCGATTTTGAGCGTCTGCAAACGCGTGTGTTTTTCAGGGAGCTTGGCCTGCAGGTCGCGGATGATAAACTCGTCGCGAATGATGGTGTCGATCTCGGTCTTAAGTCGCTCGCTTTCGGCGGCGACAGTCATGGTCGTTAGCGCCCGCAGTTCTGCGAAGTTTGACGCGTTCAGGGTGTCGACGGGATCGAGATAGCTGAAGATGACCTGTTCGATCTCTCGCACGAGCTCACGGGTCACTCCATCGCGGGCACAGATCCGTTCGACGTAGTTCTGGGACAAGTAGCGGACCAATTTCGCGTCTGACAGCGGTCCACCGACAGTCTCCGTCGTCGTCGCGCCGTCCGCCCACTTGAGTGTGACGGTCAGCCCGTCGAGATGCGGCTCGGCCCGCCGCAGGAAGCAACCGTCGTCGTCGTCGATCCAAGACCCGGCGGCATAGGCGATCAGGTCTGCCAGCGCGGACTTCCCCGAGCCCTTCTGGCCGATGATCGAAACCATCCCGGGATTGAGCGGTATCTCCGCGTCGGCGAACCAGCCCTGGCCATTCGATAGGCTAACCGACGACAGCGTCCTAGCTTCATCGTGATAGTCGGGCGTGCTCGGGCCGATGAAGGCGCGGTCTGCGGGTTCGTGGACGATTTGCCGAAGGCCCTCGAACGTCGCGTCCGCCTTGATCCAGCAATAGCGAAGCTCGCATGCCTCGGGTACCTGAGGGTCGCAGGTGTGGGTCTGTTTGCCGCGCCGAGCGCATGGATGACCGATCTCGTCGGGCCCATGAGCATCTGAGCCGTGCAGGCAGGCTTTTAGGCTCATGAACTCCTTGATGAAGTGCGCCTCGCCTTGCTCATACGGAGATTGGGCAAGCGCCCAGGATCGCGTCTTTGGATTGCCCGAGAAGAGGGCGTCTGACCTCTGTACCAATAACTTTCGAGTGTGATGCGACTGCGAGTCCCACTTGAGCTTCGGCAGATCTTCATCTGAGACGACGCAAAATAGGAACTTATCCTTGAACCGGCTGTCATTGAGCGCCTTAAGAATGGCGTCGTCGTCCACCACGGCGTTCTTCATTCCGACGAACAGGGCGTCGCCGTCCATCCGGAACCCTGCATGCTCCTCTATTAGACGGGAGCCGAGCGCGGTCAGATTGTCGACCTTGAGTTTGCGCTTCTGGGCGGTGGCCTGAGGCTCGGCCTCGTCGGTGAATTCGAGGTCATGGAGGAAATGCTCCTCGATGTCGCGGATCGCCAACTCATCCGAAAGCAGGACGTGAGCGTTCACGCGATTGCTGTTGTCGACGATCTTGTTGAGCCGGAACTCTACGTTCGGGAAGACGCGGATATCGCGGATCGCGACGATCTCTTCGGGAGTGAACAGAGCCGCGAGCTTGTCCGGCTTGTCGAGGTAATCGAGGCGCACGCGCTTATAGCCGTCGATGGTGAAGTAGTCGGTCAGCGCGATCGCCGAGATGTCCTTGGCGATTGCTGTTCGGAACAGCTTTTGCACATAACCGTCCCAATCGGACCCGAACTGGTTATTCAGGTGGGACGCGGGCGTATGAACCTGAAAGTCCCATTTGCGCCAAAGTGAGCCGCGAGCGTCCGCGTCGAATTGGTCAGTCATGATCCCCCAGAACTTTTTTGGCTGCCTGCGCAGCTTCTACCCGAAGTCGACCTTGCAAATGCCAGTCCGGATGTCTAACCAATCAATAGCGGACATTCGCGACCCGCCTAAACGAATTTCTGCTTTTGGGATCAGCCCTTTGGCCGCTGAAAGGCGAAAATTGGCGCTTAGCGGTCGCGTCTGGCCGGGGTGAACGAGTGTCCGGTTTCGGTGAACGTCGATGCTCGACTGAGTGTCCTCAACTGAGTCTGGCGGTCGCTACGGCCACGGCGGGAGTCGACCAGACCCGGTCGATCAGACGAGCAGCTTTAAGCGTCTGATCTAATCAAAACCGGCCGTTCGCGATGGGGAAAGCAGAAGGTCAGCAAAGTGCCCAATGCGGGTCGTTCCATCGCCTGTTTGAGTATCCCAAAAGCTGCCGTCTGTTCATGCCGCGTTGACGGCCAAGGTTCAGCGGTAGTGCTTAAAAATTGGTGTCATCGGTGTTCTGAACTCCGTTGTCGTCGCCAATGTCGAACCATGCCGACGTGTCGATCTCGCTCGTGATCTCGGCCTCGCCGAGGTCCTGCGGCGTCTCGACCGGAACCTGGAAGCGCATCCCGATCGGGAATTCATCGCCGATCTCCGCTCCTTCGCCCCTCCGCCGGTCGCTTCCCGAGCCGTAGAGCAGCGTGACGCCGACTGAGCCCGTGACCTCGTATTCGACGTGGGTCGCGGTGATGCCGATGACCTGGCGCTCGTCGACGCCGACCCAGTCGACCGTGTGGTGCGTCGCCAGGATGTCAATCTCCCCGATGGTCTCAGTCGTGAACTTCTCGACCGCCTCCCTCTGCAGCCCGTCCGCGATGCAGTCGACGATCTCCCGCCGGTAGTCGCGCTGCGCCTCGAGCAGATCGGCCAGGGCGACGAGCACATCATTGGCGATCGCATCCTGTTCGGCGAGATCGCGGACGATCGTGTCCTCTCGGCCGTGGACGTGCTTATTGAGGTCGCTGTAGGCGCCGATCACCTCTTTGATCAGCGGCTTGACGTCGATGCCGGCGATTTCCTCGACCTGCTCCACTGTCAGGCCGCCGATGAGCGCGTAGGTCAGCCGCGCGTTGCGCACGGGCTTGTTCTGGCCCTCCACCGGCACGAACCATCTGCATGCCTTGACCTGCTCGCGGGGTGCGAGCGCGTCCATGACGTGGTCGAGGAAGATCCGGATGGCGGTCGCGAATAGGTTCAGGCGCAGCGTGTTGTCGCGCTGCTCGAGCGCGAGGGCGGCCCCGAGCATCGCGTCACGGGTGAAGTCGGTCGGCGCCAGGCCGATCATCGAGTGGGCCAGCCCCGCGGCGTCGATGGCCGCCCGCTCCGCCGGCATTGCTTCGCCGACCATCACCGCTGCACCAGCTGTGCCGCAGCCAGACCCGCGACCGGCATGCGCACCGCCCAAGGAAATTTCCGCGCGTCGGCCTGCTCGAACTGATTGACCGTCACCCCCGGCAGGTTCCGTCGATCGTAGACCGTCCCGAGGCGGAGCGAGAGGCTGGCTGGCGCTGCGAGAAACAGCGCGATCTGGGTGACGCCCTGCCGCGAGAGCGCCATGACTGTGTCGAGGAACTGCTGAGTGAGCTGCTGCTGCTTCGCATCGGACCAGTGCGACGCGGTCGACCGGTTCTGCAGGTCCATCCGGACGATGGGCGCGGTAGGCTCGACGAGGCGAACGTCGGCGTCGAGCACGTCGTAGGAGGCGGATACGCAGAGTGCGACGCGGCTGGTGCCGGCGGCGACCGCGCCGAGCCCGGCGACGTCGAAGCGCCTGCCGTCGTCGTCCTCGTCCAGCGTGCGCCACACGTGCGCCTTGCGGTCCCAGTCCATGAACAGCGTTCGGTGCTCGTCGTCGACGATTACGCCGAGCAGGAACAGGAGCGGCACGGGTGCGAGGCCGCCCAGCGCGAAGGACACGTCGGCACGATCGATGCCGTCGGTGCGCCGCGAGATGTCGTCGGGAACGCCGGCGAGCTTCTGCAACGCGCGTTCCGGGCTGACGATCTGACCATCGACCAAGCCCTGGCGGACATCGACGACGAAGGCGTCGCGCCGTCCCTGGACCGAAATCGGCACCGCCTTCTCCAGCGGCTCGCCCTCCCAGTCACGCAAGCCGCGCGCCTCGATCACGACGACCTTCTCGCGGTTTTCACGGCGGACGTCGCGGATGACCAGAAGTAGTCCCGTCAGGACGATGGTCGTAGCGACGATGAAGACACCCCAGCTCAGTGCTGCGGCTCCACCCGAGGTGTCCCACGAGAAGATGAGGGGGCCGTCCTTGGTGGGGACGGTGATGCCGATGGTAAGGCTCGCCAGCACCAGAGCATACAGCGGAACGCCGACCTTTATGAGAGATGCGCCGACGGACCTCCGCCTGAACACCCAGTCGATGAGCGAGCGCAGGAAATGGTTGAGCATGGTCATCCCTCCAGGATCTCGACGGCCGACGGCTGATGGTCGCGTCGGAACAGCGTGCACGAGCTGGCGATCCACCGCCACCAGTCGAGCCTCACGACGAGCAGCACGGCGAAGTCGATGCCACGCTCGCTGTGGACGAGTTCGACCATCGACGCGGCGTCCTGAACGCTGGGCGTAACGTGAAACCGCGGGTGGGAGTGCCACTCGCCAAGGTAGTTGAAGCGGTCGTATTCGTTTCCCGTCCGCTGGAAGAACGCATCCAGCGCGTCGGCGTGCGCCTCGGGGCTCCGCACGAAGTGCGCACGGCCACCGGTCTCCTTGTCGATGGATAAGTCGACGACGCGGAAGTGGCCTGGTTCGATCTGCTCGCCCATGAGCACCCCGCCGATTTCGCGCCGGCCGGCGGCACGAAGCGCGCGCCTCAGGGTCGTCCTGACGTCCGGCATGATCTCAACCCGCATCGGTCTTCTCCGCGGTCAGGTCGGCTAGCAGCCCCTTGAGTGCCTCGATGTCGCCGGATCCCGGCTCAACGCCCCAGGCGTCGCTCGCGCCGAGGTCGATCGGACGGACGTCGAACGGCGCGGTGAACAGCCACCGGTCGCTGAGGCCGATAACGTAGGCGGGGTAGGGGAAGGTTGTCGCTCCGGGTCGGGCCAGCAGGTCAATCGCGAAGCGCGACAGGTGCGACGCGATCACGGTGACGTCGGCGTCGTCGGCGATCATCGGGATGCCCTCAGCGCCGGTGTCCTCGTATGGCTTCGCCGAGCCATCGTCCGGCCAGTCGACGCCCTGCTCGGCATACCATGCCTCAATCCTGTGCCGTGTCGTCAGCGGTGTCGGGTCGAGCCCGGGCCGCAGCCGCACGACGATGCCGCCGGCGCCGCCGCCGAACACCTGCGCCCAGCACATCGGCTTCTCCGCCCGGCGCGCGATCGCGGCGCACAGGTTGAACACGTTGGGGTCGGCGGTCGCGTCCACGATCAAGTCGCAGGCCTCTATCGCGGCCATCGCCGCGGCGGCCATCGCGCCGCTCTCCTGCCCGCCGAGCGGGTTTGTGCGGGCGGTGAAGGTGCAGTCGGCGTTGACCTCCATCAGCCGAGCCCCGAGCGCGGGCGCCTTGTGGACGCCGACCGACCGCCAGTCGAGTTCGTTGCGGACGAGGTTGCCGGCCGACAGGACGTCGCCGTCGACCAGCACGAAGCTGCCGACACCCGACCGGGCGAGCTGCACGGCGACCTTCGAGCCCACCGAGCCACAGCCGACGATCGCGACCTTGGCGGACTTGAGCAGCTCGTATCCGGGATCGAGCCTAACGCCGTCCGCTTCGGCGAACACGGCGTCGTAGCTGATCAGCTTCCGCGCGCCCGGCTCGTCGAACACCATCGGGACGTGGATGCGCTGTCCGTCGAACAGGAGGACGCCGACCAGGTCGGTGCCGTTCTTGAGGTCCGTCGCGAGGGCCGGGTGGCCATTGGCCCACAGCAGCGCCTTCAGCTCGTCGAAGTCCTTCGACGCCCGGCCACCGCCCGTCGGGACGCGCACCACTACGGCCCGGAAGGACCGCACGTCCCCGCCGCGCTTCTTCGTCTCCCGCCAGAGCGGCGCGTCCTCCGGCCCGATGCGGGAGAGCTGCGCGACGTATGTGCCGGCGACGTCCTGCTCCTGCATCACTCCCTCGGCGACCTCTCCTTCGGCAAGCATACCGAGCCCGGAGAGAGTGTCGCGGGAGAACAGGAACCGGAACGCCGAGTAGCGCATCCTCTGCGCCCTCGTCGTGCGGTGGTCGGCGGGTGCCGGCCTACCGGTCTCGTCCTCGCCGGCGAGCAGGCGATGCGCGCTCTCGATCATTATCGAGCCGGTTATGTCGGCGGTCCAGTTGTCCGGCCGATGCTCGAGGCAGAGCTCGCCCGATGGACCGTATTGGTGCCCGGAGAGCAGCTCGCGGTCGCGGGCGAGGATCGACGGCGCCGCATCAGGGAAGAAGTCGGGGTAGACGAGCGTGAGCGGAATCCTGCGCTCGCCGATCTCCAGGTCGAAGTCGAACGCGAGTTGCGTGCCGACCAGCCGCATCTCAACGCCGGCTAGCCACGGACTGCGCTCGGCGAGGTCCCCGATCGCGTTCCGCTCGGACTGGGCGCGGCCGGGCTGCTCGGCCCACCAGATCAAGCGAAGCCCTTAGGGGACGTCGGTTCGCGGCGGGTGTTCGGGAACGCCGGGGCGCTCGCCGCTCCCGTGCCGATGATCGCGGCGGAGGCGGCTGGGCGGAGCATGCTTCCCGAGGGTGGGTCCATGCGGGCGGCCGCCTTCTCGGCGATGGCGCCCATCCGCGGCGCGATGCTCTCGACGAGGCGCCGGCGCTCGATCTGCTGCGCCAACTGGCCGAAGTCGTGGCGCGCCTGCGCTAGCCACTCGAAGAAAGCGTTCTGCCGCTCGGGATGCGTCGGCCACTTGTCAGCGAAGTTCTCGAGCGGGTCAGACGGATTGCGGATGATGCAGTTCTGGCCGTCATGCTCGATGAAGCGGTCCATGTTCGCAAGGATCGCGTAGAGCGCGTCGGAGATCTTCTCTTCGCCGTTGTAGGCGTGCGCGGCGAGTGTCGTGATGATGACCGAGATCGGCCGCTCGTCATAGCGGTCGACGAACATGCCGTCGCGGTGCCGCTTGAGGATCATGATCGCAGACTGGAGCGGCGTGCGGACCCGGTATTCCGGGATTTCCTCGACGCTGGCCCGCACCGATTCCGCGATTGCGCGCCGCTTCCGTTCGAAGATCGGCCCCATGCGCAGCTGGAACCACTTTGCGTAACCCTTCGGGTTGGACCGCTGCCAGTCGTCGGAGATGTAATCGTAGACCGGCGACCGCACGTCGGTGATGACGATGGCCGTCTCCGAAAAGCGGGTGTCGAGGCCGTATGCCTCGAGCAGCAGCTTTTGGCGCAGGTTGTTCGGGACCGCGGGCACAATGTCCATGTGGAACTGCGCGCCGTCTGAGTAGGACAGCACCCAGCACCGTTTACCCTCGGTCACGGGCTTCACCATGTTCTGCGCTATGCGATACGCCTTGATCTCGTCGCCGACGAGTTTCTTGAGCGCCTTCTGGCTGAGGTCGCCGGTGCCGAGCAGCCGCAACTCGCACACCGAATCGACGTCGTATTCCTCTTCGTCGTTCAGCGGGCGGATCGCCGTGCCGAGGCGGAAGGATCCCTGTACGTATATCTGCGGGTCGTAATGCAGGACGGTCGATTCCGGGCGGTGCAGCCAAGCCCCGAGCGATGAGTAGCTGCGGCATGCCTGATCGTATCGCGTCTCGCTGATCGCGAGCGCGTCGGCCAGTGCGGCAAGGTATTCGTCAGCGCTTTTCGTCGTCATGGTTAGCCCCTCTATTCTGTATTTGTTCTCGACCGCGGGGTTTTTCAACAGGTCGGGCTCCACTCATCTGCATCAATACAAAGATAACTGTGGAAATGCGTGCAGCGGGCTTACGCAAGAGCATCTCAAGCTCGGTGATTTCCGAATATCATTCGCTTGGGCTGCTGACGCGCGCCGTTAGTCGCTTTGTTACGACTAAAACGAATGACTGGTTTACCGTATGGCCACGCAATACCCGCCGGCCGGCAATCGGCCCAATTGCGACGGCCATCCTTGCTCCGCGGCCAGTTCGCGAAGTGTCCGTTTTTGGCGATAAACTTGCCGCTGAACCCTTCGCGCGGGAATGACCGTTTTGTCCCACTTCTCGCCATTACCTCCAACGCTGGTCGAAACGTCGGGCGAACATGAACGGGTGTCTGAAGTTGGGGAGCCCGAAATGACGGCTGAATGTCGTGTTGTGGGTCATCAGGGGTTTGACCGGAATCTTGCCCGGTTTGCCCGACCCGCTGGACACGGAAAACCGCAAGCCCACCCGCTGGGCCGAGTTGCCGACCCGGCTTGAGAAGATATCGAACGACGTCCAAAACGGGTTGATCAACTGAGGTTATGCCGCGTGCGAGATCGCGCTACGCGGCTATTTCGCCATAGAGGCCGTAAACCTCGGCGCCGACCTGACGCCGCCGACAGGCTTTCCTATCCCGGGCGGCTATTGATCAAGCCTGTTCCATGTTGCTACCCGGATACGATGATACAGACGATTGCCCGCAATGCTACAACCGCTTGGCGCGACTTCTGTGCGCTCGGCGAGATCGAGCTCGGCGGCCGCGACTCCGAGCTTGAGAAGTCGGTTCGTATTCGGCTTTCCTCGCGCGCGCCCGACCTCCCCGCCGCGCTCGCGCGCGCTTCAGTCGACGATTTGGTGCGCGCGCTGTTCCAGGCAGCCGCGCCTTATGCGGCGATGTTCCGCGACATCATAGCTTTTTTCAAGCGGGCCGCCGCGCGCGAGGGACGCGCGCATTGGACGGTCAAGCTCGAGAATCAGATCGTCGGCCTTGAGGATTTTGAGACCTTTCTCAAGCACTGGCATGAGGCAGATATTGTAATCGATGTGCCGGCGATTAACTTCAAGGGCGCTTGGAGCATTTTTAATGCCGCACGCCCTCTGACGCTTTTTGACGAGCCCCATGCCTATCGGAACGGCCGGCCGGGCACAGGGGATAGCGCGATCAACGATTGGCTAATGCTATACGGTCAGGGCAACTTTCCGCCGCTTCCGGCTATTCTCCATCCCCACAATATGCCTGCGCCGCTGCGCGACGCAGCCGCGATCTGCCGGGTGGCCACCGAGATCATCCGGGGAATGTGGGAAACGCGCGAAGCGCTGATGCAGGCCTATTCGAACGGAGGCGTCGGCGGCACCCGCCTGCCGCAGGATCTTGAGGATGCCTTTCAGATCGGCACAATCGCCCAGAACGAGACCGATTTCTGGTTGGGGAGCGCGGTGACAATTCTCGGACGCGCAATCACCAGCCACCGGCACGAAGCGGCGGCGCTCGGTACGCAGTTGACGCTCGCTTATGCGAAGCTGCCTCACCGGAGCTTTGCCTTCACCACGCAGATCGCTCTGCTTGAGCGGCTGTTGACGCTGCCGGTCTGGCACAAGCGGCATGAACTCTATGCGGTGTGGATTGCGACTGAGATCGTGAACGCGCTGCCCGAGCACGAGATTGCGCTGCATCACGAGGACGGCAAAATTGAATTCGCGTTCCGCGAAACCAAGGTGGCGACGATCGCAAGCGCCGCGCCCCCGATCACACTCTATGCTGAACGCAGGGTTCCGCTTGTCAATCCGGTTGGGGAAAGCCGCAAGAACAACGTCCAGCCCGATTACAGCCTTTGGGCGGGCCCGCACGGGACCGACCGCTGCCGACTGGTGGTCGAGGTGAAGCATTATCTTACACCTGCGCGCGCAAAATTCGAGGCGGCGCTAATCGACTATGCCGCAGCTCACCCGCAAGCGCAGATCGTGCTCGTCAATCACGGTGCAGTGAGCAAGACAGTCGCACGAAATTTGCCGACACGGTGCGAACAGATCGGCGATCTGCGCAGCGACACGGCGGCCACGCGCGCACGGCTGCGCGATGCGGTTCGCGACGCGGTCGGCCAGCCCGTTGCCGGGTCTGGGTCAAAAAACCGGACCAGCGCGCGGCTGGTGGCGATCGACGTCTCCGGGTCGATGCGATCGATGCTCAAGGGCCGCATGATCGCCGGCCTCGCTGATTGGCTTACCGAGGAAGGGTTATTGGATCCGGACCGTCTAAACGCTCAGGAGGTCGTGCTGATCGACAACACTATCCGCGCCCGATGCGGGCTGGGCGACCTGTTCGGCACGCTCGAACGACTGGCGATGGACAGATCGACCGGTCTCGCGCGGGTCGCCGCCGACCTGCTCAAAGAGACCGACGCGCTTGTGATTGTAACCGACGAAGACGGCGTGCGCGACCTTGGCTCGTTGGCTGTCGCCCCCGCCAAGCCGATTGCCGCCGACGGGCTATGGCAGGTCGACTTGCGCGCGCAGGCGACGGAGGGATAATCAACCCTCCGAAGGATGAGCTCGCAGAACATCGATAGGATCGTATCGGCAGAAAATTTGCCGTGATCCCGCCTTGGCGCCGAAACCGGCTGCGGGAGAAACTAAGCTTTCTTGGCCAAAGCAAGGTCGTCACCACGTACGTTCTGCCGCAGGCACCCGACGACATAAGTGAAGACTGCGACGTCATGTCGGACGACCTTGATGTACGCCCCTTCCCAAAGGAGGAAACTGCAAGTTCTGCCCAGGGATACGCATTTATCGTAGCCTTTCAAGCATTGCTGAAAATGGGACGCTGGTACGACAGCTTCCGCAGCCTTTGGCACATCAGCGATGGCAAGTATGCGCAGGTGAGCATCGAAGGTGATATGCTATCATGGCACGTCTTGAGAGCTACTAGCAACGGTCACGCCTAACAATGCCTTCTACTAGCAAGCTTTGCTTCCCGCTTTTCTGCCAATCGGGTCAGTCCAACAGCGATGCGGAATGGCCGGGAGGGTCGAACGTCAAGGTGAACGAACGTCCAGAGTCGGACGGCAGGCACTTGGCCCTGGGTGACCGGTTGTGGGTCAGCGCCGCTGCGGGTACTCATCGTCGAACCGATTAGGGGATCGTTGAGGAACGAGTTTCTATCCTTCCTCTCGATCAATTAGGAGGCAACGCTGCATATCGAGAATGTCACTTCGACTTGGGAAAAGTCGAGAACCCGAGAGGGCTTGTACATCGTGCGATCAACGGTGAGCGGGTTCGAAGACCGTGTGCGCACCGGAGCGGGCGGTAACAAAGGAGGCACGTTTGGCCTTCTTGGACGCCTTCGATCCCATTTGAAGCCATGGAGGCAAAGCGCCGAGTGCGAGACGCACAAGTTGCAACCCTTTGAGGTCGTTCATGCCTGGTCGCTCGACGGCTGGAACCAGGAACAGATCAACGATGCGGAATGGTGCCTATGGCGCGCTTTTCTACTCCGATATCCAAAGCATCGTGGAACGTTGAAAGATAAGTCGATCTTCATCGTCCCCAAGGACGATGATCTGATGGACGTCGTCCAGATTGTCGACGCGGACCTAAAGGAGCTGGCGAAGGTGCACGCCACATCGGCACCGGTCGTCGACATACCGTTCGCGGCCATCGCTGTTCCCCGTCAGAGGAGGCTAACTATCTGCGGAGACGATCATCGTGGCTAAGGCAAGATACAGGTCAGACTTGGACAATCGGACGTCTGAGTTCCGGACGAACCGTAAGAAGCATCGTGCCCTGGCGTCGCCCTGTGTCCGATGTCTCGAGGAGGGGAATGTCGTCGATCATACGAACATCGATCATCGTGAGCCTAACGGTGGGAACGGCTGGTCCAACCTCGATCCGCTATGCAAGGAGCATAAGACGATTAAGGACGATCTCGAACAGGCCCGAAGGGTCCCCTTCCGGGAGAATGGACGGCCAAGCAATGCGAATCGGCGCCTGCAGGCGCATCTCATGATCGAGTACACAGCCCCTCCGAGATTGCTAAAGATGGTGACCTGAACGATGCGGTATCGGTGAACGAGCATTCAGACGGGCCGTTTTCTTGAATGGTGAGACCGTGTGTGACCCCGACAGAAAGAAGCGGGACCAACGACCTGGACGGCATTCTGACGATCAAAAGGCTCAGCTGCCTCACCCAAACCCCCACCTGACGTTGTCGGTAGATGCGTGGTGTTGAATGAATGAACGACCGCTCTTGGGATTGGTGAGGGTGTAGTCGAACGACCGCTTCTGGGTCAGCATCTCCTGCCCCGGACGGGATGGTCGCAGTGTAATCTTCGGCTTGACCGAGCCTAACTAGGTTTTCTCCACCACTTGGCAACCCATTTGCCCAAGGATCGTACCGATCGGCTCTCCCTCGTGCGACATCGCGTATAAGTCGAATAGGTTGGCATCATCCAACGTTTGCACACCAACATAGGCGCCGTGCAGCACCGTTGGTTCGTCAACGCCAGACATCATGACAATTGGGTTCTTGAAGTCGAATTTGACGTAGAGTGTCAATTTTCCCTCCTAGGCGTCGTGGTGTGGCGATGCCATGGCGTGTGATTTCACGGCAGGATCTCGGTTGCGCGAGGGTTAAGCGTCTCCGGCGAGGAGGTGTTCCTCCGTCAAGCAAAGTGCCTCAGACCCCGACGCGCACGATGTGGAGCAGTTGGTCGAACAGGTCGGCGAGCGCGTCCGTCGTGGTCTCGCCTTCGTGGACCAGCGGCGTGAGGCCCCGGCTTGCGAACACGCGCTCCTGCACCGGGTCGGGACGCATCAGGAAGATGTACGACTTCGGGCGGCGTCGCGCTTGGCCGGACCGCTCCCAAAGTCGCTGCAGCCGGTAGAGCAGCAGCCTAAGGTTCAGGTCGGCGAGACTGTAGCCGACGAACAGGATACTCCTGCCGAGGACATCCGCCTGGAACTTAATGTCCAGCGGGGTATCGAAGTCGAGTCTCTCGAAGTAATCTGACTCGGTCAACACGAGAGAAGCGTCATCGTCGAAATCGCCATGAAATTTTACGATGTGGGGCAGTTCGGCTCGGGCCTCTGCGACATCGAGCATGGCGACGACCTTAGAATATTTCTTACCCCTGAGATCAAAGGTTCGCTCGATGTTACGATCGTAATTCGTCGTATAGATGAAAGGGAATTCAAGGTCGACAATCTGGTTGTGAACACGGGACGTCCGAAGGCGCTCGTCATCTACATGCCAGCTCCTGTCCATCCAGCTTCGGAGCGGACCAACGCTGCCCTTCTCAAGGCGATAGTATTCTGCGATCTGGAGGTAGTCGGCGCCCGGTCTAATCAGTACGTCGGGATCGTAGCCCAGCTCGCTCGCCATATGTGCCATCAGGCCGCTCCAGGTAGGCAGGTCGAGTTGGGCGGACAGGCCGGCCCCGGCGAACAGGACGACCTTGCGTTCGCGGATCTGCCTGGCGAGGTCCTCAAGCACGTGCCACCTCCTTCAGGAAGCGCACAAAGACGTCGAGGGCGCGTCTGCGCATCGAGATCTCATTCTTTCGCTCGCCCATCTCCGCGAAGGTTTGTTCGAAACCGTCCGGGATGAACACGCAGTCCCACTGGAACTCCCGGTCGCCTCGGGGCTCGGCGGCGATCCGCCCGCGGATTTCGCCTTCGAACTGGTGTATTGCACGTCCGTCACAGAAGCCGATCCGGGTGCGGGCGATCACGCCCGTGCCTTCTCCCTGCCCGAACAGCGAGCTGACCCGATCGGGGCCGAGCGCATCCCAGAAAACTTGGGTGAGGCCACCGGGCAGGCCCTCGAGCCGGTCGAGGAACAGGCCGGTCTGCTCGACGAAGAGCGGGCGACCCACCTTGTGAAATGCCTTGAGCGTCTTGTCTCTGACCAGCGCTGGCACGTCGTCCGTCTGGAGCTCGGTAAGGGGAAAGTGTATGGGTACGACCCGCACGTCCGCGCTAGCGAGGATGCGAGCGCCCTCGGCTATCTTATGCTCGTTCCTTGAAAGAAATCGAATTGGCGTCATCGGCGGCTTCCGCGCGGCGCCTTGCGCCAGTTACAATCTTGGACAACCTGCCCTAGTCGCCTAGCGCATGTACGTCGACCTTCATGTCCATCTCCGCGGCACCATCGCCGCGGCCACGGCCGAACGCTTGGCGCGGCGGAACGGCGTTCCAATGAGCGAGGGGACGCTCAGCACGCCGGGCTACGGTTGGCACGACTTCCCCTCTTTCCTGAAGGTCTATGACGAGGTGGCGGCCACAATCCGCACCGCCAGCGATTTCGAGGAGGTCGCGCATGAGCATCTCGTCCGCGTCGGACGCGCGGGCACGGCCTACGTTGAGTTTATGCTCTCCCCGCCGCACGAACGGCGTGGCGGCATTCCCTTTGCCCATCAGCTGGCAGCGCTCGATCGCGCGGCGGACCAGGCGCGCGATTTGACCGGCATCGAGTGCCGCGTGATCGCGACAGCTGTCCGGCAGCTCGGGCCCGATGCGGCGATCGACGCGGCGCGGACCGCCATCGCGTGCCGATCGCCGCGACTGGTCGGGTTCGGGTTGACCGGCGACGAACTGATGCACGACGCGGCTGAGTTCCGGCCGGCATTCGCCATCGCGCGCTCGGAAGGTCTGAAGGTGACTGCCCACGCGGGCGAGCACCTCGGACCGGAGACAATCCTGCCGGCGATCGAGGCGCTCGGCCTTGACCGCGTCGGCCATGGCGTGCGCGCCGCCGAGTCCCCTGCGGTGATGGCCGCCTTGGCCCGGCTCGGCATTCCACTAGAGGTCTGCCTCTCGAGCAACGTCGCGCTTGGCGTGTGTTTGGACGTCGACCAGCATCCGATCGCGGCGCTGGCCGCCGCGGGCTGCGTCGTGACGCTAGGGACCGACGATCCCGCGTTTTTTTCGACCACCTCTGCGAGGGAGTACGGGCTGGCACGGCGCGCGATTGGCGACCCGGATGTCGATGCGAGGATCACCCGGGCCGCGATCGCGGCCGCGTTCTGCGACAAATCAACTAAGGCGAGGCTTTTGGGCCGATTGTGAGACCGGCGACGCGCGGCCTATGGTACCGAGAAAGACCATGATGAACAAATGGCCAAAGTTGGGCAGGCAAAAATGGCCAGCCCAGCGACCGCTATTGGGACTTAGGAGCACAGCTCTAATCCGACGCATATGATCTTGTAAGCACCTCTCTCGGGGCGAAGCGCGCATTTCATCCAGCGACTTTACCTCTTACCAGCCATCTCAGCCCCACATCCCAGAGAAACACGGAGATCTCCAGCCGCCAAGGGGAAGCACGCCCAAGGAGCACTCCTGTCACGGAGGTCCGGTTTCGGTGTCAAAGGATAAAGCGCTGGATGCCCCGTGAGGATTCGAACCTCAATAGGCGGTATCAGAAACCGCAGTCTTACCATTAGACGACGGGGCATCAGC